>PPYE01661688.1_pt1 | contig 86434 bp, 74 predicted proteins | sample 1559881 | NCBI WGS metagenome assembly PPYE01 (sample SAMN08240022, study PRJNA423297) | Human gut metagenome, whole genome shotgun sequencing project.
ATATTTAAGTCTGTTGATGTTTGCGAAGTCATTGTACTATACAATTATTAAGAAAACGAAAGTATTTTTATTAATTTTAGTTTGACTTTCTATGAAGTTTCCCGGGAACATTCCCTATATTCCGGCAGATTTTCCATTCTCTGCCCAAGGCGCTGTTCCCGTCTTCCTGTCAGCCCATTTTCTGGATGCTTCTGGTTACCAGTTCTTTAAACAGCGGCGCCACACGGTCTGCCGTCTCCTGAACTTCCTTGTGGCTTAACGGCTGATCGGTCATTCCGCATGCCAGATTGGAAATACAGGAAATGCCGCAGATCCGACATCCCATATGATTGGCCGCTACCGCCTCACAGGCAGTGCTCATGCCCACAGCATCCGCTCCCAGGATCCGGCACATCTTTACTTCCGCCGGGCTCTCATAAGCCGGGCCGGTCAGCTGCAGATATACGCCTTCCTTAATGGAAAGATTCATTTCGGATGCGCTGTCCCGGATGATCTGCTGAAGATCCTGATCATAGATATGGCTCATGTCCGCAAAACGGGGGCCCAGTTCTTCTGCATTCGGTCCCAGAAGAGGCGACGGCACAAAGCAGGAAATCTGATCCCGGATCAGCATAAAATCTCCGGCGGAAAAATCATAATTTACTCCGCCTGCCGCATTGGTCAGAAAAAGGATCTCCGCACCCATCATACGCATAAGCCGGGCAGGAAGCACCACATCGCTCATAGCATATCCCTCATAATAATGGACTCTTCCCTGCATCATAACCACCGGCGTGCCCTCTACATGAGTAAATATAAAACGTCCCTTATGTCCCGGAACCGTCGATACGGGAAATCCCGCAATCTCATGATAATCAATAACCCCTTCTGCCGGAAAGCCGTCTGCATAATCTCCCAGACCGGATCCCAGAATCAGGGCCACTTTGGGCTGGAAGGGGATCTTTTCCTTTATGCTTTCATAGCAGCAGGTTAATTTTTCGTATACCGGATTCACAGCCATTATTTTCTCTCTCCTTCTCTTCTATAATTCTGCGGGTTCAAAGCCCCGTGCCGCCATGCAAAGGCATGGACACGCAGCATTTCCCTGTGCATTATTATAGCATGCAATTGAATGATTTAGAAAAAATTTTGCCAAAAAGACGGATTATTTCCGGGAAGCCTTCTTTTTTCTTTTTCCTGCCCAAAATAACAGGAAAATAAGAAGCGGCAAAAGAACAGCCAGAGAAACCGTATAGGCTGCCAGAAGCCGTGTTATCCGGAAGCCGGCCGCTGCCTTTTCTTCCGGCTCAGATTCCGTCTCCGGTTCCGGCGCAGCGGCAGATGTTTCTTGGGGTTTTGTCTCTTCCCGGACTGTCTCTGTCTCTTCCGGCATTTCCTGCAAAATCCGGTAAACAGCCTGCCATCTGGTCCTGGAGACAGGGGGATACCAGAGATTCCCCGTAAACTCCGCCTGGTAATCCGACAAAAACCGGCTTCCCAAAGCCAACGCATTCCGGCACTGAAGGCCGTCTTTTTGGTAGACATCTCCCTCCCAGACAAACTCCCGGATCCGGTACCGGAGAGGGCTGCATCCTATGGCTTCCAGAAAAAGCTGCTGCTCCTCCAGAAGGTATTCCAGAACATTTTCCCCTGGGACCAAGCGGTCTCCGAGCTGATAGGTTTCTGCCCCATAATCATAAAACGTCAGAGATACTTGAAAATCATCTGCCCAGCTGCCGGAAATTTCTTTTACTGCATTCCGTTTCAGCGTTCCCCTTCCTTCTCTTTTGTTTTCGTCATCCATTGCTGTAACAGAAAGTTCACCGGGAATCTGTGCCGGGTCCTCTACTTTATAAAATGTCTCTGTCCGTACCTGCCATTCTTCCGTCTCTGGGATCTCCCATTCCTCCAGACGATAAAAGTCCAGTTGGTAAGTCTGACCCTTTTCATCCACATACCACTCATCGGGAATAAACGCAGCCGTTTCTCCCTCCTCTTCGCCTTCTTCGTCATCTGCGAAATAGCGGATCACCGCCGAATCTTCTTCCTTCTGCTCCACCAAAGCCATCTCCGGCATAACCGCCCCCCAGGTATCCTGTCCGCCGCACATGAGTCCGGTCAGGAGGAAAAATGCAGAAATCATCCAGCCTGACTTTCCGCCTCTCTTCCTTTTTCCCGGCTCCCCTTTCTTCCGCATCCGGAGCCACAGAATTATTCCCACAGTTCCGGAACTTATCAGGGCTCGATCCAGCCCTGCCTTGCCGGCCCTTTTGGTACTTCTTCTGTTGGGATTACTGCAGGATCCGTTTCTTTCCGTTCCCTTCCTCCCCCATTTCCGCTGCCGGATGTCTCCGGCTTTGTGGAAGCAGACTCCTCCGGCACAGTTGCCGGCAATGTTTCCTCCGGTGTTTCTTCCGGGGGCGTCTCTTCCGGGGATGTTTCCTCCGGGGCTGTCTCTTCCGGCAGTGTTTCCTCCGGCGTTGTCTCCTCCGGCAGTGTTTCCTCCGGCGTTGTCTCCTCCGGCAATGTTTCCTCCGGTGTTGTCTCATCCGGCAATGTTTCCTCCGGCGTTGTCTCATCCGGCAATGTTTCCTCCGGCGTTGTCTCCTCCGGCGTCTCCCGGAAGTTATCAACGATACACCAATACAGCCTGGAATAATCCACTGCTTCTTTCTCCAGTGCCGGCAGCTGACTGGTGAGCCATACTGCAGCTCTGGTTCTTCTTGTCAGGCGTCCTTCCGCCTGACTCTGGCTTGCCGTGCTTTCTTCTGTTACAAAATCCTGGTTATCTTCACCGGGCATCTCTTCCCTGCGCGAACTGTCAGACGGAGAAGCCACAGATGGGGAAGCCGTGGATGAAACTGCCGCGGACGAAATAGCAGCAGATGAAGCTGCCGCGGATGATGTTGCAGTCCGCCCCGCTGCTCCGGTTCGCGCAGCCGCCGGCGCTGCTGTCCTATTTGTTATTTTTCTGGAAATCTGCAGTCCCCGGCCCTCCTCCCAGACGCCTCCGCCAGCCTGGAGAGAAACCAAAAATATCTTTTCTGATTCTGTGCCTTCTGCCGGAATCTGATATCCTTCAGGCGGCTTGGTTTCCTTAAATGCATAGCCATAAACCAGGCTGGTGAATTGATTGTAAGCCAGATCGCGGTCTGCCTCCAGTTCCTGAAGTCCGCTGCCGTCAATGCTGTGATAATCACACCGCATTTGGCATGCCTCCGCTTCTTCCTCCCAGGCAGCCCATGCCTCTTCCTCGATCTCTTCCCGCCTTGTCTGAGAATTTCCTTCATAATAAATTTTCGGTTCCGGATGTCCGCCGCAATAAGTCTTTTCGTAATGGTAAGTCTTTCGGTCTATATGGATGATCCTGCCGTCATCTCCGGTTATCTCCTCCGGGCAGCGGGCCTGCCAGCCTGTCCAGGAAGGGATCTGCTCCGCATCCAACACGGTATCTTCCAGCTGGGATGCGTCAAAATATTCCAGCGGCTGAAATACGGCGCCCTCTAAAGCAAAGCCCGTTTCCCCGTCCCGTTTTTCCAGTTGGGCGCCATAAATCGCCTCAAAGTCCTCCTGGTGACGGTAACAGCGCGTCTCCTCCAGTTCCCAGCTTCCCGTATCATCCGGTTTCTCCGGAATAGAAAGCTGGAAATAGCAGCTCCATGGAGCTGTAATCTCCACACCGGAAGCCAGATGCTGAAAGGTGGGATAGGAAGATGGCGTAACTATATAAATCAATCCAATGGGCATGCCCTCTCCCAATCTGGTTCCTTCCGGCGCATGCCCGCTGACAGTAAATGTACCAGATTTCGGATCTTCACATTGAAACGTTATCCTGTCGCCTTCCCACTGACAGCTCCAGCCTGAGGGAAGATCGTAAATAAAATCTTTCACTGCATCCGCACGGTCTCCCTGTTCAAATGTAATTCTGCATATTCCATCCTGCCATTCGGCTTGCCACAGAGGCGCTTTATCCGGATATTTGGATGCAAAAGAAGGAATATATGGACTGGAATCACTGTAATAATCCTGGATTGCCTGGCATATGATCTCTGTCATCTTTCTTGCGTCCTCAATCAGTTCTGCAGCCGTCCATTCATTCCAATCTCCCACATGTTCATACAGCACTTCCATTTCCGACCTCAGCTGATCCGTGCTTTCCCAGTATCCCGTAAGAATCCCCCACACCGCTGCCTGGCCTGCCAGATATTCTCCTGGTTTCAGTTCACGGCTCTCGCCCCTTCTCTGTCCGCAGCTTTGAAGCACCAGAGAAACCAGTTCATACTGCTGATCGGAAAAATGCTTCCAGCTTCCAAACTCCTCTGAATCCTCCGCTCCGCCAAGGCCGTCTAAAAGCGGCCGGTCCTTCTGCACACAAAAAAGCGGGCTGCCATCGCTTTTTATCCAGTAAAAAATACCGGTGCCTACCCTGACATTAAAAAAGTAAAAATTGTAATCTGCCAGCATGCTCCCCTTCTGAAGCATATGGATCTTAAATTCGGCTGCATGGGCAAAATTTCCCGAAATCATGCTGCCGGCCGGCAAAAAGGCAAGAAGAAGCGTGAGAAAAAACGCAGCGGCCTTTCGCAAAACTCTTCTTCTGTTCCATAGCTTTCGCCTGTCAACTTCCTGATTGTCTGTTTTCTGAGTCATATATACTCCTTCCTTCACAGAAATCAGGCAGGGGCCTGTTGTATGCTGTCTCTTTGTATGCAGTTTTCAAAGTACAGTCCTGTCACTTTTCAGATATTGGAATCAGCCGGTTCAGAACAAACCGGCAGCCGGATATCCGGCCGCAATATAAGAATGATACTGCCTGTTAGTTATTATATCGTCCTTCGCAAAAGAAATCAAGTACTTTTTACAAATTTAACCAAAAAGACCGGTATGAAGCGAAAAGCTCCTGCACCGGTCCTTCTGTCTCCGGAAACCGCTTTACGATTCCGGCCGGAATTTACTGTATTTGTGCCCCGGAAGCATACCGCCCCGGTACATGGCCAGTTCACTTACCGTAACCAGCTGATAACCACGTTCTGTCAGCGCCGGAATCAGAACCGCCGCCGCATCTGCCGTAGAAGGATAAATATCATGCATCAGAATGATATCTCCATCTGTTACCTGGCTTAATACTGTCTCCACCGTTTTCTCTGCATCCCGGTGCTGCCAGTCCCTGGTATCAATGGACCACATAACTGCGGGCATTCCCATGGTTGCCAGGACATTCAGCGAAGCCTGATCCACCTTGCCTCCCGGCGGTCTCACCACTGTAGGCAGGATTCCGCATGCCTCCAGAATTGCCTGGCTGGTTCCCCCGATCTGCTGCTGCATTTCGGTCAGATTCAGCTTTGTTATGTACTGATGATCAAATGTATGGTTTCCCACCTGGCAGCCCTGGGCAACCATCTGATTTACACTGTCTTCATTGGCTGCCACCCGATTTCCGATCATAAAAAAAGTGGCCTTTCCTCCCGCATCCCGCAGATACTGCAGAATCCGGTCAGTCACCGATGCCCGAGGACCATCATCAAAGGTCAGCGCCACCATCGGGCGGTTGGGATCCACTGCCGGCAGTATTTCTTTCGTTTCTTCCGGCGCTTCTTCAGGCGGATCCATTCCTTTTTTCCGAATCAGGACCTGAATGCCGCTTATCCAGAAACCCTCGCCCAAAACGCCTGCCTCACATCCGTTGGAGGTCCAGTTCTGCCATCCTCCATTTTGATAGACCCGATAGTAAATATCATATTCCTGTTCCAGATCCTGTGTCAGCCAAAGCCGTACTGCCTCCAGCGGCGGCTCCTCTTTGACCGGAATTTCCTCCCCGGTCCTGTCAGAATCCCTTCTCTCCTGCAGCCCTTCCTCTGTCTCATCCATCCACGCGGCTGTTCCGGAATCTTCCTGAGGTTCCTCATCCAGCCAGCCTCTTCCCTCTGCATGTGCCTGAAATACAACTTCTCCTTCTGCCTTTCCGGGCCGGTTCACCAGTCCAAGGCGCAGACCAGTCAAATAGCCCTCTCCCTGCAGACAGGGTGAATGATCATTTCCAGAGCCGGACCAGCCGGCAGCATTAAATTTCCCCTGATAACCAATCATCATGGGTTCCTGTGCTGTTTTTCCCCCGGCAGACAGGCAAAAAAGCAGCACGAAAAGAATGGCGGCATATTTTCTTTGTCGCTTTTTCTTCATTTTCCATGTTCCATTTCTATAAATATAACATGATGATATCCGGGTCGAAAGGTTGGAAATCCGATGCAGGCTTCTTTGCGAGAAGATTTTTGACCTTGGGACCCCGACATCATAATATTTCGCCGCCGAGCAGGCAGCGTTAATTCACGGATGCCAAATACGCCGCCAGACTTTTATGGGACGGCTGGTGCATCGGCTGCCGGCGCATGAGGGTTTACTCCGGAAAAATCCCCTGGGAATGGAAAACCAGCCGGCAAAGCCGCACATACTCCTTATATTCCGGATATGAAGACAGTTCTTTCAGTTCTGCGGCCACACCGTCATAATACCAGGCGTGGAGTTCCTTTCTTTTTTCATTAAAACGTTCCCAGATCTGATCTCCCAGCAGAAAATAATCTCGTGCCGTACAGCGAAGATTGCTCAGTTTATCTGCAAGCACAATGATCTTCACATCCCGCGGTGCTGTTTTTAAGTGTTCAATTGTCGCTGATTTTCTCTCGATCCAGGACTTTGTCTTATCCTCGGATTCCTCTTTAACCAATCCGGTCACACGGCTGCCAAAATGCAGTTCCAGCTCCTCTCTGGTCACGTCGGTATCCTCCAGCACATCATGAAGAACGGCCGCTGCGATCACTTCCGGATCGTCTGTTATGGATGCCGCTATCACCGCCGCCTCCAGCGGATGGGTAATATACGGGATCCTGCTTCCCTTCCGAACGGCGCCACGATGAGCCCGTTCTGCAAAATTCACCGCTTCCTGAATCATTCTTTTTTCCTCCGTGCCGCCGCTCCGGCCGTACCGGACAGCTGCCTGCCAAATTTTCGGCCACACAGTTATCATAACACAGCGCGGAGCAATTTAGAAGATAATCTTGTAAGATTCGTCGTTTTCTGCTATGCTAAAGATGCTGTTTTGGCAGATTTCTGCCTGCACATTTCAGGTACGCTGCAGCAGGCAGCACACCTGCTTTTACTTTGAAAGTCCTGCCGCCGGATAGGCGGCATGTATTCAGGGATGCCAAATGCGCCGCCAGACTTTCATGGGATGGTATTCTGGTAGCCGCCAGACCCCATATTACTATATATGCAGAAGGCACATCCGATTATAAGACCACAACTGTATCTGTCACGGTCCGTTCCCTTCTTCCCATAACGGAATTTACTTCTTCTCAGGAAGGCGCTGCCCTGGAACTTACCCAGACCGGAAGAGGAGAGTATGAGACAGAGATCACGCAGAATGGTGTTATTGAAATCTATGTAAAAAGTCTTAACGGCATGACTGCACGCCAGTATGAACATATTAATATTCTGGATGACACCGCGCCGCTGGTGGGCGAAACGTATTCCATTGAAAACAATATCCTGACACTGACCCTTGAGGACAGTCAGTCCGGCCTGGATTTCTCCTCTGTTTACGCCTCCGCTGACGATGGAACCATCATTCAGCCTGCTTCTTCTGATACCCAGACCGGAACTTTTACTTTTGAGATGGCTGCCCAGACCCTGTACATTCATGCCTCCGATCTGGTGGGAAATACCATGCAGGCCACCTTCAGCACCCATACTGAAACGGCAGATCCGAACAGTGAAACTGACGCAGATTCCGAAAGCAGCAGCGATGCCCAAGATGAAGCTGAAAACAGCAGCGATGCCCAGGATGAATCTGAAAACAGCCAGGATGCGGCCAGCATCTACATTGACACAGACACACCGTAAGATACAAGAATCCGGCAGTCTGCAGAAATCTGCAGCCTGCCGGGCTTTTTTCTCTGAAATCCTGCCGCCGAATAGGCGGCATATATTCAGGGATGCCAAATGCGCCGCCAGACTTTTATGGGATAGCTGGTGCGCCGCCCGCCGGCGCATGAGGGTTTATTTCCCAGGCAACTCTTCCGAATCCCGCTGGAGCTGCGCCTCTCTTTCTGCTCTCCCGTATAACTCCGCCATCTTTCTTGCCTTTCTGATGACCGTTTCGTCAAGCTGCCCCTTCTTCATTCGCCATTTCCAGTTTTTCCCTAAAGTGGAAGGAATATTGATCCGCGCTTCGGATCCCAGTCCGAGATAATCCTGAACGGGAATTACCGCAAGCCTGGCAACGCTTGCCAGCGCCAGCCGGATAAAATCCCAATGGATCTTCTGGTTCTCTTCTTTTGCATTGGTGCAGGCGTCAGGGCCGTTCATATATTCCAGCACCATCTCCCGGTCCGCCGGCGACAGCGTTCCAAACCATCCCTGAGCCGTATCATTGTCATGAGTTCCTGTATATACCACACAGTTTTCCACATAGTTATGAGGAAGATATTCACTGTCTTTTCCTGCTTCAAAGGCAAATTCCAGCACCTTCATCCCGGGGAATCCGGTGTCTTCCACCAGCTTCAGGACACTTGGCGTAAGGAAGCCAAGATCTTCTGCAATAATGGGAAGATCTTCCGTTCCAAAATGTTTTTTCATCTCCTGAAAAATGGCGATTCCCGGTCCTTTTTCCCAGGTTCCCTTCTGGGCCGTTCTGCTTCCGTAAGGAATGGAATAATACTCATCAAACCCCCGGAAATGATCGACACGTACTACATCGTAAAGCTGCAGACTGTACTCCATCCGCCTCATCCACCAGGCAAACCCCGTCTTTTCATGATAATCCCAGCGGTAAAGAGGATTCCCCCAAAGCTGGCCGTCAGCAGAAAAATCATCCGGCGGGCATCCCGCCACCGCACTGGGAAGATTCTCCTCATCAAACTGGAACAGTTCCGGGTGCATCCAGGCATCGGCACTGTCAAAGGCCACGTAAATAGGAATGTCTCCGATGATCCGGATTCCTTTTTCATTGGCATAAGCCTTTAATTTCTTCCACTGTTCCTGAAACTTATACTGCAGAAACTGATAAAATAAGACCTCCTCTTCCAGAAGCTTTTCATACCGTTCCACCGCATCCGGACGGCGCAGGCGGATATCCTCATCCCATAAATTCCAGGACTTTCCCTTAAAATAATTTTTTACAGCCATATAAAAGCAGTATTCCCTTGTTTCCGGACGAAGTTCTTTTTCAAGAGTCCTTCCCTCTCCCTGTTTCGCCCTCCAGCGGCCGAAAGCCTTCCTTAAAAGGGGAAAACGGTTTTCATAGAGCTTATCGTAAGCAATATATCCCTCATCAGAACCGAAATCTGCCAAACTGCATTCTTTTTTTGTCAGCAGTCCTTCTTCCGTCAATGTCTCCAGATCGATAAAATACGGGTTCCCGGCAAAAGCAGAAAACGACTGATAAGGAGAATCTCCGTAGCTGGTAGGGCCTAACGGAAGGATCTGCCAGTATCTCTGTCCCGCCCGAACCAGATCATCTATAAAATCATAGGCCTCCTTTGAAAATGCGCCGATACCGTAAGGTGAAGGCAGGCTGGCCACCGGCAGCAGCATTCCGCAGCTTCTCATATACATACCCTCCTGTGTCATATAATATAATGGTGCCGGAGTCAAAAGGTGCTTTGACCCCGGTGTCATCATTATATCATTCTTTTTCTTCCCCCACAAGAAACCCTTCTCCTTCCTTTCGGTATTCCGAAGGCGTCATGCCATACTTGCGGCGGAAGAGCCGGTTAAAATAGGATGGCTGGTCAAAACCGGAAAGGCGCGCGATCTCCGTCACCGTTTCCTCAGTAGAAGCAAGCATCCGCGCAGCCATCAGGAGGCGGTAATCATTTAAATATTCCACAAAGGACATTCCCATCTGACGGCGGAAAAATTTCATAAAATGGGAAGCGCTGTAGCCGCACATATCCGCCATCTCCTTTACCGTCAGCGGCTCGGCATACCGGTTCTCTACCTCCTTTAATACCAGTTTCATCTTTCCCTGGAACCGGCTGCCGGCCGTCTCATCCCCGCTGCCCTGCCGTTGGGGAAGAATCTGAAACAGAAGCTCAAAGAAAATTCCTTTTACTGCCAGTTCATACCCTGCAGGCCGGCTGTCGGATATGGCATCCAGACGGGCAATCAGCTGCTGAACCGGCAAGAATTCCCGACACCCCTGGCTGCATACATAAGAGGAAGGCCCGTTGCCGGAAAGAAGGGGCATCAGAAATTCCGAACTGCACCGGTCCGGAAGAGCCGGAATCAGCATGTCCAGTCGGAAAATAATATTTTCGTACTCCATGGCGCAGCCTGCCTTCTGGCGGATACCGTGGAGCTTTCCGGGAAAAACGATCACCAGATCACCCGTTTTTACGGGAAACGGCTGCAGATCCAGAATCACCTGCCCGGATCCCTTTTTTACGGAGATCAGTTCCATCTCCTCGTGCCAGTGGATGGGAACCACCCGAAAGTCCTGGGGAATGGAACATAGATAGATATTATAGGGAAAGCGGCTGTCTGCGTGATGCTTTTCCTCTTTTCGATTCTCATACTGGCTTTCATACTGCCGGATATCCATATTTTCCCTCTTTTCACAGAAATTTTACGATTCATGATCGTATTGTACTATGAATGCCCAGTATTTTGCAAGCTTTCAGCGGTTTAAGCTTTTATAATGCAGGTAACGTATTAGTCTGCCGTAAGCGTTCCCAACCGGGCGCAAGCAGATTTCCATTCTGCCGAAAGGAGATAACACAATATGAATCTGAATTTAAAAGAAAAACTTACCGATGCCTGTGGAAAAGATTTAATCCTTTGCACAGACGAGGAACTGTATACCGGCCTGCTCTGCCTGACCCAGTCCATGGCTGCAGGAAAAGAATCCAAAGAAGGAAAAAAGAAGCTGTATTATATTTCCGCAGAATTCCTGATTGGAAAGCTTCTCTCCAACAATTTAATCAATTTAGGCATCTATGACGATGTAAAGGAGATTCTGGATAGCTGCGGAAAATCCCTAAGCAAAATAGAAGAAGTGGAGCCGGAGCCTTCCCTTGGAAATGGCGGACTGGGACGTCTGGCCGCCTGCTTTTTAGACTCCATCGCCACTCTTGGCTTAAACGGAGACGGAATCGGCTTAAATTATCATTTCGGTCTTTTTAAGCAGGTATTTAAAGATAACCTGCAGCAGGAAACCCCCAATCCCTGGATGGAAAATCCTTCCTGGCTCCAGAAGACCGATGTTTCCTACCAGATTCCCTTCAACGGTTTTACCCTCACCTCCCGTCTTTATGACATCCAGGTGACCGGCTATCAGAACCGCACAAATAAGCTCCATCTTTTTGATGTGGAAAGCATCGATGAGTCTCTGGTTGGGGAAGATTCCATCACCTTTGACAAGCAGGATATACCCAGGAACCTGACGCTGTTTCTCTATCCTGATGACAGCGATGAGGCCGGTCGCCAGCTGCGCATTTACCAGCAGTATTTTATGGTAAGCAATGCCGCCCGCCTGATTCTGGATGAGTGTACCGCCAAAGGCTGCGTTCTTTCTGATCTGCCGGATTACGCAGTAATCCAGATCAATGACACCCATCCCACCATGATCATTCCGGAGCTGATCCGTCTTCTGATGGAACGGGGAATGGATATGGATGAAGCCATTGATGTGGTATCCCGGACCTGCGCCTACACCAACCACACCATTCTGGCTGAGGCTCTGGAGAAATGGCCTGTGTCTTATCTGAAGAAATGCGTGCCGCAGCTGGTTCCCATTATCGAGGTGCTGGATGATAAGGTGCGCCGCCGCTTTGCCGACGAGTCCGTGGCCATTATTGACCGGAATGATACCGTCCACATGGCTCACATTGACATTCATTATGGCTTTGCCGTAAACGGTGTGGCAGCCCTGCACACAGAGATCTTAAAGAACAATGAACTGCATAATTTCTACGAGCTGTATCCGGAGAAATTCTCCAATAAGACGAACGGCATTACCTTCCGCCGCTGGCTGCTCCACTGCAATCCCCGTCTGTCCCAGATGATTTCTTCTCTCATCGGTGAGGATTACAAAAAGGACGCCGCCTGCCTGGAAAAACTCTGGAACTTTGCAGATGATGAGAAGGTGCTGGATCAGCTTATGGAAATCAAAGAGGACAATAAAAAGATCCTGGCAGATTACCTGAAAGACACCCAGAATCTGACCATTGATCCCTCTTCTGTCTTTGATATCCAGATCAAGCGTCTCCACGAGTACAAGAGGCAGCAGTTAAATGCTCTTTACCTGATCCACCAGTATCTGAATATCAAAAAAGGCATCCTGCCGCCGGCTCCCATTACCGCCATTTTCGGCGCCAAGGCAGCTCCGGCTTACGTAATCGCCAAGGACATTATCCATCTGATTCTCTGCCTCCAGGAACTGACCGCCTCCGATCCGGAAGTAAGTCCCTGGCTGCGGGTAGTCATGGTAGAAAACTATAACGTAACCCTGGCTGAAAAGCTGATCCCGGCCTGCGATATTTCCGAGCAGATCTCCCTGGCTTCCAAGGAAGCAAGCGGAACGGGAAATATGAAGTTCATGTTAAACGGAGCAGTTACGCTGGGCACGGAAGATGGTGCAAACGTAGAGATCCACCAGCTGGTAGGCGACGAAAATATCTATGTATTCGGCGCCTCCAGCGACACGGTAATCAGCCGCTACGCTGACGGTTCCTACCAGGCCAAAGCTTACTACGAGGCCGATCCGGAGCTGAAGGAAGCAGTGGATTTCATCACCGGCGAAGAGATGATGAAGGTGGGTTCCAAAGAACATCTGGAACGGCTTTCCAATGAGCTTCTGAACAAAGACTGGTTCATGACTTTCCCGGATTTCAAGGAGTACGTAAAGGTGAAGAATCAGGCCATCACAGACTGGATGGATCGGAGGAATTGGGCAAAGAAGATGTTAAAGAATATCAGCCAGGCCGGTTTCTTCTCCTCTGACCGGACCATCGCAGAATATAACCGTGACATCTGGAAGCTGAATTAATTTTCTCAATGACAATTCTGTCCGTCAAAATGCATCACCAGTGCGTTTCGGCGGATGGTCCATAAGAAAAGAGGCATCGCTTCATCGAAGATCCTGATGATTTTGCGATGCCTCTTTTCCTGCTGCAGCAGATCTGTATTTCCGCTCCGGCCTGGCTCTTATTTCTTTTCTCCGGTCTCCAGCCCGGCCACTTTTATATCCACTCTCTGGTACGGAATCTCGATTCCCTCCCGGTCAAAAGTCAGTTTGATCTGTTCTGTTATTTCAAATTTTACCGTCCAGTAATCTTCCATTTTCGTCCACACCCGTCCGCCTAAAACCACGGAATTGGAACCCAGTTCCCATACAAAGACCTGGGGCATACGGTCCTCCTCATGAAGGGCCATGGGATGGGTGTCCAGAATCTGTAAAAGCAGCTCCTTTGCCCTCCGAAGATCCGACTCATAGCTGATCCCCACCTGTATTTCGATCCGGCGTTTGTCCTCGGCAGTTACATTGGTAATGGATGAATTGGCAAGGCCGCCGTTTGGGATCACCACCATCCGGTTATCCGGCGTCAGCAGGCTGGTGTAAATTAAGCCGATGATCTTTACCGTACCTTCGATGCCTGTTGTAGTGGTAACAATATAATCCCCAACCCGGAAGGGCTTCATGACCATAATGATGATCCCTCCGGCAAAGTTCGAAAGACTTTCCTGGAGAGAGAGTGCTACTGCCACACCGGCAGAACCTACCACTGCAATCAGCGAAGCCGGATTAAAGCCCAGCTTATCTGCTGCAATCAACGCAAGCAGCAGATACATGGCAACAGACAGAACTGACATCAGGAATTTTCTCAGGCTGATCTCCATTTCCATCCGTTCAAAGCTTCTGGAAAACATCTTTTTCACCGAGCTGATGATCCGCATTCCAATGATTATAATGAATGCCACCACCAAAAGCCGGTATCCCAGACTCATCAGCCCCGGGATCATGTTTTTCAGCGTCTCCAGAATGGCATTTGGTTTTAAATTGCTGATATCTTCTGCTACTTCCTGGGCCACAGGCAGTGTTTCCTGCAGAATCTCTGCTGCGGTTTCTGCTGCAGACTCGACCTGCGTTTCCGCCTGACTTAAAATCATCTGGCTAAAAATCGGTGTCATAAATCTCCTTCCGGCTGCTTGAAACTGCAGCCTGTAAAAAGCTGCTGCAAAAGCAGGCATTCCCGTCTTTGCAGCAGCCTATTTATCGATTACTTCTCTTCTTTTCCGGTCCGCTTTTTGGCGCCGGTTTTTCCGGAAGCGCCTTTCTTTGCAGGTGCTTCTTTCTGTGCCTGCGTCTTCGGTGCTTCTGTCTTTTCCGCGGTCTTGACCGCTTTCTTTCCGGGGGCTTTTTCCGTCTTTCTGACGGTCTTTTTCGGCTTCTCCTCTTCCAGAGGCGTGCAGGTAAAGATCATGGTGCTCATGGCGGGGATGTTGATCTCGATGGAGTAGTCTCTGCCGTCCCATTCAATGGCCTTAGCCGTCTTTACTCTGGGATTTGCCGAACCCTCACCGCCGAATTTCTCATCTTCACTGCTTAATACTTCTTTATATTTTCCGTAGAAGGGAACGCCTACGCGGAATCCTTCGTGGGTCATATTGTCAAAGTTGCAGACAAAAAGCAGCGTCTCGTCCGGCTTCTTCGTCCGGCGGATGAACATAGCCAGACTCTCTTCATGATAGGTGCAGTTGATCCACTGGAAGCCGTCAGGATAATAATCCTCCTGATACATGGCCGGATGACTGGTGTAGAATCCATTCAGTGCCTTCACGTAATCCTGCATCTGGCGATGTACCGGGAACTGAAGGATATCCCAGTCCAGATCATCATTTTCATTCCATTCATGAACCTGCCCGAACTCCTGGCCCATAAACAGAAGCTTCTTTCCGGGATGTCCCATATAAAAGCCGTATGCAGCCCGAAGATTTCTGGCCTTTACCTCCAGGGATTCGCCGGGCATTTTTCCTAACATGGAACCCTTTCCATGAACCACTTCATCATGGGAGAATACCAGGATAAAGTCTTCGCTGTAAGCATACAGCATACTGAAGGTCAGGGAGCCGTAATTATTCTTTCTGAAATAGGGATCGCACTTCATGTAGCTTAAGAAATCATTCATCCATCCCATATTCCACTTATAGTCAAATCCAAGACCGCCGTCCTTTACATCGCCGGTAATCTGCGGCCATGCAGTAGATTCCTCGGCAATCAGCACAGCTCCGTCCTTTCTGCCTTTAAAGACGGTATTTAAGTGCTTTAAAAATTCCACGGCTTCCAGATTCTCATTGCCGCCGTACATATTGGCAACCCATTCGCCGTCATTCTTCCCGTAATCCAAATACAGCATGGATGCCACTGCGTCCATACGGATGCCGTCGGCATGGAACTTATCGGCCCAGAAGATGGCATTGGCAATCAGGAAGTTGCTTACCTGGGGACGTCCATAATTATAAATCAGCGTGCCCCAGTGAGGATGTGAACCCTGGCGCGGGTCGGCATGCTCGTAAACGCAGGTTCCGTCAAAACAGGCCAGACCATGGGCATCTCTGGGGAAGTGGGCGGGAACCCAGTCCAGGATCACGCTGATGCCCTGCTCATGCATATAATCCATAAAGTACATAAAATCATCCGGCGTTCCGTAGCGGCTGGTAGGCGCGTAATAGCCGGTTACCTGATAACCCCAGGAGGCGTCAAGGGGATGCTCCATAACGGGGAGCAGCTCTATATGAGTATACCCCATCTGCTTTACATACTCTGCCAGTCTTACAGCAATCTCCCGGTAATTATAAAATTCGGAGCCTACCACATCGCTGCCGTCTTCATTTACTGCCGTAGGCTTGCGGATCCAGGATCCTAAATGCACTTCGTAAATATTCACCGGCTTGTCCTTGGTATCCAGTTTTGCCCGTTTCTCCATCCAGTCCTTATCATTCCACTGGTACTGGTTCAGATCCCATACAACAGAAGCATTGTTAGGCCGCAGTTCGCAGTAATTTCCATAGGGGTCGGCCTTCAGCATCGGCTCGCCCTTCTGGGTCTTGATCTCATATTTGTAAATAGCGCCTTCCTTAATGCCCGGCACAAACAGTTCGAAAATACCGGAATCTCCCAGACGGCGCATCTGGTGACGGCGTCCATCCCAGAGATTAAAGTCGCCTACAACGCTGACACGCATGGCACAGGGCGCCCACACAGCAAAATAAACGCCTTCCACATTATGGATCTTGGTCAGATGTGCACCCAGCTTCTCATAAATACTGTAATGGATGCCTGCCCCGAACTTCTTTAAATCGTTTTCGGTAAACAGAGGCTCAAAAGCATACGGATCTTTCCGTTCTTCCGTGGCCCCATTGTCATAAACCACCTCATAAGTATAATCCGGGATGGTCTTTCTGGGAATCAGTGCCGCAAAAACGCCCTGATACATGCCGCCTGGATCCACATCTTCCATCTCATAGCGTTTTCCATTAGCCAGGCAGATCGTCACGGATCTGGCTCCGGGCATAAGAGCCTGAACAAAAATACCTTGCTCCGTCACATGAGGTCCCAGCAGCCGGTGGGGGTCCGATGACTCGGAATATACCAGCTCTTCAATCCCTGCCCAATCCAACATATCATACAATGTTTTTTCCATTTACGTGCCCCCTTGCTCCTTTTTTATAATCCGTATGCAGCTTACTGCATCTTTCCCGCTGCATCACAAACAGTTGAAAAACTGTTACTAATTATCTCCATTTTACCATTTCAGTATCTGAATATCAATCATTTTTCTTGTCTATTCAGCGGCAAGCTGGCTGCGGTAATATCCCAGAAGCAAGTCTACCATACGGCCGTAACTCTGGATTCCATCGGTCTGGCTGTTGGCTTTCAGATAGGTGTCATTTACTCTGGATGAAGCCTCGGAAATCTTTCCTTCGTACTGCTGCCAGAATGCATTATTCGCAGACAAATCCGAAAGGACCTCTTCCGGAAGGCTGTAATAGATCTCCAAAGCTCCCTCAGCATCCTGGCGGTACAGGGCATTGTGGGCATACACATAAGCAGTCAGATATCCGCTGTAGCAAAAGTACGGTGAATCCGAATTGATACATGCCAGAAATCCGATAAAATTCGCCTCGTCTTCCCGCATAAAGCCGCGCAGGTGGGACAGTTCATGGCATGCTGTATGAGGAATATTATACGCCGTCATATCTTCGTTATAATTTGCTTCAATCGTAAAGGGAGAATAGATTCCGGCCAGCGACTGCACGGAAAGGATCTCCGACAGCAGGAGCGGTTTCGGTCTCGGATAATAGCCCTTCAGCTGAGGATATTTCTCCCCCAGCCCCTCCATGGCCTGTTTTGCCAGGGCCGGGAAGGTTTTTCTCTCTTCCTTATCCGGCGAAAGGCTGCCGTCTTCAAGGAGAAGCTCTGCAGCCTGCGCTGCCTTATCTTCCAGCAGGCGGCAAAGACTGTCCAGTTCTTCCACCGATGATTCCCGCAGTTCAATTTCCAAATAAGAAGAAAATGGATCCCTGTAATAATTGACCCCACAGTTTACGGTATAGAGAAAAAATAAAAGAGAGGCTGCAAAAAATCCGCTCTTTACGATCTCTGCCGGGCGCCGGATATGCCGGATGCCGTACCACAGAATTCCCAGAAGCAGAAGGTACAGCCCCAGTTCCGAGGCAGAAAAAGGGAAAATGCCAAAGAACCGGCCAAACGTTCCCACCAGTACCGGATAAACCGTAACCGCGTACCACTGGCCGAAACCTTCCAGATTTCTGGCTGCTGTCTGCAGAACAAAGGCCCCAATCAAAAGAACAGCCCCTGCAAAAACTCTCCTTCCCGCCGGATAACGCCGCCTATTCTTTCCTGCTTTCCCGTCTTCTCTTTTTTTCCAGCTGTCAAATGTCATGTCTTTCCTCCTGGTCTGTTTAAGCCCAAAAGCCTCCTCTGCACTCCCCCATGGCCGTTTCTGTTTGTTCCAGTTTACCGCAGTTCCCCAGACTTTTCCAGCCTTTTCTTGCGGAAAATACTGGAATACTCTTTTGCAGAAAGAAATTCTTATGATTTTCTAAAATCCCTTGCAGAAAATCACAAACTAAAATATACTGTAACTGTTTCGGGAAAAAGTCCCACTGTGCAGAGTTCTCGGCCTGCAGCGGGCTATGTCCGGAACATCTGACAGAAATTCCAGAAATCGAGGCAAAGCATATGAGTACTGAAAATCGCAGGTTAGGCACCCCCGTCCATCATGAAACAGGGAAGTCCAGAAAACAGAAAAGCTCAAAAGGGAACCACCCCCTTCGAAGCGAGATCATCAGCTGGCTTCAGATTCTTCTTGCCGCCGCATGTATCGCATTCGTGTTAACTACCTTTATCATCGCCAACAGCAGAGTCCCCAGCGGCTCCATGGAAAATACCATTATGACCAATGACCGGGTAATCGGTTCCCGGTTAAGCTATAAGTTTTCCGACCCGGAGCGGGGCGACATTGCCATCTTCCGTTTTCCGGATGACGAATCTCTTTTCTATGTAAAGCGGATCATTGGTCTGCCCGGCGAAACTGTCGATATCATCAACGGCGCCGTCTACATTAATGGATCGGAAACGCCGCTGGATGAACCATACTTAAAGGAAGCCATGATTCCGGAAGAGGATATGCATTTTGAAGTTCCCGAAGATAGCTACTTTATGATGGGCGACAACCGGAATTATTCCTATGACGCCCGGTACTGGACCAACACCTATGTAGCCCGGGATAAGATCATTGCCAAGGTTCTTTTCCGCTACTGGCCTTTAAATAAAATAGGCCGCGTTCAGTAATCGGCCGCCGGTCAGTTCTGCCCCAGTTCCACGTTCCGGACCCTGCGGAAAGAAAATCCCGTTTCCGGATGCCGGATGACAAGGCAGATCTGAATGATCCGTTTTCCCTCTTCCTTTTCCAGAACAGAAAAGGAAAGATTCTGGATCCGGCAGCCGCCGGATATAACAGAATCAAATGACCACCGTTTCTGCTCCTGAGGCGGCCATCCTATCAGCAGGCCCTCTCTGTCGGCAGATGCTTCTATACGAACGGTCTTGGCCGGGCCGGACAGCACAAGATACTGGCAGCCATTTTCACCGCCGCCGATCTCTGTTTCGCTGTCCGTCCCGGCCCGTTTTATTTCACCGGAAATCCGCGACAGCACCATATCACTTACGGAAACGGCATCTGCAGCCGCCTGGATCCGGCCATACAGTGCCAGACCTCTCTCCAGAAAAAAGAATGCGGCCCCTGCCAGCACCACAGTTAACGCCAGAGTAACTGTCACTTCTGCCAGAGTATATCCCTTTTTATTCCGTATCTTCCTGTTCAATACGGTAAAGCGCGGCGCCATTGCCCTCTTTTTCATACCGATGCAGTTCCATCCCTTCCGTAAAAAATCCGCCGGTTTCCTCTTCACCCTTTTCTTTTACCGGCGCAAAATAAAAGGGAACGCCTGTGTTAAGGCAGGTTTTATCCAGAGGTTCATCCAGAATAACCGCATTCTGAAGATTCTCCAGATCCTGAACCCGCCCCACAGCCCCAAGCGTAACCTGCCATGCTCCAAGGAAAGACCGGGACACCATCACGGCCAGAAGCATAAGCACGGCAAAACTCACCATAACCTCTGTCATGGTGCTTCCCGCCCGGTTCCGGATTCTTCCTTTCATCCCTTTTCGAGATTTCATCGGTCTCCTCACTGCCAACCTCCGCCCACTTCCATAAACTCCGTCTTCCTTCCGCTTTCCAGTCCTCTGCCAGCAAACTGTCATTTCCCAGGCCGGAATCCGAAGCAGCGCTGCTTTCTGAGGCGTAAGAGGGCCGCCTCCGGCCCTCTGAATCAGAAGCTGCCCGGTCCTCTCTCCCAGCCTCAGACGGAGACCCCTCTTCGCACACAATCTTTTCAAACACCTTTGTCACATCAGCAGACCGCTCCCCATAAAAGCAGGTGACCTCCATGACCAGACGTATCTGCATGTCCTCAAATGAGTCTCCTTCTTCCATGGTCCAGTACAAAATGATCTGCAGCATTCCTGCTTCTTCCGGCCAGTTCCTGTTTTCTGCCTCTGCCTGAAAGGTCCTTCGGGCGGATTCCTGGCTGTGATTTGCACCGCCTTCTGCATCATAGTCCGGCCAGCCGTTCTCCGGGTCTAAAATCCAGTATCCCACATAATCAAAGACTGACTTTTCCGGATTGCCCGGGCGGCCCCGGTATACGGAACCGGTCAGTTCTTCCGAAAACCAGCCTCCGGCAGACTCTGCCAGGCTCCGGGCAATCTCATTATCCTCCCTGAGATGAATGCGGCGGTTCAGAGAATACGCAGCCAGAAGAACCGCCAGACACAGCACCGTTATACCGGCCATCAGGCACATCACCAACACCAGGGATGAACCGGCACGGCTTGTATCTTTCCCGTCTTTATGCTTATTCATGGTAAACCGCATTCCTGTACTCCTCAAAGGAAGTGATCCCTTCCCTGACAAGCTTTGCTGCCTGCTCCTTCAGTGAAGGCATTCCCAATTCTTCTTCCGCATATTTCCGGATTTCCTCCTCTCCGGCGTCCCGGCTGATCATGGCGCGCAGATTCCGGTCCATGGGCAGGATCTGATGAATCGCAGTCCTTCCCCGATATCCTGTATCACTGCATCTGGGGCAGCCCACAGGCCGCCGTATCTTTACCGTCCCGGCTCCCAGAATGCGCCGCTCCTCTTTTGTGGTCTCTTCTTCTCTGGCACAGAAAGGGCAAAGCTTCCGCAGCAGGCGCTGCGCGGCAATCCCCAAAAGCGCCCCGGCAATCTGATATGATTCCATCCCAATATCCCGGAGCCTGGGAATGGCAGCCACCGCATCATTTGTGTGAAGAGTAGAAAGGACCAGATGCCCGGTAATCGCTGCCCGCATGGAAATGGCCGCCGTCTCCCGGTCTCTGGTCTCTCCCACCATAATAATGTCCGGATCCTGTCTCAAAAGAGCCCTGAGTCCCGTCTCAAATCCGAATCCGGCCGGATAATTCACCTGGCACTGACAGACCCCCGGCAGATATTTCTCTACCGGATCCTCAATGGTTGCAATATTAACCGGCCTTCCTGCCAGAAATTCCAAAATCATGTACAAAGTCGTAGTCTTTCCCGAACCAGTAGGTCCGGTCAGGTACAGCAGACCATTTGGAGCATCCAGAAGATGCCTTATGACCTGGTAATTCTGCTCTTCCATGCCGAATGTATCCGCGTGATCGATGGTATTTTCCGAAGTCAGAAGGCGGATCACCACTTTTTCTCCAAATACCGTCGGTACCGCGGACACCCTCATATTAATCAGACACCCCTCCAGTTCTATCTGAAAATGGCCATCCTGTGGAATTCTGTGTTCGGCAATATCCATACCCGCCAGGATTTTGACTCTGGCCGTTACCGCAGGATGAAGCCCTTTCTCCAGGCGTGCATATTCCGTAAGGCTTCCGTCCATCCGCATCCGGATCCTTACCATATCGTCAAAGGGTTCAATATGAATATCGCTGGCATGGCTCTTCCTGGCATAAGCTATCATTTTCTCCACAAGCTGTACGGCTTTCCCCTCTCCGTTTTCCTGGGAGAAAGCGCCTCCTCCAAGTCTGCGTATCGTTCCGATTTTTCTTTTCTGCGATATCATGTCCCGATTTTTTCTTCCGTTCATCTGCCGCCTCCCGTCTTTGACCTCTCCCTGTTCCAGTCCGTTTAACCGGTACACAAAAGCAAACGTTATCCTGACTCGGCACCCTCCGGTACTTCAGTAAATCATCTGGCCGATGCCCTCATAAGATGCATAAACCGGCATCAGCACTGCAGCCATAACAAAGCCGATGAGCACCGCCATGACGAGAATCATCCCCGGCTCCAAATAAGAGGCCAGACGCCGCAGAGCCTGCCGGCCGTCATATTCCATGGACTGTGAAGCAGACCGCAGCATAGGGCTCAGCTGTCCGGATTCCTCCCCTGCCTGCACGATAAAAATAAGTTTCTTTAAAAAGACCGTTTCCTGCTCCAGGGCATCGCTTAAACGAAATCCCTGTTCCACCAAATAAGCTGTCTCCTGCGCCTTTCTCTCCAGCCAGGCATTGCCGGCAGCGCCGCCGGCGATCCGAAGAGCCTCCGGAAGAGGGATCCCGGCCTCGTAAAGAGAACAGAGAACCCTTGCAAACCGCGCCGTGCATATCATTTTCCTTAAAGGTCCCAGAATCGGAATTTTCAGACGGATCCGGTCTCTCTGAAGCCCGATCCATCCCATCCTTCCTGCCGTTCTCTCCAGAATCACTGCTGCAAAAACTGCAGCAATCAGCATCGGCCAGCATCTGCGGATTCCATCTGTCAGACCATAGAGAATTTTTGTAGGCCATGGCAGTTCTTCCATGTAGGAAAACAGCGGTGCAAACTGTGGAAGAATTATATACACCATAAGCCATAGCATTCCTGCCAGAAGCACCATCAGGATTTTAGGATAAAGAAGTGCTGCCCGCATCTGGCTCTTCAGTTCATGTTCCCGGCGATAATCCTCAGAAAGCTCCAGAAGGGTCTGTCCGAGGCATCCCGACTGCTCGGCAGCCCGCACACACTGGATCATCACAGGCGGAAAGGCCGGAGACTGTTCTTCCATGGCCTGCCACAGACTCATTCCCTGACATACAAGGGAATAAACTTTGCGGAATGCTTTTCTGACAGCCGGCTTTGCCTGCTCTTTGTCAGAAAAGACAAGAAGCGCTTTCGAAAGAGGAACTCCAGCTGCAAGCATGGTTCCCAGTTCTCTGGTAATTTCTGACAGTACGCCTTCCGGCAGAGCTGGTCCCATTCTCAAAATTCCATGTTTCCGGCCTTCTGCCCCAATGTAACCATATTTCTCCATCTGCCAACCTCTCCGGCTCCTAAATCATCAGGATTGTCCTGTACCAGTTCCAGATCTCCTCTCCCCAGAAAACGGACACGAATACTCCCGCACAGAGAAAAGGAGCGAAGGCAAAATGATCCTTCCTCCCGGCTTTCCTGCCTGCCAGAAGGATCCCTCCCCAGGCTCCTGCACTCAAAACTGCAAAAATCATAGACATAAGAATTCCCTTCCATCCCAGAAACAGGCCGCAGACAGCAGAAAGTTTAATATCACCGCCGCCGAATGCGCCGGGAACTGCCGCAGTAAGAAGCAGCATGGGAACGCTGACGCAAAGTGCTCCTGCTGCCCTGGAAAGAAGGGAAAGTTCAAAACTGTCCGCTGCCAAAATTTCCGGATTCCCCAGGCCGATATACCGGGAAAGAAACGAAAGCGCCGTCAGAACAAGGATCACACAATGAATCCCCTCGGGAATCTCCATTGTGTCCAGATCCACCAGCGCCGCCGTCATCAAAATACCGAGAAAGGCCAGCATCCAAACACTTTCCAGGGAAATTCCCATACGGTCTGCACATAACAGCGCCGCGCCGCCTCCTATAAGTTCCGCTGCCATGTGCCGGAGAGAAACGGGCCTGCCGCAGCAGCGGCATCTTCCACGGCACAAGATCCATCCGACCACTGGGATCGTTTCCCAGAACGCCAGCACATGGCCGCAGGAATCACAGCGCGAGCGGTCGTTTATAAAATCCATTCCTCTGCTCATCCGCCAGGCAGCTGCGTCCGCAAATGAAAAAACGCAGGCGCCTGTCAGCCAAATGAACAAAAGCAAAATTATCTCTGTCATTTTCAGCATCAAAGCACCTGCCTTTTTCAATCGCATTCTTATTCTTCTGTCTCGATCTCCAGGCCTCCGCCATCCTTGAGGACTGCTGCCCGTCCATCCTTTTCATAACGAAAGTCGGTTATCTCTCCTTCTTCCACCTGAAATTCCAGGATTACCTGATCATCCTGGATCCCGGCCATATCCCAAAGAACATCTTCATCAATATCCTCGTTATCGATCTGCGAAACATCTTCCTGAATAGATGCCTCTGCCACCAGCGTCTCCAGTGAAATATACGCCGTCCTGGCTTCCAAAAGCACCTGACTGTCTCTGGCTTTGTCTACCCATCCGATCATGGACGGCACCATGATTCCGGCCAGCACTGCCAGTATGGCAAGAACCACAATCAGTTCAATAAGCGTAAAGCCTTTCTTTCCCAGAGACTCCTCTGCTTTCCCTGTCTTTTTCATCGGTCTCCCTGTGAGCCTGTCTGTTCCGGAAAGCCCGTTTCATCGGCCGCTATACAAACTGGTTTCTATCTGCATCGTACTGATACTGGATAGCCGCCAGCGAAGAGATGATCTGCTGCGGATCCAGGTCCAGAGAACGGCAAAGATCATCCAGACTGGAATAATGATCCCTGAGCTGGGTATTCACGTAACTGAGCAGCATGACCGGGTCTTTTGGTATCATACAGGTCTTCCTTTCCCTAATCCATCATTTATATTTACACCCAATTATAGCGAATTTCCACCTGATTCGCAACAGGCAGTTGGAAATTGGCGCCTGGGACGAGAAAATAAATATTCCTGGGGCATACCCGATAATGAGGGTTTCGTTACTTTTAAAAAGAAATCCAGCGAAAGGTGCCTGCAGTATATTTTTTCGGCATTCCGTAACAAAAGACGCCCTGCAGCAAGTGCAGAGCGTCTTTGTCTGAAATCTTTCTTTCCGGCCGGTCCTGTTTATTCTTCCGCCCGGGCAGTCAGGCCGTTTCCGTCCGGCTTTACATCGATTACAATGGTATTTCCCGCACGCACACCGTCATTTAAGATCAGACGAGCCGCCAGCGTCTCCACATTCTTCTGGAGATACCGCTTTAAGGGACGTGCACCGTATACCGGATCGTAGCCATTGTCCGCCACATAAGTTTTCGCTTCATCGGTAAGGCGGATGGACAGCTCTCTGTCAGCCAGACGGCGGTTCACATCTGCCACCAGCAGATCCACAATTCCGCCGATATTTTCTCTGGTCAACGGCTTAAAGAGAATGGTTTCATCCAGACGGTTTAAAAATTCCGGACGGAAGTGTGCCCGAAGATCATTCATTACCATCTGGGCCGCCTCCGGCTTGATATTTCCCTTGTCGTCAATGCCTTCCAGCAGGTACTGAGAGCCAATATTGGAAGTCATGATCAGGATGGTATTCTTAAAGTCTACTGTACGGCCCTGGGAATCGGTGATCCGCCCGTCATCCAGAACCTGAAGAAGTACATTAAACACATCGGGATGTGCCTTCTCCACCTCATCAAACAGAACTACAGAGTAAGGTTTGCGGCGCACGGCCTCCGTCAGCTGTCCGCCTTCGTCATAGCCTACATATCCTGGCGGCGCTCCGATCAGACGGGACACGGAATGTTTCTCCATGTACTCGCTCATATCGATACGAACCATATTGGACTCATCGTCAAACAACGCCTCGGCAAGAGCCTTGGCAAGCTCCGTCTTTCCTACGCCGGTGGGGCCAAGGAACAGGAAGGAACCGATAGGCTTGGAGGGATCCTTGATGCCGGCCTTGGACCGGATAATGGCCTCCGTCACCAGCTCCACGCCTTCATCCTGACCGATCACCCGTTTATGCAGGATCTCATCCAGATGAAGGGTTTTGCTCCTCTCACTCTCTGTAAGCTTTGCCACCGGAATGCCGGTCCACTTGGAGATGATCCGGGCAATCTCATCTTCGGTAACACTTTCATGCACCAGACTCAAATCCTCGCCCCTGACTTTCTCTTCCTCGGCAGCCAGTTCCTTCTGCAGCTGGGGAAGCTTTCCGTACTGCAGCTCTGCAGCCCGGTTAAGGTCATATTTCTGCTGGGCATCCTGAATCTCCCGGTTTACAGCCTCGATCTCTTCACGGAGAGAGGAAAGCTTATCTACAGAAGCCTTTTCATTCTCCCACTGTGCTTTCTTCGTAGTGAACTCATCGTGCAGCTCCGCCAGCTCCTTCTGCAGATCTGCCAGACGATCCTGGCTTAACCGGTCGGTTTCTTTCTTTAAGGCCGCCTCCTCGATCTCCATCTGCATGATCTTCCTGGACAGCTCATCCAGCTCTGCCGGCATGGAATCCAACTCCGTCTTAATCATGGCGCAGGCCTCATCCACCAGGTCGATGGCCTTATCCGGCAGGAACCGGTCACTGATATACCGGTCAGAGAGCACGGCTGCGGAAACCAGGGCCGAGTCGGTAATCTTTACCCCGTGGTAAACTTCATAGCGCTCCTTCAGACCACGAAGGATGGAAATGGTATCCTCCACAGTGGGCTCATCCACCATAACCGGCTGGAAACGCCGCTCCAGAGCCGCATCCTTTTCGATGTATTTTCGGTACTCGTCCAGAGTGGTGGCACCGATACAGTGCAGCTCGCCTCTGGCCAGCATGGGCTTTAACATATTTCCCGCATCCATGGAGCCTTCCGTCTTTCCGGCGCCCACGATGGTATGCAGCTCATCGATGAAAAGAATGATCTTTCCCTCGCTCTTTTTTACCTCTTCCAGAACGGCCTTTAACCGCTCCTCAAATTCGCCCCGGTACTTGGCGCCGGCTACCAGCGCGCCCATATCAAGGGCAAAAAGCTTCTTATCCTTAAGTCCTTCCGGCACATCGCCCCGTACAATACGCTGGGCCAGACCCTCGACTACTGCAGTCTTGCCTACGCCGGGTTCACCGATCAGGACGGGATTATTCTTTGTCTTCCGGGAAAGGATGCGGACCACATTCCGGATCTCGCTGTCACGGCCGATTACCGGATCCAGCTTCTGGTCTCTGGCACGCTCCACCAGATCATAGCCGTACTTTTCCAGGGTGTCGTAGGTGGCTTCTGGATTATCGCTGACCACACGCTGATTTCCCCGGACGGTGGAAAGGGCCTGCAGGAACCGCTCTCTGGTAATACCGTACTGGCGGAACATCTCCTTCATGGTCCGGTCCGGCTGCTTTAACATGGAGAGGAAAAGATGCTCCACGGACACGTATTCATCGCCCATGGCCTTCGCCTCGTCCTCTGCATTTACTAAAACTTTATTTAAATCATTGCTGATATAGAGCTGTCCAGCCCCGCTTACCTTGGGAAGACGGGTCAGTGCCTGTTTCGCCTCATCTTTAAACTGGTTTCCATTGATCTCCATCTTGGTGATCAGCTTTAAGATCAGGCTGTCTTCCAGATTCAGCAAAGCATAAAGCAGATGCTCCTGCTCGATCTGCTGATTCCCGTATTCATAGGCCAGCTTCTCACAGGCCTGTACTGCTTCCATTGATTTCTGTGTAAATTTATTAATATTCATATCCTCGCCTCCCTTACGAGTTCTGATAGTGCATACGATTCAGGTTCTCCCCCATGCCCCAAAAGCGGCCGGCGCTGCCCCGGGACATGGGGTTTCATAAAAACACCGGACATAGATGGAACATGCTCCGGTGAGAGTCAAATACCCCGCAGCAAGCTATGGAACATCAAATTTGCAGCGCAGCCAAGCTGCGGGGTATTTGACCCTCGCGGCAGTCGCCAAATGGACATGCAAGCATGTCCCCAGTCCTTTCGTAAAATGAAAAACTAAATGCAACTTTTCGCTTGAATAATATCCCCCCATTGCATTACGAAGTGCAGTTAGTCTTGCAAAATCAGGGGTGGCATTTACTTCTGCAATACTTTAGGATACTCCTATCTGAACCGAAGCCCGAAGCAGATCAGAGGTTCTTATGAAACTTCGAACCTTATCCAAGAGGACGCCACACGGATGGCCAATCATATCAACAGCACAGCAAGAGCCAATCCAGACGGCTGATCCCCGTTTGAACTGGCTCTTCTCCTTTTAGACAGCAAGCAGATGGAACTCTGCCATATAACATTTTATGCTGTTCCATCCATCTTTTTGCATATCCATCTATGCGGCTATCCTATAAAGTCATTCACAATGCTTTACAGCTGCTGCCTAATAAAACTGTTTTTTAATTTCATTTCAACTATTGTCATTTCCTTCTGGCTCATTTTCTGTTTTCTCATTCAATAATTTCGCAAGTTCCTCTTTGTCAGGAAGAACCGTCATATATTTACTGGCAAAAATCTGTGTATTATCTTCCGGCAATGTCATTTCTACAAGTGTATCGTCTTTCTTTTTGCAAAGAACAATTCCCACCGTAGGATTTTCCGTAGAAAGTTTCACTTTCCTGTCATAATAATGAACATACATCTGCATCTGTCCCAAATCCTGGTGAGTAATTTCGCCAATTTTCAAATCAATCAGCACAAAACATTGAAGAAGGCGGTTAAAAAACACAAGATCTACAAAAAAATGCTTTTCATCAAAAGTAAGGCGTACCTGCCTGCCTACAAATGTATATCCTTTTCCTAATTCCATAAGAAATGTCTGCAATTTATCAATGATCTTCTGCTCCAGCGTGGATTCCGAATAGCGGCTGTCCTCCGGCAGACCAAGGAACTCTAGGATATATGGATCCTTTACAATGTCTTCAGGTTTTTCAATGATAATGCCTTGCTTTGACATTTCAATGATTGTCTGCTTGTCCTTGCTGAGCGCCAACCGCTCATATAAAGCAGAATCAAACTGTCTCTTCAATTTCCGAGATGCTGTCTCGGAAATCGCCTCTCTGTAGGTAAGATAAAACCTGCGCATATTTTCAAGGTTATCAACGGAAAATCCTCTTCCGAACTTTGCATTCAGTCTTTTGGATAACCACAGAATCTATCTGTGCTGCAGTTCGCTTTCTTGCATTTTCAATGAGCGTTTCGATTTTTCGTGTCAAATGATCCGCATCGAATGGTTTCATATCAGTCATTACAATATCTTCCTCTGCACTTTCAGATTATAAATTCCAAAAATCGTCACAGCTAAAAGAAGGGCAAAGAGCAGTCATCTTCTGCTCCATCTCCCCTATTCGCATCTCTCCAGCACTGCCGCCGCTGCGGAACGTGCATCCATAAAAAGAATCTCATCTTCCAGCATCCCTGCTTCCGGGTCAAAGGGAGCTGGGCTGGCAGTATGGAAAGCCAGTTTCCACCGGTACCCGCCCGGTGCCTTGGGAAGAGTCTGGGTGTGGGGTTCCCAATGGGCATTGACTGCCAGGAACACGCCGTCATCTCCCGTATCGGATTCCTTTCTCCCGCAGAAGAGAATGCCGATCTGGCGTGCGTTCTCATCGGTCTGGGAATTCCAGGGGACGCCGTGATGGAAAGAAATATCCGGCCAGCCGCAGGCGGCAGACTCTCCCGGGCCCCGAAGGACCGGATGTTCCTTTCGAAAAGCTATCATCCGGGAAACGAAGTCAAAGAGCCCGGCATTCCGCTCCAGATCGCTCCAGTCAAGCCAGGAGATTTCATTATCCTGACAGTAGGTATTATTATTTCCATATTGCGAATTTCCAAATTCATCTCCGGCCAGAAACATGGCGGCCCCGCGGCTGCAAAGCAGCACAGCAAATGCATTCCGACACATTTTTTCCCGGAGGGTAAGAATATCCGGATCCTCTGTAAAGCCTTCTGTTCCGCAGTTCCAGCTGTAATTGGCATCGGAACCGTCCGTATTGTTCCAGCCGTTGGCTTCGTTATGCTTTTGGTTGTAGGCGTACAGATCGTGAAGGGTAAAGCCGTCATGGCAGGTGATAAAATTCACCGATGCATTGGGACGCTTGTCCGGCTGATACAGATCCGGAGAGCCGATGATCCGCTGCACTGCCGCCTGCGCCATCCCTCCGTCTCCTTTCAGGAAGCGGCGGAGATCATCCCGATAACGTCCGTTCCATTCGGCCCAGCGGTTCCAGTCCGGGAAACTTCCCACTTGGTACAGCCCGCCTGCATCCCATGCCTCGGCGATGAGCTTTACATGCCCCAGAATGGGATCATAGGCCAGGCTCTCTAAAAGGGGCGGCCGTGACAGAGGCCCGCCGTCCTCGCCGCGCCCCAGAATCGACGCCAGATCAAAGCGGAATCCGTCTACCCGGTACTCCACTACCCAGTACCGCAGACAGTCCAGAATAAACTGGCGCACCACAGGATGATTGCAGTTCAGCGTATTCCCCACGCCGGAAAAATTGTAGTAGCAGCCGTCCGGCGTCAGCATATAATAAATGTTATTGTCAAGGCCCTTGAAGGAAAAGAATGGGCCCCGATGGTCCCCTTCCGCCGTGTGATTTAGTACCACATCCAATATCACATCAATGCCGTTGGCATTCAGCGTGCGGATCATTTCCTTTAATTCGGTTCCTTCCCGGTTATATTCCACCGCCGCTGTGTAGCCTGTGTTGGGGGCAAAGAAGCATACTGTATTGTATCCCCAGTAATTTAACAGCTTCTTCCCGCCCACAGTACGCTCATCCGCAGTTTCATCAAATTCAAAAACCGGCATCAGCTCCACGGTATTTACTCCCAGTTTTTTCAGATATGGAAGTTTTTCCAGCAGTCCGGCGAAGGTGCCGGGATTTTTCACACCGGAGCTTTCATGACGGGTAAATCCCCGCACATGCATTTCATAAATGACCATATCCTGGAAGGGCACCCGATGGTTTACAAATCCGGCCCAGTCAAAGGTATCTTTAACCACTCTGGCGTGATACGCGCTCCCCGCCGGATTCCGGCTTCCCCAGACACTCTGGCCGGTAACAGCCCGTGCATACGGATCCAGCAGATAACGGCTTTTGTCAAAAATCAGTCCCCGGTCCGGATCATACGGACCGTCCACCCGGTAAGCATATTCAATCTCATCGATATCCAGATCAAACACAATCATGGAATACGTGTGGCCCACACGGCAGTCCTGGGGAAAAGGAAGCACCGCAAAGGGTTCTGTCTCCCCCCGTCGGAAAAGACACAGTTCGCATCCTGTGGCATACACAGAATGGATGGTAAAGCTGACTCCGCCCGGCACCAAAACTGCCCCATTGGTCAAAAAAAGTCCCGGCCGTACCCGGAAACCAGCCGTCTTTTCATTCGAAACCGGAAGAAATAATTTTTCACTCTGCTCCATAAACGCTCTCCCTTCATCATGCCGGCAGCATGGGCCCCGACGCCATCTCCGGTTCGGAGCCCCAAAAAACCTGCTTAATTTCCTGCTTCGCGCTTCACAAGATATGCCGCCTTTTCGCGATCCTTTTTATGTACAAAGATTTCATACTCTTCCTGAGGGTTCATCTGCCCTGCGCTTCCCATCCGGCCCCGCATGGTGCCGCGTCCGGCCCACTGCGTCATCCGGTTTCTTACCGTGTACCGGTAGGGAATATGATGATTTTCCAGGATATTTCGAATTTGAACAAATGTCTTCATGCTGCCGCCGCAGTATAACGTTTCCCGATTAAAAAAATGAATCATAGGCCCCTCCTCAGCAAAATCACATTTATAAGCTTCCCTTTTGCTCCGCTTCCTTTCCCCCGGCAAAAAATGCCTTCTCCATCACAAAATTCTTAAGCTTCTCGCCCCTTCGCTCCACCAGCTGTTCCCGGATGACCCGGTATCCCCGCTTCTCAAAGAACGGTCTCGCCGTAATGGATGCATGAGTGATAAAACAATTTTTAGCCGTATCCCCGGCTTCTTTTTGATTTTCTTCCACAACACTTTCCAGAGTATCGCAGATGGCAGAAGCAATACCTCTTCCCTGAAAATCTTTATGGACATAAAGCCGGTCCAGATAACCGCTTCTGTCCATATCTCCAAAACCGATTATCTTTCCCTCTTCTTCCGCCACCACGGTAATATGTTCCCGAAAAGATCTGCCCCAGGCGTCCAGATCCACATCTCCCCAGGCCCAGGCATCCAGCTGCGCCGGCGTATAATCCCGGGCATTGACCGTATGGACGGTCTCATAAAATAAATCCGCCATGGCAGCGCAGTCCTCACTTTTATATTTTCGGATTTCCATGCTGTTCTCTCCTCATTCTAAGGGTTGTCTTTCACAATGTCTTTCAAGTTAAGTATACCACACTGCCTTATAGAAACGCCAGAACAATACCAGATCTCTTTTTTGCCTGCGCACGCTCCCCGGAACAAGGTTTCTCTATTGACAAGGACGGATTTTTGCCTATAATTATTATTAGTTTTCTAATTATTAGATATCTAATCAAATGAATTTCAGGAGGAACTTTATGAAGGATTCCCTGCACTACCTGCTTATGGCAGACCATCTGTTATTCCAGAAATTTCTTCTTTCCGGCATCAAGGATACCGGCCTGACGCTGGGACAGCCAAAGGTTCTGGACTATCTGCATTCCCATGACGGCGCAATGCAGAAAGACATTGCAGATGCCTGCCATATTGAGCCGGCAACCCTTACCTCTCTTCTGTCGGGAATGGAAAAAAAGGGGCTGATCCTGCGGAAAAATGAAAATGGAAACCGCCGCAGCCTGTATGTCTATCTGACACCGAAAGGCCAGAAAATGGCTCAGGAAGTGGATTTCCATTTTCAGGCCATCGAAGAAACAGCCCTGGCCGGCTTTAATCCGGAAGAGAAGGAACTGCTCACTGCATTTCTTTCAAAAATCAATAAAAACATGAAGGAGCATTTATCATGAACAAAGCAGAACTGGCAAAGCGCTATCTATTATTCATCATCAGTCTTTTTTTCGCGGCTCTTGGCGTAGCATTTACCAAACATGGAGAGTTAGGCGTATCGCCGATTTCCTCCGTGGCAAATGTGCTGAGCTGCCGGTTTTCTTTCCTTTCTCTGGGAAACTGGCTGATTATCTGGAACTGTTTTTTAATTCTCGGGCAGGTTCTGATCCTGCGGAAAAACTTTCATCCGGTTCAGCTGCTGCAGATTCCTCTGTCCTTTTTATTCGGCTGGTTCACCGATCTGGGAATGTGGGCGGTATCTTTCATTCCCGCCGGCTCGTATCCCCAGAGTCTCTTTATGGTTCTGTTTGGAATCGTGATCCTTGGCTTCGGCGTCTCCCTTTCCGTCATTGCAAATGTAATCATGAACTCAGGAGAAGCTTTTGTAAAAGCCATTTCCGACACATTCCATCAGGACTTCGGCAATGTGAAAATTGCCTTTGACGTTTTTTGCGTCATTGTTGCCCTGATCCTGTCGCTGCTGTTTTTTAATTTTACCATCGTCGGAACCAGAGAAGGTACAATCCTTTCTGCTCTGTTTACCGGCCTGGTGGTAAAATTCTTCAGCAAAAGACTGACTGCGCCCCTTAATCTTATCCTCTGCAGCCGTCTCAATTAGCTGGAACCGCCGCCATTCTCCGGGTTCTCTGCTGCTGCCCGGACACATTCCAGAAAACGCTGGCCGTATTTCTCATACTTGAATTCTCCCACACCGGAGACTGCCAGCATCTCTTCTTTGGTCTTCGGCTTCAGAATGCACATGTGAGCCAGGGTTTTATCGGAAAACACAATGTAAGGCGGCACTTTCTCTGCCCGGGCAATTTCCATCCGGAGAGTCCGCAGTTTCTCAAACATGGACTCTTCTTTTCCGGAAAAATTCTCTGTTCCTGAGATTTTCTTTCCTTTCTGCCCCTTTGCATCTTTCCCGTTCCCGGTGCCCGTCTCCCCGGCACCCTTCTTGCCGGCACGGGGAGATTCCTTCGCCATCTTCATCACTACGGGCATCTCCTCTGACAGCACTTCTTTGGATTTTTCCGTAAGCTTTACAATGGCGTACTCATCATTGGTCACTGCCAGATATTCCTTCAAAAGAAGATGGTTCATCACCTGCCTGAGTTTATAAACCGGAATCTCCGAAAGACTGCCGTAATGAGGATTTTCATTCATCCGGTAGTTCCGTATCTTTACCGTATTGGCCCCATGGACCGTATCCAGGATCACATTGGTTCCATAGCGCTGGCGGCAGCTTTCCACACATTCCATGATCTCCCGAGCAATTTCCGTCACATCCACCTCTTCAAACCGGCTTAAACAGTTGGCGCATTTCCCGCAGTAATTGCTTCCGTATTCTCCAAAATACCGTAGGATGTAATCCCGCAGGCAGTCATTGGTAAAACAGTAAAAGGTCATCTTCCGCAGCCGTTCCCGATCCCGCTCCATAATAAGACGGCGCGACAGGGGATCCAGCGCTTCGTTTTCCTGATTGTTCTCGATGAAAAGCTGATTTGTCACCACATCCTGACCGCCGTACAGAAGCAGACAGTCCGAAGGCTCTCCGTCCCGGCCGGCACGGCCGATCTCCTGGAAATAGCTTTCCAGATTTTTGGGCATATTGTAATGAACCACGTAGCGCACGTTCGACTTGTCAATGCCCATGCCGAAGGCATTGGTGGCCACCATGATCGCGGCACGGTCATAGATAAAATCATCCTGGTTCCTGCGCCGCTCTTCATCGCTTAATCCTGCGTGATACCGGGTCACCGAGTACCCGTCCTTTATTAACTTCTGGCAGACCTCCTCCACCAGCTTTCTGGTAAGACAGTAGACGATGCCGCACTGGCCGGAATGCTGTTCTACGTATTCTTTCAGGGCCCCATATTTATCTTTTGGGGAGCGGACTTCCAGGTAAAGATTCGGCCGGTCATAGCCGGTGGTGACCACATCCGGTGTCCGCAGCATAAGGATATCAATAATATCATCCCGTACTTCCCTGGTTGCCGTGGCAGTAAAGGCGCTGACTACCGGACGGACAGGAAGACGGTCAATAAATTCCACAATCTTTAAATAGCTGGGCCGAAAGTCCTGTCCCCATTGGGATACGCAGTGGGCCTCGTCTACCGCGATCATGGCAATCTTCACATGAAGGGCAAAATCCAGAAACTCCTCCGTCAGAAGACGCTCCGGCGCCACGTAAATAATAGGATAGCGCCCCTCTCTGGCATAAGAAAGCGCCCGGTAATACTGGGATGCCGTAAGGGAACTGTTCAAATAGGCAGCATGCACACCTGCCTGGTTCAGAGCGCTGACCTGGTCCTTCATCAGGGAAATCAGCGGAGAAATAACCAGCGTGATCCCGTCCATTAAAAGAGCCGGCACCTGAAAGCACAGGGATTTCCCGGAACCGGTAGGCATAATGCCCAGCACATCCCTTCCGGAAAGAATCCCGTCAATCAGCTGCTCCTGTCCCTGGCGGAATGAATCATAGCCGAAATACTGTTTTAAAATCTGATACTTATCCATCCTGCATCCCCTTCATCTAAAAACTGGCAAATCCTTTTTGTTTCCAACATCATACCATATTTTGCAGGATCCGCCAATATGATTTTCCATTTTATTCCATTTTTCTTTTGCCTGCGTTCTTTTCTCTCCGCTTTTATTATCATCCCGCACAATGAATTGACAGAATTATTCCCTTCATGTTATAAATAATGAATAAACTTTTTTATCTGAATGACACCAGAAACACGCTCCCGGACAGTTCCAATGTCCGGAAATCTCATGGAAAAGGAGGATCCTGCCAATGAACAAAGAAATTCCCTATAAGATCTATCTGGAAGAAAACGAACTTCCCAGACAGTGGTACAATGTCCGGGCCGATATGAAAAACAAGCCCGCCCCCCTTTTAAACCCGGCCACCTTAAAGCCCATGGCTTTTGAGGACCTTCGCCCGGTTTTCTGCGATGAGCTGATCCGGCAGGAGCTGGACGATACCACACCTTACATCGACATTCCCCAGGAGATCCTGGATTTCTATAAGATGTACCGTCCATCACCGCTGGTACGGGCCTACTGTCTGGAAAAGAAATTGGATACTCCGGCCCACATCTACTACAAATTTGAGGGGAATAATACCAGCGGCAGCCACAAACTGAATTCTGCCATTGCCCAGGCCTATTATGCCAAAAAACAAGGCTTAAAAGGCGTCACCACGGAGACAGGAGCCGGCCAGTGGGGTACCGCCCTTTCCATGGCCTGCGCGTATCTGGATCTGGACTGCCAGGTGTATATGGTAAAATGCTCCTATGAGCAGAAGCCATTCCGCCGGGAAGTTATGCGCACTTACGGTGCCAAGGTAACACCTTCCCCGTCGGATACCACACAAGTCGGCCGTAAAATCCTGGCAGAGCATCCCGGCACCAGCGGAAGCTTAGGATGTGCCATCTCCGAAGCGGTGGAAGCAGCCGCTCATCAGGAAGGCTACCGCTACGTACTGGGAAGCGTATTAAATCAGGTTCTTCTCCATCAGACCATTATCGGCCTGGAGACCAAGACTGCCCTGGACAAATACGGCATTGTGCCTGATATGATCATCGGCTGCGCCGGCGGCGGTTCGAATCTTGGCGGACTGATCTCCCCGTTTATGGGCGAAAAGCTGAGAGGTGAGCGGGATTACCGCTTCATTGCCGTAGAACCGGCCTCCTGTCCAAGCTTTACCAGGGGAAAATTTGCCTATGACTACTGCGATACCGGCATGGTATGCCCCCTGGCAAAAATGTATACCTTAGGCAGCGGCTTCATCCCCTCTCCCAGCCACGCTGGCGGCCTCCGCTACCACGGTATGAGTTCCGTTCTTTCCCAGCTGTATCATGACGGACTGATGGAAGCCGTTTCCGTAGAGCAGACTTCCGTCTTCCAGGCAGCAGAAGAATTTGCCCGGGTAGAGGGCATTCTTCCAGCTCCCGAAAGCAGCCACGCCATCAAGGTGGCCATAGATGAAGCCTTAAAGTGCAAAGAAACCGGCGAAGCAAAGACCATTGTTTTCGGCCTCACCGGCACCGGATATTTCGATATGTACGCTTACGAGAAATTCAACAACGGGGAAATGACGGATTATATTCCCACCGATGAAGACTTAAAACCCGGCTTTGCAGGCCTTCCCCATGTGGAATAAGTTTATACAGACAGAAACCGTGCGGGTCACCCTTCTCTCATGAGAAAGGCGGCCCGCCTCCATTTCTTCGATTCCCCCCTTCCCACAGCTCTTCTTTCACGTTATAATAAATCCGACAAAATACACCAAAACACCGCAAATTACGAAAGGCATAGACAATTATTATGAACGTGTTTGATATTCTCGGGCCGGTGATGATCGGCCCTTCCAGCTCCCACACCGCCGGCGCCGCGCGGATCGGCCGGGTCACCCTGGCCCTGTTAGGCGCTCCTGCCGTCCGGGCCGATATCCTGCTCCACGGTTCCTTTGCCAAAACTTACCGGGGTCACGGTACCGACAAGGCGCTGATTGCCGGCATCATGGGAATGAAAACGGACGATGAACGGATTCGTTTTTCCCCGGAACTGGCTGCCGATTCCGGACTCCAGGTAAGAATTTCCACCGGCGAGATCGAGGGGGCTCATCCGAATACTGCGCGCATCACCCTTACCGATGCCGCCGGCCATCAGGCCAGCCTTCAGGGCAGCAGCATCGGCGGCGGCAATATTCTCATCACCCAGGTAAACGGCATGGATGTCCTCATTACCGGCCAGTACCCTACGCTCATTGTCCTTCACCGTGACGCACCCGGCACCATTGCCGCTGTCACCGAAGTAGTGGCGGAAACCGGGGCAAATATCTGCAGCTTCCGTCTTTCCCGGCAGGAAAAAGGCGGCGATGCAGTTATGAATATTGAGCTGGACAGTCTCACTGACCATTCCATAAAAGAACGAATCCAGGCTCTCCCCAACATTTTTTCCTGCACCGTTCTCGAACCCATATGATTTTCAATCCCCACACAAAACCAATTGCGGAAAACGGAGGTAATTCCCATGGAATTTACATTTAACTACCATTCCCTCTCTTCCTTAATCCAGGCCAGCGTCCAGGAAGGATGTACCATCTCCCGTCTGGTTCTGGCTCAGCAGGCAGCGCAGATGGAGCAGACCGAGGAAGCCCTTTACCGGAAGATGGAAAAAACTTACCGGGTCATGGCCGCATCCATTGAGCCGGGATGCCGGAAAAATCTGCGGAGTACCAGCGGCCTTACCGGCGGAAGCGCCTATAAGATGCGCCAGGTCAGCGAAGCAGGAAAAAGTCTTACCGGCTCTCTCCTTTCCGGAGCCCTCTACCGCGCCCTGGCCGTATCGGAACTGAACGCATCCATGGGCCGTATCGTGGCGGCCCCCACTGCAGGAAGCTGCGGCATCCTGCCTGCAGCGGTCCTTACCATGGAAAAGGACCGCGGCTGCTCTGAGAAAGACTGCATCATGTCCCTTTTCACCGCCTCCGCAGTGGGAATGATCATTGCCAACAATGCTTCCTTAGCCGGAGCAGAAGGCGGATGTCAGGCAGAATGCGGCTCCGCTGCAGCCATGGCCGCCGCTGCCATCACTGAGCTGGCCGGCGGCACCCCGGAAATGGCAGGCCATGCAGTGGCTATTGCCCTGAAAAATATCCTGGGTCTGGTCTGTGACCCGGTAGCCGGCCTGGTGGAAATCCCCTGCATCAAGCGAAACGCTTCCGGTGTGGCCGGCGCCTTTGTGGCTGCGGAACTCGCCCTTGCAGGCATCGAAAGCGCCATTCCTGCCGATGAGGTGATCTGGGCCATGAAAAAAGTCGGAGATGCCATGTCTCCCGCCTTAAAAGAAACAGCGGAAGGCGGACTGGCTGCCACTCCCACTGGAAAAAAACTTCACGACCAGGTATTCGGCACATCCAAAGATGCTGCCGGCTGCAGCAGCTGCCGCGGATGCCGCAGCTGATTTTCGGATAATATCTTTATTTTTTCTTACTAATTATGACGTTTTCCGACACAGGATTCCAAACTTTCTATAAATATGATAAACTGTCAGTAACTTTTAACAGTTGTTATAGGCGGCAGATCCTGCCGCCGAAAAAGAAAGGAGCCTCTATGCCTGATTTTTTATTTCAACTTCTCATCCCAGTCATCATCCTGGTTCTTCTGATCATCCTGATCACCCAGGGGTACGTAAAAGCGCCGCCGGATCACGCTTACATTATTTCCGGCCTGTTAAAGGAGCCCCGTATTCTCATCGGCCGGGCCGGTTTTAAGATTCCCTTCTTCGAGCAGCTGGACAAACTGTATCTTGGGCAGATCACAGTAGATATCAAGACGGATGAATACATACCCACCAATGATTTTATCAACGTAATGGTGGATGCCGTGGCCAAGGTCCGGGTAGCTGACGATCATCTCCAGATGAAGCTGGCCATGCGCAATTTCTTAAATAAAGAGTCCGCCAAGATCGCCGCCGACCTGCAGGATTCCCTCCAGGGCAATATGCGTGAGATCATCGGCACTCTGACTCTGCGGGCTATCAACACCGACCGGGATTCTTTTTCCGATCAGGTAATGGCCAAAGCCTCCCGGGATATGGAAAAGCTTGGAATCGAGATTCTTTCCTGCAACATCCAGAATGTAACAGACGAGCACGGACTGATCCAGGACCTTGGTATGGATAACACTTCCAAGATCCGTAAGGATGCTTCCATTGCAAAAGCAGAGGCGGAGCGGGATATTGCCATTGCAAAAGCCGCGGCCGACAAAGCCGCAAACGATGCGCGGGTTTTAGCCGAAACAGAAATTGCCCAGAAGAATAATGACCTTGCCATCAAAAAAGCAGAACTTCAGAAAGATTCCGATACGAAAAAGGCAGAGGCCGATGCCGCTTACGAGATCCAGAAACAGGCGCAGGAGCGGACCATCTTAACCGCTACGGTAAATGCCCAGATTGCCAAAACCGAACGGGAGGCCGAACTCCGCCGTCAGGAAGTCGTGGTACAGCAGCAGGCTCTGGAAGCGGAAATCAATAAAAAAGCCGATGCCGACCGTTACGCCATCGAGCAGGCCGCAGCCGCCGAATTGACCAGACGGCAGCGGGAAGCGGAAGCAAAGCAGTACGAGCAGGAGAAAGAAGCGGAAGCGCGCAAGGCACAGGCGGAAGCCCAGAAATACGCCATGCTCCAGGAAGCAGAAGGTATCCGTGCAAAAGGAGAAGCTGAGGCGGCCGCCATCCAGGCAAAGGCTCTGGCCGAAGCAGAAGGTATGGAAAAGAAAGCCATAGCATATCAGAAGTACAATAAAGCTGCCATGGCGGAAATGATGATCAAGGTTCTTCCCGAAATCGCCGGAAAGATTGCAGAACCTCTGGCCCAGATCGATAAGATCACCATTATCGGAGGCGGATCCGACGGCGAAAAAGCGGTGGGAAATGTAGCCGGAAACGTTCCTGTGGTCATGGCAAAGCTTTTTGAATCCATGAAGGAAGCCACCGGTGTAGATCTGGCTGACATTATGAAGGCAGACTCCTTCGAGGCACAGGTAACCCGGAACATTAACCTGACCGGAGCGCCGGATATTGTGATCGGAGCTGCCGGCAGAGACGATAATCCCCGGACCGATTCCGGCAGCGCAGATCCGGATGGAAAGGGCGGCGGTATGGATCCGGACACGAAGTCCAGCAGTGCTGATCCCCAGGCCGGAAATTCCGGTTCATAAAACCGGCGGCTTCGCTGCCGGACACACAAAAAAGAAGCCTTTCCTGACTCTCTTATGTTCAGGAAAGGGCTTCTTTTTGTTTCTTACACCTCATCGTATCCTTTCTGATACAGGCGGTTTACTTCCATTTTATCCATCACCTGGCGGGCATCAATCCCCGGATGGGTCAGGACGATCCGGTAAATCTGCTCCACAAATCCCGGATCCGCCTTCAGATTTCCTGCCACCCATTCAGCAGAGTCTCCGCGTTTCATAAAACGCATAATCTTGGCAATTAAAAACAGCTGATCTTTATTTCCGGTGCGTGCCTTGCTAAGCCGCTCTCTGACGCTTCGATGGCGGCTGCTTTCCGTTTTCCCGCTTTCAGTGGAAACCGGTGAAAAATAAACAGTCTGGTGTTCTTCTTTTCTGCCTTCTTCCTCCAGCCAGATGGGTTCTGCCGAAACCGTCCCGTCCTGTATGGTCATCACTGCCATGGACAGAGGCAGATGAAACCGCCGATAGCCGCAGCTTCCCGGATTCAGCCAGAGTCTTCCGTCCCGCTCCTGCTGGTAATACATATGGGAGTGGCCAAAGATCACCACCTGGACATCCTGCAGATCCGCCGGCACATCTGCCTGATCATGGACCGCCAGAAAGGAAACGCCTCCCAGGCAGAATCGCCGGATCTTGGGCAGCTGCTTTGCCCAGTATCCATCGTTGTTTCCTCTGACCCCGTACAGAGGCTGACTGACATTCAGCTTATGGTACAGCATCTGGCTGTCAAAATCTCCTGCGTGGATTACCACATCGCAGGTCTGAATCACCCGCTCCACTTCCGGTCTGAGCAGCCCATGGGTATCAGAAATTACGGCTGCCCGAATCGGTTCCCCTCTCATTTTCCTGTCCTCCGTTTCTTATAATGACGGCGTCAAGCATGTTTTTGCCCCTGGTATCATCTTATTATAGTAAAATCCAAAAAAAATGGCAATTATCTTTTTCCTAGGCATGGGCTTTTTCCTGTGTTTTTAAGCTTTTTTTTTAAGCGCGATCCTATATGCCTGCCTTCCGGTCCAGTTCCAACCGCTCCATCAATGCATACAGGCGCATCTTCTTCTCCCCATCCATCTCGCAGAGAGGGAGGCGGCAGGTCTCCCCGCACAGCCCGGCCCTTGCCAGCGCCGCTTTTATGGGAATGGGATTTATATCCCAGAACATGGCGTTCATCAGCTCCTGGTATTTCAGGAAAAGAGCCAGACTTTCTTTCTCTTTTCCTTCCTGATACAGGCGGCATATCCCCGCCATCTGGGCCGGAATCAGATTTGCCGCAACGGAAATGACTCCGCAGCCTCCCAGAGAAAGAACGGGAATGGTGAGATCGTCATTGCCGGAGTAAATGGCCAGGTCATCGCCGCAGAGAGCTGCGGTCCTTGCGGTCTGGGAAAGGTTCCCGGCTGCATCTTTTATGGCGCAGATATTCGGATGCCCAGCCAGCCGCCGGCAGGTTTCCGGCTGCAGATTCACTCCGGTTCTTGACGGTACGTTGTACACGATAACAGGAATCTTTGTCTGATCGGCCACCGCAAAGTAATGGCGTACCAGGCCTTCCTGGGAAGCCTTATTGTAATAGGGAGTCACCACCAGAAGACCGTCCGCCCCCAACTCTTCCGCTTCTTTGGAAAGGCGTACAGCATGAGCCGTATCGTTGCTTCCCGTCCCGATAATAACCGGAACTCTGCCTCCGGCGCAGCGGATAACAAACCGGGTAAGTTCCCTCTTTTCCTCATCCGATAAGGTGGAGGCCTCCCCTGTGGTGCCTGCCGCCACAAGGGCTGCCGTTTGGTTTTCAAGCTGATACCGGATGAGATTTTCCAAAGCATGGTAATCAATATGGCCCGATTCTCTCATGGGCGTAACCAGAGCTGCGGCGCTTCCGGAAAATAATCTGGATTTCATGGACATTCTTCCAATTTCGTCACTTACTAATACAGTATGCCCGCCTGGCCATCTGGTGAAACTTAAGGAAACGCTTTCACTGGCATTTTCCTTATTCTTCATTCCCATACAGAACCATCCCGCATATCCTGACAGTAAATCCATCTTTTATAACCAAGGAGTCCCTCTATGAACCACAAAATTCTTCTTCTGGGGGAAGACCGGCGCCAGGATTTTCTCTTCCAGATGCTGAAGGAAAAAGGCTGCTCCGTCCTGGATCTGCGCCGCCCTTCCCCAGGCTTTCCCCTTTCCCAGGCAGCCGGGTGTGTCTTTGGCGCTTCCTGGATCCTGACTCCCCTGCCCTTTACCAGAGACCAGAAAACGCTCAATCTCTCCATCCCCATTTCCACGGATCTTTTCCTGTCCTGGCTTCGGCCCGGCCAGACTCTTTTCGGCGCCGGGATCCCTCTGTCCTTCCGGGAATCCTGTGCAAAAAAACAGGTAACCTGCATAGACAGCGCATGCCTTCCGCAAACCGCAGAGGAGAATGCGGCCCTGACTGCGGAAGGAGCCATCTGCTGTGCCATCAAGGAAAGTTCCGGCGCTCTCCATAAAAGTCTCTGTCTGACTGCCGGCTACGGCCGCTGCGGCCAGGCCTTGGCCGAAAAACTGAAAGGGCTTCACGCAGAAGTTACCGTTCTGGACCGGGATCCGGAAAAGCTTAAACTTGCCCATGACAGAGGATTTTCCTGTCTGACGCCGGATGAACTTAAGGATCCGGAAATCCTTTCTCCTTTTGCCTACCTGTTTAACACCATTCCCTGTCCCGTCTTTTCGAAAAATATTCTCTCCGGTGCAGACCCGGAGATCACCATCATTGATATCGCCTCTGCCCCCGGCGGCGTGGACTTTGAATACTGTCGTGAATCCGGACGGACCGCCCGTCTTTGTCCCGGACTTCCCGGGCGCTTTTCTCCGAAAGCTGCGGCCGAAATTCTTTTTGATGGCCTGCTCTCCCAGCCCGGATTTCCTGTGCCCGAAAGCAGTTTAAATTCATGACCGGCTGCAGAAAAGGGATTTTTCCGGACAACTTGCGCATTTTTCTTCCGCAGCATAATCATAAAGTGTAACTCCATATCATAACCAGGAGGTTGCTTTATGGACTTAAAGGGAAAGCGTATAGGAGCTGCCGTCACAGGTTCCTTCTGCACCTTTGAACAGATCGAGCGCCAGTTTCTTGCGCTGGTTCAGGCCGGCGCCTTTGTTTATCCGATCTTTTCCAAAAATGTTCAGACCATAGATTCCCGCTTCGGCGATACCAGAGAATTTATCAACCGCATTACGAATCTTACGGGAAATGAACCCATTCTCACCATAGAGGAAGCAGAACCTATCGGACCATCGGCTTCTCTTGATATTCTCCTGATTGCTCCCTGTACAGGAAATACCCTGGCAAAACTTGCCTGCGGCATTACCGACACTCCGGTTTTAATGGCCGCCAAAGCGCACCTGCGGAATCTTCGTCCCCTGGTGCTGTCCATCTCCACCAATGATGCCCTGGGAGCAAGCTTGAAAAACATCGGCCTTTTGATGAACACAAAAAACATTTACTTCGTACCATTCGGTCAGGATAATCCGGTCAAAAAGCCCAACTCCATGATTGCCAGAACACATCTGATACCGGAAACCCTTGAGGAAGCTTTAGAGGGCAGACAGATCCAGCCAGTGATCCGGACCTGACGACAGGATGATCCATCATTTCTGCAGCATTTACAACCCCGGAGCATATTTCTGGATTGTTAACTTAAATTGTTAACCTGTTCTAAATTATTAGTTGACAGTTTTTATCTCTCCGCTTATAATAAACTACCAGAGAGCGCCGTCTGCTCCCGAATCATAACGAAAGCATACAAAACATGCCGGTACCCATCCGGCAGGAAAAAGAGAGGACCTGATTTATGGAAATGACCACTGCATCCCGGCCGGCTCTGTCTGCCAGACAGATGACCATTACCGGCCTTGCCACCGCCGTAACCTGTATCATCGGACCTGTTGCGGTTCCGATCCCGGTAAGTCCCGTTCCCCTGTCACTGACTATGCTGGCGCTGTATCTGGCCGCTTACGTGCTGGGAATGAAGCTGGGATTCATCAGCTGCCTTCTCTATCTGCTTCTTGGTGCCGTAGGACTTCCGGTCTTTTCCGGCTTTTCCGGCGGCCTGGCAAAACTGTCCGGCCCTACCGGCGGTTATCTCATCGGATTTCTTTTCCTTTCCCTTATCTGCGGCTTCTTTATCCAGCGCTTTCCAGGGAAAGTGTGGGTACACGCGGCCGGCATGGTCTGCGGCGCCGCTGTGTGCTATCTCTTCGGCACAGCCTGGCTGGCTGTGCAGATGGATTTAACCTTCCGTGCCGCTCTGACCATAGGCGTCCTGCCCTACCTTCCAGGAGATGTGATAAAGATCATTATTGCCCTTATGATCGGTCCTCTCCTTCGCCGGCAGACCAGAAAAATCCTTGTTCAAGGGCTTTGACCGTATTATCCAGCCGCTGTCCGGAGGCTCCCCGGGCGGCGGCTTTTTTCTGTTTTTCGCCTGTTTTTGGGGCTTTCTCCCCCTTCTGAGACAGATATACCAAGTTTTTTACATAATTTCCCCCACTTTACCTATATTCAATTCCACCTTTTTGGTCTATAATGGTAACTGTTTAAGTCTCACCATTGCAAACAGGATCGTCACCATTTAACTACCCCATACATCTCAGCGAAGAAGGGAAAGAAACATGAAGAAAGTATGCGCAGTCTTATATCAACTATGGAAAGGCCTCTTGACCCTGCTATGCAGTCTTCTTGGTATCATGGGCGCTCTTTTCAAAGCGTTTCTGACAGTACTGACCGTCTCCTTTATCCTGTGCGTATGCGCAGGCATCTTTCTGTTTATCAAAGTAAAACCAGAGCTGGAGCACTGCCGTGAAATCGCATATGACACCCTTGCCACCATGGATCGTTCCGATTTCAGTATGCTGTCGGATACCATCATATATGATAAGGACGGAAACCAGATCGGTCTGATCAATGCCGGCCACTACGAGTATGTGGACATCAACCATATCAGTATGAACCTGCAGAATGCTTACATTGCCCAGGAGGACCGGCGCTTTAAAAGCCACTCCGGTGTAGACTGGATCGCCACCTTCCGTGCCGGCCTTGCACTGATCAAGCACGGCGGCGCCATTACCCAGGGCGGAAGCACCATCACCCAGCAGGTTATCAAGAATACATATCTGACCCAGGAGCAGACTTTTACTCGAAAAATCGTGGAGATTATGCTGGCTCCGCAGTTGGAGAAAGAATTCTCCAAGGCCGACATTATGGAATTTTACTGCAACACCAACTTTTACGGCCACCAGTGCTACGGCGTTCAGGCTGCCAGCCGCTACTACTTCGGAAAGGATGCTTCCCAGCTGGATGTCCATGAAGCCGCCGTATTAGTGGGAATCAGCAACAGCCCCTCCGCCTATGACCCGGTGCGTCACCCGGAAGCTTCCCTGGCAAAACGCAATGATGTGCTGCACAGCATGTATGAAGTGGGGTATCTGACCGAAGAAGAATATGAGCAATATACTGCGGAACCTTTAAGCATCGTCCAGGAAACCCAGGAAGGTACCGATGAAAGCTACCAAACCAGCTATGCGATCCACTGCGCAGCACTGACTCTGATGAAACTGGACGGCTTTGAATTCCAGTATATTTTTAAAGACAAAGATGATTATGACGCTTACATGGAACGGTATGACGAGGCCTACAATGCCAAGACCGACAGCATCCGTGCCGGCGGCTACCAGATCTACACCTCTCTGGATGAAACCATCCAGACCCAGCTGCAGGAAGCCATCGATCTTGGTCTTTCTTCCTACACAGAACTGCAGGAAAACGGAAAATATGCCCTGCAGGGCGCCGGTGTCGTGGTAGACAACCGGACCAATTACGTAGTCGCCATCGTAGGCGGAAGAGGTACGGAAGATCAGTACAACCGTGCCTACTTAAGCGCCAGACAGCCTGGCAGCACCATAAAGCCTCTTATCGACTACGGCCCCGCCTTCGACACCGGAGAATACTATCCTTCCCGTATGGTAAACGACCACAAGTGGGAAGACGGCCCCTCTAACAGCAGCGGAAGCTACTACGGCAACGTAACGGTTCGAGAAGCCCTTAACCGCAGTCTGAATACCGTAGCCTGGCAGGTATTGGAAGATATCGGAATCGATACCGGCCTTAATTATCTGGGTGCCATGGAATTCCAGCGGATCAGCTACGTGGACAACGGCGTGGCCTCCTTAAGTATCGGCGGATTTACCAACGGCACCCGGGTGGTGGATATGGCAAAAGGCTACAGTACCCTGGCAAACTACGGTGTTTACAATGACCGGACCTGTATTGTAAAGATTGTCCATGAACATGAGGGTGATCTGACCCGGGATCTGAAAGCCTCCACCAGGCAGGTTTACCTGGAAGACTCCGCATTTATGCTTACCGACATTTTAAAAGGAACCATGACCTCCCCTTACGGTACCGGACGGGGACTGGCATTGGACGGCGGCATGCCCTGCGCCGGAAAGACCGGAACCACAAACAGCAACCGGGATACCTGGTTCTGCGGCTACACCCGCTACTATACCACAGCTGTATGGGTGGGTTATGATATCCCACGGGCCATGCCCGGCGTCTACGGAAGCACCTATGCCGGCAGGATCTGGAAACGGGTAATGGATCAGATCCACACCGGTCTGGAACCATGGGACTGGGAACAGCCCGTAACCGTGGAAGAGCGCCGCGATCCAGACAACGGCATCACCGATTATTTCAGTATAACAGCGGAACTGCGGGCACAGCAGGCCGAGCATGAACGTGAACAGAAGGAAATGCTGGCGGATCTGGAAAGTGATCTGACTGCCTTTGAAAGCCGCACGCTCTCCACTGCCGAAGACGGATACTGGATCCAGCAGGCCTACCAGTCCATAAAAGCACAGATTGCCCTTCTGGACGAAAGCGATGAGCGCACTGCCCTTTCACAGCGGGTCGAAGCACAATACGAAGAATTCCGGCCGCAGCTGGAAGCGATGCAAAGTCAGATCGACGCCTATGCTGCCCAGAAAGCCGCCGAGGAAGCTGCCGCCAGACAAAGAGCCGCAGAAGAAGCCGCCAGACGGCAGGCAGAAGAAGAAGCTGCCGCAGCCGCTTCGCGGGCTGCTGAGGAGGCCGCCCAGGCTGCCCAGGAAACGGAAGCCGAGACCCAGCCAGATATATCCGCCGGTCCCGGCGCCTTCCAAAACGGCAGCGGGCCCTTCTCCGACCGCGTTACCATAATACCCCAGGGACCGGGAGGTGCCAACTGATGAACGCCAAAAAGACAAATCTTACACCACAGCAGGAAAACGAATTTTTCGAAGACGTGGAAGAAAATCTGATGGAAAACATCCTGCAGGAAGAGCAGAATATCTTAGAAACGGAAACGAAATCTGCTGCGGAATCTGCAGATCCCGTCTGCTACCGCCGCGCCCCCATCCGCACCTGGTTCTGTACCTTTATGATCATGAACCTGCCCATCATAGGCTGGATCTACCTTCTGATCCTGGCCCTGAAAAAGAATGGAGATCAGCGCAAGGATTTTGCCAGGGCTTACCTGGTATATAAGCTGGTATTCCTTATCGTTGCTCTTGCAATTCTGGCTCTGTTTCTTTACATAGGCCTGGAGCTGGCTGATAACCTGCTGCAGTACATGGAAATGCTGTAGTTTTCAGGCTGCTTTTCCATACCGAAAAAGAGCTGCCGCTCATCCAATGAATGCCAATACGGTCATTCATCGATAAGCGGCAGCTCCTTTTTTACAGCCAGGAATTACGAAATCACATTAACAGGTTTTCCATCCAGCCATCCTGCTATATTATCGCACACAATTACGGCACGCTTCTCAAAAGCCTGCTGGGTAGCAAAAGCTACATGAGGCGTAGCAATCAGGTTCGGTGCATTGAAAAGCACATGATCCGGCTGGATCGGCGGCTCCGTCTCAAACACATCTACCGCTGCTCCGGCGATTGTGCCCTCTTTCAGAGCCTCTGCCAGCGCCTGGCTGTCTACCACCGGACCTCTGGCAGTGTTGATAAGGAAAGCGCTCTTTTTCATCTTTTTCAGTGCTTCCGTTCCGATCATTCCCCTGGTGGAATCATTCAGCGGCACATGAAGAGAAACGATATCTGACTGAGAAAGCAGGGTATCCAGATCCGTCTGCTCTACGCCTTCCACATCCTTCCGGCTGCGGTTGTAAGCAAGGACTTTGCAGCCGAAGGCATTGGCAATCCGGGCCACCCGCTGTCCGATAGCGCCAAGACCTACCACGCCAAATACCTTGCCTTCCAGTTCAAAGCCCACCAGGCCGTTCTTCGTGCCGCCCCGGCGCACCGCCTCATTGCAGGGCAGGATATTTCTGGCCAGGTCAATCACCATACCAAACACCAGATCGGCTACTGCCACCGTAGAATAGCCCGCACAGTTGCACACCATGATGCCTCTCTCCCGGCAGTAATCCACATCCACATGATCCACGCCCGTAAAGGCCACACATACCATCTTAAGATCCGGGCAATGTTCCATGACTTCCTTCCGGTACTGGAAATTTGACAATACCACCACATCCGCACCCTGGCTTCTGCGGATCAGTTCCTCCGTATCTTCACGCCGGTCCGGATAATAGACAACCTCCATGCGGTCTCCGATCTTGTCCTGTACCAGTTTTTCCAGGCTCTCCTGGCTGATTCCCAGGGGCTCTAAGAATACTAATTTCATTTTCTCCTCCTCTATATTCCGGGGACATCCGGCAGACGGACATCCACCATAGCTTTTGCAAAGTAAACCATCATGCGCCGGCGGGCGATGCACCAGCCGTCCCATAAAAGTCCGGCGGCGCATCTGGTATCCCTGAAAGTCCTTCATTCCGGCATTATTATAGCCTTCTCATTAGTGAATGTCAAACAATACAATGGCTTCCCGGATCAGTTCTCCGGATGCATCTACACCCACGCCTTTTAAGTCCGGAATGCTTAAGCGGCCGTCTTTGCGGACAATAGGCTCAATCAGGAAATCGTTGGCCAACTCCAGGCCTTCCTTGTTCTCCAGATACTGACCGATGTTAGGCGTATAAGCTGCAAAATACAACAGATAGACGAAACAGAATCCGCTGGATACATGAGGTGTGATGGTCATGCCGGCAAGCTGTGCCATCTTCGCCACCTTAGTAGTTCGGATTAAACCGCCGTTGTAAAAGATATCCGGCTGCACCACATCGCAGCCGTGGTTCTCCACCAGCCAGCGAAAACGGGTCATGCTGTTTTCCTGCTCGCCGAATGCCAGAGGAACTTTTGTCTGGGCAGTCACATCTCTGGTGGATTCCAGATCATCAAACGGACAGGGTTCCTCATAGAAGTAAGCGTTGATCTCTTCCAGCATCTTTCCGTACTTTACCGCAGTCTCTACATCGTAGGATCCATTGCCGTCTGCGTGAATAATCATATCATCTCCGAAAAATTCTCTGGACTTGTAGATCAGGCCCTCGCTTCTTCCCTCCATAGAGTCCTTATTCCTGCTCATGCGGCCGCCGATCTTAAACTTAATGGCCTTTGCACCGCTTTTATCCACTCTGGCTTTGATGATTTCCAGTTCCTCCTCAGGAGTCGTCTGCCGGTTTCCGCTGGCCACATACAGGTTTGCCCAATCCTTAAGCCGGTCACCGAACATAGCAACCATGCTCACATTTCTTGCCTTTGCCAGCATATCCAGAATACTTAATTCCAGCGCAGCAAGAACGGAATAATAGGGAATTCCGGCCAGCTTGTAATTTGCCTTATAAACGTATACCTCCTCCAAAAGAGCTTCCAGCCTTCTGGCATCCTGTCCGATAAAGTACGGAGCGACCTGCTTCTCCAGAATCGGATAGCAGAATTCCATCCGGTCATTAGCAAGGGAAATGCCTTCCAGGCCATCCTCCGAAATGGTACGGACAATGTAGTTGCCGTGATTAAATAGAAGTTCGATCTTTTTAATGATAATGGGATAATCCAGACCATCCAGATTCAACACCGGCGTATCCAAAATCTGATCCAGCTGCGCCCTCGTTACCGGCTTATATTCATTAAAATCCTTATGTACCTGATACATGACGTTTATTCCTTTCTTTCTTCGTATTTCTGTACCGGATTTTCAGCGGCGTCTTCTTAGAATTTCACCAGATCTGCCACATTCACCGGAAGCCCGGATGCAATCGCCTTATTTGCGGCCACTCCGGTGAGAATAGACTTAATGCCGTCCACATGATCTGCTGCCCGGTGGAAAGGATCCACCTGTCTGCCGGGGTGGAACAGATCCTCCAGCATCACCGGATCACCGCCGCCATGACCGCCCTCAATATGCTCGATCGGCACCTTATAAGGTTCTCCGATAATGGGGTAAACAGTAATCTCATACAGTTTCGGCTTGCCCTCATCCTTTTTGTCTCCGCCGGCATTAATGTAGGACTTCTCCACTGCATGGTACTCAATCCTTCCTTTCGAGCCATTAAACTCTACATTAAAGCCTTCCCATGGCATGTAGCTGTTTAAGGAATAAGACATCATGGCATTGTTCTTATAGCGCACCAGGACAGCCATAGTATCCTCAATGCTGATGTCATCCCCGAATACGCTGCGGTCGCGGATATAGCCGCTGTCTGCTTCTGCATCCAGGTACAGTCCCTTTAATACCGGATTATTTTCGATATCAATGGCAAAGTGATCTCCCTTTGCCGCTTCGCTGCCATGGCATCGATAATAGAAGTTCTTTACTCCCCGCTTCTCTGCATTCTGCTTTCCATAGAAATTCAGGTCGCCGAAAGCAAATACGGTCTTTGGCTCTGTCCCCAGCCAGAAATTTACCAGGTCAAAGTGATGGGTTGCCTTATGTACCAGCAGACCGCCGCTGTTTGCCTTATTTCTGTGCCATCTGCGGTAGTAGTCTGCACCGTGAATAGTATTTAAGAGCCACTCAAAATGAACCGAGTATACCTCTCCGATAGCATCATTCATAATCAGTTCCCGGATCTTGGTGTGGTGAGGTGCGTACCGGTAGTTAAATGCCACACGGATATGACGACCGGTGCGCTTCTGGGTATCAATGATATCCTGAGCCTTCTGCTCGTTTACCGTGATTGGCTTTTCCGTTACTACATCGCAGCCTAATTCCATGGCCCGGATAATGTAATGATCATGGGTCCTGTCTACGGTAGTGACAATAACCACATCCGGCTTCTGCTCCTCAATCATCTTATCAAAATCCGTATAATCATAAGTTGGAATCGGATCATGGCCGAATTTTTCCTTAATCATTCGATTCGCATAATTCATTCTGGTCTGGCTCTGATCACAGAAGCCTACCAGCTCACAGCTGTCCTCGTAGGTGGAGCAGAGCGCCTCATAATACATTCTTGCTCTTCCGCCTGTACCTACCTGTGCATACTTCACTCTTTCCATTCTTTCCTCCATTTCTGTGCTCCCGGCACAAACTGTTTTTAAAATTACTTTTCATCTGCATGCTGCTTACGATATTGTCCCGGCGTCATCAAAGTATACTTTTTAAACACGCGGATGAAATTCTGCGGACTGCTGTAGCCGAACCGTGACGCCAGGTCATTGACGGAAATATCCGTCCTGACCAGCAGTTCCTTGCACTTCTCCACCTTAAGCTCCACTACATATTCGGTGTAGGTTTTCCCAAACTTCTGTTTAAACAGACGGCTTAAGTAATTGGCATTGTAATTAAACTCTCTTGCACACTGTTCCAGGCTTACATCCTTGTCTATGTTTTCATTCAGGTATTCTACAATTTTGTAAATAATATTCTGCTGCTTCATCTGGCTGTCCGCCGCCGCCAAAAGAGGCTCCATCAAATCTTCCCGCAGACATTGTTCAAGGGCCTCAAAGGATTCCACCTTATGGTTCAGTCCGAAATCCATCAGTGTAGCCAGTGCCGGTTTTGACAGAGGAAGAACAATTTTTATTAACGTATTGATCTCACTGGAGCCATCAATCTGCGCCGATTCAATCAGGCTTTCCGGGATCTCCTGGAAGAAGTTCTTTACCAGGATCAGGTTAAAGCTGCTGATGGCGCCTGGAATGATCAGTGAAAAGTAAGAATCAATCAGTCCGCAGCCGGATACCACCAGATACATGGGGATGGTGCCGCCGCTGAATACCAAAGTAATGGTCACCGCCGTCATCAAAACTCTCCTTCCGGGAAGGGCCCTTCTGGAAAGCGGGTAAGCCATCAGGCAGGTCATAAGCAAATTAAATGCGGTTCCGGCAAAGGTAATTCCTACGGTCACCAGAAGGCTCCTTGCGAAGGTTCCGGTGGAAAAGATATACTGGTAAACCTCCAGGGTCGGATGCTTGGGAATCAGAAGGAAATGATTCTCCGCCAGCTCCTGGGCCGATGCAAAGGATGTGGCTACCACATATAAAAGGGGCAGCAGAACAATCAGGAAAACAATCGCAAGAATCAGGTAAACAACTGCCTCAAATACAATCTCTCCCTTGGACTTGCGGGATAATTTTTTTAACATACACTCACCTCTCTTTAATATTCCGCACTAGATAATTCCTTCTTCGCCAGTCTTATTTGCTACAAAGTTGGAAATCAGAACCAGAATCAATCCCACAACAGATTTGAACATGCCTACTGCCGTTGCAAAGCTTAACTGTCCGTTCTTCATACCCATGGTGTATACGTAGGTATCGATTACTTCGGATACATTACGGTTCATGGAATTCTGCATCAGGAAAATCTGATCAAAGCCCGTCTCCATAACCTTGCCAAGCTGAAGAATCAGCATGGTAATTACTGTCGTTTTGATGGCCGGAAGCGTAATATAGATAATCTGCTGCCAGCGGGTGGCTCCGTCCAGCTTCGCTGCCTCGTACATTTCCATATCCACACCGGCCAAAGCTGCCAGAAAGATGATGGTTCCCCATCCGCTTTCCTTCCATATATGCTGGAAGATGATTAACGGACGGAACCAGAATTCCGATCCCAGGAAGTTTACCGGCTCGATACCGAACAGATCCTGCAATGCCACGTTGATTACACCGCCTTCTGTAGTAAACAGCTCATAGCTGATACCGGCAATGATTACCCAGGATCCGAAGGAAGGAATCCCCTCCAAAGAAGCGCGCAAAATGCTTTAAGCCTACCCAGGGGCTCTGAAAGAAGCCTAAAAACGGCTGATAATCCTTAAATGCGGCAAGCAGTCCCACCATGGGGCCATACTTAAAAATTAAGTAATAGATCACGCCGGGAAGCAGCATCACATACAGCCATTTAAACCGGCATATCCGCCTCCACGTAGCAGAGGACATTCCCCCTCTTTTCTTTGTTTCCGTCATGTAGATCCTCCTCAATACATGTTGAATGATTTTGCTTTTGTTTCTCGAAAGCGCTCTCTTTATTTGCTACGTTTATTATCCAACAGCCATCTATAACATGCAATGTTCCATTTTCCCCCTGATGTTCCCGGGCAAATGTTCCAAATCTGACTTTTTGCTCATTTTATGACCAGCATTTCCTCCGCTCTTTTCACCTTGATCCGTTTTTCTTATAATGAATTCAAACCGTTCAAGCAGCGGATAAGCAGATACTCTCCGTCTGAACGGTTGCAACGCATCCATTTTCTCAATCAGGAGGTACTTGTTATGGCATTTTTAACCTGCGAATTAAAATCTGACTGTCTCCGGATGAACACCACGGTTTCTCTCATCCTGCCCCAGGACATCCACCGGGATGCAAAAACGCCGCCTGTTCTCTATCTGCTTCACGGCTGCCCCCACAACCACAGCGTATGGCAGCGGTACACCGCCCTGGAGCGATACGCGGAAGAACTGAACCTGGCCATCATCATGCCGGAGGCCAACCGAAGCTTCTATACAGACATGAAATACGGGGTCGATTATTTTTCCTACATTTCCAGAGAACTGCCGGATCTCTGTGAACGAATGTTCGGCATATCCTCCGATCCAGCCCACCGCTATATCAGCGGCCTGTCCATGGGCGGATACGGCTGCTTAAAGATCAGTCTCTCCAATCCTTCGGCATACCGGGCCTGCTTTGCCCTCTCCGCCCTCTCGGACATCCGCCTCCACATTCACCGGACGAAGGAGACGGATCCCAAGATCCGGGACTACCGAGCAGTTTTTGGCCCGGAGCTTACCCCTCCGGATGGTCAGGATGTGTACTATTTAGCCAAGCAGGCCCTCCTTTCCCCCTCTCGCCCAGCGCTTTATTTCTACTGCGGACTGCAGGACGGCATGTATCCGGAAGTGCAGGATCTCGATGATTATCTTCAAAAGCTTCATTATCCGGTAACCTCCAAATACTGGGACGGCATCCATGACTGGAAATTCTGGGATGAGGCCATTCAGCTGGTACTGCACAACATTGACGACCTGGAAAATGCTTAATTTTGAACTTTTTTCATCGAAATTATCATCCTTTTGTCATAATATGAGTATTTTTTGCTTTTTATTTTTATTCAAACCGAAAGTTTTAGTATTGATTTGAACATTGATTTAGTGCATTTTATACAATAAAATTAAGGGCATAAGGAATCGGCCGATTCATTAATACAGAATCCCGCTTCCCTGGAAAGCGGCAGCGCCGCCGGGATTTGGGGAAGTATAAAGATGAAAGAAAAAGATAGGAGATGCAAGCTATTATGAAGAAAAAAGCATACGTTCTGTTATCTGCGCTTTGTACCGCAGGACTTTTAGCCGGATGCGGCGGCGGGTCTTCCGCCACAAACACAACCGCGGCAGGTTCTTCTGCTGCCGGTTCCGACACCGCATCTTCGGAAGCCAGCTCTGAGGCTCCCGCACCGGCTGCTTTAAGTGAAATTACCATGCTGGTAAACTACAAGGCCACAGAAGCGCCCGCTGATGACAATCCGATCGTTACAGGCATCGAAGATTATACCGGCGTCGATGTAAATATCACCTGGGTCCCCCAGGATGCTTATGAGGAAAAGGTAAACACACTGATGGCATCCACCTCCCTTCCCATGGTTACCGTAATTCGTGAGAACAAATCCTCCGGATTCGTAAATGCGGCCCGTTCCGGCATGTTCTGGGATGTTGGCCCTTATCTGGATCAGTTTGAAAATTTCTCCAAGATCGATGATGTTGTGTATAAGAATACCCAGACCGATGGCCATCAGTACCTGATTCCCCGAATCCGTGATACCGTCCGCATGGGCGGCATCATCCGCACTGACTGGCTGGAGAATCTTGGCCTGGAAATGCCCACCACCATTGATGAACTCCATGACATTCTCTACGCTTTCACCTATGAGGATCCGGACCAAAACGGCCAGGATGACACCTTCGGCTTCTCTATGCAGGCTTCGGATTTAAAGACCGTAACCACCCAGCTGGCAATCTATATGGGCGGCTGCAATGTATGGCAGGCAAACGATGACGGCACCTTCACCTCAGAGTACGAGACAGAGGCCTACCAAAAGGCAATCCAGATGATGCATGACTGGTATGATGAAGGGCTGGTAAACAAGGATTTCCCCATCAACGATGATGAACTGACCAATTTCAACAGCGGAAAATGCGGTATGATGTGGTTAGGAAACCTGGAAGATGCCGCCACCCGGATGCAGGATCTGACCACCATCAATCCGGATGCTACCGTGGACATCTTCCAGATTCTTACAGAAGAGCCAGGCGGCGAGAAGCATGTAACCGGCTACCAGGGCTACAACGGCGGCAGGCTCCTTAACTGATATTGCCCAGAAGCAGAGAGAGCTCTTTGCCGAGAACGCACAGTATGCCGTAGCAGATCCCAGCCTTCCCTATATTTCGGAAACGCTGACCGAATACGGCGGCGAGACTGGTGAACTGGCAGTGTTTATTGAGGATGCATGCACCAACTATGTAATCGGTGAGATCAGCTTCGAGAATTGGCAGAGCACGCTGCAGGAATGGAAAGACAAGGGCGCTGCCAAGGTTGCCGAGGAATTCGCAGAACAGTACAATGCAGGCTAGCTAAGATTTAATGATAAGAAGAGCACCGCCCAAGCGGTGCTCTTTTCTTGTCTGTTCTTTTCTTATCTGTGTTTTCATCCGGCCCAGCCGTCCGCTCCTCTAAGGACCTTTTCTTTCGTATAGGCCTCAGCCTCCTCCTTCGTCAGGATATGAGAGCTGAGATCGGACCGCAGGATCACCGTCCTTTATTCCCGTTTTCCATCCTTCAAAAGCCTCAGCATCTGGTCCAGCTCCGCCTTCTCTGCCGCAAGCCGGCTCTCCATCAGTGCCCGCAGCTTATCTACCGTCTCACCTGGCTGGAAGCATCCTTCTTCATCCACCACAATGTCCGCGTAATGCTCATACAGCGGCACCCGCTCATTATAAAGATCCCGGAGGGTAAATCCCGGCTTTAAGGCCACGCCCCGGTCCACCACATTTCCAATGCGCTTTTCCATTTCTTCGTAGCTCATCTTCAGGTAGACCACCTCGCTGATCTCCTTTAGATGCTCCATGGCCTTCCGGCCGTAGATGACGGATCCGCCTGGTGCAATGACAGAACGAGTCACATCCAGGCTGGCGTTTACCCGCTCTTCGACTTTAAGAAAGCCGTCCATTCCCTCCTGGGCGATAATCTCCTTCAGCAGCCGTCCTTCCCTCTCCTGGATCACAATGTCCACATCCACAAAAGAAAAGCCCAGCCGCTTTGCCAGCAGCACGCCGATGGTGCTCTTCCCGGAAGAAGGCATGCCGATCAATGTAATGTTTGGTTTCATCTTGTTCCCCTTTCTGAAATGCCCTGCATCGGATAACCGCCGGATTCCCTCCGGGCTGCAATGTCCCCTCCGCCGGGTACATTACGGTTTATCCTGCTGTTTACTTTTTCTGCACAGAATATCCGAATTTCCCCAGCTTCTCCCCAAGCTGAAAATACTCGCCATGGGAATACGCCACCAGTCCGGTGCTGTTTAAATGGAATTTTCCTTTTTCATCCATATAGTCCTTATCCACCGTAATGCCCGTCACCTCGGCAAGAAATACATCGTGGCTGCCTAAGGGGATCACCTGTGTCACCCGACAGAAGATATTCACCGGACTCTCCTTGATGGAAGGCGCTGCTGCCGTATCCGAATAAAGAGGCGTCAGATTCATCTCCTTGAATTTATCCACATCCCGTCCGGATTTTACACCGCAGTAATCCGTGGCATAGGTAAGCTCCCGGTTTACCAGATTAATGACAAATTCTCTGGTCTCCTTGATGATTCCGTAGGAATGCCGCTCCGGCCGGATGGAAATAGATACCATGGCCGGCGAAGAACAGATAGTTCCTGCCCAGGCAAGGGTAATGATATTGGGCTTTTCCCCCGGCCGCTGGCAGCTGACCATCACAGCCGGAAGGGGGTACAAAAGGTTTCCTGGATTCCAGCTCTCCTTTTCGTGAGAGAGAGTGGTTTCTTTTTCCCGCCTGAGCCCTTTTGTACTCTCCCCGTTCCCGGTCCTTCGGTGTCTTCTGCTTCCCTTTCTTTCCTGCATCCCAGATTTCCTTTCTTTCATAAAATCTTCCTGTAAATGAGCATGTGCCGGATCCTGCATGATCTGCAGGAGCATCCCATCTTATTCTTCCGCAACCATAATTCCAGGTACCAGCTGTTTCTTTCTGGACACCACGCCGGGAAGACTGATTACCTGGCCGTGCACCTGACCGTCATCATTGTCTCCTTCCACATGAAAAGCCTTGATAATCAGCTGTTCCGCACCGGCTCCCTCGCAGAGCAGTTCTGTCGATTCCGTCAATATATTTGTCAGCATGAAAAACATCATATTTGTGCCGTGTTCTTTCAGAGCCACCTTCAGATACGGCAAAAGGCGTTCTTTTAATTCGCTCAGTTCTTCTGCATTTACCGAGCTGATCTGTCCCACGCCGAAACTGATCTTTCCTGCCTCGAACCGCTTGAAATCCTGATAAAAGATTTCCTGATCGGTCTTTCCCTTCAGATTGCTGGCAGCCGCAAACATCTTCCCGGCATACTCTTCCAGCTGAATGCCGGCGATCTGGGCCAGTTTTTCTGCTGCCGCCCGGTCCACAGCCGTACAGGTAGGCGAACGGAACAAAAGTGTGTCAGAAATAATGGCGCTGCACAAAAGCCCTGCGATCTTTGGCTCAATTTCCACTCCGGCCTCCAGATACATCTGATAAATAATAGTCGCCGTGCAGCCCAGGGGCTGATTGCGGAAATAAACCGGCGAAATGGTGGAAACTGCCGCCAGCTTATGATGATCGATGATCTCCTGGATATTGGCGCCCTCGATTCCGTCTACCGCCTGGCCCTTTTCATTGTGGTCCACCATAATGACCGCCTTTCCTCTGGCTCCCAGAAGATTCCGGCGGGAAATCATACCCTTGTAAAGCCCGTCCTTATCCAGAATCGGGAAGTCCCGGTGGCGCTTGCTGGTCATTACATCCTTGATATCATCGATAAAATCTTCCTCGTCAAAGGTAATCAGATTTTCCGTCTTCATAAAATAGCTGATCGGCATGCTCTGGTTGATCAGGCGAGCCGCCGTATATGTATCATATGGCGTGGCAATGATGGTGCATCCCCGTTCCTGGGCAAGCTTTTTGATGGTCATGGAAACTCCGGCTCCCTCGCAGACAACGATGCAGCCTGCCTCCATCTCGATGGCGCAAAGCTGGGATTCGTATCGATTTCCCAGAATCACCAGATCGTTTTTTTCAATATAAAATTCCATCATGTCCGGATTGGCCGCAGCGATCAGTACTTTTCCGTTCCGGAAGTATTCCTTTTCATCGCCGATGACCATATCTGCTTCCAGTGTCTCCACAATATTCGAATACTGGGTTTCCGCCTTGGACAAAATGCTGCTGTCATAAACATTCATATATGACTTTGTAATATCGCCCACTGTGATCAGCCCTTCCAGAAGGCCGCTCTCTGTTACCGCCGCCAGTGTTACCACATTAGCTTCCTGCATCAGGTTCCACGCCTTTTTCAGGGAAATATTCCGGCGTACCCCCGGTGTCTCCCGTATCTCGATGTCCTTTACCTGGGTGCGGACCGTTTTCACAAGTTCCGGTTCTTTTACGCCAAAATAATCCAGAACAAAACGTGTTTCCGAATTTACATTTCCTGCTCTTCCAGGCTCATAAGCGCCGCCGGTCACTGCCTGCTTCAGATTCGCATAGCTGATCGCGGAACAGATAGAATCCGTATCCGGATTCCGGTGACCGATAACCAGTGTTTTTCGTTTTATCTCTGTCGCCATGATTCCTCCAAAAATCCGACATTTTCCTGCAGCAGTCCGGGACCGTTTATCCCGCCCAGTCCCGAACCGTTACAATCTATTTACATTACGTTCATATTTTATTCACAAACCATCTCTATACTATTTGTATAGAAAGCAAGCAAAAAGCTTTCTTTAGTTAGACAAATTGCACATAGATTTTTCATAATTACCCCGGTCTCCGTATGGAGCCGGGGTCTCCTCTTGTCTGAATCTGCGTCAATCAAAAAGCTTTTCCTTATACACGCCATCAGCGATCAGTTTGCGGATTGCTTCCACTACCGCTTCCTTATCTTCCTGATAAGTTACACCGAACCACTTATCCTGGGTATCCAGAACACGCACTGTGGCACGTCCTTCTTTCACTAACTGATCGATGATCTTCGGCAGCAGGTATTCTGCCTTAAGATTTCCTTCCGGCACGCCTTTTAAGAACTCAGGGAAGCCCTTCTCCAGTTCATCCAGGAAGGCCGGCGGAAGTCCCCACATATTCATGGATACCGGCTGATTTGCCTTTACGGAAACAGGATTTCCATTCTCATCCTCCGCCTTCAGTCCGTCTTCTTCCATGCGGATATTATAAGTCTCCGTCACTTCCTTCAGACATCCTTCTTCCGTTACCTGGCATACGCCCCGGGTTACGGAACCATTGTCGCTTAAGGTATTGGAAAGCACAAATCCGGCCATGCAGATATCGTAAACCGGCTTGTCCTGGTCCATGGTCTCTGTCATATAGTCATGGATCCGGCGGAAAGCTTCCTTGCCATAATAGTCGTCTGCATTAATAACCAGGAAAGGTTCCTTTACGATCCCCTTTACCGTCAGTACAGCCTGACCGGTGCCCCATGGCTTTTTACGTCCTTCCGGCACCGAAAAGCCCTCCGGCAAAGCGTCCAGCTCCTGATAAGCGTACTCTACCTTGGCCAGCTTCTCAATACGGTTTCCGATGATCTCTTTAAAGTCTTTTTCCAGATCTTTCCGTATAATGAATACAATTTTATTAAATCCCGCTTCCAGGGCATCATGAATGGAATAATCCATAATAATTTCTCCATTTGGCCCTACCGGCGCCAGCTGCTTGATCCCCCCGCCAAACCGGCTTCCAATGCCGGCGGCCATAATAACCAAAGCCGTATCTTTCATCATTCCCAGCTCCCTTCCTCATATTCAAGTCTTTGCTGATCTCTCATTCCACAGCTAGGTTTACTATAGCACATCCTTGGAAAAAACGCCACTGTTTTCAAAACTGCCTCTGTCTGCCTCTAATTTAGTCCACCATCAATTCATCTGCCGTCACAAACTGCCATCCTTCTGCTGTGAGCCGGTCAATGATATCCAGCGCCGCTTCCTGAGAAGACTGGAAGATATCGTGCATCAGCACAATGTCTCCATTTTCAATTTCCCTGCACACTTTATCTGCAATCTGCTTCCGGTCCTGATAATTCCAGTCCAGGCTGTCCACATCCCACAAAACAGTACTGAGTTCTGTACGGCACTCCAGCTCCTCATTCCAGTCCCCGTAAGGCGGCCTGGCATATTCCGGACGGATGCCGGTAATCTCCCAGATCATTTCTCCGGTCCTGGCAAAGGAATCGCAGACCTGCTCCAGCCCGGCCTGCGTCAGCGGTTCGTGGCGGTAGCTGTGGTTTCCCACCAGATGCCCCTCCCGGGCCATCCTCTCTACGATTTCCTCATTTCCCGGAATATTCTGTCCCATCAGAAAAAACGTTGCCTTTACCCCCCGTTCCTTCAGCCCATCCAGCAAAATCGGCGTCCATACGGCATGAGGCCCATCATCAAAAGTAAGTGCCGCTACCGGCACTTCCCTCTCCGCTCTCTCTTCGCCAGCCTCTCCCTCTAAGCCCTCCCTCAGATCTATTTCCGCTGTTTCCCCGCCGCCTTCCGGCGAGGAACTTTCCCTCACGGTTATGCTGCTGCTCCATGTAAGAAGCAGCGTCAAAGCGGCCGCAGCCAGGATTCCCAGAACTGCTCCGCGGACCCACTCCGCCATGTTATCATCCCCTTCCTCCTCCATACTATCCTATGCAGTGCCGGAATTATTATTATGCCGCCCACGACAAAAAAGCCGGGGCAGGATCTTCATTTCTGAAAATCCTGCCCCGGCCGGAATCCTTTTTCTATGTGCCGTGGGGGAAGCACAGGGCTTCACATGGCTGATGCGCCGCTCGCCGGTGCATGAAAATTTACTCAGCCAGAACAGCCTTGTAAGCCTCTGCCATGCCCTTCTCCTGGATCAGATCATAGTACTTCTGTACTAAAGGAATCATCTCCGTCAGGTCTGCATGCCAGTAATCTTCTCTCTTCATGATGTCCTCTACGGAAGCAGTCTTCATGAAGTTCATGATCTCCTCGCCGTCATTTGCCTTATCCGTGCGGTAGAAGGCAATCAGACTGGCCATGGAGAAGGTTAACGCTGCCGGATACTTTCCGAACTTGTCCTTGTACTCCAGAATGGTAGGCAGTACACGTACCTGGAACTTGCTTACGGAATTTAATGCAATGCTTAACAGCATATGCTTAATGAACGGATTGGAGAAACGCTCCAGTACATCCTGTGCAAACTTGATATCCGTCTCAGTATTGCCCAGAGTCGGAACGATCTCGTCAAAGAGACATTTCTTTAAGTATGCGCTTACAGTCTCATCCTTTAAGCACTGTCCTACGGTCTCCAGACCATACAGGTATGCGCCCAGAACCATGGAGGTATGTCCGCCGTTTAAGATACGTACTTTTCTCTTCTTATAGGGCTTTACATCATCGGTCCAGACAATATTGTATCCGGCCTTGTTAAAGGGAAGTTCGTCCTCATGATGTCCGCCGATTACCCATAAGTGGAAAATCTCAGCGGTATCGATCAGATTGTCAGTGTAGCCGATCTGCTTGGTCAGCTCCTCAACTTCGTCTCTGGGATATCCGGTTACGATACGGTCTACCAGAGTATTGCAGAAGTCATTCTCTGTCTCGATCCAGTTCTTGAAATCATCGCCTAACTCCCACAGATCTGCATACTTTAATACGCAGGCTTTTAAGTTGTCGGCGTTGTTGTCAATCAGCTCGCAGGGAAGCAGGATCATGCCCTTTAAGCCGGCCTGGAATCTCTTATACAGGAACTGGGTCAGCTTAGCCGGATAGGACTTCGGCGGGGTGTCCGTCAGCTTCTCGGTTCCCAGATACTCGATGCCGGCTTCCGTGGTATTGGATACCAGCACTCTTAAATCCGGGTTCTCTGCCAGGGCAATGTACTCCTCGTACTGGGTGTACGGATTCAGTGCTCTGGAAATTGAAGTAACATGGGTGTGCTCATTTACCACCTGGCCATTTTCAATGCCGCGGAGGAATAAGTTATATTCGCAGTTCTGGTCTGCCAGCATCTGGCACATACCTTTCTCAATGGGCTGTACAACGACGATCTTTCCATCGTATAATCCCTTCTCTCTCAGCTTGTGGAAGAAGTAATCAACAAATCCACGTAAGAATCCGCCTTCACCAAACTGAATTACTGTTTCCTTTACCTGTGCGCTCATCCTTCGCTACCTCCATTTTTATTTGGTTTTGTAAGCCCTTACATTTTCCCCGATACATCTGGGTGCTTTTAATTTCTACGGATACTATACTACATCTGGGTGATAAAATCAATACTTTTTGTGATTTTTTTGTAAGTGCTTACATTGCTTTTCCTCCAGAACGGATGGCGCAGAAAAATGCCGTTCCAGACCGCTTTAAAATGCCCCAGGGAGGGGCTGCGCACCGTTTTGCACATCCCCTCCCCGTTTTTCTACCGGATATATCCCCTGCCTGCGCAGGCTGTACATCTTACCTCTCCGGCTCCGTTACAATTGCGGCAGAGTTCTGTCCCCGATACGCCGCTGCCCTGGCACACAAAGCAATGATTCGTTCCCCGTCCCGCACAGCTGGCGCAGAGAAGCTGTCCCGTGCCGCTGCCTGAGGACGCTGCAGATGCCGCGCTCCCGTCTAATCCGGTAAAGCCAAAGCTGCTCCCTTCATATGCAATGGAAAATTCAGACAGCTGCATAATGCCGGAATTCTTCTCATCAATCCAGAGCATATAATAATTGTACGCTGCACTGGTCTGCGGAAGAGCAAAGTAATAATCGGTTCCATTTACATCCTGCATAACCGTATCATCCGTCACCGTATCCAAAAGTACCCACCGGCTGTCATAAGGATCCGGCAGCTGAGACGCATTGCAGCCGTAAATCCGCCAGGATTTGGGATTTCTTCCCTTGTAAATACTGTTGTCATTTCCGGTAACCATATGGTAGCCTTCTGCCGGAATCGCCGAAGACATCTTCACCGTCAGCCAGGGATTTGCCTTACTGGTGCACCATTTCGTAGAAGCCTTTCCGTCTGCCGCCCGGTCATAGTTTTCGGCGATGTTTACCCCATCTGCACCATCCTCAGCCTGCTGCAAGACATGGCCGCTTCCGGGATATTCCAGAATCAGCTCCGACAGCTGCATCAATGCATTCTTTTTATCTACCTGAAACTTATAATACTGGTAAGCCGGCGCCGCACCGTCAACGGAAAACGAATAGCCTCTGGAATTTTTATTCTCCATGGTATCATCTTCCGTCACCGAGGCAATTTCCGTCCACCCGCTGTAATCCTCATCCGGCTCTGAAGACGCATTGCAGCCGTAAAGCGTCCAGGAATGCGGATTTCTCCCCGCGCAGGAAGCGCTGTCATTTCCGGTCACCAGAGTATAGCCGGTGACTGACACCGAGGAAGGCAGCTTAAAAATCACATACGGGTTCGTTCCTCTTACGCACCATTTGGTGCCGGTACTGCCGTCAAACAGATTTTCATAGTTTTCCCTGGTATTTACCCCCTTGGTTCCATCTACCGCTTCCGGCATATTTCCGGCTGCCAGGGCCGTTCCTGTCAGGCAAAAAGCCCATGCTGCCGCCGTCAGAAACCACTTTGCCAGTTTCCCGCCAAAATTCATTCGATTCATACAGCTCCTCCTTTACTTTTCCTCTGGGATACTTCCTTTACATCAAAAATTTTACCTCCTCCTGCCGGAAAAATCTGAAACTTTTTTCCGCATCCCGGCATATGCTTCATCTTAAATCTTCTTACCTTCCTTCCATAGAAGCCGCCATACACCGGATACGGCCCCGGGAGATCCCATGGCTTCCGAAGGGACGCATGGCCAGAGCCATGAGCTTCATGGGATTGTCATCTGCTGCAGTCCGATTCGAACAGATCTTGCCGCAGCATCTGCACCGGTGTATAACTGCCCATTCTCCATTTTTCCTGACCCATACACCGATGGGATCCATCCGTCCATGACATTCAGACCGACGGTCTCCCGGTTCGTTGTCCAGATGAATACTGGATAAGCAATTGGGGCAATGGTTTCGATGGCTGCTTCCTGCACCTGCGGAAACCACAGGCCAGCCGCATACCTTGCAGATGAATGCATCCGTGCAGGGATGGGTGCGATAATACCGTTTGTCATATTTCCTTTTTTTATTTTCCCGGTTCATGATTCTCTCCTCCTCTCGTTTCCCAGTTCACCCTGACCACCCATAATCCGTGTCAGCTTTTCCATATGCTCGATGGGGAAGGGCGGCAGCGCCAACGGTTTTGAAATGACAGACAGCACCTTTATCCGGCTGTCCTGTTCTGTCATCTTTACCGCCTGCATTTCCCCGCACAGACGGCACCGCTGGATAATCTCCCACTGATCGTCATCTCTGACCCAGACACTTACCGGTTCCATGATGCCTCCGCACATCAAGCCTTCTGCCGTCTCCTGATGCAGGCTGCACAGGCAGTTAGGACAATGATCCTGATGATTTTCGTTCTCGTTTATGGATGGAGTCCAGCCGCAGCCGGGACATTGATTTCGTATACTATGCTCTTTCATGAAATTCGTTCTCCTTAACTGATCCGTTAAATTTTACATGATGATGCTGTGAAAAACGGACAATACGCAAAAAAGCCGGCAAAATGCATCTCTGGCACATTCTGCTGGATACTTGGCAATAAAAAAACGGATAACCCATTACGTTGAGTTATCCGCATACCTGTTTATCTGATTCTTTTCCCTCTGGCCGGACATAAAATCCCTCTCCAAAGGTGCACAGATCACCTGCTCCATCCATCCTCTGGTGATTTCTGCGCCGGATGGCCATGCAGGCATGTCCTCCAACTGGTTGCCCGCAAAAATAAAACTGCCTGGAAAAGCCAGCCTGATCTATCGAATCTATCCGCAAACAGGTACAACAAAAAAAGCCCATCGTAATTTTAAAGATGAGAATCCATTTATTGTCCGTAATGTTAGCGAACAGCCGACATCAAGCCACCTCCCCTGCATTTATTTTTCTCATCATAGCACAGGGCCTGCCAGAATGCAAGCCCTTTCTCATGCTTCAATGGCCACGCTGTTTCACACATCCGAATAAAGCTGCTGCATATCCACCTTCCATTCAAAAAAAGCATTTCGTCTGTACACGTTTCTCCTGCTTTTCTTTTAGTCCTCCTTGGTTGACATCCAGTAAAGAAATACAAAGCCAGCCACGCAGGTGACGATGCAGATGGGGATCTCGATTCCCGTGGGAATCCCCGGATTAATCTCTTCCAGGGAAACCAGAACAAATCCCAAAATCATCAGATACGCGCAGGCCGGATAACGCTTCATCCAGGCCTCCAGTATTCCGGAAATAGCGAAAATGCCAATAATGACGCCCAGGCCCAGAGGCAGAAGATACAAAATGTCCAGCGTCTGAATGGCCGCAAGGATCGGCTCATACAGTCCCAGAATCAGCAGGAAATAGGAAACGCTGATTCCCGGAAGAATCAAAGCCGCCGAGGAGATCACCCCCGCCACGAAAAGCCCGGCAAAACCGGTAATCTGTCCCCCGCCTGATGCCGTCAGCCGGTTCTGGGCAAAGATAAATACCAGAAGCACCAGCATACCCGCCGCCACATAGGCGATCCCCTTAAAGGAGAGAAGACGCTGGCCGGATTTTTTATAGATCATGGGGATTCCTCCTGCCACTGCCCCCAGAAAAAACCAGGTAACCGGCATAGGGAACATTTCCAGGAGAAGAGAAAATGGTCTTGCCACCAGAAGGATTCCCAACCCGCCTCCGATACAGAATTTGATCAGGAAGATCAGGCTTTCCACACGCTTTTCCTTATTCGTGAGAAGAGAATTGACTGCGCTCAGAAGATGATCATAGATTCCCATAATGATAGCCATGGTGCCGCCGCTGACGCCGGGGATCATCATGGTGCCGCCGATCCAGGCGCCCTTTAAGATCACCTTCAGGCTTTCTAACCAGTTATTCATTCTGCTGTTTACATCCTTTCTTAAATAAAATTCCCTACTATTCTATTACATCAGCCCCAAATAATCAATGCCGCTTCCAAAAGTCCTTCCAGATCTTTCTCATCCGGGTGGGAAAGCGCGTTATCAAAATTCCGGATCAGCATCGCCATGCGCTCCGGCTCTTTCTCCATCATCGACTCATAGCGCCGGCGTACGGCCTCCGGCATCCTGCCCTGGCACATATAGGATCCGATACAGTCATTGGTTCCGTCCAGGCACTCACTCACGCGGGCGAGGATCCGTGAAAAATATTCCTGACTTTCGCCAAAACCGGCCGTTCCAAAGAGAAATACCTTCTGACCATGAAGGCTGCGAAGAAACGCCCCGGTTTCCTCATCGCAGGTTCCCTTATCCGTCCAGAATCCCACGAAAAGCACATCCGCTTCCCTGGCGGCCTTCTTCGCGTCCTCTCCCGGCCCGCCAAAGTAAAGACATTCCCCCGCTGTCTTAGACCCTCTTTCTTTAAGCCCTTTTTCCAGATACTCCGCCAGGCGACGGGTATTTCCTGTTCTGCTGCTGCAGATAATCGCGTATTTCATGATTCCCTGTTCCTTCCTTTCTGCCCTTTCCTGTCGTCCTTCTGTTTTCCGTCATATATACAATGGACGCCCCGGTGCGCCTGAATGCCGCCCAGACATTCGCGATTGCACCGGATACAGCGATGTATCGTTTCCTTCTTCCCATTCTTTAACTTAACTGGCCAGTCCGGATCGGCGATCAGCTGACGGCACAGGGCCGCACAATCAATGCGTCCGGAAGCCAACTGCGCCTCCACAAAATCCGGATCCGTCAGTCCTCCCACTCCCGTCACCGGCAGGCCAGTCAGGCCGCGCACCAGATCACAGAATTCCAGAAAGCATCCCTCCCCGCCAAAATCTGGATGGGCAGCCGGCGGAATCGTATCCGTCAGCCGGGAATGATCCGCCAGAGTCACATGAAAGCTGGTTACCCCTGCCGCTTCCAGAATGGGAATAAATACCGGCAGTTCATCAGCCAGAACGCCGGCCTTTCCGTAATCCGGATTTTCCCGGCGGACAGCCAGCTTATAATCAATGGGCATATCCGGAACTGCCTTTTTCACTGCCGCCACTGCCTCGACAGCGAATCTGGCCCGGTTTTCCGGCTTTCCTCCGTAGCAGTCCCTTCTCTGGTTAAACAGCTCCGACGAAAAACTTCCTGCCATCCGGTCGCCGTGAACCTGGATCACATCAAAACCTGCCTCCCTGGCAAGCGCAGCCGCCGGGCCAAAGGAAGATGTGATCTCTCTCACCTTCCATTCCGGCATCCCGTTAATCAGGGCCGAAACCTGATCATTCAGCAGAACACGCAGCTCATCTGCGGAAATCCGCTTCGTCAGCACGCCGGGGATGTACTTGAGCATCCCTTTGATGTTGCTGTCTGACTGGTGAAGCTGGGCGCAGATCCGGCAGTTCTGCTCATGGGCAATCCGGCACAGATCCTGATAAAAGGAAAAGCCTTTTCTGCTGTATAAAGATTTGCCGAAAACCGTCCGCCGGGCCACCGGCACATCGCCGATGATAATCATGGCACAGCCGCCTGCCGCAATCTTTCTTATCTTTTCCTTATACTCTTCATCTTTTAACCCCATACTGGCAGGCGCAAAGATGATCCTGTTTTTCAGTTCCACACCGCCCAGACATACAGGGCTGAACATGGTTTCATACATCCGGACCAGCTCCTTTCTTTTTGAGATTTCCCGCAGCCTTCTTTAACAGCGCCATCAGCATATCCTCTTCCTCTTTTGTAAGGCCCTTAAGGATCTGCTGATCCCACAAAAAGAACAGATTCCGGCACAGTTCAAAGGCATCTTCTCCCTGTTCTGTCAGAGAAAGGCTTCGGCTTCTTTTGTCCTCCTTATTCTGTTTCTGCACAAGGAATCCCCCCTGCTCCAGCTTTCCCACAGACCGGGCTGTATGTCCGGCGTCCATGGAAAGCGCCTTTGAAAGCTCTCCCGGCGTACAGCCCGGATGTTTTCCCACATAAATAAGAAAGTAGAGGAGCCCCTGCGACAGTTCGATTTCCGAAAGCCGGCCGCTGCAGTAATCCACAAAATCTTTCCGAAATACCGCATTGTAGTATGCAAATGATGAAATCATAGATCCGCCTCCTTTTATTTCCGCGGGCAACGAGCCAGGCGGACATGCCTGCATGTCCATTTGGCGACTGCCGCGAGGGTCAAAGACTCCGCAGCTTGCCGCGGGGTCTTTGACTTTGTCAAGTATATGCCGCACACTTGACTTTGTCAAGTATATGCCGCACACTTGACTTTGTCAAGTATTTTTATCCTGACGAAAAAGACACAGTCAGCGATATTTTTTTCGATAATCTTTCGGCGTGCAGTCCATAAACTTTTTAAACACCGCGCAGAAATAATTACTGGAGGAAAATCCCAGAGAAAAGGCAATGTCTGTTATGCTGGTGTCGGATTCTGTCAGGATTTCCTTGGCCTTCTCGATCTTCTGCAGCATAATGTATTCTGACGGCGTAATCCCCACTTCCTGCTTGAACTTCTGCTTGTAGTATGAGATGGAATACCCCGCTGTCTTTGCCAGATCCTGAATCTGCAGCGGATCCGTCAGATGCTCATTCAGGTGAACAATGGACCGGTGAATCGGTTCATCCACCGTGGTGGTCATCTCCTGGGCAGTGGGCTGCAGGTACTGCAGGCTGTAGAGAAAGCAGGTAAGGAACTGCACGCCCACCCGGATATTCTCCTGTTCCAGGGAGGAGATGAAATTAAACGCCGTGCGCAGATAATTCAGATGGCTGGCATTCAGCCGAAGCTGCCTGTCCTTCTGATTCAGCAGAAGTCTTGCCAGCGAACTGCTGTACTCCCGGTTCAGTCCCAGAAGATCTCCCGGCTCCGAAAGGTCGATCTGGAAGCCGTAAAATTCACAGGGGAGCTGAGCCTGCTCCCCATTCCCATGGATTTCAAAAGGGAAGGCAAGAAATGCCGTATTCCCCGCATAAGTGTATGTATTAAACCGTCCGTTATTCTCAATCACAGAGGTTCGCTGCCCTTTGACCATGCAGTGAATCTCCAGGATATTCGTATGGTAGTGGAGGGGAGATGGCGGCGTGGAACCAGATGTATTCTTATGAGTAAAATTTCCCAGCCCCGGAATCTTATGTTCAGCATGGGTGAGCGTCTTATTTTCCTTAGTCCAGATGTAATCGTCAAAAATTTCCCTTGTCATACAGACACTCCCTTCCGTTTCTTCTGCCGTCCGGCAGCAGAATCCATATTGCAATTTAAGTATAATCACTGTATGCTGGTTTGAAAAGATAAATCAATGCAACTTTTTTTCTTCCCCTTACGTCTAACAGATAGAAAGGAGAAAAGAGATGATATCAAAAAACCTGCAGGAAACGGAAAACACTCTGTTGAAAAATTATGAAAAATATTATCGATTAGCCTACAGCTATACAAAAAACAAAGAAGACGCCCTGGATGTGGTCCAGGAAAGCGCTTATAAAGCAATACGCGACTGCAGCAAAGTGGAGAATCCCGCATATCTCTCCACCTGGATCTACCGGATCGTTATCAATACAGCCGTCGACCTGCTGAGAAAGCAGCAAAAAGACAGCAGCTGCACAGAAATACCGGAAGAACGCTGTGGACGCGAAGACATATACAGGGATCCTGACCTGGAAAACGCATTAAACAGTCTTAATCAAACAGAAAAGACGATCATCACGCTGCGGTATTTCGAGGACCTCCGGCTGGAGGATGTTGCGCGGATCATGAACCTGAACCAAAATACAGTAAAAGCAAAACTGTACCGCGGCCTGAAAAAACTGAGAGCGAAAATGGAATAACCGCACCGCAGACATGTCATGAATCCGGTTCATCAGCCAGAAAGAGCTCAATACTCGAGAAAGGAGAAGCAATGAAAACAAACAATACCCGGCAGGATATTTTAAATTCTTTAAAAGACCAGTATCAGAACATCCCGGTTCCAGAAGAAGCCAAAGCGCGCCTTCTGGAAGGCATCCATCAGGCAAAAGCAGAAATGGAGGGACAGTCAGAACCTGCAGCGGAGAATACTCTCCATCCCGATTCCCTGATCCTCCGTCAGACAAGAAAGGCAAAGGTGAGAATGATGTTAAAAAGAACAGGAGCGGCCGCAGCCGCAGCAGTGGCAGTCATTACAATACTGGCAAATTCAAGCCCCACCGTGGCCATGGCCATGGAAAATATTCCCGTAATCGGAGCCATCGCCCAGGTGGTAACTTTCCGCACCTACCAGTCACAGGAAGGCAGGTTTCAGGCAAATGTGGAAATCCCGGAAATCAGCAGCCCGGATGAAAGCAGTGAAAACATTGCCGCAAACCAGGACATCGAAGCATACGCCAGCCAGCTGATTGAACAGTACGAGGCCGAATTAAAAGCCAGCAGCGGCGAAGGCAATTATTCCCTGGAATCCACCTGGGATGTGGTATTTGAAAATGACAAGTACGTAAGTATCCGCATCCGCACCACCCAGATCATGGCAAGCGGCGCGGAATCCGTAAAGATCTTTAATGTAGACAAGAAAACAGGAGAAACCGTATCCCTTAAGAAACTCCTTAACAATGACAGCGGACTCCTGACTGCTGTCAGCGATAATATCAAGGAGCAGATGCGGGCCCAGATGGCTGCTGACGAATCCGTAGTGTACTTCCTGGATTCAGAAATACCAGATTCGGATTTTACCGGTCTGACAGGAGAGGAAAGCTATTACTTTAACCAGGAGGGACAGCTGGTTATCGTATTCGATGAGTACCAGGTAGCCCCCGGATATATGGGAGCAGTGGAATTCACCATTCCGGAAAGTGTTACCGGGAAACTGGCGGAATAACCAGATATGCATTTACAAGGCCGTCTGCCTTGACAGAACATTTATCTGCCAAGGCAAACGGCCTTTTTTCTGATCTTATCTGAGAAAGCCCTTTTCATCGGTTATTTCTTTAATGACAGAAGACATCTCCTTTTTCTTCTGCCCCCAGTTCTTTCCGCATTTTCTTCCGGGCATATGTGTAAGCAGACGCAGCCTGCAGCCGGGATATTCCCGCAGATTCTGCCGCCTCCGGGATCGAAAGTCCATAAAAGATTCCGGCAAATACCATCTGAATCTCAAAGTCTGTCAGCTTTTCTGCGGCATCTCTCACATGCGTCGCCATTCGTTCTTTCAGCCACAGGCGCATTTCATTGGCTTTCCAGGCTGCAGGCGCCAGTGAAGCCCCATGGCCCTGCTCCCTGATTCCTTCTTCCCTTTCCCGCATGTAGATTCCTCCTGTTTCCCCGGTGATGCTTTCCGCAAAGTCTGCAGATACCGCTTCTGAAACACTGATTTTTCTCATATTCTCCTCCAGATTTCATATCAGCCGCCATACCGGCGCACCTGGCATTCCGGAATTACTGTATCTGTCCTGTACCGGACTTCTGCGTCAAATCTTCCTGCGCCGGGCTGCTTCATGCTTTTAAGTATTCAGAATATTACGCTGCTTTTTTTATATCTCAGCGTATTGCAGCTGAGCTAAATTTAATTGTAACACATTTAATGTAACAAAAGCGGTTTTGTCCTCGAAATGGTATGTTTTTGTCCTTGAATTTTTCTGTGTCTCATCATACAAACGGAGAATAACTTCCTCTTCAAATAATTTTTATCCAAAAAACAGGCGGCCCGAACGCCACCCGTTCAAAGCCGCCTGTTGATTCAAAACTTATTCCATCTCCAGCACCACAAACTGCCACCCGCACATCTGCACCGTGCTGCCTTCTTCTTTCCAGGATTCCAGATTATTGATCAGCACATGTTTCACTGCCCCCGGAAGGCGGACTTCCTGCGCGTCTTTCTGGAAATTCCCTATCACCAGAAGAGTCTGTGTCTCCCCTTTCCGGAAATAGGCCATAAGATTTTTCTGTTCTCTTAAGTACGGCTGCAAAGAACCATACACTACGGTATCCTGGTACCGTTCATCCTTTCTGAGCCGGATCAGGCTTCGGTAAAATTCCAGCACCGAATCCGGCCGTCCCATCTGGTCTTTTACATTAATATCCACATAGTTTGGATTTTCTTTAAGCCACGGCTGGCCTGCAGTGAATCCGGCATGGAGCGTATCTTCCCACTGCATCGGCGTCCTGGCATTGTCCCGGCTGCTTTCCCCCACGGCAGCCAGTGCCTCTTCGGGAGACAGCCCCGCATCCAGAGCAGTCTGATACTCGGCCCTGGTAGAAATATCATCCACCTGATCGATGGAGGAAAACTCCACATTCTCCATGCCGATTTCCTGCCCCTGATAGATAAAGGGCAGACCCCGAAGCATAAAGTACAGACCGGCCAGCATCTTCTTTCCGGCCTCGCATACCTGACCTTTGGGAAGAAAATGGCTGACGCCTCTTGGCTCATCGTGGTTTTCTATCAGCGTGGAATAAAATCCCATATCGCCGATCTTTTCCTGGGCCCCGAAGCAGGCTTCCTTATACTGCTCTGCAGTCACCGCTTTGGCCGCATAAGATCCCCTTGGATCCTGACCGATGAGGTGCTCATTAAAATCAAACATACTGGAAAAATATCCGTCATCTCCGATAAACTGCTCCAGCTCTCCCGGCTTTTCATTAAATACCTCGCCTACGGTAAAAGCATCGTACTTCCGGAATGTTTCGTCCCGCATCTCTTTTAAGAATTCGCCGATCCCCTCTGCGTGAGACAGCATCACATCGGGTGCACACAGGCCATCAGCCCGGTCTGCCGGGTAATCCTGCATGGGAAGAGCCTTCTTTATATTAATAATGGCATCGATGCGGAAACCAGCCAGGCCTTTTTCCAGCCACCAGTTAATATTTTTATAGATTTCCCGGCGCACTCGTGGATTCTCCCAGTTTAAATCCGGCTGCTTTTTGTGGAACATATGAAGATACTGCTTATCCGTTCCAGGCAGGGGCTCCCAGACAGAACCGCCGAAGTAAGAACGCCAGTTGCAGGGACGTCCGTCCTTCTGGTCTGCCAGGTAGAAAAAGTTTCCATACTCTCCTTCCGGGTCAGCCATTGCCTTCTTAAACCATTCATGTTCATCGGAACAATGATTCACCACCAGATCCATAAGAATATACATTCCCCGGCTTTTGGCCTCCTTGATCAGCCGGTCCATATCCTCCATGGTGCCGAACCGGGGATCGATCTGATAGTAATCGGAAATATCGTATCCCTGGTCTGCTAGGGGCGACTGATAGATGGGCGAAAGCCACAGAATATCCACACCCAGATACTTTAAATAATCCAGTTTCTCTATGATTCCCGGCAGGTCTCCGATGCCGTCTCCATTGGAATCATAAAAACTTTTGGGGTAAATCTGATATGCCGTCTTATTCTGCCACCACTGCTTCTTCATGGTATCCTCCTGTTGTCCTGTTCTGTTATCCACCAGGCTGCCTCTGCAGCCGCCGCTCATAATCTGCCTGTCCTTTTATCTGTCTGTCCCTGCGGTGAGAATTTCGGAAATCACGCCCTTAAGTTCCGCAGAAATGTTCATGGCATCCAGCTGGGCAAGGACTGCCGGAACCCGTTTTTCCCGAACAATAAGCCCGTAAATCTGGTCTTTAAGCCGGAAATCAATTTCCGCCTGGTTCAGAAAATCAAAACACCGCTGTTCTACATGATTTGCAGAAGATTTCAGGCAGCTCTTCATACACAGCCGCACCTGGGCAGTAACCGGCACTGCCCCCAGGGCCGCCCTCACCGTCTGCTTCTTTTCATCATAAGAAACCGATACCGGAATCTCTTTTCCATCTGCAAAAGCCTTTACCTGTCCATCTTCTGCCGCTTCCCGGGTAAATCCCGCGAAATCCACGGTATACGTCCTGATATGGGGAATCAGAGAAAGCTGGCCCTGAGCCGGGTCCACTGTGAAGGAGACCAGATTCTCATTTTCCTCATAGTACAGATGGGTCCGTACACAAAGGCCTTTCTCATAATCACAGGTTTCATTGTCATCCTCATAAAGGACAAAGCTTCCTTCTTCTCCGGAAAATACCAAAAAACGAAGACTTTCCGGATTCTTCCGGGCCTGGGCCCCGTCTATCTCATCCGTCAGAGGAAGGATGGCTCCGGCCCGGGCAAATACCGGAATGGAATTCAGATCCCGGTACAGATTCAGCATCCGGCCGCCGTCATACATCATTCCCGTGTAAAGATCATACCACCGTCCCTGAGGAAGCCAGGCTGTTGTCTTTGCCACATTCAGGCTGGGAATCCTGGGGGAGGTAATGGGCACCACCATGAGCTGGCTGCCGAACAGATACTGATTTTTCACTGCATAAGCTTCCTGCTGTTCCGGGTACTCATAATACAAAGGCAGAACCAGCGGCAGACCTTCCTCATAGCTTCTGGCATTCATGGTATACAGATAAGGCATCAGCCGGTGACGTTCGCGCAAAGCCTCTCCCATGGCCATTTCTGCCTCTTTCTTATAGCGCCAGGGCTCCTTGCCATTGAATTCGCTTCTGGAACTGTGGAGACGGGTAATGGGAGAGTAAATTCCATACTGCACCCAGCGGGTTTCCAACTCATCGTTTTTGTAGCCCAGCATATGGCCTCCGATGTCATGGCTCCACCATCCGTATCCGATATTGGAAGCCGTAGAGGTAAAATAGGGCTGAAAATCAAGAGACTCCCAGGTAATCAGCGTATCGCCGGAAAAGCCCACCGGATACCGATGACTTCCCGGGCCGGCATAGCGGGAAAAAATCATAGGGCGCTTCCCATCCCGTCCATTATCCAGAAAATGATAATGATTCAGAATCCAGAGAGGATCCAGACCTTCCACCTTGCAGTTTGTTCCCTGCTGCCAGTCAATCCACCAGAAGTCCACGCCTTCTTTCTCCCTTGGATGGTGAAGAATGGAAAAATAGTTTTCCAGAAATTTCGGATCCGCCAGATCGCAGTTAACCGGATCCTCATGAGCCGCATCCACTCCCATGGCCGCCGCCATCTCCTGGTACATTTCCTCATGAGCCTTCACCCCTTCCGCCGGATGGACATTTAAGGTCACCTTCATTCCTCTGTCATGAAGAGCCTTTAAAAAGCGGGGCGGATCCGGGAACAGCTCCCGGTTCCAGGTATATCCGGTCCATCCGCTTCCGTACTTGGGATCAATATCCATGGGATGCCAGTCCGTGTCAATTACCGCTACCGTAAAGGGCAGATCTTCTTCCTTAAACCGGTCCATCAAAGCCAGATAGCTTTCTTCTGAATAAGGGTAAAAACGGCTCCACCAGTTTCCCAGGGCATACCGGGGAATCATGGGCGGTCTGCCGCAGAGCGTGTATAAATCCTTCAGAGCCTCCTTATAATCATGGCCGTACCCAAAGAAATACAGGTCCTGTATTCCCTTCTTTCTGGGTTCAAGCCATCCATCCTCTAAAAGCACCTGAGAGCGGCTGTCATCCAGCAGCGAATAACCGAACTGGGATACTACCCCGTGTTCCAGGGGGATCGCCCCGTCAGCCTCATCCAGAGTCCTGGCCGTACCCTTCAGATCATGAATAGGCTCTCCAAACCGCCAGATGCTGTGATAAGCGCTGAAATTGCCTTTCACCTGAATGCTCAGGCCCCAGGAGGTAAATTCCTTCTCATTATAAATCAGATGCAGACGAGAGGTATGAATCTCAATCCCATCTTCCGTATGGATCACCCGGTAATCCGTTTCCGGGAAATCCCGATAAAAAGCCAGCTGCGTCGCCCTGTCCTCAAACTCTCCCGTCTCGCTGTACTCCAAACGCACCAGACCTTCCGTCAGCATGGTAATCCTGTATTTTTCTCCTGTTACCATATTCGCTTTTCTGGCCTCAGGACGGGTATTTACCTTATAAATCTCCTGCATATCGTCTGCTCCTTTTTAAAAGTCTGTGATAAATTTATCTTACCCCTTTACGGCGGAAGCTGCAATGCCTGCGATAAATCTTCTCTGGAAAAAGAGATAGATAATCAGCACCGGAATGATGGAAATGGTGGTAGCCGCAAACAGGGCGCCGTAATCGGTGGAATACTGACCATTAAACATCTTAAGTCCTACGGCCAGAAGCTGCTTTTCCTGGCTGTTGATCACCAGATAAGGCCACAGATAATCCTCCCATGCCCAGAGGAACTGGAAAATGGCAATGCTGGAAATACCGTTTTTGGCCATGGGGAAAATAATTTTATGGAAAATATAAAATTCATTGGCTCCGTCAATCCGGGCCGCCTCGATGATTTCATCCGGAATGGAAGCAATATGCTGCTTCATCATAAAGATTCCAAAGCCACTGAACATGGCAGGGACAATCAGGGCCGCGTAGCTGTCCATCCAGCCAAAGGCCTGAATCATGGAATACTTGGGGATAATGGTCACGCACCAGGGAACCATCATGGTAGACAGCACAAAGCCAAACAGCAGATCTCTCCCTTTAAATTTGTACTTGCTCAGCACGAAGCCGCAGATCGTGCTGGTATAAAGCACCAGAACGGTGATCACAATCGTAATCAGCAAGCTGTTCGCGAAAAACCGGATGAAGTTGAAATGAGCGTTCATATTGATATAGTTCTCAATGATGAACTGCTGCGGCAGCAGGTGCTGCTCCAGCGCCATAATCTCCTTGTTCTGCTTAAAGGATGAGGCCAGCATCCAGACGAAGGGATACACGGTAACCACCCCTAAAATCAGGAGAATCACGTTTAAACCGATGGTACTGATCTTCTTTTTCATGAACCCGCCTCCTTAACTTTCCGATCCGTTTACCCGGAAGGACAGCCATGTTAATACCGCCGTAATCACAAAGAGCACAAAGGACAGGGCAGACGCATAGCCGAAATTGTACTTCACAAACGCCTCATCATAAATGATATAGGAAGCCAGATAGGTAGCCGTTCCGGGGCCGCCCTCGGTCATAATCAAAATCTGCACATAAGCCTGAATGTAGGAAATAATCGAAGTAATCACCACAAACAGGGTCATGGGTTTAAGAAGAGGCAGAGTGATATAACGGAAATTCTGCCAGCTGCTGGCTCCATCTACCTTGGCCGCTTCCATCACATCCATGGGAAGGGAATACAAGCCAGCCATATACATCACTACCGCATACCCGAAATCTTTCCAGATTGTCATCACAATAACTGCGGGAAGCGCCAGATTGGGATCCTTCAGCCAGTTAATACTGGTTCCCAGCATTTGGTTAACCACGCCGATCTGCGGATTATACATAAACTTCCACACAAAGGCAACGGCCACCATAGGCGTTACCACCGGCATATAATACACCGCCCGGAAAAAGCTCTTATGCTTAATCAGCGCTGAGTTAATGGCACAGGCAATCCCCAGGCCCAGCCCTACGCGGAAAATAATCACCACCACCGAGAAGATTACCGTGTTGATCATGGACAGGCCGAACAGCTCGCTGGTAAATACATTTTTATAGTTCTCAATTCCCAGGAAGCGGTAGGTTCCGCTTAAGGGATTCCATTCATGGAAGCTTCCCGCAAGGGCAATAATAATAGGGGCAATCAGAAATACAGTGAAGAACACCACCATAACCGCCACCACAATATTGCGCAGGAGAATTTCACTTCTGCTCTGGAGAGGATAGGACTTTTTAAACATCACAGTTCCCCCTTTCTTGACGTTTTTCAGTAAAAGTCCTGCCGCGCCCGCCGGCCTCTCAATCCGGCTGACCGCCGGGCGCGTGAAAGTTACTGAGCGTACTTATACAGATTTTCCACAGAGGTAAAGGTGCTGCTCTGCATATCCCGGATAATGTTGTCCTGCGCCTCCTGCAGCGCCGTATCAATGTCCACGCCGTTATAGAAAATATCTTCTCCGGCCTTCTTTAACGAAGTTTCCATAGTAGAGGGCATCGGGCCCGGCCAGATATAACGGTCAATATGCTCTGCCAGCACGCTTAAGGAAGGATTCGCCATAATTTCTTCATTGTCCGCCAGAGACTTCTTGGCAGGGAAGGTACTCATAGCCAGGTTGAAGGCAATCTGCGCATCATCATTGGCCAGGAAATATTTTACGAAATCCTGAGCCACTGCCTGCTGGTCAGCGGGTGCGTTCTTGTTGATGCCGAAGGTAGACTCGCCGTTGTAGCGGTTGTAGGCGTATGGCTCGCCGTCAAAGGTAGGAATCTCAAATACACCGAAATTAATATCTGTCCAGGTAGTATTCAAGGTATTATAATAGTGCCCCCACTGGATAACCATGGCGCTCTGGCCCTGACCGAAGCTGTCCGGCGCCTTCTCACCAAAGTCAGCGGATCCTACTCCATCCACCTCATACATGTCCACCAGCATCTGCATTACCTGCTTCATGGCATCCGAGGTTACATTCGGCGTTTTTCCGTCCTCCAGGAACAAATTCTCTCCCAGCTGGTAATTCAGCCCCAGCAGGTAGTTCTGATGGAAGTCATCGTTAAAGTTAAGTCCTGCCTGAATCAGCTGATCCCCTTCCCGAATGGTCAGCTTCTTGGCCACCTCCCGCATTTCGTCCCAGGTTTTGGGGATATCCGCCTCTGTCAGTCCGGCAGCCTCCCACATATCCTTATTGTAATATACAGATCCGGTCATCATGCCGTAATCAATGTAGTATACTTCTCCGTCAATCACATGGGCCTCCACACCGGTGAAATCCGCTTCCAGATCTTCCAGAGGGATCTCCAGAGGAGCCATGTAGTTAATCAGGTTTTCATGATAGCTGTTATGTACATTAAAGATCGCCGGTCCGTTCTCGCCGTCCAAAGCCAGCGGAAGCTTCGTCCAGTAATCCTCCCAGGGATTGTTTACCAGGTTAATGGTTACATTAGGATGAATCGCCGTGTAGCCGTCAATGATCTGCTGAAACAGCTCATCGCTTCCCCACTCCCACAGTTCTACGGTAATGTCTTTCCCGTCATTAACCGGAACCGACGGATCATACTTAATGGTATCTCCAAAGGGTTCGGTAGGAACCTCGATGGGCGTTGTTTCCTCTGCAGATCCTCCCTGGCCGCATCCCCACAATCCTGCTGCCATGGATACCGCTAATGTTAATGCTGCTGCTCTTTTTTTCATCATAATACCTCTCCTTTCATTTCCCTTCTCCAATTATCCCGGTTGCCATCGTTTCTTTACTTGTTTTTAGTTTAGCGCTAAATCTATAATAAAGTTATCACTCATTGTTTATTTTGTCAACATTCTTTTTATATTTCATCATTTTTTACATATATTTTTCGTTTTGATTGTGCAATATTTCCCATTTCCTCTTTAGGTCTCTGGATTGACTTTTTTCTCCGGTAAAGTTATACTATATTTATAAACTTCGATTTGATTTTATTCAGGTTTAAAACCGCAAACCTGGCGGACGCACCTGGCATCCCTGTATTGATGCCGTCTTGACAAACGGCAGTCCGGGAAGAAAAGGAGAACAGTTTTATGACATTAAAAGATATTGCAGAAAAAGCCGGCGTCAGCATGATGACTGTTTCCAACGTAATCAACGGGAAACACAACCGGGTATCAGAAAAGACAATTGAAAAAGTAAACGCAATTATTAAAGAATACGGCTACGTGCCAAATTTAAGCGCGCGGAGCCTGACCAATAAAACCTCAAACATCATCGGCGTGCTGATCACCGAATATACAAATGACAATGGGGACAACTATCTGGAAAATCCTTATATCAGCACCATGATCGGAACCATTGAACGGGAACTGCGGCAAAATGGGTATTACACTATGGTCCGCACGGTTTACCAGCAGTCTGATATTGTGACAATTCTGAAAAACTGGAATGTGGATGGCATTATCTTTCTCCATCCCGATTTCCAGGAGTATCTGGAGTCCCTTTATGCCCAGTCCGGCTGCCCCTTGGCTGTATTTGACGGAACGATCCCCCTGCCCAACCTGATCAATATTACTTCAGATGACCAAAAAGGATTGTACCTTTCCACGAAATACATGATCAACCATGGCCACAGCCATATTGCTTTCGTAGCGGATTATGAGGGGAACGACATCCTGACCCGACGTTTTTCCGGTTATCTCCAGGCCCTGGAAGAAAGCGGAATCCCTTTCCGTCCGGAGTACGTTTTCCCCTTTACCCCCTCCTACGAAGGCGGAATTGAAGCCGGCAAAAAGATTGCCGGCGGCAGAAATGAAATAACGGCGGTGGTAACCACCGCCGACATCTGCGCCATTGGAGTGATGGAAGGCGCCAGGCTCAGCGGTTACCGGATTCCCATCGACCTTTCTGTCATCGGATTCGACAACCTGAAGCTGTGCCAGTATACCGTTCCCAAGCTGACTTCCATCTCCCAGAATATTCCGCTGAAGGCAAAAACCGCAGTTACTCTGCTGTTGGAGCAGATCCGTTCCGGCGCCTTATCTCAGTCGGGGCATGTGCAGATGGATGTAGAAATCGTAGAGCGGCAATCTGTGGTTTCTCTGTTCTGATCCGGGCCACTTTTAACCAAGAACGTGGATCGGCTGCAGGAAAACCCACGATTCTGACGCCTTCTTACTGACTGTACATGTTTCCCGAAAGCTTTTCCCACACAATCCCCCACAGGTAGCGGAAGCTTTCCAGTTTAAAAATCCAGGATAAAAACAGGTAAACGCCGACTCCCAGGGCCACCTGGCCTGCCAGCCCCACAATTCCCGCCGGCAGCACGAACCGGCCGGCATACACGATTATCCCCATGAGCAAAGACACCGCCAGTGAGGGCAGGATGTCCCGCCACATCTGGCTGATGTGGTAGCCCAAAAGCCGCTGGTTGGGCCAGGCATTGATAAACGTACACAAGAAATCTCCCGCCGCCTTCCAGGCAATGAAGGCCACCGCTCCGCAGCGCATGCTGAGAAGGAGAATGACCACGCCTACCACTTTTTTGGCAATCTCAAGCTTCAGAAACACATCGCTCCGCCCCATGGCATTTAAGGCCTGAAGATTGGCAATATCCATAGGATAAACGGCATAAGCCAGACAGGATATCTGCAGGAAGGGCACGCAGGCCATCCATTTCTCCCCCAGAAGGACCAATACAAGATTGTCTGCAGCTGCAGCAAGGCCGGCCATCATGGGCAGCACCAGAAAGACGCTGGTCTTGATTGCCCGGCGAAGAAGGCTCACCACCTGGTCCGGATGGGTCTGCCTGGCAGACAGGGCCGGCAGCATTACCGCCTGGATCGCCGTTCCCAGATTTGTAACAATCAGCTTGGGGAACTGCTCTCCCCGGCTGTATATGCCCATGGTGGTCTCATCGTAAATTTTCCCCACCACCAGCCCGTAAAGGTTGGTAAACAGCGTATCCACTAAAGATGCACACAAAAGCTTCCATCCAAACCGAAACATGGATTCCACCCGCTCCAGGGCGAAGACCACCCTGGGCCGCCAGGGAACCGTCAGGAATAAAACGGCCATGAGTACCAGATAATAAAGGATCTGCTGTCCCACCAGAGCCCACACGCCGAATCCAAGGGAAGCCATGGCCACTCCCACAACGCCGGAGGCCAGCGCTGCCGCCATGGTAGAAATGCAGAGTCCCCGAAATTCCATCTTCCGGGAGACGTACGCACTCTGTACGGAGATCACCGCCCCTGGGAAAAGCACCAGAGACAGTACACGCACGATGGCAGTCATCTGGGGATTATCATAAAAACCCGCGATGAGAGGCGCGCCAAGGACAAGCAGCAGATAAATCCCCCAGGCGGTAGCCAGATTTACATAAAATACCGAAGAATAATCCCGCTCATCTGCCTCCCGTTTCTGGATTAACGCCGTGCCGAATCCATTCTGCACGATCACATTGGCGATAGTGACAAAGATCAGCACCAGATTAATGACACCGTATTCTTCCGCAGAAAGCAGTCTTGCCAGAAGAATCGATATGATAAACTGTATCCCCTGAGATCCCCCATTCTCCATTACCTTCCAGAACAGGCCGTTAATGATCTGGCTCTTCGTTCCTCTCTCGTTCATCCGCCAAAAATCCTTTCCTGTAACTTCTTTTAGCTACGGTCTTCCCCGTATACCTTCCTGCGGACCCACCGGTAAAGTCCCGGCGTCTTCATCTCAAAAAGGATCAGCATCCTGGTCCTTAAGGGAAGTTCCTTAAAAAAGCTCCGGTATCCCGGCGCCAGGGCCTCCTTGTATTCTTTTACATTGATATGCGTAAGAAAATCCATCCTGCGGCATGCCCGCTCAATAGCCCGGTCATACTTACCCCCGGTCTCTTTGGAAAAGCCCCGGTACATTACCTTCATGGCATTATGATGGTCAATCAGATTCTGTTTGTAGTTCCCCTGCTTCATCAAAGCGCTCCAGGACACGGACACACCCTGCCGGTATACCGACATCTCCCGGTCCATGTAATACACCGTTCCCTTTGCCGCCATATGGATCTGAATGGGGATATCCCCAACCGGACTTACGTAATAATAATCCTGCAGATCCCTGGTATATTCTGTCCGGAACAAAAGGGAGGCTGTAGGATAGTTGGAAGGCTTGTCGATGACTTTCTCTGCCGGAATCACCTGGCTCTTCCGGTAAGGACGGATCTTAAGGGACTGCACCGCCCGCTCCTCCGTCTCGATCCGCGCTGCATGGAGACACATGGCACACTCCGGATGGGTTTCCATATAGTCCACCTGCATCTGCAGTTTATGCTCGTCCGTCCAGTAATCGTCCCCGTCACACATGGCAATATACTTTCCTGCTGCCCGGGGATAATTATAGAATCCCTCCACATTATATTTCCCTTTGGAGTACTGATTTTCCGTCTGATAATAGGGCTTAATGATATCCGGGTATCTGGCCTCGTACTCCCGGATGATCTCCTGGGTCCGGTCCGTGGATGCATCATCATATACCAGGATCTCAAAGGGGAAATCCGTCTTCTGCATCAGAAAGCTGTCCAGGGCCCGGGCAATATAGGGTTCGTGATTAAATGTGATGCAGCTGATGCTGACCATGATGGGGGATGCATCCTGCTTCTTGTTTTCTTCCATTGGTTTTATATCCTTCCTGTTCTGCCTATCTGTTTTCGAAAATCCATCCTCTGCCTTCCGTAAAGCCCCAGGCACATCCAATGATACGCCCGGCACATCCGGTGTCCAAGGAGAAAAGCCGCCGTCCGGTTCTTCACCCCCGCCGGCTTCATCTTTCTTAAAAGCTGCCGGAATTCTTTCCTCCCTGCCAGCTCCCGGACAGACTCCAGACATTCCTTCCGGCTGCTGGCCTTCCGGTAGTAAATATGTCCCGCAAAACCGCAGATATGGAAAAGCATCTCATTTTCCATAGCGCGCCGCACCTGCTCGGAACATCCGGCCCGCTTAAAAAATCCTTCCACAGCCCGCAGAAGGAGAAAGCAGCTTTCCACGCCTTCCGGATGGTAGCAGCTGATCTGGCTGTCTCCCGGACTGTTCTGCCAGTAATAAAGATAACTCCCCGGAATACATACCACGCGCCTGCAAAAGCTTAAATACCGGACACAGAACCAGATATCCTCATTAATGGAAAATCCCTCCGGATAAAAAAGCTCCTTCCTGCGGATGATCTCCATGTCATAAAGTTTATTGCTCTGGGTCCGCAGCATCAGGTTCCGGTAAAGGGGCAGAAACATCTCCTCGCCGAACCGGTGGAGATCGCCTTCCCATACCTTTCCGTTCAGGGCGTGGACCTCCACAGGCGCACCGTCAGCAAAAACCCGCTCAAACCCGCAGACCGCTGCCTGGGCCCCGCTTTTTTTCGCAGCCGTCAAAAGATCCGCCGCCATGTCCCGGTGAATATAATCATCACCGTCAATCAGCATCAGCCACCGGCCTCTGGCCGCCGCGATTCCGGCATTTCTGGCGCTGGCCACACCGCCGTTTTCCTTATGGATTACCTGGATCCTGGCATCTTTTTCGGCTGCAGCGCGGCAGATCTCCAGGGACTTATCCCTCGATCCGTCATCCACCAGAACAATATCCAGATTCGGATAGCTCTGCTCCTGAAGAGAGCGGATGCAGCGCATCAGACAGGCTTCCCCGTTATAAACAGGAACCACAATGGAGATCACATCTCCGGATGGCTCATGATTTTTTTCTGTTTTCTCTGCTGCCGGAGTCCGCTCCGGCGCCCCTTCTCTTCTCTCTTCCATCTTCTCTGATTCCTCTCCGCGTCCCGTCTCTGCCCGCTGTCTCATCTCTTTGTTCGATCCCGTTACGCGCCGTTTCTTTTCCTACCATTTCATCTTCAGAACGCTCCCGCAGAACCAGATCTCCAGCCGCACAATCTGGAAAAAGGCTCTGGCCGCCAGCATTTTCAGGGGATTGGCCCTGAGATAATTCCTGTAATAGTAAAGCGCACTTTCATTGCGCAGTTTCTGGCGTGCCCACACATCCCGGTAGGTCTTGGAAATGCTCTCTGAATGGCGGTGCACATAATGTTCCGTCAAAAGAAGGACCGTCCGATAGCCGTGTTCCAGCATGCGGAATCCTAAAATGGCCTCCTCATTATAGAGAAACACTTTCTCATCATATCCGCCGCACTCGATCATCTTTACCGCATCCACCATCAGCATGGAGCCGTGGACAGCATCCACATAAACCGCCTTTTTATCCTTAAAAACCGATTCTCCATATTCCAGAAAGGAATGAAAAAGCCGGCGGCAGACCGGCCCGGTCCGGGCCAGCTCCCCCCAGAAGCCCAGAAGGGGCCATCCGTTTTTCTGCTTCCCGTATACAGGGTCTTCCATCACCGCTGCCGCAGCCCCCAGATTTTCATGTTTTTCAAAAAGTCTGGCAAGATGGATCACACAGCTTTCTGAAAATTCCACATCCGGATTGGCAATCAGCACATAATCCATCTGAAGGACCTCATAAGAATAGCGGACGCCCTTGTTATTCCCGGCTCCGTACCCGCCGTTCTTTGATGATTTTAAGACCACGATCTTCTCCGGATCCAGTTCTGCAGCCATAGCTTTCAGGCGGCTTACGGAATCGTCAGTGGAACAATTGTCCACCACTACCACCGCATCCAGCGCCGGATACCGGAAGATCTGCCGAACCAGCCTCTCTGTTGCGCCGGCATCATTATAATTTAAGACCACACAGCTGATTTTCTTATCCCTGTCCATTTTCCTCCTGCTCCTGAATACACCGGTTCCGGTCCATCTGTCCCTTCCGGTTCTCCACCACCTGCATGCCGAACTTCCGGCTGATCAACCGGCGGGCCGACGGGCACAGCCAGGTAAAATAATCCATGGCATGGTAGGCCAGAAGATACAGCCTCTGCCCTTCCTCCTCAGGTGTTCCCTTCCAGGGAGTCAGAGCCAGGTAATGATTATAAATCTGACGGTAGTGGCACAGATTCCCCGCCTTCCACGGCCTCTCATCCCCGGCAAAATGAATCACCGCCGGATGACGCCTTGCCTGCTGAAACATCTTACTGCTTAC
>PPYE01432431.1_pt1 | contig 86380 bp, 69 predicted proteins | sample 1559881 | NCBI WGS metagenome assembly PPYE01 (sample SAMN08240022, study PRJNA423297) | Human gut metagenome, whole genome shotgun sequencing project.
ATATTATTGTACAATATAATAATACATTCTGTGCACTATATCGTCAATAGCAGGAGGGATTTTTTTGGATACTATGAACCTAATTGTTGCAAAAAACATAAAAAAATTGCGTGAGGAAAGAAAATTAAGTATGGAAGAACTTGCAAAACTAAGCGGCGTCAGCAAAAGTATGCTGGCACAGATTGAGCGCGGGGACGGAAATCCTACGCTTTCCACCCTCTGGAAACTTTCAAATGGAATGAAAGTTCCTTTCGATGCGCTGACTGTGCGCCCAAAACCTTCCTATGAGATCATAAAAAAAGAAGAACTTCAGCCTCTGCTGGAAGATAACGGGAAAGTAAAAAACTATCCTATCTTTCCCGATGATGAGAACAGAAAATTCGCTGTGTATTATATAGAACTGGACCCCGGCAGCTACTGGCAGTCAGAAGCACATCTGCGGGGCACTACGGAATTTATAACTATTTTCTGCGGAGATCTTGAGATCAGGGCGGGAAATAAAAAATTTATCGTCTCCAAAGATGACAGTATCCGCTTCAAAGGAGATACCGTCCATTCTTATCAAAATATAGGGGACGGTCCGGTAATTCTCCATATGATTTTATATAATCCATGAATGAACGGACTCCACATTCATTTTATCAGAAGCAATTGAGGCAGCAGAAAAACATCCGGGATCTTTTCCGCTGCCCGCAAACATTCAAATATAGAAATTTCTTAATTTCCCGCTGTCATTTGAAATACAGCCTAAAACGGCGTACCGTCCAAATCGTAGGGAGTTGTCTGGTAAACGTAATAATTGAGCCAGTTTGTATACAGATTGTTTGCATGGGAACGCCAGAGGAGCAAAGGCTTATTTTCCGGATTGTTGTCGGGATAGTATCCCTTGGGCAGGTCAATAGGCAGTCCCTTTCCCAGATCTCTCTTGTATTCACCGTCCAGGGTTACTCTGTCATACTCCGGATGTCCCATAACAAAAATCTGTCTTCCCTCTTTTGCCATAGCAAGAAAAACGCCTGCTTCTTCAGATTCTGCGAGAACTGTCAGCTCCTTACAGTTATGGATATCCTCTGCAGGAACCTCTGTATGCCGGGAATGGGGTGCCAAAAAGACATCGTCAAACCCTCTGACCAGGGGAATTTTCCTATTCTGTACACGATGGGCAAAAAGGCCGAACACTTTGTGATCCATCTGTTTTTTCTTCAGCCCGTAATGGTAATAAAGTCCTGCCTGAGCCGCCCAGCACAGATAGATAGTGGATGTCACATTACTCTTAGTCCACTCCATAATTTCTTTCATCTCTTCCCAGTAATCCACCTCTTCAAACTCCATTTGCTCTACCGGGGCGCCTGTAATGATCATTCCATCATACTTGTGACTCTTTACCTGATCAAAAGTCTGGTAAAATTTATTCAGATGACTGGTTGCCGTATTTTTGGAGGTATGGCTGCTGACCATCATAAAAGACACATCCACCTGAAGAGGGGTATTGGACAGAGAGCGCAGAAGCTGAAGTTCCGTCTCCTCCTTCAACGGCATCAGATTCAGGATCAGAATCTGTATGGGGCGGATATCCTGATGTACTGCCCTGTTTTCATCCATGACAAATATGTTTTCTCTTTCCAGTATCTCTTTTACCGGAAGGTCGCTTTGTATTTTAATCGGCATTGTACTTTCCTTCCTTTCGCGTAATTATCTCTATTCTACTCCATATCTTATCGAAATGCAATTACACCCCTTGTTTTGCATATATTTTATAAGGACTGTCCTCCTGCCATTTCCAAAAAATCTGCTTCAGAAAGTATGGGAATCCCCAGCTCTTTTGCCTTTTTATTCTTGGAAGAAGAAGACTGGGTGTCATTATTGATGAGAAAATCCGTCTTCTTTGTCACACTTCCTGTCACTTTTCCTCCCCGCTCCTCGATAAACTCTTTTAATTTTGCCCGGTTTTCAAAGTGTTCCACACTTCCGGTTATGACAAATTGTTTTCCTTCCAGAGACTGATTTTCTTCCTTTTTCACCTCTTCAATTTCCAGATGAGACAGCAGATGACGGAACCTCTGCATATTCTCCTCTTTTGCGAAATATTCCGTATAGGTTCCTGCTATCACAGGTCCGATGCCCTCAATACTGCTGATCTCTTCTGCAGTTGCCTGAAGCATCTTTTCCAGATCGTAGTTAAATTCCCTGCAGATCACTTTGGCGTTTGCAAGCCCGATGTTGGCGATTCCCAGACTGTACAGCAGCCTTGGAAGTGTCGTATGCCTTGCTCTCTCAATACTTGCCATGAGATTTTCATAGGATTTTTCCCCGAACCCCTCCATATTTACAATCTCCTCTTTATATCTGCTGATCTCAAAAATGTCTCCAAAATCTTTGATAAATCCTTTGAGTATAAACTTCTCCAAGGTTGCTTCTGAAAGCCCGTCTATATTCATGGCATCTCTGCTGACAAAAAGAGTAAAAGATTTAATTTTCTTGGCCTGACAGTCTGGATTCATACAGTACAGAGATTCCACATCATTGGTTTTGATCACTCTGGCCTCTTTTTGACATACCGGGCATACAGAAGGAATTTCCAGCCTTCCGCTTCTGGTAAGGTTTTCTGCAATCTGAGGAATGATCATATTTGCCTTGTAGACCAGAATATGGTCTCCGATTCCCAGATTCAATTCTCTCATAATACTGATGTTATGCACGCTGGCCCGGCTGACTGTAGTTCCTTCCAGTTCTACTGGCTCAAAAATCGCCACAGGATTGATCAGCCCTGTTCTTGAAGGACTCCATTCCATTTCTCTTAATACAGTCTCTTTTGTCTCATCTTTCCATTTAAAGGCACAGGCATTACGGGGAAATTTCGCTGTGCTGCCCAGAGACTGTCCATAAGCTATATCATCGTACAAAGCCACAAGGCCATCAGACGGAAAATCATTTTTTTCCACTTTTTGAGCAAAATAATCCATGGCTTCATCCAGGTTCTCCGCTGTTACTACTCTATATTCCACTACGTCAAATCCCTGCTCTCTCAGCCATTCAAACTGATTCTGAACAGAATTTTCAAAATTTTTCCCCTCAGCACGTACCAGAGAAAAAGCAATAAACTTTACATTTCTCTTTGCTGTGATCTCATTGTTCAGCTGGCGCACCGAACCGCTGCACAGATTTCTGGGATTTTTATATTTTGCGTCCACATCTTCAATCTGCTCATTGATCTTTTCAAAATCTGAATACGTAATAATTGCTTCTCCCCGCAGCACCAACTCTCCTTTATAGGCAATCTGAAGAGGAATATTCTGAAATACTCTGGCATTATTTGTGATCACCTCTCCCACAACACCGTTCCCTCTGGTAACTGCCTTTTGAAGAGTTCCATTTTCGTAGGTCAGGACGATGGTAAGCCCGTCCAGCTTCCAGGAAAGCAGGGTTTTGTGTTCTCCGATGAAATCCCGCAGCGCCTCTCTGTCCTTGGTTTTATCCAGTGAAAGCATGGGACGTTCATGAGCCTCTTTCGGAAGTTCTTCTAACGCCTCATATCCCACTGAAACCGTAGGACTTCCTCCCAGAGTGATGCCTGTCTCCTGCTCCAGCTGTACTAATTCGTCATACAGCCTGTCATATTCATAATTGCTCATGATCTCCCTGTCTTCCTGGTAGTAAGCTTTTCCCGCTTCTGTCAGAAGGGCAATGAGTTCTTTCATTCTTTCTGTCTTATTCATTCTACAGAAACCTCCGCTGTTTTCTTTTTCCTTTTTTCTTCCTATTCTCCGGTATGCGGTACTTTCCCGCATTTTTCACAGGCTTTCCTACTAAAAATTCTTCCTGTCTTCTGTTGTTTTTTCCCTCTCTTAAGAGGTTCTCCAGCGTTTCTATTTCTTCTTTCCCCGCTTCCCTAAAACTTCCTTTGGGAAGATCTCCCAGTTCCAGATTCATGATCCGTATTCTGGTGAGTTTTACCACCTCATAGTCAAAATAGCTGCACATACGGCGTATCTGCCGGTTTAATCCCTGGGTAAGCACAATTTTAAATTTCCTGTCTCCTGCACGTTCCACCCGGCATTTTCTGGTAACAGTCCCCAGGATGGGAACACCCTGGGCCATCTTCTCCAGGAAATCATCTGTTACCTTTTTATCTACTTCCACCAGATATTCTTTTTCATGGAAGTTCCCAGCCTTCATGATCTGATTGATCAGATCCCCCCGGTTGGTCAGAAGCAGCAGTCCTTCTGAATCCTTATCCAGCCTCCCTGCATAGGTTACCCGAACAGGATAATGAATATAAGAAATGACATTCTTTTTTACCTTTGGATCAGCCGTACACTCTACTCCTTTTGGCTTATGAAAAAGCAGCACTACTTTTCTCTCCTGCAGTTCTACCAGTTTCCCATCCATGCAGACACAGCTGTTTTCCTCTACCTGCATGCCCGGAACAGCTGTTTTTCCATCCACCGTAACCCGGCCGTCCCCTATGATTCTGTCCGCTTCCCTTCTGGAGCAGATGCCCGCTTCACTTAAATATTTATTTAAACGCATGGCGTTCTCCTTTGTATTTTCTGTGTTTTTTCATTATAGCAGAACAAAAGTTTTCCGTCCAGCACACCTTTCTTCTTGCCTTTTCCTGTGGATTCAAGTTATAATATTCCTGTGATACAGGTCATATTTAACGAAGAGGAAGAAAAATGAAATTTACAAAGAAAGGAATTTTTATTACTGTTTTTGTTGTCCTCCTGGGAGTATGTCTGATCCTGGTACCGCCTTATATCTGCGGATTGATAAAACATACATTGATCACTTATGCTAATAAAAAGGATGCTTTAAAAGAAGACCACTGGGTTTATAACCAGGAGGGACGCCGTTTCGTATACCATGACGGCACTTTCATCCAGGACGCCAGTCAGAGTTTTGACGGAGTCACTTACTATTTTGATTCCAGCGGTTATGTAAAAACCGGCTGGATCCAGGAAAAGGGAAAACTATTCCACACAGAACCTGACGGAAGCCCCAGCAAAGGCTGGCTGGAGGACGAAGATGGAAAATATTATCTGGAAGATGACGGTTCTCCCAAAACCGGATGGAATGATATTGACGGAAAGAAATACTATTTTCAGGAAAACGGCGTTATGGCTGTCGGATTCACAGAAGTGGAAGGTGCTCTGTGCTATTTTCATGAGGACGGCTCTGCATCTGCCGGCTGGATTGACAAAGATGGAAAAAAATATTATTCAGATGAAAACGGCAAACTCGCCGTCGGCAGCAGAGATATTGACGGAAATACCTATTATTTCCATGAGGACGGAGCTATGGCAACCGGCTGGATCCAGACAGGATCAGACCGATATTATCTGAATACTGATGGCACTATGGCAAAAAATTCCTGGATCGAAGATTCGGGCCAGAAATATTTTGCAGGACAAGACGGAAAGATTCTCTCCGGATGGGTTACCATCAGCGGAAAAAATTACTACTTTACGGAAGAAGGTCTCTCCGCTCAGCCAGGATGGATGAAACAGGGTGAAAAATGGTATTATATCAACAGTGACGGCAGTGCCCGCACAGGACTTTTCCAGGATAACGGAAAATGGTATTTTCTCAATTCTGACGGCACCTTTAAAACAGGATGGATAGAAAGCGGCGGCAAGAAATACTACCTTGCCAACTACCAGCTGATGACCGGATGGAGAAAGATTGAAGATAAGCAATACTATTTCTATCAGGACGGCTCAATGGCAACCGGCTGGATCACCATTGACAACAAATCCTATTTCTTAAAGGAAGACGGAAGTCTGGATACAGCTGCCGCGGACAAAGAACAGACAGATCAGGCATCTCAGACTCCTTAAGCAGACAACAGACAGTAAATGGAAAAGAAAAAATGAGGGAAACGAATCCCTCATTTTTTCTTATGTTACTGAAGCAGGTCACCATAGATGTATGCTTCTGCTCCATTATATTCTACTTTAATCCAGTTATCTGTACTGTTGTCAATTTTTTTTACCTGCTGTCCTGCAGACAGTCTCCCAAGAATTTCGGAATCTGTAGTAGCATCCGCCCGAACATTACAATCCTCTTTAGCAGTAAGCATAGAACCGTTATCTGCCATGGAAGCTGTATTAGCAGACGCTCCCAGCTCCTCTTCAAAAGTCTTCAGCTCTTCATCTGAAGCAACCGCCTCATCAAAAGCCTGCTGAACCTCTTCGGTAAGAGCAATCACATCTTCTTCCTGTCTTGTCTTTTCTATACATTCCTGGATTTCAGCATCTTCGTTATTGTTGTGGATCAGATATTTTCCACTGTCATCTTTCATTACATAGAGCTGTGCAAGACCCGGGGCAGGAGTTTCAATATCCTGGAATTTCAGGTCATAAACAGCAAACACTACATAGCTGCTGTCATCCAGTCCGTTTTTCGTGTAGACTTCAATATTTTCATATCCTTCGATATAGCTGGCATTGGTTACTTTTGCTTCATCTGTGGTACTGAAGCTGTCTGTCAGCTCCTTCATCTTTGCCACATCTTTTTGTCCCCACGCTGTATAGAATGCTTCAATCAGGTTATTCACTTCAGGGTAGGCATTCTTCAAAAGAGCATTTTCATCAGAATCCTGCTCCTCTTTCTGATCCTGGGAATCAGCATTTTCGGAATCCTGTGTCTGCTCTGTCTTTTTATCCGCATCTTTGTTCTCAGATGAAAAAGCGCCTGTAGCAAATCTCACCACAAAGAAGATAATCAGCAGAGCTGCCAGAATAGCCAGACCCAGAAGAATATACCTCAGATTGTCCGAGAGCCATTCTCTGAAATCGTCTAACATCTCTTTCCTCCTCTTATGTATACCCCTGTCCTATGCTTCTCCCCAAAGCATAAACACACCCGGAGGGATTCGAACCCCCGACACATGGTACCGGAAACCACTGCTCTATCCCCTGAGCTACGGGTGCATGAATTTTACATCTTGCTTATCATACCATACTTTTACTGTATTGTAAAGCCTTTGACACAGATTCTTCGGTACAGAATCTCCACTTAAAGGTTTATTTTGGGGAAATATCCCTGTTTTTTTACCTCAAAAGCACAGATATTCCCCACTTTCTCTTTTGTTTTTCTTCTTTTTATAAAATCAATGCCTGCCGTTCTCTGTCATAATAGTATACCTCATAGGAGAGGATCTCTTCCTTTTCCACCTGGCTTTCATTGACTTCTCTGACCATAGACATCAGCTCCATACGGGAATATCGCCCGGAATCGGGCACCAGAATACATTCGTGAATGCTGCTGGGCAGCACATAGAAATTATTTTTCAGGATTTTTCCAATGTGGTTCAGAACATAGGGATACAGTAATGCGGCAGCCCCAAGATATTTCTTCTCATTGGTGAGGACATACATGATCTCCTCCTCTCCCCCACAGGCCTCCTCTTCGCCTGTCAGCTCCGCAATGACCTCCTCCATACTCTGAAAAGTATAAGGAAGTTTCCTGCTGGTATTCATTACTGCATCTTCTAAAAGCCTTCTTCTGTTGATCCCCCATGCTTCCAGATTACAGTTGTGAATCAAAATCGTAGCTCCTTCGAACCTTCCTTCCTCCAGACGGTAGTAAAACACCACAGCAAGATCCAGATATTTCACATGGGGAATTTTCAGCAGCATATCCCGGTTCATCCTGTAGTTTACCAGTTTATAATATACTCTTGTCCGCGCTTTCTCATAATTTTCAAAACTCTCCGGTGAAAAATCCACGTCGACTTTCTGTTCTTCATCCAGCTTCAAAATATGTTCTACAATCTCATGGATCGCCATCCCTTTTTTATGCAGTTCATAAAACTGCTGGATATAAATAGTAGGCGCAATCCGCTCCTTCTCCTTTCTCAGCACAAGGGCTTCCAGAAAAACCCCGTTGTTTTTCTCTACCTGATGTAAGGAGACCGTTTTGTCCTTTCCCACCCGCTCTTTCAGACTGGTAAAAAGCGCAGCTTTGAACTCTTCATACTTCATAAAATCCATCCTTTCATAAGAAATCTATTACAAATGGCGCATGCCAGATGTTCTGTTCTGCAGAAAACTGCATTTTGACAGTCTTCCAGCGTCAAAGCTCTCTTTTGTACCTGAATAAATCTTTTGTTTTGAAAATTATGCGGAAAAATTTCACGAATGTGATTGATATGCATTAACTGAATAGCGGCCTTCTTATGCATCTCCTGAAGTATATGAAATGCATAAGAAGATCCGGCTGTGTCGGTATCCTGATTTATACTCTGGACAGATATTCTCCTGTTCTTGTATCGATCTTGATAACATCTCCCTGATTTACAAACAGAGGAACATAAACCACTGCGCCTGTTTCAACAGTAGCAGGTTTTGTAGCGCCCTGTGCTGTGTTTCCTGCAAATCCAGGTTCTGTCTCTGTGATCTCCAGTTCTACAAATAACGGAGCTTCAATAGCAAATACGTTTCCGTTGTAGGAACATACTTTTACTGTCTCGTTTTCTTTTACGAATTTTAAAGAATCTCCTACTGTATCTCTGTCGATGGCAATCTGATCATATGTTTCATTGTTCATGAAATTAAATAAATCGCCGTCATTGTATAAATACTGCATGTCTACACGGTCAATACGTGCCTGGGGGAATTTTTCGGTTGGTCTGAATGTTTTTTCAACAACTCCTCCATTGATGACATTTTTTAATTTTGTTCTAACGAATGCAGCACCTTTTCCAGGTTTTACGTGCTGGAATTCCATAATCTGAACTACATTACCATCAATTTCCAGTGTGAGACCGTTTTTAAAATCTCCTGCTGATATCATAATGATATTCCTCCTTATTTCGTCCGTTGGGAAAACCTGTATTTTTTCCACTGTGTCTTATTTTATAATACATGAACACAATTTTCAACTGTTTTTTCTCTTTCTTTGTTCTTTTCTGTAAAAATAAAGAACAATTTTCTCCAGCTTTCTTTTCAGTACAATCTGGATTTCTTCTTTTGGATGTATGGGCTTTACCAGAATATTGTGCATTCCCGTCCTTTTTGCCCCGTATACATCTGTAAAAAGCTGATCGCCTATGAAGACTGTCCTCTCCAGATCTGTCCCCATCAGATCCATTGCCTTTAAATAATTTTTTCTGGACGGCTTGTGGGCATCTTCGATAAAATGGACCTGAATATTTTTATTAAAGGAACTGACCCGGCTATACTGATTGTTGGAAAGCAGGCAGCAGGAAAAACCAATTTCTTTCAATCTCTTAAAAAGCTGCTCTGCCCTCTGGTCAGCCGGTGCCCCGTGAGGAACCAGGGTGTTGTCAATATCAAAAATAATACCTCTGTATCCTCTTTCATAGAGGGATTCATAATCCACCTGATAGGCGGAATCCAGATATTCATCCGGAAAAAAAGTCTGAAACATAATTTTTGTTCCTCTCTCTTTCTATTTCCTCTATGGTAACAGCTTTTCCTTGCTTTTGTCAAATTGAAAACTTATTCCGGACGCTCCTGAAGAGGCATATAAGACTGCTCTTCCAGCACATTCTTATATGCGGGTCGAATGATCTTATCTGTATTGATCAGTTCTTCCATACGGTGTGCACTCCATCCCACAATACGCGCAATGGCAAACATAGGGGTATACAATTCCAGGGGCAGCCCCAGCATGCTGTAGACAAAACCGCTGTAGAAGTCCACATTAGCACTGACACCTTTGTAGATCCGACGTTCTTTGGCAATTACTTCAGGAGCCAGACGCTCAACTTTCGAATACAGCTCGTAATCTTTGATTCTGCCTTTTTCTTCTGCCAGGCGTTTTACAAATTTCTTAAAGATCTGAGCTCTCGGGTCTGAAATAGAATAAACCGCATGTCCCATTCCATAAATAAGGCCTCTTCTGTCGAAAGCCTCTTTATGCAGTAGTTTTGTCAGGTAACCGCGGATCTCATCTTCGTCCGTCCAGTTCTTCACATTCTTTTTCATATCATGGAACATACTTACCACCTTGATATTGGCGCCGCCATGTTTTGGTCCTTTTAAAGAGCCAAGAGCTGCCGCTACGGTAGAATAGGTATCAGTTCCTGAGGAAGATACCACATGGGTGGTAAAAGTAGAGTTGTTGCCGCCGCCGTGCTCCATATGAAGCACAAGTGCAAGATCCAGGATCGTAGCTTCCAGAGGTGTATATTTTTTATCAGGCCTTAACATAAGCAGGATATTTTCCGCTGTAGAAAGATTTTTCTCAGGATGGTGGATATAAAGGCTTTTTCCCAGATTATAATGTCTGTGTGCCTGGTAGCCGTATACAGATAACAGTGGGAATACGCTGATCAGATTAATACACTGACGGAGTACGTTTGACAGACTGATATTCTCCGGGTCTGAATCATAGGAATAGAGCGTCAGCACACTTCTGGAAAGCGTATTCATCATATCGCGGCTGGGCGCCTTCATGATCACGTCTCTGACAAAATTTCTTGGAAGACTTCTCTGCTCTGACAATATCCTGGTGAACTGATCTAATTCATGCTTATTGGGAAGTTTTCCAAACAGAAGCAGATACGTGGTCTCCTCAAATCCAAATCTGCTCTCGCTTAAAAATCCCTGTGTCAGTTTATGTATATCAATTCCTCTGTAATATAACTCACCTTCGCAGGGGACTGTCTCTCCGTTTATTACCTTGCTGGATACAATATTGGAAATCTGAGTAAGCCCGGCAAGCACCCCTTTTCCGTTGACATCACGCAGTCCTCTTTTTACATCGTACTTGCCATACAGGGATACGTCCATTTTACTGTTCTCTTCACAAATCCGGGTAAGTGCTTCTAATTCCGGAGTTACTTTCGTATTGAATCCTGACATATCAAATTCCCCCTTTTTCTTTTTTATCACTTTAGCATAACGATATTTTACCATGTGAAATATTGCTCTGACAAGAAAAATTTTTATAAATAATTTGTTAACACATTTTGCATAGCTTTGCAGAAATATAACACAATTTGTCAGCATCAGAAAAAGGGGGGCAGCCTGACCACCTGTTATTCCTTTAAATTCAGCTTTGCCAGCGCCTGGGCAAACGCATTATTGATAGGTTCCTGTGCCTCTTTTTTCTGTTTATTCAGATATTTCTGGACCTCTTTTTTGCTGATTCCTGCCCCTTCTTTCTCCCTGCGCTGCTTAAAGCTGGACAGCTTTTCTTTATAACCGCAGGTAGAGCAGATAAAAGTTTCTTCCTTTCCCTTTACATAGAGCTCCATTTTTCGATGACAGTTAGGACAGCGTGCATTGCTCAGACGGGAGACCGTTTCTCTGTGTCCGCACTCTCTGTCCTGGCAGACCAGCATACGGCTGTTCTTTCCATTCACCGCCAGCATGCGTTTTCCGCATACCGGACATTTCGTGTTGGTCAGATTATCATGACGGAAAGTTCCCTCTCCTGTCTTGATCTCCTGGATCAGTTCCCGTGTATAATCCCTGATTTCTCCCAGAAAGCCTTCTTTTTTTAATTTTCCCTCTGCAATCTCTGACAATTTCTTTTCCCAGTCTGCAGTCAGTTCCGGTTTCTTTAAATCCTCCGGAACAAGTCTTAACAGCTGCCTTGCCTTGGATGTAATATGAATATCATTCCCTTTCTTCTCCATCAAAAAGGTATGGAACAGTTTTTCAATAATATCCGCCCTGGTGGCAACAGTACCAAGACCTCCGGTCTCTCCCAGAGTTTTTGCCGCTTCCTTATCCCTGGTATGCATATATTTTACCGGATTCTCCATTGCGGTAAGCAGGGTGGCTTCTGTAAAGGGTGCCGGAGCTTTTGTCTTTCCCACTGTCAGCTCACATCGGTCAATTTTCAGCTTTTCGCCTTCTTTCACCTCATACAGATTCTGAAATTCATCTTCCTCCTCTTCCCCATAGCCTTCCTGACAGGCTTCTTTCCAGCCCGGATTTTTTATAATTTTACCTTTTGCAGTAAAAGTTTCTCCCCCCGCCTGTGCCTTCAGAAAAGTCTGCTCATATTCCAGCGGCGGATACAGCACACTCAAAAACCGCCTTACTACCAGGTCATATATTTTCCTTTCTTCGTTTGACATATGATCCAGCTGGACAAACTGCTCTGTGGGAATGATTGCATGGTGATCGCTGACTTTCTTATCATCCACAAAGGATTTATTGGCTTTCACCGGTTTCATGGAAAGCGCCCCTGCCAGCTTCCTGTATGGACCTACAGCGCAGGCTTTCAGTCTTTCCTGGATAGTGGGTACCACATCGGTGCCGATGTATCTGGAATCCGTTCTGGGATAGGTGAGAACCTTATGGTGTTCGTAAAGCCTCTGCATAATATTCAAAGTTTCTTTTGCAGAAAATCCAAACTTTTTATTTGCATCCCGCTGAAGTTCTGTAAGATCGTAAAGCCCCGGGGCATATGTTTTTTTGCTGCTTTTTTCCACAGATATCACTGTAAGCAGATCTCCTGCCGCCGCATTTTTGATCTGTTCCGCCCGGTCTTTGTGAAATGTCCGGGAAGATCTGCTTTTTGTGTCCTGCCAGGTCCACTTCATTTTTCCTGCGGTAAGACTGATGCCGTAATATTCTTCCGGCCTGAAGTTTCTGATTTCCTCCTCCCTTGCCGCAATCATAGCAAGGGTGGGTGTCTGCACGCGTCCACAGGAAAGCTGGGCATTGTATTTGCAGGTAAGCGCCCTGGTGGCATTGATCCCCACCAGCCAGTCTGCCTCTGCCCTGGACACAGCTGCATCATAAAGCCGGCTGTAATTTCTTCCATCCTTTAAATGGTCAAATCCATCCTTGATTGCCTTGTCTGTTACAGAGGAAATCCAAAGTCTTTTTATAGGCTTTCTGCACTGAGCCTTTTCCAGGATCCATCTTGCCACCAGCTCTCCTTCTCTTCCCGCATCTGTGGCAATGATGATTTCTCCCACATCTTTGCGGTACAGCTGTGACTTTACTGCCTGGTACTGTTTTGCCGTCTGAGGAATCACCACCAGTTCCATCTTTTCAGGCATCATAGGGAGTACTTCCAGGTTCCATTCTTTATATTTTTTATCATACTCTTCCGGGTCCGCCAAAGTTACTAGATGCCCAAGTGCCCAGGTGACAATGTAGCGTTCTCCTTCCAGAGCTCCGTTTATTTTTTTTGTGCATTTTAAAACCCTTGCAATATCACGTGCAACAGAAGGTTTTTCTGCCAAAACCAGAGATTTCATTGTCTTTATGCTCCATTTCTATAACTATAATCTTGTGTTTCCCGTCCATGTTATCACATCTGTCCGGGGTGCGCAATGAAAAACCGGCTTTGCTTCACTCCCCTATTCTATGGTCTTTCCGAAAAAGGCCGCAGTCTTTTTCACTTTTTTCATCAGTGCATCAAAACCTTCCGGTGTCAGAGACTGCTTGCCGTCACACAAAGCTTTTTCCGGATTGTTGTGCACTTCGATCATGACACCGTCTGCGCCTGCTGCCACTGCTGCCATAGTCAGAGGCTCTACCATAAAGCGGATTCCCGCTGCATGACTTGGATCTACAATAACAGGAAGATGGGTCTTTGATTTCAGCATGGGAATCGCAGAGATATCCAGTGTATTTCTCATGGATGTCTCAAAGGTCCTTATCCCTCTCTCACAGAGAATCACCTGCTCATTTCCTCCTGCCATAATATATTCAGCACTCATCAGCAGTTCTTCCAGGGTATTTGCCATACCTCTTTTGAGCAGAATTGGTTTCCGTATCTTTCCCAGCTCCTTCAAAAGTTCAAAGTTCTGCATATTTCTGGTCCCTACCTGTATGATATCTACATGTTCGAATAAAGGCAGATGTTCCGCACTCATGATCTCAGTTACGACAGGAAGCCCGGTGGCTTTCCCTGCTTCCAGAAGCATTTTCAGCCCCTCATTTCCCAGTCCCTGGAAAGAGTACGGAGATGTTCTGGGCTTGAAAGCACCGCCCCTTAAGAGACCGGCACCGGATTTTTTTACATCCATTGCAACTTCTGTCATCTGTTCTTCTGTCTCCACAGAGCAGGGGCCTGCGATCACCTGAAAATATCCTCCTCCGATCTTCTGCCCCCCTGCTTCTATAACCGTATCCTGTGGGTGCATGTTCCGGTTGGCTTTTTTATAGGGCTCCTTGATCCTCTTTACAGATTCGATCACATCCAGAGCGCCCAGCCATTCCTCATCCACCTCTGTCGTATCACCGATAAGACCGATGAGAGAAGTGTTTTCCCCCTGGGACAAATGAAGTTTCAGTCCCATATCCACCAGTTCCTGTTTTAATTGTTCTACTTTCCTTTCGTCTGCTCCCTGCTTTAATACAAGAATCATAATCTTACCTCCTGTTTTTGATAATCGGATAAGGGAAACAGATTCCCCTATCCGCCGCAATACTGCGGGCAGCTCATGGCAGAGCCCTTCGCTGTCCGTTGCCCGGCAAATATCCGCTCATGCAAGCATGGCGGCTGCTTGCCGGGCGTATCGAGCAAAAAACCGGTGTCTGCTGTTTGGCAAACACCGGTTCAGATACCTTTTCTTATAACAACAGAATTGGAATCTAAGATGTTTTCTGACAGCAGAAAGAACCCGCGCCGTAAAAATAGCCCAGGTAACCAAAATAAAAATAAGTTTTTCCACTCCGGTTTCTGCTGTTCTTCATCCGAATCTTTCTCCGTTCTTATGATGTTCTTATCATACCCCTGCAATTAGTATTTGTCAACAAAAAATTTAGCAATTTAAAGTGTAATAGTAGTTTTTTCATTGCTATTTCCCATCATTTATACTATAATATTTTTAGAATTATTTCATAAAATTATGTTTTTTACAGAAAATTCGCCTTTATTTTACACCCCCGGAGGTTCTATATGAAATTACACAGTGACAAGGCCCATGAGGTGATCGCAGAAGTTGAAAAAGCTGTCATTGGAAAAAATGACTGTGTCCAGAAAGTAATGATGGCAATTTTATGTGCCGGACATATTCTCCTGGAAGACATTCCCGGCGTGGGAAAAACCACTCTCGCCCTGGCATTTTCCAGAGCGCTGAACCTGAAAGCGAAAAGACTGACCTTTACTCCCGACGTACTTCCCGCTGATCTGACCGGCTTCACTATGTACCGGAAAGAAACAGGTACCTTTGCCTATCAGCCCGGAGCCTTAATGTGCAATCTGTTTCTTGGAGATGAAATTAACCGCACTTCACCCAAAACCCAGTCCGCGCTTCTGGAAGTCATGGAAGAGCAGCAGGTAAGTGTAGATGGAAATACTTATCCGGTTCCCCGGCCTTTTATTGTGATCGCCACGCAGAATCCTGCCGGTTCCGCAGGTACCCAGATGCTTCCCGAATCCCAGCTGGACCGGTTTATGGTCTGTCTGCACATGGGATATCCTGATCTGGAAGAAGAAATCGCTATCATGAAAGGACGTATTGCCAGAAATACCCTGGAGGACGTGGTCCCTGTACTGAATGGTCCCCAGCTTTTAAAACTTCAGGAAGAAGTACGCGGAATTTTCATCCATGACCGTGTCTACCGCTATATCGGCGAACTCATTGGGGCCACCAGAAACCATGATCTGCTGGAGCTGGGCATCAGTCCCAGAGGTACCCTTGCCCTTACCCGCATGGCGCAGGCATCCGCCTATCTCAGCCAGCGTGACTATGTGCTTCCGAAAGACGTACAGGCCATTTTTGCTGATGTCTGTGTTCACAGGCTGCGTATCAGTTCCAGGGCAAGAATCAGCCGCGTCAGCGCCGCTTCTGTTGCCGAAGAGATCCTGAAAACTGTCCCTGCTCCTTCTGTCCGCGGCTGATCTGTATCACTGTCCGTATCCTGGGAGGAAATATTATGAATCTTATTTATCTGCTTGTGACTCTCACTTTTTTATATCTGTCTGTTTTGTATCGGAGTACTTCCCTGTGTGCTCTGTTTCTCCTTCTGCTGCTGTGCCTTCTCTTGGGAACACTGCAGCTTTGTATGTCTGTAAGACATCTGTCATTTGTATTTCCGGAAACTATACTGAATACTCCCGGTAAAAAGACCGCCTCTTTTTCTGTAAAGGCAGTCAACACCGGAATCCTTCCTGTCCACCGGACAAAAGCAGTATTAAAAATCACGGATATCCATGGAAAGACTGCTGCCTTCTATCCTCTGGAATTTTCCGTCAGCGGAAAGGAGTCTGTATTTATTCCTGTAACCGTTTCTTCAGATCTTTGCGGAAGATTCCGATGCAGGTTAACAAAATTCCGAATATACAGCTCTTTTTCTTTTTTGTCCGTGAGAAAAAAAGCAAATTTTTCGGCACCTGTTCTCTTTTATCCGGAGGCGTCCCCCATACCTGTATCGGTCTCGGAATACACCCGCTACTTTCCTGCTGAGAGTGCTGATTCCCAGAATGTTTTCTTCGGGGCACCGCACACACCTATGGAACAGGTCCGGGAATTCTCTCCCGGAGACCGTCTGCGGCAGATACACTGGAAGCTCAGCGCCCGTTCCGATGAGATTTTAGTACGGGATTCCGGAAAACCGGATGGCTGCGGAGTTCTTTTCTTTCTTCAGCTGACCGTTCCTTCAGGAAAGGATCCGGCTCTGTCCTACAGCCGCTTTCTGGAGTGTGCTGCATCTCTGTCCTTTGCCCTTACAGAACAAAGATGCAGTCACTATGTGATCTGGTATGACAGTAAAGATGAAAAGCTCGTGCGCTGTCCGGTACGGACTGAGGAGGACTGGACTGTATGCCTTTATTTCCTCCTTCATGCTCCTTTTTACAGAGAGGAAAAGGATCTTCAGGATCTGTATCAGAAAATGTATCCTTCCGATACCTGGTGTACCAGTCTCCTTCTTTCCACAGGCATGACACTTATGAAAAACAGCCTGGATCCTCTTTTTCTGCCCCTGGAAACCTGGCAGCAGACTCTCGCAGGATATGCGCTGACTGTATAGGGAGGTAGCTATGAAGCAAATCACTTATAAGAAAAAAAACAGCCCTTCGGGGCATATCGCATTGCAGAACATCTCAATAACTGCTCCGGGGCAAAAGCAGCGGACAAGAACTCTTTCTCCTGTCTCTTTGGCTGTTTTCTTCGTGATGTTCCTTTTTGCTTCCCTGGGATTCCAGCTCTGTGTCCAGGGTGTTTTTCTTGCCCGCATATCCTGGGAAAATATACCGGTATGGCTTGTGGGCAGCTGCATTCTGTCCTGTGTTCTTTTCTCCCGGAAATTCCGGATCCCCCGTTTTCTTTTGTATCTCTTTTCCTGCGGCCTCCTGCTCTGTATTTTTCTGTTTTTATTCCGTCAGGATTTTTCCGGCTCCCTCGCTTCCTGTGCGGACTATCTTGTCCGGGAAGCAGAAAACCTTTATATCTTGGGACAGCCTGCTTCCTCAGGTATGGAGCAGGGTTCCCCGAATCCCTGTCTGATTTTTCTGCTGCTGTTCTTTCAATATCTCCTCTTAAACGCAGCAGGATCTGGCAAAAAATGGTTCTTTTTCCTGCTTTTGTGTATTCCTCTCGCCTTTGCAGTCTCCTTTGACCAACCACCTTCTTTTGCCGCCCTGGGATTTTTGCTGTCAGCATTTCTTTTGTGGGACTGCTGTTTTTTGAAGGGACCGGCGCAGGCAGGAAAACTGTTCTCTGTTTTTGCAGTCCTTGCGCTGTATGCGCTGTGTTTCCACTTTCTGGCTCCTTCTGTATCCCCCCGGCTTTTTTCCGCCTACCCTTCCCTGAATCAGGCGGTAAATTCTCTTGGAACTTCTCTTTTCTCTTCTGTAAGTTCAGGTACAGATAGTACTTCCGAAGGCCGGTCTTCCTATCTGCCAGGGACACACGGCGGATTTTCTTATGAGACTGCCTCGGACAGACAGTCTCTTACAAATGCGTCTCCCTCTTATACCGGCCAGACAATGTTCACTCTGGAATCTGACCAGGAACTGACAGCCCCTTTATATCTGAGGGGTTTTGTGGGTGCTTCCTATTCCGACGCTCTCTGGACCGGAGTCTCAGACTCTCTCTGGCAGCCTTACGCCCGACAGACACACATATCTGGCCTGACTTCGTTGTACAATCTGCCTTATCAGCTTGGCAAAGAGGAACATTCCCCTGCAGATCTCAGGCTGTACAGACAGTTTCACAATGCCTACCACTATTTTCCCTACGGTGCGAGTCTGCCTTTCTCCGTGCAGGTCACAGAGAGCAATCAGGTATTTTCCAATGCTTCTGACACCTCTGCTTTTTCCTGGATTCCTCTGACACTTCAAGACTCCGGCTTTCTTTTCTCCGGGGATAGTACTCTGCCTTCCCTGGATCTGAGAAGTATGGAAAATACCTATTCAGAATATGTGCAGGACCTCTATACTCTCTGGGATGCAGAAGGGCTGGAAGAACTGTACGAAGCGGTCTCCTCTTTTTCTTCCTTTCCTCTTTCCGCTGAACCGTCCTATGAAGAAATCTGTGAGGCAGTAGCAGATATCCAGGAGTATCTGTGGAACCAGGCTTCCTACAGTCTCTCTCTTTCGGATACAGGCGGGGAAGATGCCAGCTTTGTCTATGATTTTCTTTATCGCCGGCAGGAAGGCTTCTGTATCCACTTCGCCACTGCAGGAACACTGATGTGCAGGATGATGGGTATCCCGGCACGGTATGTAACCGGCTACACTGTACACCCGGATAACGCAGACACAGCAGCTCCTGGCACATACCGTTATCTGGTCCCCGATTCCAGCGCACATGCCTGGACAGAAATCTATATAGGAGAGGGGGGCTGGGTCCCGGTGGAAATGACCCCTTCTGCAGCAAGTTCTGATCCTGTTTCCGGCAGTTCTCCGCAGCAGACAGAGAACCTTTCCCAGGAACAAAAAGAGGAATCTTCAGAGAAAACATCTTCCTCCGAAGATTCCCCAAATGGAATCGGCGGTGCCGGTGCGGACAGTCCCTCCGGAGTCTCTATCCGGCCCGGAAAAGTTTTTCTTTCCGCAGCGGCAGTTCTTGCATGCCTGGCAGTTGTATTCTTTCTTCTGCTGATTCTTCGTGTCCTGCGTTTCAGAAAGCGTATGGGTTATTTTGCTTCGTCCGAACCATCCTGCTATCTGACAGTCTTCCAAAGCCTTCTCAAACTTTGGCAGCTTTGTTATCATCTGCCCTTTGACAGTTTAGATGCCGGTCTTATACTGAAATCAGACAAAAAAATTCCGCCTGACACCCGGGATCTTTTTGTCTCCCTGTATGCGCAGGCAGAAGAATTTTCCTTCAGCAGCAGGACTCCTTCCCAAAAGGATATCCGTTTTCTCAGACAGACTTATCTTCTGGAAAGGAAGAAACTTCTGGCTTCCTGCAGCTTTTGGAAAAAAATATATCTTTTCTTACTGAAGGGATTTTAAATTGCCTCTGCTTTTTCAAACTGGCTGTTATAAAGATTTGCATAAAAACCTTTTGCAGCCAGAAGCGATTCGTGAGTGCCCTGTTCGATGATATCTCCATCTTTCATTACAAGGATCAGGTCCGCATCACGAATGGTAGAAAGCCTGTGGGCAATGACAAAGCTGGTCCTTCCCTTCATCAGGTTATCCATTGCCTTCTGAATCTCTTCTTCCGTCCTGGTATCTACAGAAGAAGTGGCCTCATCCAGAATCAGGATCTTATTATCTGCAAGGATTGCCCTGGCAATGGTCAGCAGCTGTTTCTGCCCCTGAGAGATATTGCTGGTCTCTTCGTTCAATACCATCTGGTAACCGCCGGGCTGTGCCATGATGAAATGATGTGCATGAGCGGCTTTCGCTGCTGCAATAACTTCCTTATCTGTAGCATCCAGACGGCCGTAACGGATATTTTCCATGATCGTACCGTGGAACAGCCAGGTGTCCTGAAGCACCATGCCGAACAGCTCTCTTAACTCACTTCTGTTAAAGTCCTTTACATTGTGTCCGTCAATCAGGATCTCACCGGAGTTCACATCGTAGAAACGCATCAGCAGCTTGATCATCGTGGTCTTTCCGGCTCCGGTAGGTCCTACGATAGCTACCTTCTGCCCTGCTTTCACTACGCCGTTAAAGTCATGAATGATCATGTGGTCAGATGTATAACCGAAAGCCACATGACGTGCTTCTACATTTCCCTCAACCGTGCTGATATCCACAGGATGCTCCACGGTCTGATCCTCCTCTTCTTCATCCAGGAATTCAAAGACACGCTCTGCTGCTGCCGCGGAAGACTGCAGCATGTTAGTTACCTGGGCGATCTGCTGGATCGGCTGAGTAAAGTTACGTATATACTGGAAAAATGCCTGGATATCACCTACCATGACCTTTCCCTTGATCACCATAAATCCACCTAAAAGAGCAACCATAACATAACCCAGATTTCCCACGAACTGCATAATGGGCATCATCATGCCAGAGAAGAACTGGGAACGCCATGCAGAAGAATAAAGCTTATCATTGGTCTTCTCAAACTCTTCTACTACATCAGCCTGTTTATTAAACGCCTGGACCACATTATGTCCGCCGTAGATTTCCTCTACCTGTCCGTTAACCTCTCCCAGATATCTCTGCTGTGCCTGGAAGTATTTCTGGGAATGCTTCATCACATTGCCAATGATCAGCATAGAAACCGGCAGAATCAGCAGGGCGGCAAGGGTCATAGGAATATTGATGGAAATCATCATCACAAACACACCGATCAGCATGGTAACCGAAGTGATCAGCTGTGTAAAACTCTGGTTGATGCTGGTCTGCAGGGTATCCACATCGTTGGTGATGCGGGAAAGGATCTCTCCATGGGTCCTGCTCTCAAAATATTTCAGCGGGATCCTGTTGATCTTGGAGGAAATATCCTGTCTCAGATTGTAAGTAACATTATTGGAGATCCCGGTCATGATAAATCCCTGGATAAAGGAGAATACCGCACTGACCAGATACAGACACAGGGCTCCCAGCAAAATCATTCCGATCTTGCCGAAATCTATACCGTCTCCGCCGCTGATCTTTGACACAATTCCGTTATAAAGCTCTGTAGTGGCTTTTCCCAGAATCTTCGGTCCCACAATATTGAAAATGGTACTTCCTACAGCAAAGATCATCATAACAGCAAGCTGAATCCGATATCTCTTCATATAGATCAACAGACGTTTCATAGATCCCTTAAAATCCTTTGTCTTTTCGCCGGAGGGACCGCCGGCATGTCTCATAGGTCCTCTTGGTCTTGTATTACTCATTGGCTAACTCCTCCTCTGACAGCTGTGACATGGCAATCTGGCGGTAAATGTCACAGGATTTTAAAAGTTCCTTATGAGTTCCCTGGCCCACTACATGCCCTTCATCCAGAACTAAGATCTTGTCTGCGTGAAGGATGGTGCTGATACGCTGCGCCACGATCAGAGTGGTGGCATCCCTGGTTTCTTTCTTCAGCGCTCTTCGCAGAACCACGTCTGTCTTATAATCAAGGGCAGAAAAACTGTCATCAAAAATGTAGATCTCCGGATTTTTCGCAATGGCCCTGGATATAGACAGCCTCTGTTTCTGCCCGCCTGACACATTAGTGCCTCCCTGGGCAATGGGTGACTGCACTCCGTCTTCTTTCTCCTGGATAAAATCCCAAGCCTGAGCGATCCTTGCTGCCCGTTCTACCTCTTCCGCAGATGCATCATCTTTTCCGTAGCGGATGTTGGAATCAATAGTTCCGGAGAACAGCACGCCTTTCTGCGGCACATAACCGATACGGTCTCTCAGATCCGCCAGTTTCATTTCCCGGATATCCACTCCGTCCACCAGGATTTTTCCTTTTGTCACATCGAAGAAACGGGGAATCAGATTTACCAGGGTGCTCTTTCCGCTTCCTGTACTTCCGATAAAAGCAACGGTCTCTCCTTTTCTTGCTGTGAAGTTGATATCCGTTAAAGTACATTCTTCGGCACCGGGATAAGCAAAATCTACATGATCAAAGACTACTTCACCTTTTCTGTCTTCCCTTGGTCTTGCCTCACCTTCTCCGTCCCGGATACTGACTTTTGCCTCCATTACTTCATTGATACGTGTTGCGGCAACAGAAGCTCTTGGGATCATAATGGACATCATAGTGATCATCAGGAATGCCATGATGATCTGCATAGCGTACTGCATGAACGCCATCATGTTGCCCACCTGCATGGTTCCGTCATCCACTGCGTGAGAACCATTCCACACGATCAGCACTGTCACTCCGTTCATGAGAAGCATCATAACCGGCATCATAAAAGTCATACACCGGTTGACGAACAGGTTAGTCCTCATCAGGCTTATATTGGCATCCTCAAACCGTTCTTCTTCATGCTTCTCTGTACTGAAGGCACGGATGACGGAAACACCTGTAAGAATTTCCCTTGCAACCAGGTTCAGATTATCTATGAGATACTGCAGTTTTTTAAATTTAGGCATTGCCAGTTTAAAAAGAAATCCCACAAACAGAAGGATCACAATGACTGCCAGCGCCAGAATCCATGTCATGGACGCATCTGTCTGAAGTACCTTTAAAACTCCTCCGATTCCCAAAATGGGTGCGTAAAGTACAATACGGAAGATCATGGCAAACAACAGCTGTACCTGCTGCACATCATTGGTGCTTCTGGTGATCAGGGACGCTGTGGAAAAGTGGTTCAGCTCCTCACCAGAAAAAGAAATCACCTTCCTGTAAATACTGTTTCTCAGATTTCTTCCCAGAGTCGCGGCAACTCTTGCGGACAAAAAGGTTACAAAAATCGCTGCTGCTGCTGATAAGAAGGCAAGCCCCAGCATCTTCAGACCGGTGAACAAAATATAATCTGTCTGTACCTTATCCATATCTTTACCCTGCGCACTGTATTCACTCTGCACAAAGGCAACTGCACTCTGGGTCACAATGGAATCCGGCATTTCTTCAAACTTTTCTCCCATCTGCTCCCGGATCTGTTCTATCTGCCCCAGGGGCATCTGCGCAAAGACCTGGAAGAGATCTGCGTCCTGGGGCAGGTTCATCTGTTCTTTTACTGCAGTCACCTGTTCAGAATCCCCGTTCTCGATTCCGTAAACGATCAATTCCGGAATTCCCAGAACCCCATTCAGGTTCTCTCTTTCTTCTGCTGAGATATCCTTTAATGTATACATGTCCCCGTCTGAGGTATAAGCTTCTTCTATGCTATGGGCGTCTGCCTCTTCTGCAAACAGCAGTACTTTCTCCATAGTTTCGCTTCTGATGGTGTCCGGCACTCCGTCCTCCACACCTTTTTGCTGGATTCCCACATTCACGATTTTGGAAGTGTAATCCGGCAAAGATAAGTCGCAGAACGCCTGTAAAAATAAAAGAACAAGGATCATCACCAGATAATACCATCGTTCTTTCATATAATGAAACATCTTTAACATCTTGTCACTCCTTCCAGATTATCTGTCATCTGCTTAAAAAAGCGTTTCATCAGGCATAGTTCGCTTTCTGAAAATCCCCGAAACAGGGCTTTTTCATTTTCTTCAATGTACATCTTCGCAGTTTCTGTCAGCCGTCTTCCTTTTTCCGTGAGATAGATCCGCATCACCCGCTGATCCTTCTCATCGTTTTTTCGTTCCACCATACCAGCTTTTTCAAGACGTTTTACAGACACTGCAACAGTGGGTGCATTGATTTTCAGCATTTCGGAGATTTTCTTCTGACTGATCCCCTCCTGCTTTCCCACCAGACAGATCAGCGGAAACTGCCTGGGATGAATCTCTGTCTCTTTCATCATAAGGAAAATCTTGCGAAAATACAGATGCGTCAACCTGACAAACAGGCTTTGCAGACTGTCATCATTTTCATCTGTATACATTTTCTTCCTCCTCTCATTAGTTAGTCGACTAACATATAATACGGCGGTTTATCATAAATAGCAAGTATTATTTTTCTATTTTACAATTTTTTTATAAATATATCACAAATTATTAATTAGATATCTAAGTATTTTTCAACGCCTCTCCCACAAAAATATCCCTCTGTAAAGCAAAAAGAAACTGCTGAACCAGTACCGGAAAACTCCGTACCTTCTGGTTACAGCAGCCTCTTATTTTTCCTGCTTTTTCTTTTTTCCTGACAAGACCGGCCACATAGTACAGAGCATGGTGACAAAGCTTGCCGTTCCTCCGATGAAATTGGAAATAGGCTCTGCCAGGAACACGCCGTTGACTCCCAATCCTGCCACATTAGGCAGCCATAAAGTGAGGGGGATGACGATCACAGCTTTTCTCAATAAGGAAAAGAAGATCGCGTGCTTTGCTTTCCCAAGCCCGGTAAACACGCTCTGTCCTGCAAACTGCAGAGACATGAAGCAGAATCCAAAGAAATAAATCCTCATGGCAGGAACCCCAAGACGGACCATTTCCTCTCCTCCATTGAACATAAGGATAAATGCTTTGGGAATAATCAGTGTAATAATCCATGCAATCGTAGTATATCCCATACAGATGGCTGACATGATCTTGATGCAGGATTTTACTCTTTTGTATTCACCTGCGCCGTAATTATATCCCAGTACCGGCTGCGCTCCCTGAGTCATACCGCTTGCAGGGACACTGAGCACTTCACGCACTGAGTTCATTATGGTCATGATTCCCACATATATATCCCCGCCGAAAGATTTCAGGGTAATATTGCACACAATCTGTACGCCGCAGTTGGTAGCAGACATAATAAATCCAGAAAGTCCCAGCGCCAGGATATCCCGCATGCAGGAAAAATCCGGCTTCATGCTGGAAGCCTTCAGTTTCAGAAGCGTCTCCTTTCCTGTCAGAAACAAGACGATCCACAGCGCCGACGCCATCTGTGAGATTACTGTGGCAATAGCCGCACCCTTTACTCCCATATGAAATCCAAAAATAAACACCGGGTCCAGGATAATATTCAGTACAGCTCCGATAAGCACTGTGAACATCCCCGTCCTGGCAAATCCCTGACAGTTGATAAACCCGTTCATACTCAGGCTGATCATCACAAACACAGTTCCCATAAGGTAAATACTGATGTAGTCATCTGCGTATCTGAAAGTGGCATCACTGGCTCCCAGCGCATATAAAAGAGGCTCCTTTGTAAGAAGCCCCACTGCGATCAGCACGACTCCCACTGACAGAGCCATGAGAAAGGAATTTCCCACAATCTGTTCTGCCTTCTTCTCATCGCCTTTTCCTCTGGCAATGGAGCAAAGAGGCGCTCCTCCTGTCCCAATCAGGGAGGAGAATGCCGTAATAGCCGTAATAATGGGAAACGCCACACCAACTCCTGTCAGTGCGTCAGAACTGGCGCCGGGAATCCTTCCGATATACACCCGGTCTACAATATTGTACAGCACATTAATGAACTGTGCCACAACCAGAGGAAGGGAAAGCCTGAGAATATTTCCCAGCACACTTCCCTTTGAAAAGTCATGCTCTTCCTTCCCCAGTGTATGTAATTTCTTTGAAAGATCCACATCTTTTCCCGCCTTTTTTCTGTAATTACTTCTGCCTGTAGGTGCTGAGGAAGTCCGCCAGCTTTCCTGTGGCAATCTTCAGATCCTCCACCCTGGGCAGGTACACGATACGGAAATGATCCGGTTTCTCCCAGTTAAAGCCCTTTCCGTGGGTAACCAGCACTTTCTTTTCTTTTAAGAAATCCAGAGCAAATTTCTCGTCATCAAAGATATGAAACTTCTCTGTGTCAATCTTGGGAAAGATGTAAAAAGCTGCTTTGGGCTTCACCGCCGAAAGTCCGGGAATATCGTTGAGCGCCTTGTATATATACTCTCTCTGCTCATAAATCCTTCCTCCGGGCACCAGATATTCATTAACACTCTGGTAACCTCCCAGAGCCGTCTGCACGATCGCCTGTCCCGGCACATTGGAACAAAGACGCATGTTGGAAAGCATGTTCAGCCCTTCAATATAGCCCTTTGCCTTTTCCTTTGCACCGCTTAAAACCATCCAGCCTACCCGGAAACCTGCTACCATATGGGACTTGGAAAGTCCGTTTAAAGTAATACAGAATACATCAGGAGCCAGAGATGCAATCGAAGTATGCTCAATGCCGTCCATCACCAGGCGGTCGTAAATCTCATCGGCAAAAATCATCAGTTCATGTTCCCTTGCTATCTCCACAATCTGCTCCAGGATCTCTTTGGGATAAACCGCGCCTGTGGGGTTGTTTGGATTGATGATGACAATGGCCTTTGTCCTGTCCGTGATCTTACTCCTGATGTCTTCCAGGTCCGGATACCACTCAGACTGCTCATCACAGATATAATGCACCGGCTTTCCTCCCGCCAGAGAGACACAGCCGGTCCACAGCGGATAATCCGGAGAGGGAACCAGAACTTCGTCTCCGTTGTCTAAAAGCCCCTGTGTGACCATGTTGATCAGCTCGCTGACTCCGTTTCCTGTGTAGATATCATTGATGGTCACACCTGGTATTTTTTTTATCTGGCAATACTGCATAATGGCCTTGCGGGCGGCAAAGACTCCTTTTGAGTCGGAATAGCCCTGAGAATCCCGAAGGGTATAGATCATATCCAGTATCACTTCCTCAGGGGCTGAAAAGCCAAAAGGCGCGGGATTTCCGATATTCAGCTTTAATACATTGATCCCGCTCTCCTGCATACGGTTGGCTTCATCCAGAACCGGTCCTCTCACATCATAGCAAACGCCGTCCAGTTTCGATGATTTGTCAAATGTTCTCATAGCTCAGCCCTCATTTCTTTCACATTATTTCTGATAATCGGAAACTTGCAGAATCTGTTCCGATTATCCATGGCAGCAGACAGTCCGCAAAGCGTTCTGTCTATTGTTTCTAAATTTTATCACTTTAATATATGGAAATCAATCTGTTTCACCATGAATTTTCCTGAAATATTCCTGAATCTGCTTTTCATAGCCGTTCTCTGTGGGAAAATAAAACTTTCTTCCTGAAAGTTCCGAAGGCATGTACTGCTGCTCCACAAAATGGTTCGGGTAATCATGGGCATAGAGATAGCCCGTTCCGTGTCCCATTTTGCCCGCACCTTTGTAATGGGAATCCTGGAGATGGGGAGGCACGGTTGTCCTGGTTGTCTTTACCGCCTCCATAGCGTCAAAGACTGCCATGCATGCCGCGTTGCTTTTAGGCGCGCTTGCCACATAAGTCACTGCCTGGGCAAGAGGAATCTGCGCTTCAGGCATGCCAAGCCTCTCCACTGCCTGAGCAGCGGCAACGGCCACCTGCAGTGCCTGAGGATCTGCATTTCCTACATCCTCTGCCGCACAGATCATAATCCTCCTGGCAATAAACTTAATATCTTCCCCTGCATAGAGCATTTTTGCCAGATAAAAAACTGCTGCATCCGGGTCAGAGCCTCTCATACTCTTGATAAAGGCAGAAATCGTATCATAATGATTGTCTCCTGTCTTGTCGTAACGCACCACACGTTTCTGGATACACTGGGAGGCAGTCTCAAGGGTAATATGAATCCTGCCGTCCCCGCTCTTTTCCGTGGTAAGGATTCCCAGTTCCAGGGCGTTTAATGCAGCTCTGGCATCTCCTCCGGCAATATCAGCCAGAAATTCCTCCGCATCCTCCTCCAGAACCGCGCCATAACTTCCCATTCCCTTTTCTTTATCAGTCACCGCACGCCTCAAAAGAGTCTTGATATCCTCCTTTGAGAGCGGCTTTAATTCAAAAATAATAGAACGGGAGATCAGAGCGCCGTTTACCTCAAAATATGGATTCTCCGTGGTTGCCCCTATAAGGATCAGCGTTCCGTCCTCCACAAAGGGAAGAAGATAATCCTGCTGCCCTTTATTGAAACGGTGGATCTCATCAATGAACAGTATGGTCTTCCTGCCGTACATGCCAAGGTACTCCTGAGCTTCCTTTACGACTTCCTCCATATCCTTTTTTCCTGCCACCGTGGCGTTCAGCTGTTGAAACCGGGAACTGGTAGTATTGGCGATCACTTTTGCCAGAGTCGTCTTACCTGTGCCCGGCGGTCCATAGAAAATCACGCTTCCCAGCTTATCTGCCTTGATCGCCCGGTAAAGCAATTTATCCTTTCCGATAATATGCGCCTGTCCTACCACTTCTTCCAGGGTCGCCGGACGCATCCTGGACGCCAGAGGAGATTCATTTTCCAGCGTCTGTTCTTTCATATAATCAAATAAATCCATTTGTACTCTCCTATTCCAGCAGCAGTTCATCTACTGTCACAAATTCATACCCCTGTCCGCTGAGGATATCAGCAATCTTAAGCGCAGCCTGGACAGAGGAGTCAAAAATATCATGCATTAAAATAATATCACCTTCTTTTACATCTTTCACTACTGTTTTTACAATTTTATCAGTGTTTTTTGTAGTCCAGTCTCTGGAGTCCACATTCCATGACACCGGAATCATGGTAATCTCAAAATCCAGGTTTTTTTTCCATACTCCGAAAGGCGGGCGGATAAAAGCCGTATATTTGCCTGTGACCTCGCAGATTTTCTCACAGGTTTCCTGTATCTCCTCCTCCGCCTGCTTCTCTGAGATTCCTGTCAGTTTTACATGATGATAGGTGTGGTTTCCGATTAGATGTCCTTCTTCCTCCATGCGCTTTACCAAAGCTTCCTTTCCTTCTATGTTCTTTCCGATCAGAAAAAAAGTAGCACAGATTTTTCTTTCTTTTAATCCATCCAGAAGTTTCTCTGTATAAACCGGATGAGGTCCGTCATCAAAGGTCAGGGCTACTTTGGGCTTTTCCCCGGAAGACATCTCTGTCTTATCCGGCACCTGTCCTGCCATCTGCCCTGCCGTCTCCTGTGCCGCCCGAAGAACACCTTCCATATTCTTTTGTGACAGGGCAAAGATCACTGCCGCTGCAGCTGCCGCCAGCCAAAGTTTCCTCCGCATTTTTCTCCACCTCAAAGAGCCCTGTTCCTTCTATTCTATTATCCTTATTTCTTCCTCATTCCTTTTTTCCTGCCATTTTCCTTGACAGATCTCCCTCCTGCCATTACAATGTTTCTGAATCTTGATAAAAGGAGTCTTATATGAATCGTGATAAAAAAACCATAGGAATTCTCTGTGTCCTTGTGGCTGTCCTTCTGGTCTTCGCCTGGCTGTATCAGAAAAAAACTTTTTCACCAGATGACGCTGAACCTGTGACGGCTCAGGGATTTAAACTGAACACCATTGTCACCGTCACTTTGTATGACTCTGACGATGAAGATCTGGCTCAGGAAGCTTTGGATCTGTGTGACAAATACGAAAAACTGTTCAGCCGTACTTTATCCTCCAGTGAGCTTTATCAGCTTAATGAAAGAAGCCTGCCCTCTTCGGACGGCTGGTATACGCTGTCTCAAGAGACTGCGGACCTTATTGAGACCGGGCTTTCTTACAGTTCTCTGTCCCAGGGGGCTTTTGATCTTACCATAGAGCCTGTATCTTCTCTGTGGAATTTTACTTCTGAAGAAAAAGTCGTTCCGGATAAATCTGCTGTAGAAGCAGCGCTTCCTCTGGTGGACTACACAAAAGTAACACTGAACGGAAATCATATCCGCTTTGACAGTCCGGATATGGGGCTTGATCTGGGGGCTGTAGCAAAAGGCTACATTGCGGACCGTATCAAAGATTTTCTTGTAGAAAAAGGGATAAAAAGCGGTATCATCAACCTGGGCGGAAATGTCCTGTGCATCGGCGGACGGACGGACGGCACTCCTTTTAAAATAGGTATACAGAAACCTTTTGCCGACCGGAGCGAAACCCTCTGTACTGTAGATATCTCTGATAAGTCCGTAGTATCTTCCGGTATCTATGAACGCTGCTTTGAACTGGACGGTCAGTTTTACCACCACATTCTGGACCCTTCCACCGGATACCCTTATGACAACGGGCTGGTATCTGTGACCATCATCTCAGATAAATCCGTGGATGGAGACGGATTAAGCACCACCTGCTTTGCCCTGGGACTGGAAAAAGGTCTGGAGCTGATCAACAGCCTGGAAAATGTGGAAGCTATCTTCATAACAGAAAATTATCAGATCCACTACAGTGATGATTTTCAGGATACCGTTGCGGTATCCTGAAAACAGGCATGAAAAGGAAAGGAACGCTCACCATATAACGGGTCCATACAAAAATCCTGCACTAAGAGGCGGTACACGCCATCTCAAGTGCAGGATTTCTTTTTAATAAATGCTGAGTATCATATAAATAAATCCCAGGGAAAGCAGTTCTGCGGGAAGACCTCGGTAGGCGCTTCCTGTCCTGCCAAATTTCAGTGTTTTCTTTACAGAAAAGAAAAGTATGCAGGATACTCCTATAGTCCAGGCTGCCCCGATGATTCCGCCGAAACTTACCATCTCAAATGGTCTGGCAAAAACAATCATGGGAATTGCCAAAAACCAGATCTGACTCTCCGTACATTTTTTCTTCAGGATTCCATTGGTGAAGGCAAGTGCCATTCCAGCTGCCAGAAATCCGAAAATATAGCTTCCAAAACTTTTTGCCTGGAAAGAAGCCTGGTAAAGGGTGTATCCAAAGATACTGCCCCCTGTGAGAAATTCTCTCGCAGCCGCCAGTAAAATCCCCAGTCCCCATACAAAAGCAGATTCCCAAAAAATCCCGTCATAATCTGCCTCCAGACGGTTCATCAGCACATGCTTTGCAGCCAAAAGCCCGATAATAAAAGTCATGATCCAAAGCTGAATTGAAATTTCTGTACCCACTGCCGCAAATCCCAGATAAAAAGCAGAAGCGCAGACCGCCCCTGTTCCTATGCACACGCTCAGGCGCAGGCTCCACAGGGACACTGCATTTTCAAGCATATTTTTCAGAAATTCCGCCAGCACAACGGACAGTATGACCAGTATGCCGGAAAGAAAAGCTTCCTTCATACCGCCGGAGAAAAGTATCAGACCCAGGGCAAACGCCTCTGCCGGATATTTTACTTTCATAACCTCTGTCCTCCGTTTTCTATCTCACTGTTTTTAAAAATTCATAGGCTGCGTTGATTCCTGTCACTGCCGCTGTGGAGGAAATCGTGGCGCCGGACACTGCATCCACCTGTGTTCCTTCCTGAGATGCAGCAGTTTCTGATTCCGTGCCTGCCGCCTGATCGATACACTGCTGTACCAGGCTGATAAATCCAGTAACAGCAATACTTACGCCGGATACTGCATCCGTCTTTCCCTGATTATCTGTAGTCAGAAAACCAAGTGACTGATTTTTCACCACTGCATCAGCTAAAGCCTCTGCCTGTTCCTTCCAGGTAGGACCATCTTCCGTCATCACATACTGCCCGTTTTCAGAAAGCACACTCTTTTTATTTCCCTCTGCATCAATAGAATCCCAGTTTACCTCCGTGATCTTTCCATCTTTGACGGTCATGGTCACCTGGTCTGTATAACCATTGCTGTCCGCCTGTTCTGTAATCGCTTCGTAAGTTCCGTCCTGAAGCACAGGTGTTTCTGTCACGCCTGCTGCTTCCAGCATACACTGTTCTGCCAGAGAAATAAATCCTGTCACGGCAATGCTCACACCAGAGACTGCGTCAGTTTTTCCCTTGTTATCTGTAGTCAGGAAATCCAGAGACTGGTTCTGGATCACTGCGTCAGCTAAAGCCTCTGCCTGTTCCTTCCAGGTAGGACCATCCTCCGTCATCACATACTGTCCGTTTTCAGAAAGTACACTCTTTTTATTTCCCTCTGCGTCAACAGCATCCCAGTTTACTTCTGTGATTTTTCCATCTTTTACCGTCATAGTCACCTGGTCTGTAAATCCATTGCTGTCTGCTTCTGCAGTTTTTGCCTCGTAAGTTCCATCTGTGAACGCAGCGTCCTCCAAGACATTTTCTTCTTCTGTTTCCAGACTCATGCCTGGGAGAAATACCGGAGCCTTTGCTCCCTCAAACTGGCTCAGAAATTCAGCCTCTGTAATTTTGGAACCCACACCTTCTGTCTCTGTCTGCTCTGCAACTTCCACTTTTGTGATGGTTTCCATATCTTTATCAAAAAATACATTCATAAGAATATCACCGCCGTAACCCGGGCTCTTTACAGAAACTCTGTAGCCATTTTCTGTCTCTGCCGCACTTTCGATATTCTCTGCGCCGCTGACATCCAGTTCTTTTACAACTGATTCTTCTGATGTCTGGCTGCTTCCCTGATCGGAAATCATATTCTGTCCCAGTGCTCTGGAACCGGCGATCACACCGAAAGAAAGTGCGGTCACAACAATAAGTGCAAGGATTCCTCTTACCTGTTTATTTTTCATTTCTGTCTTTTCCTTTCTATCTCCCTGTTTTTTCTGTACCATATACATGTTTCCTATAAAGCATGGACAAAAGTCCTGCCAGACAGTTTGCAGTCAGGATACCAAAGCAGATACCCTCCGGATATGTGCTGAAGATTCTGATCGCTGCTGTAATGATCCCCGCCGCTGCGGCATAAAGGATCCTTCCCTTTCTGGATACAAAGACATAATCTGTAAGCATATAGCAGCCTCCCATGATCAGCCCTCCTCCAAAAAGATTTAAAAGAATATCCCCGGTAAACAGTCCCTCAGGACCGAATACAAAGGTCAGTACCGTCACCGTTGCAATATAAGTAACCGCAGCTTCCAGATTGACAATGCCCCGGTAACACATATAGGCAAATCCCACCAGAAGAAGCAGCTTGCTCGTCTCTCCCATTGCACCGGGTACTTCCCCGATGAACATCTGGAAATAGCTGTATCCGGTCTGGGCACCGCCTTTTACAGTTCCCAGAATTGTAGCAGAAGACATGGCATCTGCGGTCCTGGGCGCCACATACTGCATGACTGCAGAAGGCCATACCACCATAACAAACAATCTTCCCATCAGCGCAGGATTCACAAAATTATTTCCGATACCGCCGAACATCTGCTTTACCACTAAAATGCTGAATACACAGGACGCGGTGAGTGCCCATACCGGTACTGTGACCGGCATATTAAAGGCAAGGAGCATTCCGGTCACCACAGCGCTGAAATCAAATGCCGTCACTGGCTTTTTCGTAAGTTTCTGCCAGATATACTCTGTCAGTACGCACACTGCCACCGACAGCCCTGTCAGATAAAGCGCCTGGATACCAAAGAAATAGACAGCGCCCAGAAGAGCAGGGACCAGAGAAATACAGACATCCATCATCACCAATCTGGTGGTCCGTTCTGTCCTTAAGTGGGGTCCGTTTATCACACGAGTCTGATTCATGATTACTTCACCGCCCTTTCTCTCATTCTCTGTTTCACCATATCCCGCGCCATTCTCGTCCTCACTGTCAGCTCCCTCTTTGCCGGACAGATGTAAGAACAGCAGCCGCAGGCAATACATTCACTGGCATAGAGACTCTCGCACAGATCATAATCTTCTTCCAGGAAAGCAAAATCAATCTGCCAGGGAACAAGCCCTGCAGGGCAAACGCGCTCACAGCCGCCGCAGCGGATACATGGCTGTTCCTGCCATGAGCTGTCCGGAAGAACCAAAATCCCTGATGTATTCTTGGTTATATAAAAAAGTTCGCTCTCTCCGTCCCAGTCTGAAGCAGCACAAGGTCCTGTCATAGGCCCTCCGGCAATGACCCTGTTTTCCTTTGCTGTCACTCCTTTGCAGAGATTTATCAGCTCTCTCGCCGATGTGCCGACAGGAACCAGATAATTTCCCGGTTCTTTTACACATCCGGTGACTGTCACAATTCTTTTCGTGAGGGGATATCCGCCCAGAACCATGTCCGCTGCTGCCTTTGCCGTAGCTATATTGGATACGATCACTCCTACATCAGCAGGAAGCCCTCCCATGGGTACTTCTCTTTTTAATACGCTCTGGATCAGCTGCCTCTCACCGCCCTGAGGATATCTTGTGGGCAGAACGCTGATTTCTACCTGACCGTCCTGAGAAAACCCTTTTTCCTCTGTCTCTTCCAAAACCGCATTCAGATTTTCCACGGCCTCCATTTTATTGTCTTCTATACAGATGTATGCCCTGGACGCTCCGGAAGCTTTTAAAAGCAGTCTGACGCCATTGACCACTGCATGTCCTTTTTCCATCATCAGACGATAATCACAGGTAAGGTAGGGTTCGCACTCTGCCCCGTTGATCAGCAGGGTATCGATAGATTTATCTGTCTCATATTTTTTATGAGCAGGAAATCCGGCTCCTCCCATTCCAGTCAGACCTCCGTCCCGGATTCCTTGTATAATGTCTTCTCTGGAAATTCCTGAGATATCTGCCGGCTCTGTCTCGTAGGCTTCCGCCTCTGTCTCCGGCTCTTCCTCTCTCGCAATTACACAGCTTAGGATGTTCCTTCCCATGTTTGTCACTTCTCTGACCTCTTTCACTACGCCGCTGACGCTGGCATGAAGAGGAGCTGCCATAAAGGCCTCCGGCTTTCCTATAAGGCTCCCTTCTTTTACCCTGTCCCCCGGCTTTACCGTAAACGCACATTTTCCTCCGAAAGACTGTTCCGATAAAATTGTCACAGTCTCAGGAGAGTATGTGCGCACCGGCAGATCCATGGTCAGTGCCTTATCCGCTCCATTCACAGGGTGAACTCCGCCGGGAAATCCATTCTTCTCTCTCTTTCCCATACTCGGTCTTCCTCCGTTATTTTTGTTTGTTAAATAATAAACGCACGCTTAAAACCATATCATACTAGATGAAATTTGGCAAGTATTTTTTTACGATCAGCCCCACATTGTGAATAGTATTTGTTCTTTCCCATGTTCTATGCTGTTTTCAAAAAGATACTCATGAGGATTTTCCGCAGAGCAAAAAAGAAGACCTGCACCAGCCAGATTCTCTGACTGCCCTGCAAGTCTTCTGATTGTTTTCTTTTTAATTTTAATAACTCCGAAATTAAGCCAGTTTAGATTTAGCCAGCTCTGCTAATGTAGCGAAGCCTGCTGCGTCATTGATTGCCATGTCAGCCAATACTTTTCTGTTTAAGTCAACATTAGCCAGCTTTAAGCCATGCATAAACTTGCTGTAGGATAATCCGTTCATTCTCGCTGCAGCGTTGATACGTGCAATCCATAACTGTCTGAACTGACGTTTTTTCTGCTTTCTGCCTGCATAAGAGCTTGTTAATGCTCTCATAACAGACTGTTTTGCTACTCTGTACTGTTTAGAACGTGCTCCTCTGTAGCCTTTTGCCAGTTTTAATACTCTATTATGTTTTTTCTTAGCGTTTAATCCGCCTTTAATTCTTGCCATTCTTAATTTCCTCCTATATTAAACATTGCCTGATTCGACGAAACTTTCCATTACATCAAAAGATTACATGTATGGTAAAATTTTTCTTATATTCTTTACGTTTGTAGAATCTGTGATAGCTGCTTTTCTAAGATTTCTTTTTCTCTTCTGAGATTTCTTTGTTAAGATATGGCTCTTATAAGCTTTGCTTCTTTTTAATTTTCCTGTTCCTGTTGATTTGAAGCGCTTTGCAGCTGCTTTTGTTGTTTTCATTTTTGGCATGTTTATGTCCTCCTTAAACTCTTTTCTTATTAACGTTTTTCTGTCAAAAACATAGTCATGCTTCTGCCTTCCACCTTGGGAGCTTTTTCCACTACCGCAATATCGGACAGAATCTGCGCAAACTCATCTAAAATGTGTTTGCTGCTTTGCATATGTGCCATTTCCCTTCCCCGGAAACGCAGAGTAACTTTTACCTTATTTCCTTTTGTCAGGAATTTTCTGGCATTGTTGACCTTTGTGTTCAAATCGTTTTCCTCAATATTAGGGGATAAACGCACTTCTTTGATTTCTATGGTTTTCTGTTTCTTCTTAGCTTCCTTTTCTTTTCTGGCTAATTCGTACTTATACTTCCCATAATCAATAATTTTACAAACCGGCGGCTTTGCTGTAGGAGCAACCTTCACAAGATCCAGCCCTGCTTCCGCTGCGTGTTTCTGCGCTTCTCTGGCAGACATGATACCCAGCTGTTCTCCGTCTGCGCCAATGAGACGTACCTCTCTGTCTCTGATTTGTTCGTTAATCATTAAATCGCTAATAGTCGTGCACCTCCATAATATTGAATCTCACATTTTTGAACCTTCTTGTCAGGAAAGAATAAGAATCTACAGAGCGGTTTTCTATCTGATGCAGTGCATGGGAAGCAGGCCCTGCCAGCTTCCGGTTATCACAAAAAAATGGATAACAATCCTGTTATCCACCCATGTTCCGCATAAGAAAACGCTGTGCGCTTCATTACCTTATAAACCGTTAGTCACTCATTTGTGCTAAGGTGAGAGTGGATACTCTGCTTTCTTTTTCTTTTTCAGACTTATATAGATTATCATATCTGCGAATAAAAAGCAAGGAAAATTTTTCTTCTTTTTTCTTTTTTTGTTTTTTTACTTTCCCGCAGAAAAATCTTGTTTTTTCCCCTTATCAATGGCATAATTATGACTAAGTACCATATAAAAACGGTATTTCTTTAAAGTTCTATATTTCTAAAGCACGCCATAGAGCTTTAAAAGTAAAACTATGAAAGAAGGAGTTGTTATGGAGAAAAAAAGAGGTTCATTCTCAAGCAAAATGGGATTCGTCCTTGCCGCTGCCGGTTCTGCCGTAGGTCTTGGCAATATCTGGCGTTTCCCCTATCTGGCAGCAAAATACGGGGGTGGAATATTTCTGCTGATCTATCTTATCCTTACCGTAACCTTTGGTTTCACCCTGATGATCACAGAGATCGCTATCGGCCGAAAGACCGGACTGAGTGCGGTAGGAGCTTTCAAGGTGCTGGATAAGCGTTTTAATTTTGTAGGCTTTTTCGCCTGCCTGGTACCCTTTATCATTACGCCCTACTACTGCGTAATCGGAGGCTGGGTCATCAAATATTTTGTAACCTTTGTTACCGGGCATGTGGCAGACTCTGCCAGTGATACTTACTTTACTACCTTTACCAGCCAGACAGTATCACCGCTTGTGTGGTTCTGCATCTACGTACTGCTGACTGCTGTCATCGTCATCCTGGGCGTGGAGCGCGGGATCGAAACAGCAAGCCGGGTGATCATGCCGGTCCTCCTGGTCCTGATCGTAGGTGTTACCATTTACTGTATCACACGTCCGGGCGCGGGGGAAGGGGTAAAATATTACTTACTGCCTGACTTTTCCAAATTCTCTGCCACTACAGTGCTGGCAGCTATGGGACAGCTTTTTTACTCTCTGTCTCTTGCCATGGGTATTATGATCACCTATGGTTCTTATATGAAGAAAGACAACAACCTGGAAAAATCTGTCCGTCAGATTGAGATCTTTGATACCTGTGTGGCATTTCTCGCCGGTATGATGATCGTACCTTCTGTCTTCGTATTTTCCGGAGGAAATGAGGAGGCTCTTTCTAAAGGACCTTCTTTGATGTTTATCACCCTTCCCAAAGTCTTTGACAATATGACTTTTGGCGGCGTAATCGGGGCTGTCTTCTTCCTGCTTGTGCTGTTCGCAGCACTTACCTCTTCCATCTCCCTGATGGAAACTACGGTCTCCATTGTCCGGGACAAATTCGGCTGGGATCGGAAAAAGAGCACTATTGTGATCACCATCTATGTTTTGATCCTGGGAGCCATCGTATCTTTAGGCTTTGGTCCTTTAAGCTTTATCAAGATTATCGGTTTCGGGCTTCTGGATTTCTTCGATTTTATCAGCAACAGTGTGCTGATGCCTATCGTAGCGATCCTCACCTGCGTATGTATTGGATTTTTCGTGGGTCCCAAAGTCATCGAGGACGAAGTGGAGATAAATGGCGAATTCAAGATCAAAAAATTCTACCGTCTGATGGTAAAATGGGTCGCTCCCATCTTTCTGATCATGGTCCTTATCTTTGCAGTCTCTGAGGCAATGGGCTGGATCAGCGTCTAAAATACCAGGAAAAGCATTCGCTTCTTTTCCATTCAAAAAGGACCGCCCATCTGTGTCTTTTCACATGGTGGACGGTCCTTTTCCTCCGGAACTCTTATCTGCAGCAAAAACTTCCGCAGCAGGTCTCTTCGCATCTGCATGCCTGTGCTCCTGTCACAGTTATCTTTGCCGCGTCACACTGTTCTTCTCTGTTGTAGATACAGCTGTGTGCCTTACAGTCCACTTTAGACGTGGGGCAGACGTTCCTGGTATCTGCACTGTTTGTGGCGCTGTCCTTTCTCTCCACGAAACTTTTACAGCAGGTCTCATCAGCTACCTTTGCTGTGTTTCCGTCAATCTGAATATCTCCTTTTGTACACAGTTCGCCCTTATTGTACAGGCAGCTTCTTGCGGTACAGCTTAATAACGGCATAATATTCCCTCCTAATCCGGCGGCAAAAAACAAGCTTACATATTTCTTGCCCCCCAAACTAATATCAGGGTAAACAGCTTTGTTTCCCTGGCAGGAATAGTATGTACTTTTTTGCGTTTTTTATTCTCTCTATTAATTTTAAAAAATAGACGTACCTTTTTTAACGCCTGGCAGCACCAAAAACGGCAGCGGAAATTCCCATTCCCGCTGCCTCCATAAATTATTTTTTCTGTCCCTGGGCATCCACTTCGATCTTACGGATCTCTTTTGTGCGGATTTCTTTGCAGATGGCATCAATAAATTCATCCAGAGACTTCTGTCCCTCATCGCCCAGGTAGCGGCTTCTCACAGAAACTACATTTTCTTCCTCTTCTTTTGCCCCTACCACCAGCATGTATGGAACTTTTGCCAGTCTTGCCTCACGGATCTTATAACCGATCTTTTCAGAACGATTGTCCACGCTTGCACGGATCTTGTTTGCTTTTAGCTGTGCGTTTACCTTTTCTGCATAGTCTGCATATTTCTCAGAAATTGGAAGCACACGCACCTGTTCCGGACACAGCCAGGTGGGGAACAGACCTGCATATTTCTCGATCAGCCATGCCAGAGTTCTCTCATAGCAGCCAATGGATGTTCTGTGTATGATGCAGGGACGTTTTTTCTCCCCGTTCTCATCAATATAGTACATATCAAATTGCTCTGCCAAAAGGGCATCCCACTGGATGGTGATCATGGTGTCTTCTTTTCCGTATACGTTCTTTGCATTGATATCTACTTTGGGTCCGTAGAATGCCGCTTCGCCCACATCTTCCACAAAAGGAACATCCAGCTCTATAAGAATATTTCGGATATCCTGCTCGGTCTCATTCCACACTTCCGGCTCTCCGATGTATTTCTCTTTATCCTCCGGATCCCACTTGGACAGATGGTAGGTCACCTCATCCTGCAGTCCCAGAGTCTCCAGGCAGTATTTTGCCAGAGCCAGGCAGTTCTTGAATTCCTCCACCATCTGGTCCGGACGGACGATCAGATGTCCCTCAGAAATGGTAAACTGGCGCACACGTGTCAGGCCGTGCATCTCTCCTGAGTCCTCATTGCGGAACAGTGTGGAAGTCTCGCTGTAGCGCAGAGGCAGTTCTCTGTAGGAATGCTGGGACGCCTTGTATACATAATACTGGAACGGGCATGTCATAGGACGCAGGGCAAAAACTTCCTTGTCCTTCTCTTCATCTCCCAGGACGAACATGCCTTCCTTATAATGATCCCAATGCCCTGAAATTTTATACAGATCACTTTTTGCCATGAGCGGAGTCTTGGTACGGATGTATCCCCATTCATTGTCCTCCAGGTCCTCGATCCATCTCTGCAGCTCCTTGATCACAGTCACACCTTTTGGCATCAGAAGAGGAAGTCCCTGTCCGATCACATCTACCGTGGTGAAAAGTTCCATCTCTCTTCCCAGCTTGTTATGATCTCTTTTCTTTGCCTCCTCCAGCTGCTCCAGGTATTCATTCAGCTCTTCTTTCTTTCCGAAAGCAGTGCCGTAGATGCGGGACAGCATCTTGTTCTTCTCGTCCCCTCTCCAGTATGCGCCGGAGGAAGAGATCAGCTTAAATGCTTTTACACCCTTGGTGCTCATTAAATGAGGACCTGCGCACAGATCTACAAAATCCCCCTGGGAGTAGAAAGAAATCTCCGCGTCTTCCGGAAGATCCCGGATGAGCTCCACTTTATAGGGTTCTCCCTTTTCCTCCATGAATTTAATGGCTTCTTCTCTTGGAAGTGTGTAGCGTTCAATCCTGGCACCTTTTTTGATGATCTTTTTCATTTCCTTTTCCAGGGCATCCAGCTCTTCTCTTGTAAAGGATTCATGGTCAAAATCATAATAAAATCCTGTGTCAATGGAAGGTCCGATGGCAAGCTTTGCCTGAGGATACAAATTTTTCACCGCTTCTGCCAGCACATGGGAAGCTGTATGGCGCAGGGCTGCCAGACCTTTCTCGTCATTGGCTGTCAGGATATTTAAGGAGCAGTCGTTATCTACTACTGTCCTTAAATCTACCACTTCTCCGTCTACTTCTCCTGCACATGCCGCCCGGGCAAGCCCTTCGCTGATATCCAGGGCAATGTCATAAACAGATCTGCTCTGGTCATACTCTTTCTTAGAACCGTCTTTTAATGTGATGATCATAGTATTTTTCTCCTTTCTTTACAGGCTGTGTAAAGGAACGGTGAATAACAAAAATCCGTCCCTTACAGCCGATTCTTGACTGCAAGGGACGGACAATCTCACTTTTAGAAGGTCCGCGGTTCCACCCTTTTTGTTATAAGCCCTGTCTCCTTTCAAGCTTTGGGAAACAGGATTTGGTAACCACTTCATTTTGATGATAACGGAATCACCGGACCGGATTGGGGCCACTCAGAGGTAGTTTTCAAATGCTTCCGTGACAGGGCGCTTCCAGCATACACGCCCCTCTCTGGGACCTTCCACATCCTACTCTTCTCTTCAACGTGTTAGAATTTTTCTTTGTCTCCATATTATAACCAGTTGAATTCGTTTGTCAACCTCTTTTTATGCATTTATCCGTTCTAAAATCTTCTTCAGGGCTTCATATGCCATAGTATAGGCCTCTTCCCCGGTCATTTTTCTTTTCTCTTTTCCTTCGCCAGTTTCCAGATCCCCAAAACCTGTAAAATCAGTCAAATGAGGTTCCAGGGACAGATAGCCTTCGTATCCCCCGTCCAGAAGGGTTTTTAAGATTCTTTCCACATTGCCGTCTCCCATACCGGAAGGAACGACTTCCCCGGTTTCCATAAGCGCATCCTTAATGTGGATGTAGGCAATATAAGGCTTCAGCATCTCATAAGCCTCCAGTGTGTCCTGCCCGCACTGGACAAAATTAGCGAAGTCAAAAACTGCTTTATAATGGTCACAATAAAATTCTTCCATGAGTTCCAGACAGCGGGAAGCCACATCCCCGTAGATTTCCTTCTCATTCTCATGAAGCAGCACCACATCCTGTTCTTTGGCATAATCCACGAACATCTTTGTCCTTTTGAAAACCTCATCCTTATATTTTGCCGGTTCTTCCCCTTCCGGAATAAAGAAGCTGAACAGGCGGATGTAAGGTGCTTCCATGATCTTGGAGATTTCCACCGTCTTTTTATATAATTCATAATGCTCCTCAAAGGAATCGGTAATCTTGATCTTACCGATCGGAGAGCCTACAGATGAAAGGCGGATACCATTTTCATCCAGTTTTTTCTTGATCTCCCGGACTTCCTCCAGGCTGTGTTCTACCAGGGGACGTCCGTCTACTCCGCGCATTTCAATATGGTCAATTCCCAGTTTTTTAATCACCTGGATCTGCGTGTCCAGGGATTCTGCGATCTCATCTGCGAAACCGCTGATAATAATATGGTTTTTCATGATCTCACTCCTCATTTATTTCTGTACGCTGACTCATTATTTTGTCCCGTAGCTTCCTTCTGTATCAAAGACTACGCCGCTTCCCTCTTTTTTCCTTGATGTGGCCCTTCTCTTGTTTAATTCCTCAAGAAATACATCTTCATCTACCGGTATTTCCACTGTACGGTCCAGCCAGCTGGAAAGATGAATAGCATTGGAAAGAGCCAGTCCACGAATTCCTTCTCTTCCGTCCGCTACCAGGGGAGTTCCCCTCAGGATTGCTCCTGCAAAGGCTTTCATGACGCCTACATGCTGTTCATTCTCTCCGTCTGTCTCTACGTTTATGACCTCCCATTCCGGTTTATCAAATCCGCCTTTGCACTCCGCGCAGTGTTTTGTCAGATTTTCTTTTAATTTATAGAAGGTCAGCTTTTCATCTTCGCATACCAGTTTTCCCAATTCTCCTGTGATCTCAAAGCGGTTGGTGCCGGGAGCATCTCCCGTAGTCGTGATAAACACTCCGGTGGCTCCATTGGGATATTCCAGATATGCGGTCACATCATCTTCCACCTCAATGTCATGCCATTTTCCCTCATGGCAGAAGCTTCTTACTTTGCAGGGCATCCCGCAGATCCACTGGATCAGGTCCAGGTTGTGGGGGCACTGATTCAGCAGTACGCCTCCTCCTTCTCCGTCCCAGGTAGCTCGCCAGCTTCCGGAATCATAATAGCTTTGGGTTCGGTACCAGTCTGTGATGATCCAGTTTACTCTCCGGATCGCTCCCAGTTCCCCGTTCTGTACCATCTCGTGCATTTTGCGGTAAATGCAGTTGGTTCTCTGATTGAACATCATGGCAAATACTACATTGCTTTTATCTGCAGCTTCATTCATCTCCCGGACCTGTTTTACATATACCCCTGCCGGTTTTTCACACAGAACATGGAGGCCTTTTGCAAAAGCTTTCACAGCAAGCTCCGGATGCTGATAATGGGGTACCGCAATAAGAACAGCCTCACAGCAGCCGCTGTTTATCAAGTCTTCGCCCTCTTCGAAAATCTGCACTGTTTCCGCAAGGTTATCCCTGCACCATTTTCTCTGCCGCTCCAGTCTGTCAGCCACAGCCACAAGCTCAAGCTCCGGTACTTTCCCTTCTTTCAGGTTTTTAACATGACCGGTTCCCATATTCCCGACACCGATAATTCCTAATCTTACCTTATCCATAATACGCTCACTCCTGTTTCTCATAATTATTTGTTCTGTTTTGCCTGGCTGTATAAATCCATAGCAAGCAGAAAGGTATCTTTCACTGACTCCAGACGGTTCCTGAAAATCCTGCCTTCCAGAATACTGTCATAAAAGTCCTGTATACAGGCCTGGTGGGAATTTCCCCAATATTTCTTTCCCGGTATTCCGGACTTTTTCTCAAAATCATACGACTGGCTGCTTCCGCCCGATTTGATTATCTTCAGTCTCTCGCCTTCCATCCGGACTGCCCCGCTCTCACATAAAATATCCAGAAGAACCGGTGCATCATCTGCATAAGCACCTGTAGCATAAAAACAGGCACAGCCTTTCGGAAACTTTATGTAGGCTTCCATAGTATCTTCCACCTCAATGATATGTTTCAAATGATGATTGTGAAAAGATCCCTCCGCGCTTTCCGGCTTTCCCAGCAGATATACCAGCAGATCCAGGGTGTGGATCGCCTGATTGATCAGAATGCCTCCGCCTTCTGTTCCCCAGGCCCCTCTCCAGCTGCTTCCTGTATAATACTCGGCACCCCGGTTCCAGGTCACAAACGCTCTTGCGCCTTTTACGTTTCCAAGTTTACCGCTGTTCAAAGTCTCACGGATTTTCTCTACAGCATCATTGTACCGATTCTGGAAACATATCCCTACCTCTTTCCCTGACTTCTCTTTTGCCTGTTCCAACAGAAAAAATTCTTCTTTTGAAATAGCAGGCGGTTTTTCCATAAAAACATGAACGCCTTTTTCCAGGGCTTTCCGCGCCATAGGTACATGAAGATAGTGCGGGGTACAGATGTGCACTGTATCTAGTTCTTCCTCTTTCAGCATCTCTTCCAGGGAATGGTAGGCCCGTGTATGTTCCGTCCCATATAGACTGCAGTATTCTTTTGCTTTCTCTTCCTTGGCATCAGCAAATGCCTGTATTGCCGCACAGCCTGCGTTTTTTAACGCCTGCGCATGTATGCGGGCAATATTCCCGCAGCCGACGATTCCTGCTCTGAACATAACCTTCCTCCTGTTTTCAGCCTTTCAGTCCGGATGTGGCAATTCCGTCTACCAGATATCTCTGGAATACAAAGAAGATCACCACGATAGGAACCAGTGATAAGGTTGCCATAGCAAACATTGCGCCATAGTCAGAAGAAGAGCCAGGGTCAGCAAACAGTTTCAGTGCCAGAGACACCGGATATTTTTCAGCATCATTAATGTACAGCAAAGCGGACATAAAGTCATCCCATCTCCACATAAAGGAGAAAATTCCTCCTGTGATAATAGCCGGACTCATCAGAGGCAGTATGATCCTGCCGAAAATACCATAGTAGGAACAGCCGTCAATCTTCGCCGCTTCATCCAGGTCCCTCGGTATACCGTTGATGAAATTCATCATCAGATATACGAAAAATCCCTGGATTGCAAAACAGTATGGGACGATCAGCGGTAAAAATCCTCCTACCCAGCCCAGTTTCTGATACCACAGATACTGTGGAACCATAAGGATCTGTCCCGGCAGCATCATGGAGGCCAGCATAGCGGCAAATAAAATCTTCTTTCCTCTGAACTGGCATCTGGAGAATCCATATGCTACCAGAGCAGAAGAAATCAGTGTACCTGCAGTTGCCAGAATAGAGATAAACAGAGAATTCTTAAAGAAAGTTCCAAAAGAAATTCCGGCAAATCCTTTCCAGCCATTGATATAATTTGTAGTAATAAACTTTTCCGGTATGATCTGACTTGCAGTTGTAAAAATCGTACCGCTCTCTTTGAAAGAACTCATAAACATCCAGAACAGAGGATACAGCATCACCAGTCCAAAGCCAAATACCAGAACATGATAGATTGTTGTTTTTATCGTCTTTTTTACTTTCATACCACTCACTCCTGATCGTATACCCAGAATTTCTTTGTTTTAAATAAAATCAACGTAAGCAGACCGATAAACAGCAGCATTGTCCATGCCATTGCGGATGCATATCCCGCGCTGTTGTAGTTAAAGGACTGCTGATACATATACACAGCATAGAACAGGGTACTGTCCATAGGTTTTCCCTGTGTAATGATCAAACTCTGTGTAAACGCAAGGAAGCCGTTGATCATCTGCATAACCAGGTTGAAAAATATGGTAGGAGTCAGAAGAGGAAGGGTCACTTTAAAGAATTTTGTCACTTTCGTAGCGCCGTCAACCTCCGCCGCCTCATACAGATCCTTCGGAATCTGTTTTAACGCAGACAGGAAAATCAGCATGGAAGATCCAAACTGCCAGACTGCCAGGATGATCAGTGTCCAGATAGCTGTCTTCGTACTTCCCAGCCAGGCAAAGTTAGTATCAATTCCAATGGTTCCCAACAGAGCATTTACAACACCGTCAGGAGCAAACATTCTTTTCCACAATACAGCGACTGCCACAGATCCTCCGATGATAGACGGAAGATAATAAGCTGCTCTGTAAAAACCTGTCAATTTTGTTGGTTTTACCAGGATCATTGCCACGATCAGGGCAAAAACCAACCTGAGAGGAACAGAAACCAGAGCAAAATATACAGTTGCTTTAAAAGATCTCCAGAAAACTTCATCTCCTGTGAACATTTTGATATAATTGTCCAGCCCTACAAATTTCGGCGGGGATAAGATATCGTAGTCACAAAAGGAATAATACAAAGAGATTCCCATAGGAACGATCAAAAAGGCAATAAAACCAATAATAAAAGGCAGACAGAATATAACACCTGCACTTTTTTCTTTATTTAAAAACTTATATAACTTACTATCAGAGTGCATCTCTTCTCCTTTCCGGCAATCCGCAAAACTGCTGTCTGTCAGACTGCCGCTTTTGTTATGTAGAAAAGCTGCCGCCTTCTGTCTATGTACAGGCAGGCGACAGCTTTATATTATTCATGACAACAGGCGGTTCACCAAGCGTGCCATCGATTGTTTATTCACCCCAAAGTTCAATACCTTTGTTGTAAACTTCCTGAGCCGCTTCTTCAGCTGAAGCTTCACCATAGCCAATCTTTTCTGCTACCTTCTTTAATGTATCGGTGAGTTCACTCATACCTGTGGGATCCGGCGGGTTGATCGGTGAACTGTTCGGTGTGATCACATCTGTTACAAAAGCAAAGGATTTCTGCTCTGTCTCACTTACCAAATCATAAATATAATCTGCAATGGCTGTAGATGCAGGTACACCTCTTTCTCCAAGAAGAATCGCATTGGCATCTTCTGAATTGATCAGATAGTCAAGCAGTGCAACTGCCGCATCCGGATCCTCTGTATCAGCGCTGATAGAGAAATAAAGAGCCGGTTTCAGATAATTAGATGTAACTGTATCTGTTGTAGGAATAGTTGTAACTGCAATCTCTGTTCCTTCCGGAGCAGCAGACTGGAATGCTGTCAGCTGATTAGAAGTACCATTGATCGTACACCATGCCATAGTCTCCGGGCTTGAGCCATAAACCATGGGGTCAGTCTCTACAGCTGTTGTGTCGATATAATCTGGTGTAAGCTGCCATCCGTCTTTAATGGAATCCTCCATGATCTGATAGAACGGAGTATACTGGTCTGCACTTTCAACCGGCAGTTTTGCCTCTACAATCGGGATACCCTCTGCTCTGGACCATTCAGTGAAATAGTTATTTTGAGAAAGTATATTTGCACGGTATCCTGTCTCTTCTGTGATCTGTTTTGCAATGGCCACAAATTCGTCAAAGGACATATTGTCTTTCATAGTGATTCCAAGCTCATCCGTCACAGTTTTATTATAGAACAGACAGTTTCCGCTTACGCCTGCGGCGATTCCGTAATTTCCGCCATCTACTTCTCCCATTGCAAGTACGTTTTCCGGAATGTTGCTTGTATCCAGCGCTCCACTTTCGATATATGGTGTGAGATCCAGAAGCTGTCCATTGTCTACATACTGCTCAATATAAGAGTAGTCCATCTGGATTAAATCAGGCATACTGTTTCCTGCTGCCGCAGTAGCCATTTTACTCCAGTAATCATTCCACTGGTAAAACTGACCTTCCACAGACACACTGTTAAGTTCTTTGTATTTATCCAGTGCCTCCTGGGTTTTCTCATTACGGACCTGATTGCCCCACCATGCCATAACAAGATCACTGGAACCGCTGCTGCTTTCTTCGCTGCTTTCGCTGCTGGAACTCTCTCCTGAATCAGATGAAGATCCGCAGGCCCCCAATGAGCTTACACAGACAACGCCTGTAACAGCCAGTGCAAGTATTCTTTTTACTTTCTTAGATTTCAATTCTTCTTCCTCCTTTTCCTTTTCAAAATTTTTCAAGAAGCTTCTCAAATAATTTCGTTTCTGTTTTTGTAACTATTGACATTATATCTCCTTATTTCTAAACAGAAAATTAACAAAACCAACTTTTAATTTATAATTTTTCCACCTTTTTTAGCAAAAAAGCCACTTTTTAATAAAAAAATGACTTTTTAATTCCATATATTTATTAAACTATCTTTTTTCTGTATAATGATTGAAGAAAAATTACTTTTTTATTTCAGGGAGAATTTTGCATGCTTATACTAAAATTTCGTGATATGCCGCTTAAACGTAAAATAGAACTGATTATTTTAGGCTGTGTTTTTTTTATCTCTGTCATTGCCTTCACAAGTATTTACTGTATCTCCAAATCCCACGAACGAGTTTTTTACCGTTCTGTAGCATCCAACCTTTCTTACTCTGCCTCTGAGATTCACAGTGATCTGCAGGAAGTAGACGAACTTGCGGATATGATTCTTTCCAATAACACAGTACAGAATCAGCTTCCCGCTGCACTGGACACGAATTCGCGAAATGTGAGACAAACGATGGAAACTACTGTGTATAATGTTCTTACTAATTATATGTTTAATACCGCGAATCAACATATCTCATACATTACAATCCTGCAGGATGACAGCACCATAAGTACTCATTTGGTCCGTTTCAGGAATGTCCCTCCCGAAATTCAGGAGGATTTAATCAGCAAGGGCAATGCTGCTGAAGGATCTACAATCTGGGTCACGGACTACAGCCAGGATTACGGGCTTTTTCTGGTAAAAGAACTGCGCGAGGCAAAAGATTTCTCTTTTCGTCATATAGGTACCCTGATCATTAATGTAAATCCCTATACGCTGATAGGGCAGACAAGCATTTTTCACTCTGCCTATGATTCACCTTCTTTTCTTCTGCTTGAAAATGGACAGGCTATCTACTCCTCTGATGCACTTCCCCAAAAGGATATCGAGGAATTAACTTCCAGCCTGGGTGAGGATTATACTATAACAGAAGTAAATGACCAGGCCTTTTTCGCAGTCAGGGGCTATATCCGGGATTATGGCTGGGATTATATTGCCATGGTGTCTTATGAGTCCGTTTCCCGCACAGTTTCTTTTACTTCCGGGGTATGTATTGCTGCCATAATACTCTCTGTCTGCACAGTGCTTCTCCTCTCTTCCCGGATTCTTACGGCACTGACACGGCACTTTGACTGGCTGGTAATGAAAATGCATCTGGTAGGTGAAGGAACCTACCATTTTTCTGAAAACCCCTGTAATTACAGTGAAAGAAAAGATGAGATCGGACAGCTGCATACTAATTTTGATTCCATGGCACATAAAATCGAAACGCTCATCACTGAAAATTATACCAATGAACTGCTGAAAAAAGAAGCTCAGCTGAAATCTCTGGAAAGCCAGATGGATCCTCATTTTTTATATAATACCCTGGATTCCATACACTGGCGCGCCAATGCCGTAGGTGCCGATGACATTTCCCAGATTACAACCTCCCTGGGAAATCTGCTGCGCATTTCCTTAAGTAAATCCAACGATCCCTTCACTCTGCGCCAGGAAATTGCTCTTGTAGACAACTATATGGTGATCCAGAAACTGCGCTATTCCCAGCGTCTGATCTATCAGCTCCATATCCCGGAGAAATATATGGACCTGCAGCTGCCCAGATTCACCATACAGCCTCTTTTGGAAAATGCAATACGTTACGGGCTTGACAATACTTCTGAGGTATGTACCATCTCTGTCAGCGCCCATACAGGGGATGAGATGCTGATCATCGAAGTGAAAAACAGCGGTTCTTCCTTTGAGGAAAATCTTCTGGAAAAACTGATCCAGCAGGAAGTCCTCCCCCATGGGTTCGGAATCGGACTTCTCAATATCCATAAACGGATAAAAATTGCTTATGGTGAAAAATATGGCCTGCACCTGTTGAATATGGAAGATGATGAAACTGGGGAGGAATATGCGGTAGTGCAGGTTTTTCTGCCTATACTGCCCCTGTAGAAAGGATGAGTTTATGCTGAAACTTTTAATTGTAGACGATGAAGAAATCATATGCAGTACCATCGCCAAAGTCATTGACTGGAAAGAACTTAACATTGCTCTGATCGGGACCTGTCTGGACGGGGTTGAGGCTTATCATACCATACTGGATGAATCCCCGGATATTGTTATGACCGATATCCGTATGCCCGGAATCTCCGGACTGGAACTGATCGAACGAATTTCCCACACAAATCTCGACACACAGTTTATCATTCTGTCCGGATATGGAGAATTCGAATATGCAAAACGTGCCATGCGGTGCGGAGTCAGACACTATCTCCTGAAACCCTGTGAGAAAGAACAGATCATTTCCTGTGTAAAAGAAGTAATCAAAGACTGCCAGGAACTGCGGCGCTCCAAAGAACTGGAAAACCATGATAACCAGCTTTCCAACAGCCTGCGTTACACTTTGATACAAAATATTATCAGCGAGGGGATCTCTCTTCCAGAAATCAATGACAGCTTCTTTGCTGCTTATGAAAAATATCTGGATTTTACTGATACAGCTTATCAGTACTGTTGTATTTATTATCTGGAGCAGGAATATTTAAAAGACTGTCTCAGGACAATCTCCGGCTATTTTGATCAGCATGCGCCCCAGCTGATGCTTTACAACATGTATATCACCAATATTTTAATTTTATTTTTCCCAAATTACAGCCAGGACTACAGGGAAATGGATAATTTTTTGGGAACGCTCTCCTTTCCGGGCCAGCAAGTCTCCATAAAATACGAACGGACTTCTTATCCCAGCTTAAAAGCCCTGCTCACCACCCAGATCCGGAAACTGAAGCGCTATGACCGTCTTTACTTTGCCGTTGAAGGACGGCTGATCCCCTGCTTCAACTATGAACACATTAGTACACATGCAAAAAATCTCTGCTCTCTGCTGGTTTCTCCTGATGAACAGCAGAGACAGAATGCTTTCGAAGAACTGAAACGGATTCTCTCCTCTGCCTCAAGTCTGGAGTTTCTGATGCAGCTTTCTTCTCAGGTTTTGATCACAGTAAGCTCTGAGATCTCTTCCTGTACCATAACCCAGATTACAGAGTTTCTCTCTACACTGCAGCTTGAAAAAAATCAGGCTGCTGTCTGCTCAAAAGTACTGGAAAAACTGGAAGAAATCATGGTGACCACACAGAAACGCTCCAATTCCTACAGCCCTGTGGTGGAAGAACTTCTGAATTACCTTGACAATCATGTTTCAGACTCAAACCTTACTTTAAAATGGATTGCCGAAAATCATCTGTACATGAATGTCAATTACGTCAGCCGCTGTTTTGTAAAAGAAACGCAGCAGAAATTTTCAAGTTATCTGATGAATCTGAGAGTCCAGAAAGCAAAGGAAATCCTTGCAGGGAATGATGAAGAAAAAATCCAGAACGTTGCTGAACTGGTAGGCTGCGGCAATAACCCCTACTATTTCAGCAAAATTTTCAAAAAGTGTACCGGCATGACGCCTTCCGCCTATGTACGGAAAATAAAAAATAATCCTGCGGGCAGAAGCGGTTCCTAAAGTTCCGCTTCTGCCCGCAGGATTTATGTATCTCATAGCTAATCCGCACTGCATCTCTTAAATTTCCATCTGCACATCTCAGACAGCACTGTCACTATAAATTGCCAGCCGCCTTATCTTTTAAAACTCCCAGACCTTCTCTCACCATATAGTTTACCTGAAGAAAAACATTGCTCTTTGCCGGAACTTCCTGTACCATACAGTTCATTTTTTTCCTGGCAATGGCTGTTCCACGGTATACATGAAAACTGTTGGTAACAATTCCCACACAAAAGGAATCAGTGTTTTTCTCCTGCTCTTCCTCAATCAGTTTCCATGAAAACTCTATGTTCTGTGTTGTATTAACAGACTGCTCTTCTTTTATAAGCCGGGAAGGGTGAATTCCCTTCTGAATCAGATATTCATACATGCACTGAGCCTCTGAAATGGCTTCACCGTCCCCCTGGCCTCCCGAAAGTACTGCCCTGGCACCAGGATTCTCCTTCAGATATTCATATGCCTCATCAATCCGGTACTGCAGAGACTGGCTGGGGCGCTTTCCTTTCACCTGGGCCCCAAGTACAACAAGATAATCCATTCCCGGTTCCGGCTTATGGAACATTGCCTGTACAATGAGAATTTCCGTAATCAGAAAAATCAAAAGAAAAATTCCCGCACCTGCACAAACCAGAATTCTAAGCCCTGCCGGAAGATGGATTCCCATACGGAAGCCTGCCGCTGCGGCAAAAAAACAAAGACCTGCTGCCAGCCAGATTACAGGAAATTTTGAGGACAGCCCTGCGTACAGCCAGATTCCCAAAAAATAGGCCGTGCACAAAATTCCCAAAAATATCATAATTTCATCCAGCATCTCTACTCCCTTTCCGTTCAGAGAAAAACGGAACCTTTCCAAAAAGCAGCCGAAAATACCTTTCTATTTTCAGCGCTCCGGGACAGCTCCTGTCCTTCTATGGAAAAGTTCCGCTTTCGCTATCTATACCGTACACAATGTACCGTCTGTTATTTATTCCTTCCGCAGCAGTATTTGTATTTCTTTCCGCTTCCACATGGACATGGATCGTTTCTGCCGATCTTCGGTCCTTTTACCACTGTACCGGATTTCTTCTGTTCCAGGTATAATTCTTTCCTTTTCTCTTCAGAAAAAATACTGTCCCACTGAGGAAGATTGTATAACCAGTCTGCTTTTGCATCTACCATGTTTTTGTACAGCATTTCCAGGTCATATCCCAGATTTACCACAGTATCTTCTTCCATTTCTTCAATAGGATTCTGTACTTTCAGGCTGTCGTTGATACCATCCAGAAAGCCTACCATTGTCATCACATCTACTTCGTACTTGTCAGCCAGTTCCTTCACAGTGCCTCTTACCACTTCTTCCGGATTGCTGAGAAGTTTTTCGTAGATACCTTTTTCAATTAAAAAATAATTTGTCCAGAATTTCTGCAGCTGTCCTTTATCTGCCTGCTGAGAGTATGCCATATCTCTCCACTGTTTTAATAATGCCATGTATCTTACCTGCCTTTTATTTTTTTCGTATTCACCCGGATTTTCGCATATAACAGCATTCTCTCCGGTTCTCAATCCAAATCCCTATTGGGTCGACAGATATAGTATATACGAAAACTTCTTTTTTTTCAATCTCTGAAAGAAATTTTTCTTTTTCCTGTATAGCTTCTTTCTTTCCGGTAATACTATAAACAGCCCACAGAGAGATGACGCAAAGGCGCGGCGCTTTCTGCAGGCAACAAAAGAAAAGTAGAAATACTTAATCCTCCCCTTTTTTAGGAGCTGCTCTATGACCTGGCAGCTCCTTTTCTCTGTTTCTGCCTTTTTTCCTGGATTCTTTTTCCTCTGTAATGCTGTACAAAGTTTCTTCCCACACAGTTCTGTTTTCCCGCAGGATTTCTCTGAAACAACATGCCGGAAGAGGGGAGCCTGCTCTTCCGATCTCGATTGTAATACTTGGAATCTGCATTTTCTGCAACGCCCAGTCTTTATACCCTGCCGGATCCAGACTGTCATAACTTTCCTCCAGATCATACCCTGTGGCAGCGGCAATCCGCCCCGCAAACCTCCTGCTCTGCCGGTATAATTCTCCTACCTGTCCAAAATTCCAGTAGATCACTGCCCCGGAGGAATGATAGCTGACCGTTCTCTTAAACCGTTCTCTCCTGGTCAGTTCTGCAAGGGCCGCTGACTCTGCCTCACATTCCGGTGCCCTGCCTTTATACTGTCGAGAAGAGGGTTTTCCTTTCATATCTTCATATATCTCCCACTGCGCGTCAAAATTTCTGTTTAAATCCACCCCTCTGGCATTTGCCTTCCATCTGGTAAAATAGGGTCCGCAAGGCAGGCGTCCTCCTTCTTCTTTGGCAATCTGCCAGACCAACTCTCTGATCTTTTTGTTCCGGATTCCTCCCGGTCCCAGCTGGCTGATGGTTACACCGTCAGGATTTGCCATGGGAACAATGTGGATTGCCTTTCCCTCCAGCAATGTTTCATAACTCTCCCCTCTGCTACTCTTCCTTCCCTTTGACACTGCACTTAAAAATTCCGCTGTCTGCTCCATGATCAGCTGGGAGGTCATGTATTCCCTGCCGTGGATCCCACCGAATATGAGAACCTTGTCCTCTGCTTCTTTTCTGCCTGCAACCAGATGAAAAATCTCTCGCTCATCTGCCGTCTTGCCCAGACTGTCCACCTCTAAATTCTCCGGAAAAATCTTTTCAAAAAGTTCAAGATCATTTTTCATATTTTCATAGGTATAGCCTGAAAATTTTCCAAAGCCTGTATTATACATTGACTACTCCTTTAAAAATCATTATAATAATAGATATTCTAAACAAGGGAGATTAAGAAGTGAAGAACTTAAAACGACTGCTTGCCATAATAGGAGTTGTCCTTCTTGCAGGCATGTATGTCCTGACTCTTATTTTTGCACTGACCGATAATTCCAATTCAGGCAATATGCTGATGGCATCTCTCTTTGCGACGGTATTTGTCCCTATCCTGCTGTATGCCATTACTCTGGTCTGGAAATGGACCCGCCGCAAGGATGATGTGATTCCCCAGATCTCAGAAGAAGATTCCGGAATCGACACCGTGATTTTCGACATCGGCAAGGTATTGGTACATTATAACTGGCAAAAGCCTCTGCAGGATTTAAAGTATGATGAAAAGACTGCATCCGCAGTAGCCTCTGCGATCTTTTTAAGCCAGCAATGGCAGGAGGCGGACCGGGGAACAGGCACGGAGGAGGAGATCCTTCAGTCCTTTATCAGCAACAATCCCGCCTACGAAAAGGAAATCCGTGAAACCTTTGAAAATATGGGAAAATCCATCAAAGAATGCTCCTACACCCGGAGCTGGCTGAAATATCTGAAACGCAGAGGGTACAAGCTGTACATACTCTCTAACTTTTCTGAACCGCTCTATAAACGGGCGGCAAATGAAATGAAATTCCTGGAACTTATAGATGGAGGCTATATGTCCTGGCAGGTTCACTGCCTGAAACCGGAACCGGAATTTTTCCAGAAACTGATCCATGATTTTAACATTGATCCGACACGGGCCGTGTTCGTCGATGATCTTCTGGAAAATGTAGCGGAAGCCCGTACCCAGGGACTCCACGCAGTGCATTTCACCGGCAGAAAAAATGCACTGCAGGCACTGGCAGAATTTGGTGTAAAATGATTTAATTGAAAAAGAGAAGCAGGAACCTGTAAATGATAGGCTCCTGCTCTTTTTTCTTTCTTCTATTTTGTCTGAAAACAGATCTGTTCCAACAGCTTTACTATCTGTACTGCACTGTCGGCCGGAATATTTCTGCGCTGGGCCTCTGCCATCTCTCTTTGTTTCTCCGGGGATTCCAGAAGTTCTATTCCCTGCCGTATCTGCTGATCCAGTGTCCTGGGCGCAAGGGACATCCCCCGCCTGGCAAAAAATTTCCTGTTTGCGGTTTCGCATCCCGGTATGGGTTCCGTATGGACAATGGGAATTCCTGATACTGCTGCCTCCGTGGAAGTCAGTCCCCCTGGCTTTGTATACAGGATATCGCAGGCCTTCATGTAAAGATCCATCTGCTTTGTCTGTCCTATGATAAAGATCTGATCTTCTCCTGCAAATTCCTTTTTCATTTTAAGAAAAATCTTTTTATTTCCTCCGCAGATCACCACAATAGATGCATATTCCTGAACTTTTTCCCACATCTGCCGACAAAGTTTTTCCAGATCACCTGCTCCCATACTTCCTCCTGCCAGAAGGAAGATCTTCCTGTCTTTCGGAAGACCCAGATAGCTTCTCACCTTGTCTTTTTCCGCCTTTTTTCCAAATCTTCTGCTCACGGGTATGCCATAAGGCATCAGCTTTTCCTCCGGAATCCCTCTTTTCACACACGGAGAAACCAGATCTTTATGGGGTGTAATATAGTAATCGCATCTGGTCTCCTCCCAGAAGGGAATACAGGTGTAGTCTGTCATCACTGCTACCAGCGGCGGCAGATCCACTCCCTGCCGTTTCATATAGGTCAGTGTCTCCGCCGGATACAGGTGGGGCATGACGATAGCATCAAACTTTTCCTCCCCCAGATATGCCTGGAGATACTTTCCCATTTTTGCATTTACATAATACACCGGAGATTTTCTTGTAATCCTGCTGACCGCCATTCCCAGCTTATATACCAGCCCAAATACAAGAGGTGCTTTCTTTACCGTATTGACATACACATCTCCCACTGTCTGGGAAACCTTCTGCCCTGCAAGTACCAGATAATCAAACAAAACTGCTTCGTGGCCTTCTGCTTCCAGTTCTTCTTTCACTGCCATACCTGCCGCGTCATGCCCTCCTCCGGTTTTACAGGACAATATTAATACTTTCATACCCTACTCCTTCCTGAACAGAAAATGAACCTGTCTTTCTTCCCTGTTATGTAATTCTTCTGCATGTTTATCCAGGATGATCAGAGAGATCAGTGCCGCTCCTGCCGCAGGCACCGGGCTGATCTTGCATATGATCGCGCTGATGCACCAGCAGATATATGCCGCTGCCGTCCTGAAGCTGTGCGGCTCCACGATCACTATGATGGAAAAAAACAGATACCATCCAGCCAGAAGCAGCGCACCGGAAATGTGGGGGAACATTCCCAGCAATACGCCAAAAGAAACTGCAATCGCCTTCCCGCCTTTTCCCATGTTTCCCACAGGAAACGCATGACCTGCCACAGGCGCTGCAAGCACCAGGGCAAAAGCAGGATGTACGATTCCCAGTTTCTGTGCTGCCAGATAAACCGGCAGAAAACCTTTCAAAATGTCACACAGCAGGACCAGCATCCCACACCAAAATCCTCCGCATAAAAATGCATTGGCTGTCCCGGGATTACCGTCCCTGCTGATTTTTCTGATATCGATTCCTTTCATCCTGCGGGGTATCCATTCGCCAAAAAGAATACTTCCTGAGCAATATCCCGCCAGAATAAAAAAAAGATATTCTGTTATCATAAATCCTCCCATGTTTTCTTCATTTTATAAAATTCCGGAATATACAGAATCAAAGTAGCCGTCATGATCAAGATTTCCACACAGATAAGGACATCTGCTGTCTCTGCTTTCATTCCAGGAAACAATACCAGAACGCAAAGTACAGCAAACAGGCTTCCGGTACAGACTTTTCCGAACCATCTGGCGCCGTCCAGTTTTCTCTTGTGCCGCAGATTGATCAGCCCCATTACAGCCATAAACCCTTCTTTCAAGATCATCAGAGCCACCAGCCAGCGCATATTCTCATACCGGAAAGCAAGGCAAACAGCAATAGCACCGTGCGTCAGCTTATCTGCCACAGGATCCAGAAATTTTCCGAATTCTGTTATCATATGAAATTTTCTTGCCACTTTTCCATCCAAAAAATCTGTCAAAGTAGAAATCAGTACGATTCCGGCTGCTGCATAATAATCCTTTAAGGAATCTGCCCCCAGATAGATCACACAAAATACAGGTATCAGCAGAATCCTGAAATATCCCATACAATTTGGGATGGACCATAGCTCTTCTTTCTTTATCTTCTTCATAGGCACACCCGGCTTTCTCTTTGCAGTATAGCAATCTCAGTCTCTGATAATAGTAACAGTATATCATTTTTATTTTCAAATAGCTAGAAAAAACTGCCATTTATTTTTATAGTTTTTTGACAATTTTTCCATATTATGCTGTAATTTTTACATAATTCTTGTTTTTTTCTTCCCTTTTTCTCTACACCAGTTTCACAAATTCCGCAAAGGCTTTTCCTTTCCTGCAAAGTTCTTCATATGTTCCCGACTCTTCTATCTTTCCCTGCCTCATATATAAAATCTTATCGTATTCTGCCAGCAGCGGAGACCTGATATCATGGGTAATCGCCAGAAGGGTCAGTCCTTCCGTCTTCAGCAATTCTGCTTCCATCTGCGCAGCACTTTTTTTATCAATCGCAGAAGTGCCTTCATCCAGGATAAGGACCGGCTTTTTGTGATACAGTGCCCGCGCCAGGGCGATCTTCTGTTTTTGTCCGCCGGAAAGACCTGCTCCATTATCCGTGATCTTTGTGTCAATCCCTTGGGGAAAAGCGGACAGAATTTCCTCCAATCCACTGATACGGCACGCTTCCTTCAGCTGCTTCTGTTCTGGTTCCTCCATAAGGGTAATATTTTCCAGGATTGTAGTATTAAACAAAAAAACATTCTGTCCTGCCGTAGCAAAAAGACTTCGATATCCCAAGGCTCCCTGCTGTCCGATTTTCCTGCCGTCCACAGAGATCAGCCCTGCAGAATAAGGATAAATTCCGTTCAGCAGATTGATCAAAGTTGTCTTTCCGGAACCGCTTTCGCCTGTAAGCGCATACTTTTTCCCTCTCTCAAAGGTAAAATCAACACCCGAGAGGACTTCTTTCCCATTTCCATAAGAAAACTTCAGTCCTGAAATCCTGATCTCTTTTTTAAAAGTAACCGGGATTTTCTGGTCTTCCCTGTTGTTCCTTTCCTCCAGGACTGCGCGGAACCGTTCCTCCAGTGCTTTCCCTGCTGTAATCCTAGGAATATTCTGCATGATCAGAGTCAGAGGCTGCACAAAAGCACCTGTCAGCTGCATGACTGCCACCAAAGTTCCAACGGTCATAGTACCTGCCATGACCATACCTGCGGAAAGAAAAAGTACCAGCAGCTCTGTTCCCACAGACATTCCCATGGATAAGGTTTCGCTTTTTCCCATAAGCTTATCCAGCAATATTTTCCTGTGATTATATTCTCGATTCCTTTTCTGAAACTGCTCCCTGCTTTTTGTCTGATGAAAGAAAGTAAGGATCGTATAAAAGCCTTCCAGATGGTTCTCACTGTACTCCGTCATCGATGCCAGCTTTTGAGAGACCTCTCCCTGCGTCTTTTTTATTTTTCTGTTTATAATTTGAGGGGTTAAATAAATACCTGCGGTACAGACTGCCACCACCAAAGTGATTCCCGGGCTCGCCGCTGTCAGGGAAATCGTTACTACCAAAAGAGAGATCAGATTCTGTACCACCAGCAGCCTGCTTTTTACCGCACCTTCTTGATAGATGTGAATATCATTCGTCAGCAGGGAGAGATAGTCAGATACCGGACGCTGACGGAATTTCTCGTAGGAGCGCTCCATGATCTTCCCATAAAGCTTTTCCCTCAGAACAGCAATAAAGTCGTCTGCCAGCTTCTGAGTATAAACATTCCTGATATAATAAGTAAAAAAATAACAGAGCAGAAAAACGCAGGTAAAAATAATGATTTGCCTAAACCTGCTCCTGTCTCCCGCTCCTGCAGTATCGATTGTCACCTGAATGATCAGGGCGATCGCCACCTGACAGATTGCTGCAATCAGATTAATGCCAAGATATGCAGCATAACGAATGGTCGTAATCCGACAATATTTTTTCACTGCTGTTCCTCCTCCACTGGTGATGAAATAATAGAAATGCTGCGCATTTTACCATCTTTTGACTCATTCTCATAGTATTTCCTGCAAAGAGCCGTATATTCCTCCAAAAATCTCTGAAAATCTTCATCGTTCAGATAGAGATAATCTCTTCCGGCAAAAAACATTTCCTTTCCCAGCCCATCGTTTTTTTCATAAAATCTTTGAAAATCCAGCAAAAGTAAAAGAAGAAATCCTGAAATCGACTGAAAATCATCTCCTTTTTCCGCTCCTGTCATACTGTAAGTTTTTTCAACAGTTCCGCGGATCCTGTTTTCCTTTACTACCTTCAGAATTCCATTCTCTTCCAGCACTTTGATATGATTGTATACAGAAGCTTTCGATATCCCCTTTAAAAATTTGATCATCTCACCTGCAGTCGCCTGTTCATGAATGGATAAATACTGTAAAATCCTGATTCTCACAGGGTTCATCAATAATTCTGTTTTTTTCATCTCAGTTCTCCTTTTTATAATATTATATTATTCTATTTTATTAGAAAAATATAATATTATAAAATATTTGTCAAGTTTTTAATCCTCTATCTTGTATCCTTTCTCTTTCTATGCTACACTATTTCTAATTTTTACCCAAAAGCCCATAAAGACACAATACTGCTTCCGGTTTTACCAAAAAGACACGGTTGCAGTAACGGAAGGGAGGATTTACTTATGGCACTGATTAAAAACAAGATTCCGATTCTCGAATACGATGACAATCCTTCTGCAGTTCTTATGCCTGACCGGGATCACCTGTATCAATTTCCGGAATACGCGGTTTTTCCTTTTCTCGGAGATGAGATTGAAGCTTTCGCAAAAAGCCGGAATTGTCTGAAGATCGGTGAATTTGAAACGATTACAAAAGTTTTTCCTATTTATCAGCTGTCTTACTGTCAAAAGGACATCTGCCTTTGCCAGGCTCCTTTAGGCGGTGCGGCGGCAGCCCAGTTTCTGGATTTTCTCATCGGCTACGGCGCCAGAAAAATCATCTCCGCAGGTTCCTGCGGCGCCCTGGTCCCCATAGAGGAAAATCAGTTTCTGATTCCTACGGAAGCTCTGCGGGATGAGGGAACTTCTTATCATTATCTTCCGCCTTGCAGAACAATAAAAGCAGACAGGACTGCTGTCACTGCAATCGAAAAATCCATGAAGAAAAATGGTATTTCTTATACCAAATGCAGGACCTGGACAACGGACGGTTTTTTCCGGGAAACAAAAGATCTGGTCAGCTATCGGCGTGAAGAAGGTTTCTCCGTAGTAGAAATGGAATGCGCCTCACTGTTTGCCTGCGCTCAGTTCCGAAATGCAACCTTCGGGCAGTTTCTCTTTACTGCAGACACTCTGGCAGATATTCAGGATGACCGAAACTGGGGCAAAGATTCTTTTGCTCCTGCACTTCAGATCTGTCTGGATGCGGTTGTGGAATTATAGTTGTGCACTGCCGCAGGCAGATTTACAGATATGCGGAAGCACAAAAGTATCTTGTATCATGAATCCTTACATAAAAACATCCTTGTTGGAATCCGTTTTTACATCTCTGATTTTCCAACAAGGATGTTTTTTAATCTGCTTTTCTCTTTTTAACTGTTTTGATTTTTATTTTCCTCTCCCCAATTCCGCATAGCATCCAGAATCAGTTTTGAACTGCGGTCCTGCGCGGTCAATACTTTCTGGGATACAGTGTGGTTTCCACCGGACAGGCCGGCAAATCTTTTCCTGCCTGCATTTGGCTCTCTCCTTACATCATAAAAGTTTCTTTTTAGTAACTACAGTATATTCAAATACTTACCCAAAAAAATTTCTCTACAGAACTATTATAATGTTACAGTACAAAAATTACAATTTCAAAAATTCACCGCTTACTATCCTGTAATATGCTCTGGAGGTTATCAGATACATCACTACATAAAAAACTGCAAAAACCAGAAAACAGCCCGCCATGATCTCCAGGAGCAGCTTCAAATTGGTCAGTCCGAATAACAGCATGATTTTATGCATGATAGGAAAGGCAAATCCCGTATGGACTCCCGCTGCCAGAAGCGGCACAAAAAACACGGTCAGCACCTGAGACTGAATACTCTTTTTGATCTGTTCTTTTGTCATTCCTACTTTCTGCAGGATTTCAAATCTGCCCTGGTCTTCATATCCTTCTGTCACCTGTTTATAATACATGATCAGGACCGTTCCCATAACAAACACTGCTCCCAGGATAACTCCCAGAAGGAACATTCCCGCATAAAGGGCGTAAAATTCCATATACTCCTGAGCCGCTCCTTCTACTGTCACAGCAGGAAAGCTGCTGTCATGGATCTGAAGTTCCCGGATTCCATCTGAAACTGCCTGGGAAATCTCTGCCTGTTTTTCCTCCTCACAGTCCAGATCAAAGCCATAATAGTCGTGAAATAGTGGCTGAAAATCTTCACTTTTGTACGGGAAATTATCATAGATTTCCCGGAGTACACTCATATCTGATACGAAAAGGTATGTAGTGGGAATCACCTGCATGGCGTCTACTCCATTACTGACAAACTGATCTACCTGTTTTTTGATTCTCCACGTACCGCATCCTTCCAGTGTAATCTGGTCGTAATCCCAGCGAAAATCCGATTTGGTATTATACACCAGTATCTCATCTGACTGCAGGACCTCATTTTCTCCCATGATCTGATTATAATCTTCCACAGGAATCACCATGATCTGCCGTACATCATCATATCCGGAATAAGTAAATTTCTGAAATCTATCCGGATTTAAATGAACCTGTTCTTTGGCAAAAAGCCCTGTCATGTCCAGGATCCTGTAATGAAGAATATTTTCCCTATCCTCTCCATAACTTTCCAGTACCTTCTCTGCTGTCTCATGCACCTGGCTGACATACTGCGCATCCCCTGAATAGGTATCCATGACCACATTTCTGGGGTATCTGGCCCGCATGCTTTCCTCACAGCCAAGATAAAGGCAGGCTGTTCCGGACAGCATTACCAGAACCATAGTAGATAAGATACAGATGGATGCCAGACCTGCGCCGTTTCTTTTCATACGGTACATCATAGAAGACACTGAAACAAAATGGCTTGTTTTATAGTAATAGTTCTTGTTTGCCTTCAAAATGCGGCACAAAACCACAGATCCTGAACAGAACAGCAGATAAGTGGCTGCGATCACCATAGCAACTGCAACAAAAAACCAGAGCATGGCAGATACCGGCTCCTCAATGGTAACAGCAAGCCAGTACGCGCCGCCCAGCAGCACAGCGCCGAAAAGTGCGGCAAGCCAGTTGGCTTTCGGTGGCTTTTCTCCTTCTGCTTCGCTGCGGAGAAGTTCTATCGGATCGGAAAGGTATATCTGACGAACACTGTTTAACAGAATCAGAAGAAAAATACTGAAAAAGACTCCCAGGGTAATTGTCACAGCCTTTGTCTCTACATAATAAGAAAAATCCCCGGTTCCTTCCAGCATATAGACCATGATCAGCTCACCAAGCTTGGAAAATAGGATCCCGATTCCAAGCCCTGCCAAAATGGTAATGCCCGCAGTGAGGATACTCTCCCATACCAGCACTGCCGCCACATTCTTTTTTCCCATACCCAGAATGTGATACAGCCCGAACTCTTTCTTCCTTCTTTTCATCAGAAAAGAATTGGTATAAAACAGAAAAATCAAGGCAAAAAAGCCCATAACGCCAGTTCCCAAAGACAGCATCATCTGCATGGTCGCACCGCCGTTTAGATTTTTTACCGTTTTGTTGCCAGACAGAAAACAAATCATATAAAAAATCATGACCATCACAATACATGCAGCAATGTAAGGAAGATAAATTTTCTTGTTCTTCCGGATTCCTGTCCAGGCAAGCCTGGGATAAAAACCTGTTTTCATTTTATTTTTCACCCCCTGATGCAAGGGCGGTCAGGCTCTGGGAAATCTTCTCATACATCTGACTGCTGGTGCTGTTTCCTCTGTAAATCTGGTGAAACACTTCCCCATCCTTGATAAATAGCACTCTGTGGGCACTGCTTGCCGCCTTGACAGAGTGGGTGACCATAAGAATGGTCTGTCCGTCGTCATGGATAGAAGAAAAGAGCCGCAGCAGTTCATCCGTAGATCTCGAGTCCAGCGCCCCCGTAGGCTCATCAGCAAGGATCAGCCGTGGTCTGGTGATCAGAGCCCTTGCCACTGCCGCTCTTTGTTTCTGTCCTCCGGATACTTCATAAGGATATTTATCCAGAATAGATCTAATTCCCAGTTTTTCAGCAATGGGAAGCAGGCTTCTTGCCATTTCTGTGTGACTTTTTCCGCTTAACACCAGAGGAAGATAGATGTTGTCCCGGATAGAAAAGGTATCCAGAAGATTAAACTCCTGAAATACAAATCCCAGGTTATCTCTTCTGAAAGCCGACAGTTCCCTGTCCTTAATTTTGGCTATATCCCTTCCATCCAGCAGAACTGTGCCTCCTGTGGGACGGTCCAGGGCTGCAAGGATATTCAGCAGTGTCGTTTTCCCGCTTCCCGACTCTCCCATAATAGCCGTATATTCACCGTTTTCCACGCTGAAATTTACATTTTTCAATGCCTGCACCTGATTTCCCCCAAAGCGGGTAGTATAAGTTTTCTTTAAATTCATAACTTCCAAAATGGGCATATGATTTCCTCCTGTCTGTTTTTCTTTGATGTTGGACTTATTGTAACAAAACAGCACAGACTTCCGCCATCGATTCCCCTTACAAAACGGGTAAACCATCTTACATTTTTGAAAGATGCCTTCCTGCAAAAAGAAAGGAGACTCACACGCTGTATTGGCGGAGCCTCCTCTTTTTCCCTATTCCACATGTAATTCCGTTCTTCTCAGGTCAATATAAACCACAGTTCCTTCTCCCACACTGGAAGAAGCCCAGATCTTATGTCCAAGATTTCCGCAGATTCTCCTGCACAGATACAGACCGATTCCGCTTGCTTTCTTATCCGTTCTTCCATTATATCCGGTATATCCCTTATCAAAAATCCTGGGAAGATCCTCCGCGCAATCCCTATGCCAGTATCTCGGATACATAAAAGCTGGGGTTCTTTTACTTCTATGGTGATGCATCCCTGCTGCCTTGTATATTTCAGCCCGTTGGATAGCACCTGTTCTATGACAAACAGCAGCCATTTCTCATCTGTCACAACTGCTGCCTGTGTACCTTCGTAATGAAGTCTGATTTTCTTCTGAATAAAAGACGAAGAAAACTTCCTCACTGCCTGACGGATCATACTGTCCAGGGAATACTCACGAAACACATAATCTGTGGAGTCACTGTCATCTTCCTGCAAAGCCAACCGCATAGACGCGATAGGTGTTTTGATCTGATGCACCCACATAGAATAATAATCCAGCATATCGGTATATTTTCTGTTCATGCTGTCCTCTATGTCTGCTGTCCGCTGTTTCTCTGCTGCCAGGAGCTTCTGATAATCCTTCTCGATCATTCCTGCTGCCTTTGGCAGAAACTTTATTTCATCTGCTTCTCTGTCCAGGAATTCTTTTAAAATCCTATGTTTTTTTCTGAAATCCAAATAGTCCGGGACAAAAATCAGCCCTCCCCAGAAAATAACAAGTAAAGTTCCATAGGATCTTAGCAGTCATCACTGCATAATCAAAGGGTTTTGCAATAAAATCATCGCCGCCCATCTGGATTGCCATGACAATATTCATATTATCAGAAGCGGAAGAAATAAAAATCACCGGAACACTGGAAACTTTTCTGATTTCCTGGCACCAGTAATGTCCGTTGTAGAAAGGGAGGAAAATATCCAAAAGTACCAGATGAGGTCTGTACCGGGTAAATTCGTCCATCACATTCCGGAAATCCTCTGCACACCTTGCCTCCAGATTCCAGGACTCCACCTACTTTTTGATTCCCCTGGCAATGGCTTCCTCATCTTCTACGATCAAAACACGATACATAAGTTTTCCCTCCCGGTCCTATTCTTTTTTTCTGGCGCACAGGGAAAACATCGGTGTGGGATTATAAAATTCATCTTTCTCCAGATAAATCCTCCTGCTTAATCCCAGATCAATGGAAAGCTCTTCAAATCCCAGATTTCCCAAAGTCTCCACGTCCCAGGCAGGTCTTACATAACTGCTGATAGGAAGCTGCCGCTTGATCTCCTCGCATTCCCTCATCATATCCATCCCCACCTTGTTATGTGTATGATTTTCCGGCAGATGGGACGTATCAGAAAAGTCACTTGCCCCATAATTGGCGTCAAAATTCAGAAGAATCCCATGGGATTTCAGCACACGCTTCCATTCGCTGTAGGCGCGTTTTGCGTCCGGCAGGGTCCAGGTCAGATTTCTGGAGATCACCGCATCAAAGGTATGGTCCGGGAAATCCAGATTTTCTGCATCCATAATTTTAAAAGTGCAGTCTGCCTGCTCTTCTTTTGCCAGTTCCCTTGCTCTTTTTATCATATCCGGTGTCAGATCGGTTCCCACTGCCTCATGTCCCTGCTTTGCCAGCAGGATGGTAAAGAAACCGGATCCGCATCCTACATCCAGAATCTTGAGCTTCTTTCCCTGGGGCAGATTCTTTTTGATTTCCAAAAGCCATCTCTCTGCCATGGAACTGTGGAGTTCTGCCCTTTTCTGAGTCTGAAAGCTGCCGCTTCTCTTACTCCAGTATCCTGTGATCCTTTCTTTTCTGTTATCCTCATTTCTGGAAATTCTTCCATAGGCAATCATGGAACCGCCTTCCAGCACCTGCAGGCTTCCTGTCTGAAACAGGATCACTCCGTCATACTCCGCCCGGCATACTTCCAGTATGTTTCCATGATAATCTTTTACAAGACCCAGGACCTCGCCTTTTCGGATCATATCTCCGGGAATTTTATACGGATACCAGAGTCCTGCGAAAGATGCTCCCTGATAGCTCACATCCTTCACCTCTAAAGGATAGTAATTCCGATAATCTTTTTGTCCCAGGTAAACACCCAGATGACAGAGGATATTTCTCACATCTCTCCTTGTAGAATGGGTTTCCTCCTGGTTCCAGCTGCCCATGCCGCCCCTCTCGATCAAAATACTGGGGATTCCCAGGGTGGCCGCATAATTATAGCTTCCTCCCATTGCCACTGCAGATCGTACCATATAAGGAACATCCGCCTGTTCCGCCATCTCTCTGGCAGTATCCACTACTTTTTTGTCAGCAATTCCCGCATAATACACATAGGGTGTAAGCCGTTCATAGCTGTCTCCGCTGTGAAGATCGATATAATAGTCTGCCAGGGAAAAGAGATCTTTTTCTATGGCATAGGCAAGACGTTCTGTCTGTGTTCCGTCTTCTTTTCCCGGGAATACCCGGTTCAGATCCACACCATCCTGATACCCTTCGCTTCCGCTGCGTTTTTCAAATGCTTCTCTGTTCACTGTTTTTACGATCAGAACGGTTCCCGCCACTTTTTCAATTTTCAGCCTTTCTGCCAGTTCTACTGCAGACTGGATTCCCACATACTCTTCTGCATGAACACCTGCTGTGATCAAAACCGTTTTTCCCGGCTTCTTTCCATTTAATACCGTTGCGGGAAGCTGGAATTCTCCTTTTCCGATGGTAATCCATCCGCTCTTTTTTTCTCCAGGCTCTGCTGTAAATTCTCCCAGTCTGAATGTCTTGTTTTTATTCATAGATTTAACCTGTCCTTGTTTTACATTTTTGTATACTTCCTGAGTCAGTTTATCAAATTTCCAGTATCGTCACAACCCCAGTGGGGGGATAGACCGAAAGGAAAAGAAAAAGAGCAGTTGGCATGAAAATCATTTTCTTCCTGATTTTTCGCCTCATCACTGCTCTTTTACTGTTTATTTTTTTCCTATCTGATCTCTATTTCGTAACAGAAATATCCGTCGTCTTCGCACCACATGGGGAAATTCGTTCCCCATTTGTTGTTATACAGGCAATAGGAAAATCCTTTTGTCATATCCGGAAGCTGACAGCAGCCGCCGTAAAGCCTTCTCCCTCCTGTGCTGACCAGCGGGCTGTCCGGATTTTTGATTTCAATCCTGCCGTCCGCTCCATCATAACAGAGTGCCTCTGTGCAGTGCTGCCTCCTGTTTCCTCCCCGGACCACGTCCAGAGGCGAAACCAATTCGCCGATTTTTTTCATATTCCACCGGCATGGATTCTCCACATCAAGGCATACATCAAACCAAAGGGCTTCCGGCATCTTATTGGCGTCTTTTTTCCTCCAGATCAGCTCACAGGTAATCTTTGAGCCAAAAGTATAGCAGATCTCTGCCTCTCTCGGGCAGCCGTATTCTTTTGCTGCCTTTGGATTTCCTGCAAGAAGAATTTTCAGCACATTGCCGCTGCATACCATTTCTCTTACTGTAAACGGATAATTTTTATGCTCCAGTTCTTCTACTGTCTCAAGTCCTGGTTTAGAAAAATCTGCTTCTGACCAGATCTCATTTTCTTTAAATTTGTGATTATACTGAAGAAATTCTCTCTGACAGTCTTCTGCCGTATAGGTCTCGTAAGAGAAACGTCCAAAGCCGCCGGATTCTACCAGTTTCCTTCCTTCTTTTTCCAGATATACCAATGTTCCATGGGAATCTGCCATTACTTTCCACCCACCAATTTCCATCTCTTCCATAGGAAATACCCTGGTGCCGGAAAGTATGCTCTCCTGCTGTCTCTTTCTGATCTCTTCAAAAAGGTTCTCTGCTTCTTGTCTCAAAGTCTTCGGCAGGCTTTTTACTGCATCCTCAATATACACTCTCTGCTCCTCACAGGCATCTTCAAATTTTTTGTAGCTTCCCTGAAAATCCTTTGTTCCTTTTTCTCTCTCGATGGCACAAAGAAGTCCGGTATTCTTTTCCAAAAATGCCTCCGTATTCACAGTATCTATTTTTCTGGCACGCTGAAAATCTTCTTTTCTCCAGTTCTCAAAATCAAAGAGAAATTTCTTATAATCAACACCCCAGGTATGCTCGCATACCATAAGCAGATTTTCCATAAATTCATGATATTCTCTGCTGGTCCTATCCAGTTTACCTGCTTTCAGCCATTCTTCTTTCAGCCCAAGAAGGCGTTTCAGTTTCATCACTTTCACAGGATCTGTGGCAGCTCCATGAATCCAGCTGTCTCCGATTTCCTCGGTAACCACAGGGAGGTTCTCTCTGCATTCCCATGTTCTCATTCCATAGGCATTCAGATCCCCTGCCTCTATTACCGCGCCGGGAAATTTTTTTTCCAGCTCTTCCAGATTTTTCAAAACATATTCCTTGTCAGGCACTCCTTTATTGTCTCCGGTAAAGGCAAATTCCAGTACCTCTTCCATTCCTTCAATATAGCAGGTTTCCCCGTATTCAGAGGAATACTGGACTAAAATCTCTCCCTTGTCTGTCTTCCATAAAAAGCTCTGGGGCACCTCCGGATTCATGGAAGAACCATTTACGCCGATGTGAAGATACTTCTTTCCATGGGCATTCATTGGTCCTATGACGGCCCTTGTATGCCCCGGCACATCAGTCAGCTTTGCAGCCACGGTCTGTCTGTGAAATCTCCGGTCCAGTCTGTCAGAATATTCCTGATCAAAATTCAGCAGTTCCTGATCCATAAGTTCTGTGTGGGTAGTAAATGCAAGACCATGCCAGGAAATATCTCCTCTTTCAATTGCCTCACAAAGTGCCCGGCTTTCTTTTTCACCTGCAGTCTTCAGATACTGCTCAATCAGAAAAGCTCCTGTTGTCCACACAAACCTTTTCCTGCCTTCACAATTTAGTTCCTCTGCAAGCCGTATCGCCTCAGGAATATGTTTTTCCATGTATTGCCTTAAGATTTCTTTTGGCGCATTGGTAAACCCCATATCGAAATGTGTCATAAATACTACATATACTTTTTTTATCTTATTTGTGTCCCAATCCATTTTTGTTTCCCTTCTGCATTTTCCATTTTTATGGCAAATATAATGTTTGTGAATTATCCTGTATACTTTCTATGTCTCCAATTTCAGTTTCTCAGTTATTCTATATACCAGGGATTGGATACAAATACCAGAGATTCTTCCATTCCCCCAAACATTCTGCGCCGGATCTCTACCCTGAAGTATCCTTTTTTCTCCATCTTTCTTTTGATTGTCTGCGTCTGGCCTTCACATACTATTTTTTCTGTGGAACCGTTCTGAATCATCAACAGATTATCCCCTTCTTTTAATCCGGTAAATTCCATCTCCAGCCAGGTACCTGCCTTCACTGTATCTCCCGGCAGTATTTCATCTGTGGGAACTTTCAAAAGAGGTCCCTGAGGAGACAGTGTAATAAAGCTGTGTCCTTTTTTCAGTCCTCTCAAAAGTTCTCCGGCTTCCGCAGATTCTGCGAAAATACAGGTGCAGGGCATTGCCGGCATCCTTCCCGGTTCCAGGCTGTGGAAATCGCTGCCTCCTGTCACAGCAATTTTCTGTCCCTGGTTCAGCTGTTCATCCCACCATTTTAAGCATTTTTCATTAGCCTGCGGTATAAGAGCTCCGTTCCATACCTCAATCAGATCCCAGGGCAGAGAATCCATCCCCCATTTCCATCCGCAGTAAGGGCAGAAGGGATGGTTGAGAACGATCAGCGCCTCTCTTTCCTTTGCTTGTCTGAAAATTGCCTCTGTCTCCTCTTTAGAATTGGAAATAAAATTCCAGAACGCCCGCTCTTTTCCCAGCATTCCCGCATGTCCTTTGTAGGTTGTCCACTCCACTCCCGGAATCAGAGTCACTTTTCCCTCTGCGGGAAGTCTGAGATTCTGAGCATAATTATTGTGATCGGTCAGAATCAGATAATCCAGACCTTCTTTTTCTGCCAGCAATTTCAGCTCCTCCGCGGTCATATTCCCGTCGGAGGCACAGGAATGAATGTGTGTATCTCCCTTAAAAACCCGAAGAGACTTCATGTAAAACTTTACCTTGCAGTCAACCTGTACTCCCTGAGAACAGATTTTATATGCTCCAAGAAGCACCTGCCACTGTCCGGGTCTTACCGGAACGCAGACAAAACCACTGGAGCTGTTCTTAGGTGAAATCTGTATGCAGCTGCGGTTAGAGCCTGACCAGCCTATAAATTCTCCGCTTTCCCCTGCTATTCCAAAATCTACAATATTTTCATCCTTGTCATAAAAGTAAGAAATTTCCATGGACTCAACATGCTCCGGAACCTGGAAATTTACAGAGAGATATTGTCCCTCTTCTTCTTTTTTTATAAATCGCTGAAATTCTATTTCCATTTGTCCATCCTCCGTAACTATTCTTTCACAGCCCCCATCTGGATTCCTTCCAGAAGAAATCTCTGTGCGAAAATATAAATCAGCAGCAGCGGAACTGTGGATACTACGATAGCTGCCATGATCGCATTATCTGGTACAGCCATTGTACCAGACGTGGAATCTACAGACAATATCATCTGTTTCAGCATCAAAGGCAGTGTATACTTTGACTCATCTGTGATCAAAGTTGCCGGAAGCATGATGCTGTTCCACCTTGCCACGTATTCCATAAAAAAGATTGTGGCCATACCAGGCAGAGACACGGGCAGATATACCCTTAAAAAGATTTTCAGTTCACCGGCTCCGTCCATTCTTGCAGATTCTGCAAGAGAGTAGGGAACTGTCTCAAAATAATTTCTCATCATCAAAATACTGAATCCGGATATAAGACCGTTCAAAATCAGTCCCTGATAGCTGTTCAGCAGATTCAGCTGCTTATTTAACTGGTACACTGAAATCAGCGTCAAGTCTCCCGGTATCATCATGGTAATCATAATGAAAGAGGAAAGAATTCCTCGAAAAGGAAGATCTCTCTGAATCAGTACATAACCGGCAAGAGATGCCAGTATAACCTGGATAACAGTGCCCAAGGTTGTAACAAACAGGGAATTGAGGAAAGGAACTGCCATTTTGGTTACTTCAAAAACATATTTAAAACCTTCCAGACTGAAACTGTTCCACCAAAGCTTAATGCCGCTCTGACTGGAGTCCAGTGCAGTCGAAGTCGATACTACCAGAACATTCCACATGGGCAGGAACATCAGAAGAAAAATGACTGCTGTCAGAATATAAAAGAGAACTGCCCAGCCTCCTGTTAACCTGTTGTTTATTTTCACTCTTTTTTTCATAATCCCCGCCCCCTTTTAATCATAAATATCTTCATATCTTAACAGTTTTTTTACAATGGTGGTTATGATTAATGTGGCAATCAATACAATGGTTGCTGCAGCTGTGGCAGTTCCCACATTGAACTGAATAATTCCTTCCTCATAAATCAGTACCAGCAAGTTCTTTACCTTATCGCTGATGGCTGCATTCATCATAACAAAAATCTGGTCAAAGTTTCTCAGAACTCCCATAACAGACAGAACCGTCACTACTTTCATAGTCGGTTTGATCATAGGAAGAGTGATGCGGAAAATCTGCTGGATTCTGGTTGCTCCGTCCATTCTTGCGGATTCATAAAGGGATCCGTCAATCCCTACAATCGCGGCCATAAACAGCGCCGCAAAATATCCCGCTCCTTTCCATGCACCGGTAAAGATCATGATCATTCTTGCAAAAGATTCCTCAGACATAAATACAATAGGTGAATAATCCATCCCCTGAAGCAATTCCAGAAACCCATTGACCATTCCTGTCGGTGACAGTATGGTAATCCAGAGACCGCCCACTACTGACCAGGATAGCAGATATGGGATATAGGTCACTGTCTGAAAAAAGGATTTCAGTACTTTTGTTCGGATTTCATTTAAGAGGACTGCAATCAACAGTCCCCATACAAACTGAAGCACAAAAGTGCCGCATCCCACAATCAGACTGTTTACAAAAGCCTGACTATATTGGGAATCCTGAAAGATTTCCATGTAATTAGCCAATCCTACGAACTGGGAACCGCCCAGCAGTTTTACTTCCTGAAAGCTTTTCACTATGCCCAGAATCAGAGGATAATAAGAAAACACAAGAAAATAAATCAATACAGGAATCATTAGGATATAAATCTGACGGTATCTTTTTACCTTCTGCCACAGTTTCCCGTTCATACATTACACCTCTTTCTTCTATCTGTCTGTCACACCGCGTTCTACCAGCTCCTGGCGCATTCCCTCCAGACCTTCTGATGTGGAAACTTCACCTTTGATTATTTTGATGCCCCATTTTCCTACAATTTCTTTGTAATCTGTTTCATTTGGGATGATCTCGTTAATAGTAGCATATTCTCCGTAGCTCAGCGCTTCCTCCACACCTCTTGCATATGGGAATAACGGCTCATAATCTTTGTAGATCGGGAATGGTGCTCCATGGTCCTGGCCATGCTGCTTTCCTGTCTCTGTCAATTCATAGCTGCCTTCTTCTCCTGTATAATCATGTCCTTCCATACCTGCTGACAGGAGATTTCCGCCTTCCTGTGTAGCAAAATACTCCAGAACCTTGATTGCCCCGTCCGGATTTTCTGCATTGGCCGGTACTGCAAACAGGCTGGCAGAACCTTTACCCAGCATATAATCTCCGTCTGGTGTCTGAAGACCCGGAAGAGATACAATCTCATACTCTTCAGCAGGGATTCCTGCTGCCTCTGCATTTGAATTATGTAAACCTACCCATGCAACCCAATCTGCTGTTACTGCTGTTTTCTGAGAGGATGCTCCCATCTTATCTCTCATGTCTTTTGTCTTATCTACAAATGCCGCCGGATCCATTAAGCCCTCATCATACAGTTTCTTAAACCATTCCCAGACAACAGCGGCTTCATCTTCTGCAAAAGGTGCGTATTTTTCTCCATTTTCATCTGTCACTACACCCTCTTTCAGACCTGCTGCTGCAAACCATGGCTGCAAATCCCAGGTTTCGGAAAGTACTGTGTCAAAAGGATAGAAATCCGGATCAGGATTGCTTTCTTTCAGTTTTTTGAACACTTCGTAATAGCCGTCCATGGTTGGTTCTATAGATTTATAATCAATTCCCGCTTTTTTCAGCAGTGTATTATTCAGCGCTACCACTCTGTGTACTTCTTTTTTGTTAAATCCTGCGAAAACCTTTCCGTCAATAGTAATGTCTTCCCATTCCTGAGCGTCAATGTTATTAGAAAGAATTTCGGATTCCTTTACCCTGTCCGTAATATCCATAAGCGCATCCTGCTCAATCAAGCTCTTATACTGGCTTGCACTCACATAGATCAGGTCGTATTTTTCTCCTCCGCTTAATTTCTGCATCAGAACCTGATCGTAATCAGATGCCGGCTTTTCAATTTCTACATCCAGCCCCACTGCTTCGGACAGTGCATCCTCAAACAGCTTCATTTCTTCATCATCTTTTCCTCCGGTAACAGATGCCATTATCTTCACTGTTCCGCTGTTCTCCTGACTCCCTCCGTCTGCCTTCTGCTCTGTCTCTCCGCCGCCGCAGCCTGCTAAAGACAGTGCAACTGTGGCTGATAACACTGTGCTGATCACTTTCATCATTTGTTTTCTCTTCATAACTTTTTCCTTTCTAAAAATATATTTTTTATTTCTTTTTATATTTTATATCATATACTATATTTTATTTCTTGTAAAGTACGTTTATATATATTTTACATAATTTTAAACTGGTTTTCCCCTACTTTCTGGGCAATATTGTATCTTTTCCATTATTTAACCTATATTTTACATACATCTCACCTATTTCTTCCTATATTTATCTTTTATTGTTATATATTTTACCAGTAAAAATCTTTTTCCAAAAATAATAGACGGCACGCACTGCGAGCCGTCTATTATTATAAGTAAAGCTAATCTATTTTTCACAGGGAGTCTCTGAAAATCCCCTCCACCAGATAATTTCCCTGGCGGTATTCCTTTTCCCCCTGAATCTTCTGAATCAATAATTTCATTGCTTTCTTCGCAATTTCTTTTTCATTCTGTCTTACATGAGTAAAATAATCGCCGGAAGAAGAAAGATAGTCTTCATCAATGCATCCTGCTAAAATCCCCCTCTCCCCGAGTTTATCCCTCAGCTTTCCCATACACCTGGCGATTCCGTATTCAGCACATATAATTCCATCCAGTTCCTGATTTTCATCCAGATATTCTTCAATCTGCCGGATCCATAAATGATTGATCTGCTCAGAAAAAATTTCCGTCATTTTTTCCTCTGAAGTCAGACGGCACTGTTTCATCCGTTCCAGTTTCAGCCTGTCTATGGCTTTAAAAAACCCCTTTGTTCTTTCGATGACAGAAGAAGTGCCGTTCTCTTCTGTACAGATAAATCCAATATGTTTTCTGCCCTTTTCCGCCAGATATCTTACCAGAGTATCCATTGCTTTATAATTATCCGTCCTTACAGAAGAAACAGGTACCCCTTCCATCTGCTTATCCAAAAGGACTACAGGCAGCCCTTCAATAATCAGTTTCAGCAAATCCACGTTATAATATGTCCCATGGCAGGGCATGATCACCATGCCAAGAACCTTTTCCTGTTTTAAAAAATCAATTTCTTCTGTCTCTTTTACCCTATCACCATAAGAAAACCGGATCAAAATCTTATATCCTGCTTCTTCTGCACACTTATCCAGCATATACAGAAGATCCAGACCAAAACAGGAAGAAATATGCTCCAGAACTACACCGATTTTTCCTTTATATGTTTTTTCAGAAATATCCTGTTCTTTTGCTGTTTCTTCTATTTTTTTCCTGCTCCCGGACTCAGGCACATGAATAAAGCTGCCTTTTCCTTTTACCCTGACTAGATATCCCCTCTCTTTTAATCTGTTCAGTGCATGTGTGATCGTAATCGTGCTGACACCATATTCCTTTGCCAGTACTTCCCCCGGAGGAAGGCATTCCCCCTGCTGCAGTTCTCCCTTCCGGATCCGTTCCTCTATTTCCTCTGAAATCTGCATATACAAATATTGATTCTTTTTCATTTTACACCTCATTTTTAAGCTGTTAGCCTTACCTTATTTCATATAATAAATTATATAATACAGACTCCAAACCTTCAAGAAAAATATATTTTATTCTACCAAAAAGAAAGGGAGTACCTGAATGGTACTCCCTGATCCCAGCTCCGGATCTGTCTCTGGCAGGATTATCTGTAAATAATATCTTCTCTGCTTGGTCCGTTGGAAATCATAGTAATCGGGAATCCGATTTTTTCCTCTACAAACTCGATATATTTACGGCAGTTTTCCGGTAAATCCTCATATTTTTTGATTCCGCGGATTTCACACTTCCAACCCGGCAGGACTTCGATCACTGGTTTTGCCTTTTCCAGAAGATGTGTTGTTGGGAATTCTGTGGTGATCTGGCCATCAATGTCATAAGCTACGCATACCGGAATCTCATCCAGATAACCCAATACGTCAAGAACTGTAAAAGCAACGTCTGTAGTCCCCTGCATACGGCATCCATATTTGGAAGCCACACAGTCGAACCATCCCATACGTCTCGGACGTCCTGTGGTAGCGCCGTACTCTCCGCCGTCACCGCCTCTGCGTCTTAATTCATCTGCCTCCTCGCCGAAAATTTCAGAGACAAAAGCGCCTGCTCCCACTGCACTGGAGTAAGCTTTGCACACAGTGATGATCTTCTTGATCTCATACGGCGGAATACCTGCTCCCACTGCGCCGTATGCGGCCAGGGTGGAAGAAGATGTTACCATAGGATAGATACCGTGATCCGGATCTTTTAAGGAACCTAACTGTCCCTCTAAAAGCACTTCCTTGCCTTCTTTTAATGCATTCCACAGATAGAGAGAAACATCGCACACATATGGCGCCACCATTTCTCTGTACTGCTTCAGTTCTTCCATAATGTCATCCGGATTTAAGAGCGGTTTGTGATACAAATGCTCCAATGTTACATTTTTCGTTTCGCAGACACGCACTACTTTTTCTCTCAGTTCTTTTTCATCTTCAAATAATTCACTTACCTGAAAACCGATCTTAGCATATTTATCAGAATAAAACGGTGCGATTCCTGATTTTGTGGATCCGAAGGATTTTCCCGCAAGGCGTTCCTCCTCGTATTCATCAAATTTGATGTGGTAGGACATAACCATCTGAGCGCGGTCAGAGACCTTGATCTTGGGCATGGGTACGCCTTTTTCCACAATCGACTGAATCTCTTTAAACAGTACCGGGATATTTAACGCCACACCATTTCCGATCACACTGGTGGTATGGTCATAGAACACACCGGAAGGAAGGGTATGGAGCGCAAATTTTCCATAATTGTTTACAATGGTATGACCTGCATTGGCACCGCCCTGGAATCTTACGATAATGTCTGATTCCTGTGCAAGCATATCGGTGATCTTACCTTTCCCTTCATCTCCCCAGTTTGCCCCTACTACTGCTTTTACCATTTCAAATTCCTCCTGTAATTCCAATTCTTTCAACGACAGGCGGCAACTCAGCCTGCCGCGCATTGTCCCTAAGTATCATACTACATTTTCAGCCAGAAATAAAGACAAAAAGTGAAAAAACTCTATATTCTGCAGAAAAGTTCCCAAAGAAAAGGGCAGCCCCAGTTTCCCTGAAGCCACCCTTTCTATCCGATAGGTTCGTCAGTTTTCTATGTTTTCAAAATGTACCACTGTCTTATACAAAGCCTTTTCCTCCAGCAGATCGTGAAATTCCATACTTTCCCCTTATCTTTCCACTTCTCTCCTGCGGAAAATGATAAACAGAACTGCACTGACTCCCATTAAAACAGGATAAAACAGGTACGGCATGATCTCAACCGGAGAAATCGCCGCCATCCCTGCCGCTGTGAGAAGCTGCGCTCCGTACGGGATCAGTCCCTGCCCCACAGAGGCAAAAATATCCAGAAGAGATGCGCTCCTCCTGGGTGACACGCCAAATTCATCACTGATTTCCTTGGCAATAGGTCCTGCCATAACAATGGCTACCGTATTGTTTGCCGTACAGCAGTCTACCAGAAGAACCAGAAGAGAAATACCAAATTCTCCTCCTCTTTCTCCGCTGATCCTCTTCTTGATAAGGTTCAGAATAAACTCAATACCGCCGTACTCCTTCACAAGGGCAACAATGGCAGCAACGATAATAGAAATCACAGTAATGTCATACATACTGGTGATACCATCCCCCATCTTCTGAAACAGCTCTCCAAACGCAAATGCACCTGTTCCCACGCCCACTGCCGCGGATAAGATTGTTCCGGCGATCAAAATGATAAATACGTTGATTCCAATTAATGCACCGATGAGTACTACCAGGTAAGGAACCACCTTAATCACCTCATAGCTTAAATCACCTTCAATCTTACCGGAATTTCCTCTGGCAATGACAAAGAACAGTACAGCTGTAATAATCGCTGCGGGAAGAACAATAAGAAAATTCTCTTTAAATTTATCTTTCATATCACATCCCTGGGTTCTCACTGCTGCAATGGTGGTATCCGAGATCATGGATAAATTGTCCCCGAACATAGCGCCGCAGACAATGGCTCCCATACAGATAGGCATGGCGATTCCTGTCTTCTCCGCGATTCCCACCCCAATGGGCGCCATGGCTGTGATGGTTCCTACAGAAGTTCCCATAGAAACCGAAATAAAGCAGCCAATAACAAACAGTCCCACTACGGCAATGGAGGACGGCATAATGGAAAGTCCCAGGTTAACTGTACTCTTTACACCTCCTGCTGCCTGGATTGTTCCTGAAAACGCTCCGGCTGCCAGGAAGATCAGACACATCGTGACAATATTTTCCTCCCCGATCCCTTTTGAGATAATTGTGATCTTGTCATTAAACCGCACCCGTCTGTTCTGGGCAAAAGCCACAGCCAGTGCAATAAGAAATCCCACAATTGCCGGCATGGTATAGAAGTCTCTGGACAAGACTCCCGCACCGATAAAGATTACCAGAAACACTCCGATCGGTAAAAGTGCTTTGGGATTTCCTCCTTTTTTCTGATACATGATATCCCTCCTTCTTTCTGCAATATCTTCTGTATTTGACAGGCAGGTCCGCCCAGCGTCCTGCTCTGCTGTATGCCTTATATAAGGCAAAAACGGAGGCGGACAATACCGCCTCCGGATACGTTATTACTGTCTATCTTGTTTTATACATTAATTTCTGCTGTCATTCCCAGAACATCTTTGTTGGCTTCCAGTATTGGATTGATCACATTTTTCAGGAAAGCATCTACCTGAACAGCTGCTCTTCCTGTATATTTTGCAGGATCCATAGTCTTCTCCAGATCTTCCAGACTCATGTTAAATGCCGGATCTGCCGCGATCAGCTCCAGAAGGTTATTTTCTCTTCCTTCCACTTTCACATTCTTTCCTGCTTCCATGGATAACTCACGGATTCTCTCATGAAGCTCCTGACGGTCGCCTCCCGCTTTTACAGCGTCCATCATAATATTTTCTGTTGCCATAAACGGCAGTTCGCTTCTTAAGCGTTTTTCAATTACTTTCGGGTATACCACAAGACCATCTACTACATTTAAGCAGAGATCCAGGATACCATCCACCGCAAGAAATCCTTCCGGTACAGAAAGTCTCTTGTTTGCAGAGTCATCCAGGGTTCTCTCAAACCACTGAGTAGCAGAGGTAATGGCAGGGTTTAAAGCATCTATCATAACAAAACGGGACAGAGAGGCAATTCTTTCGCTTCTCATAGGGTTTCTCTTATATGCCATAGCAGAGGAACCGATCTGGCTCTTCTCAAAAGGCTCTTCCACTTCTTTCAGGTGCTGCAGAAGGCGGATATCGTTGGAGAATTTATGGGCGCTCGCAGCAATGCCTGCCAGTACATTCAGCACCCTGGTATCCACTTTTCGGGAATAAGTCTGTCCTGATACAGGATAGCATTCCTTGAATCCCATCTTCCTGGCGATCATGGGATCGATCTTGTCGATGGTTTCCTGATCTCCGTCAAACAGTTCCAGAAAGCTTGCCTGTGTTCCTGTGGTACCTTTGGATCCCAGAAGCTTCATCGTTCCCAGAACATGATCCAGGTCCTCCAGATCCAGAGAAAACTCCTGCATCCACAGAGTAGCTCTTTTTCCTACCGTAGTAGGCTGTGCAGGCTGAAAATGTGTGAAAGCAAGGGTTGGAAGTGCTTTATATTCATCGGCAAATTTCGCAAGTTCCGCTATCACATTGAGAAGTTTCTTACGGACCAGCTTCAGGGCTTCTGTCATCACGATGATGTCTGTATTGTCCCCCACATAACAGCTGGTGGCACCCAGATGAATGATTCCTTTCGCTTTCGGGCACTGCACACCATATGCATATACATGAGACATAACGTCATGGCGCACCTGTTTTTCTCTCTCTTTTGCCACATCGTAGTTGATATCATCCGCATGCGCTTTTAACTCATCGATCTGTTCCTGGGTAATGTTAAGTCCCAGTTCCTTTTCTGTCTCTGCCAGTGCGATCCACAGTTTTCTCCAGGTACGGAACTTCATATCAGGAGAAAAAATATACTGCATCTCTTTGCTTGCATAACGTTCAGATAATGGACTTACGTATCTGTCTGTATTCATATTCTCTTACCTCTCTACTGTTTTGTATTCTTTACCTCCGTGTGCGCCTGGATTTCTTTGTGTTTTTCCTCTGCGCACACATGGATTATATAACATCACCTGGGAAAAAACAAGCTAAAATCCAGTGCTTTTATGGTACCTGCGGATAAACTCCTCCAAAAGCACCTCCGGTTCTTCCTCCGAAATCTCTGCCTTGTCCATGGTCTCTTCCAGCGTCTTTATGATCTCTTCTTCCTGTTCTTTGTCCGCCCCGGCATTCCTGCACAGATCCGTAAAGCTTTCCGGATCTGCCAGATACCCTGCCCGCAGGTGGGAACTCATTGCCTGTTTTGACCGCAGCAGTTTAAAAGCTTCCAGGAAGCAGTCTGATGCCTCCCGAAACTGGAACAGATGCATATAGGCACATCCCATGTTATACCAGATTTCACCTGCAAACTGTTCTCCCAGCCCTTCTCTCTCTTCCTGTCCCAGGGCATTTTCATAAATCCGAAGAGCATTGACATACATTTTATTCTCTGCCAGATAATCTCCCTTTTTCTTTTCCCGCACGATCCCGGGCTGGCTCTGCAGAAGTTCCAGAGTCTCATTTAATTGCTTAAATTCGCTGTGGGTCAGATAGTGGATTTCTTTAAAAACCGCAAGAATAAATTCTGCAGTTCCTTTTTCTTCTTCTAAAATTTTATAAAGCCTTCTGTACAGATTGACAAGCCCCAGTTCCTTCTTCAGCCAGTCGCAGAGATGCTCATTGATGATCGTCTCATCCAGAAGATAGATATTATGGTAAAAATAATAGCACAGTTCTTCTATGGTATAGATATTGGTGCTGATATTTTCAATATAATAGGGCAGGGATGCCTTCTTTACTTGACACAGGATATATCCTCCCAAAACGCTCACTCTCCTTTACCATGATACTTTCTCTGTCCATACTTTCCTGCTGGAAGGAAACAGCTCACCAAATCCCAGATCCTCTGCCAGGATCACGCATTGCTCTTCGTTCTCATAAGAGACTGTCAGCCGAAGCCTGGAAGTTTTATTGGGACGTTTGGGAAGACCGGGAAGTTTCATGACAAACCTGGTCCTGCTTCCCCCTTCCATGGGAATAACTGTAAATTCCAGTTCTTCTTTCTCGTCCAGAATCAGTTCCAGGCTGGTATAAACCTCATACCAAAGCTTTCCAGCCTCCACAATGGCCACATTTCTGACAGAGCCGTTGACATCCATCTCCATCTGTACATTGCTTTTGATCATCATAGGACTCAGATATTGAAAACCTTTCAGCTCATCTTCCCCGGACTTTTCTCTGGCGCCGAAACATGCACCTTTGACATACAGATTATTTCCATAATAGACATGCTTCTGGTTCCTGCACAGATAAGGGACCGACCGCACTGCCCAGCTCTGGTCAAAACCCGGTCCTACCATATAGATACTGGTATAAGCATCGTTTCTGCAGGAATCGGCGATCAGCTGGTGAAAGGCATCGTCTCTCTCCTCCGGATCTTCCGGAAGCATTACAGTCTCTCCATAACGGACAGCTGCCAGCATAGGCCGCCTGGCAGTATCAATCTCCAGCTTGGCAAAGGACACCTGATTCACGTCAAAGATAAACCAGCCTGCTCTTCTGTTCCAGTTCTCTTTTCTGTGATTCATCGCATAGTAGTAAAAGCTTTCGGCATAATCCTGAATGTAAAATTGTTCTCTGGAAAATCCCAGTCTTTCTCCTGCTTTCTGCAGAGTTCTCACCAGGGGGGCATTCAGTATGGGGACTGTTGCCATGATCCCTTTGATCTGTCTGACAGGCTCTCCTATCCCCAGAAGCTCAATACACCCTGACAGATAATTTGCCATCAGTTCCTCCGGAAGATATGAGGTACCGTCAATCTCCACAGGTGTTTCCCGGGCACAGATGCCAAGGATCCCATGAACAGGGATATCACCTTCATGGGCAGTATGGAATTCTGCTTCCAGACCACAGTGCCAAATCTCTTTTCCCGGGGTTTTGGACAGCAGAGTGGCAAACTCATATAAGTTGCTCCCTGCCTTCACGGAAATAGAGACCGGCTCCCGCTCCTTCCTGTCAAAATAACAAATCTGTGAATACGTTCTGCCAATATCCAGGCCCACTATTATATTTCTGGTTTCATTCATCTTGCATTTCCTCCTAATCCATCAGCCTGAATAATTCATCTATCATCTTTTCCTGTCTCTGATATTTCACTGTCATCTCTTTTAACTTTTCCCGGCTTCCCTTAGATTTTAATACCAGCATGGCATTGATCATCTGATATTTGCTGGTACCTTTTGCGCTGCTCTCCGGGATGGTAAGAATCTCTTCTTTTCCTGTTTCTTTCCTGCCGTCTCTTTCAATTTCAAAATAATAGTGAAGGACTTCCCCGTAAAACAGAATAAATTCTTTGTTATAAATTCCCTGATACCGCTCTTTCACAGCCTCTGTTTTCCAGGTTCCTTCTTCCTTCTCCCTATCCACCTTAAAGTGAAGAATAACTTTTGCCCCGGGTCCAGCCTTGCATTGTGCAAAGACTTTATCCTCCAGCTGTCCCGAAAACAGCAGTTCTCCCGGCAGATCTCTGAAAAATGCAAACCGCAGTTTCTGCCGTTCACATTCTGCCAAAATCTTCTCTGACCGTTCCATTCTCTCCTTCGTCCAGCTGCCTGTTTCTGTGTAATGCTTTAAAAGTGCCAGACGGCAGACGATATCACATTCCCACTCCCTGTCTGTAATTTTCTCCAGGGTCGTAAAAAGAAACTCCTCTTTCTGATCTCCTCCCACAAAATATCCGTAGGACTCAAAGGTGAGATAAGAAAGAATTACCAGTTCTCTTCCTCCCTGACTGATATATTCCGCCAGAATTCTCAGTCCCTCATCAATACAGCATCTGGTAAACATACTGTAAATCAGGATTTTTTCTTCCAGCTGATAGCAGTCCAGCCCAAATCCCATGGCGCGCTCCCACAGGAATGCCATCTCTTTTACCGGACCTTCAAAATGTTTTACCAGATATTGAAGCAGAACTTCGTCATATACGCCTTCCTTTACAATATAAGAGGCAAGAAGCACCAGCTCCTCATCATATTCAAACTCCATCGCCAGGATCATCTTGCTGCACAGCCTTAAAAGCACGGGCATTTCCACACCTTCATAGCCATATTCTGTGATCAGGTCATAGGCGCCGGGATACATATTCTGATGAACCAAAATCGTGATCAGAAGTTCTTTGTTCACCCTGGCGAATTCCCGGAAATCCATTTCCATCAGAGAACTTCTCAGATTGGTGCTGTCCATATGTTCCTGATAATACAGAAGCAGTTTCTTCCTGACATTCTGCCTGTATTCCTCACAGAAAGCTTCCTGTTTCAGAATCTTTTCAAACACGGATACATTCTCTTTTGTTACCTGCTTTTCCTGATGCAGATCTCCTGCCAGATAAAGCAGCAGTCCCGGGTCATTGCCCGGAGCTTCCTTCAGGTTCTGCGCCAGCTCCTCGATATCCAGAAGGCTGCGGCAATTATAATCCACCGTGCCGGTATACCGTTTCTGGCTGCTGTCCTCAAACAGGATCACCGCGTCTTTACTGTAAAGATTGATATAGGCGGTCCTGTCAGCACAGAGATACACCTGTTCCTCGCGAAATGCCCCGTGACGTACGATCACTTTTCGGATTTTGGGATCATCACAGTACAGCCTGTGGGTAAACATAACACGACCCAGAGCGGCTCTTACATTTTCATCTTTGGAATCTGTGCAGAATTCCTGATAAACCACCGCAAAATCCTCATTCATTCTTCCTTCTTTGATTTTCTCTGCGGCAAATTTTTCCATGGAACTCTGATAAGAAAGATAGGTTTCCCTGTCCACTGCCTTATTTCTGATCACGCTGCTGTATACAAAAGCTTTTTTCTGATCACTGAGGGTATTATTATATCCAAAATACAGGCGGATCACTTTTGGCAGCACTTTCTGATAATTTCTGCTCATAGTTTCAATGTAATATTCATACAGTCCTGTGATTTTCAGCTCTGCCTCAACTGCCAGTTCGTACCACCTGAAATACTCCTCTTTCCTTGGTTCTCCTTTCATGATCAACTGGCAGACTGCCCGGATCACATGTTCTGAAGGGTATTTCTCATAAATATATTCCAAAAGCTCATACACCGACCTGGAAAAAACTTTCATCTGACCTGCCAGGTCCACTGTGCGGAATGCCATCTCCTCTGTGAGAATATTATTTTTCGCCGCAAACCGCAGTACCTGTATGGTAAAAGCATTTAATTTCCGGAAAACTGTACCGTCTTCTGCAGCCATAGTACAGGCTTTCAGATACAGAAACGGACTTCTGCAGCCTGTGCGGTACTGCTCTTCCAGATAAAACAGCTTTCCTGACTGACTGCGTACCTCCTCCTGGTTTAATTCCATGACCATGGCAAGAAGCAGAAAACTGTCCGGCCTGCGCCGGTATAACTGCCAGATTTTCTCTGCAAGCGCCCTGCTGCTTTCTGCACTGCGGTCGGCCAGATAATTCACATAGAGGAAAGCTCCTCTCACAATTTCCTCTTTACGTACTTTCTGATTTTTTTCAAGGGAATCCAAAAGCATGCGCGCCCTGGCCTTGTCTCCTGCTTTCGTATGGACATAAGCCTCATACAGCTGGGCTTCAACAGAGAAATATCCGTTCTCCGCCAGTTCTTCCAACATCTTGAAAACTTTCTGCGCCCACTCCTCCGCAGACAGTTTTCCCATACACATGGCAAGGAAATCTCTGGATCCTTCCAGTCTTTTCTTCTTCTCATATGCTGTTACATTCACCTGAATCCTGTTTCCCCTGGACGCAGTCACAGTATAAGTAAGGGTCTGATAAACCGTCTGGATCCTGATGCGTCCGTAGTTTTTTCCTCTTCCCAGATTTTCCTTGCGTATAATATATTCCAGGTCATAGAAACTTCCGATGAAATGTCCGTCTCCGATAACCTTTTTCTCCACTTCCAGAAAATCCCCTTCCACAGAGATCTCTGCCCGCAGATATCCCCATCCGCTTCTTTTTATCCGCAGTGTATCTTTTAAAGAGGTCTGAACCTCATACAGCTCCAGAGCATCCTTTTCCAGGTTTAAGACTACAGGTTCTTTCTTTCCCGCGCCAATAAGAAATTCTTCCAGATTCTGATAGGGAACCGGATTTTTCACCATGGACTCGTAGACCGGAAGAAGTTGTTTCTCCCCTTTAAGGATTTCAGCAAAGGAAGGATCCAGGAACAGCTGGTATGCCTCTCTGAAGTCTTCTCGCGCCAGCCGCACAAAATCATCAAAATTCCCCAGCGTTCCCTGGGAAGACTTTACTTCCGGTTTCTTTACCAGCACAAAAAAAGGCACCCGGTATTCCCCGATACTGGTACTCAGCACAACTTCTCCTTCTATGGTATCACCATCTTTCAGCCCCTTTGCATCTACACCATAGGGAATCTCTATCTGCTCACCGGAAAATTTTTCCTTTCCCAGGAGAAACCTTCTGTGGCTGGACCAGGCAATGCCCTTGATCCGGCTTTTATCCTCTGCTGCCAGAATCAGTTCACCTCTTGCCCTCTCCCTGGGCGTTGTACTCATCCGGATTTCCTTTCCGGAAAGCAAAAGCCCCGGCACTTCATATTCAAATCTTCCGTTTATCAGTTGTTCCATTCGTCTCTTCAAAGTATCCACCCTTACCCTGTCCTTCTTTCCCGGAAACGCTCCGGATTTATTTATATAATTGGAAACCGGCAAAGCCTGCTTTCCATTCTTTAATGCAGCAGGCGGTATGGCGTGCCGCCCGTTGTTTTAAGTATTGAACTCACATTCACATTCTGTTACTATAGAATCATGTTCGCCGGTCGCAAATTTAAATTTTTCATGAAGGCATGAAAAACTCTATTTTCGACCCTGGTATGATACAGATTATACACTACAAAAGATTGCTGTGCAACTTTTGTTCTAAGAAAGGAAGGATATGCATGCTGAAGCATAAAGACCATTTTCACGGCAGCGACCTGGAGAAAATTGAGGAAATCTATCATATTAAAAAAGAAGATATCACCAGCTTTTCTGCAAATGTAAACCCTCTGGGTATTTCCCCTCTTTTAAGGGATACTCTTGCAAGACATGTAGATGCCATTGCCTCCTATCCCGACCGTGAGTATACCAAACTGAGAAAAAGCATCTGCAGCTATACCGGCGCCCAGTTTGAAAATATTATTGTTGGAAACGGTTCTACAGAGCTGATCTCTCTTTTCATCCAGACTACACATCCAAAAAAAGCTCTGATCCTTGGCCCTACCTACTCAGAATATGAACGGGAAATCTCTCTGGAAGGAGGGCATACTCTGTATTATCCTTTAAAGGAAGAAAATGATTTCCAGATGGATGTGGAAGATTTATGTTCCCAGTTAAATGACGGTATCGATCTTCTGGTTTTATGCAATCCCAACAACCCCACTGCCACAGCTATCACACGAAAGGAGATGCGCCGGATCCTGGATTGTTCCCTTCAGCACGGTATTTCTGTCATGGTAGATGAGACATACGAAGAATTCGCTCCTGAAAGCAGCAAAATTTCTTCTATCCCCCTGACCAATAATTACAATAACCTGATCGTCCTGCGGGGAATTTCAAAATTTTTCGCTGCCCCCGGACTGCGCCTTGGATATGCGGTGACCGGGAATCCGGATCTTTTAAAGTATATTAACACGAAAAAAAATCCCTGGACTATCAACAGCCTTGCGGAGATCGCCGGCTGTATCATGTTCTCTGACAAAGACTATATCCGTCAGACCAGGGAACTGATCTGTGCAGAAAGAGATCGGCTCTACCGTCTGCTCTCATCCTGGAAAACCATCAAAGTCTTTCCTTCCTGTTCCAATTTTTTCCTTGTAAAAATTTTAAGGGAAGATATTACCTCTGAAATGATGTTTGACTCTTGTATCCGGAAAGGACTGATGATCCGCGACTGTTCTACTTTTCCTTTCCTGGACTCCTCTTACATTCGCTTCTGTATTATGAGTCCGGAAAAAAATGATGAACTGATGGAAGCCTTTCGGGAAGTATTAGGGGAATAAGTTAAGGAGCTGTCGCATTAATCAAAGCCGAAAATATTTATACATTTTATTGCTCAGTCTGTGCCGCTTTGAGCCTATGGTCTCAAAGCTATGCGCGACAAATTCG
>PPYE01384179.1_pt1 | contig 86067 bp, 84 predicted proteins | sample 1559881 | NCBI WGS metagenome assembly PPYE01 (sample SAMN08240022, study PRJNA423297) | Human gut metagenome, whole genome shotgun sequencing project.
TGCAAAACTCGACAAGAACTCTAATTATCAAGTAAATATGAAAGAAACTGACATAAATAAATGGGTAACATTAATGATTTTATGTTGAGTTCAACATAAAATCATCATCTCGGCAAAGAGGTCCAGCGCCTTATCCTCGCTGTTCGGTCCCTCTGTATTTCGCTTTCTATAACCGGCCATGACTGCTACTGATTGGAGTTATCCGATTCGGGAACATATTGCATCAATTCTTCCACTCGGCAGGAGATGTCCGGCTTCCCGTTATGTACCGAGACCGTCAGTTCGCCCTTGGCCTCTACCTTGACACCCGGTTGCAACCACTCTTCGCGTTGCCTGTCGAAGCAGAAGAAGCGCACCCACTGGTACTCGAAATTCTCATCGACCTTCTTGATGCTGAATGCCGAGAACATCGTGTAGGGTTTGTCGTTCCTGTCTTTCCGTTCCTCGATATTTTTGCCCACTTTACCGCGAAATGCCATATCTCCTTTGAGAAAATCCGCCGTGTCTGAGGCAACCGGATCGATACGGTCTGCAAAAAGGTTGAAATAGAGTTTGTCACCCCTGCGTTTCAGAAACAGCGTTCCTGTAATCTCCACGTGCGAACCGTTCCGATAACCTGATGCCTCCTCTTGGGAGCCGTCTTTGCTGACACTGATTTCGATAACTTCGTTTTGACCGTCTCGGTCCGGAATCGTGACACGTAGCGGAAAAGACAGAAACGAATTTCCTTCCTTGTTTGTTCTCGCCGAAGCATTGCGGCCTATCGTGCCGCATACCGTAACATTACATTTAATCATTTTGCTTTTGTCTTTTAATGATACACATATACCATCTGACAAACAGGGTCCTATGAATTGAAGTTGAACAGACTGGTGGCGGCCCTAATCAGGAGCACGTATCCTTATGTAGATGAATCCTGCTGCAATCAGCAACTGCACCCCCATGACGACGAGCGTTGTCACCCAGCCCAGCAGCAGGTAACAGAGCAGAATGTGCAGGACGCAGACGGATGGTCCGAATAGATACCCGCATAACCGTATCATCACGCGTTTTATCATGGCTTTCGGATTTTATCGTTTCAGGATTTCCGTCTGTCCCCGTTGCTCGGCCATTCCCTGCTCGAAATTCAGCGAGGCTGCCTCCGAGAGGATGACCGTGTTCAACAGTCCAGTCACACGCAGTCGTTTGGCTTCTTCCGAAAGAGAACCGTCGTTAAGCGTCACCGACAGGCGGCTTAACTCGGCAGAGGTCAGTTCCCGCGATACCTGGACGCTTCCGTTGTCCGCTTGCAGGACAGCCCGCCCGTTTTCCCCGATCACGAGGTCGCAACTTTTCATGCCGGGCAACAGCGATGTCAGGTCGATTTCCCGGCGGTCCATCGCCTCGGAAATGGCCGCCTTTTGTTCTTCCTCGTTTTTGCTGTCGATTTGCGTCGCCAGCAACATCAGGGAGGTAAAAGCGGTCATGGCCATCTCCACGATAGGGTCGCTACACCCTGACAGTCCCACGCCGCTGTCCTCCGAGGAGAGCAGTTTTTTCATCCATGCATCGGGTGAAAGGTTTTCCTTGGCATTCTCCGGACTTTTATATTTGGCGAACAGGTCGTTGCCGTTATGCAACACTTGTTGTTTGATGTTGCCCTTTTGTGCGATTTCAGCCAGATACGCTGCCGGATCGACGTCCCGTTGCGTACCGTCCGCATGAATTTGCCGGACACTGAAATGCAGGTGTTCCCCGCTCTTGCCCGATTTACCGAGCCGATTTCCGGCCTGTACTGTATCATCGGTTCTCACGAATACCTCGCCGAGGTTTTTGTAGGTACACTGTATTTTGCAGCCGTCCGCACGGGGGTATTCCACCGTGAGCGATTTGTTTCCGACAGCGACGACCTTGCCGCCTTGTTCCGTCGCCAGCACTGCATCGCCGTTGTTACATCGGATGTCCATGCCTGTGTGCATTCGTTTTGTCCCGTCCTTGGTGTCTTGCCGCATACCGAACGGTGAGGTGACGAAAAGAAACTCTTTCCGTTCCACCGGAAACGAATAGTCCACTGCATTTCCGGCTTCCCGGAGCGGGTTCTCTTCCACACCGAACCGCTTTCCCTGCGCTTCCATCTCCTGCATGACCTGACGGTCGTACTTTTGCAGCCCGTTCTGCTCGATGATACGTTGCAGACTGTCGGCATAATGCCCGCCCGTGGCATAGCCCGCCTTTTCGAGCCCCAGCGTCCAGCCTTTGTAGTCGTCGGGAGAGAGCGAGAAACAACGGGCATAGCGGTTGTTCTCTTTCAGGAAGCGTGAGTGATGCTCATACGAATCGCCCACACTGTCGTAACTGCAGAACTTCTCGTTCGGCTTGTCATCGGAATACAGGCTGTACCGGCCACCCTCGGCAATCCATTCGGGCGTGGCCTTGATACCGAAGTGGTTGTTCTCATTCTGCGCCAAACGGCTCTGTCCGTTGGAACTTTCCAGTATGCCCTGTGCCAGCGTCACGGAGGCCGGAATGCCGTACCGCCGCATCTGTTCCATCGCATAGTCTGCATATTGTTCCGTATATTCTTGATTCTTGTTTGCCATATTTCTACCTCCTCATGGTTGGACGTTGTTCGTTCTCTTCGTCGGTTGTTTCTGCAGGCCCGTTTTGCTGTGCCTTGGACATACCGTCACAATCCATCACGTATGCCCGTAGCGCATGAATTTGCTGCCTTGTTTCCTCATTGTCATGCTCGAATACCAATATGATTTTGTTTGCATCATACGGAACGCGTTCTTTGCTCGGAGGCAGGTTCAGTTCGTTCGCAATGGTCTCCGCATCATACATGGAAGCATAATAGTTGTTCCCATGTTTGAAAAGGACGACCGCTTCCGGTTGTTCTTCTTTGATTTGCTCATACTTGCCATACAGTTGTTCCGGCATATCTTTTATGGACAACTCTTTTAGGGATGAACCGGCTTTCTGGGCTTCCCCGGCGGTTTGTTTAGGATTCTTGTCTTTATCCTGCTGCTGGGTATCCTCTTCTCCTTGTTTCTTTCCGGCACTCTCTTCCTGCGTCTGTCCTTTGCGCAGTACGTCGGCGAAAAGCGTGGCCGCCAGATGGCATTTGTATTTGGCACGGTCCTCCGCCACCCACATGCGTTGCCATTGTTGCCGGGTGACGCTTCGGGGTTGTAATTTCTTTCCGTCAATGGTCGCCACGCACAGAGTCCCTTCTTGTTTGGTCTTGAACACGGACACCCGCTGAATCCGGTTCAGGTCAATGTCCTGCGCCCCGCTGCTGAACAGGTCCACTTTCAGGTCGGGTTGTGTTTCCGCCAGCGCATAATACTTGTGCGCCAGCTCCATGCGTACATTTTCGATATTGTCCATCGACTGTTTGAGGGTGGAGAAGAAGCGGTTCAGGTCGTCCTTGTCGGGATAGATACTGTACCCGCTCTGATGTTCGGGCTTCAGATACAGTGCCCAGCGGTTCTTGTCGTCCTGAATCATCTGTACTTGGTCGAAGCCGATTTCGTCCGCCCGTTTGACCGCAGGCGTTACGTCCAATGTGGAGAGCATCTCCAGCGCCCAGTTCTTCAGCCGGGCCAGTGACACCTGTTTTTGGGCGAAATAAGTATCATCGGGCCTATACCCCCATGCGCCGTCAGGATTGAAGAAACGCACGTTTTCGATCCCTTCCCTTCGCAAAGCCCTGCCGATACGGGCCTTGTTCATGCCCGGCACTTCATTGTCCACTTCCGGCGACGCACCGGCAGGGAGTATCACATCCGCCGATTTCGAGGACGGGTCGATGACAATGACAATGGTCTTGTCCTCCTTGTTCGGGTGTTTCCGGATCTCGTCAGCTACATAGAAATGCTTGGGTAACTGCTCCTGCATGTCCGAGGTCTGCCGGCGGTTGCGCATCGTGGCATATTCGATTTTCTCGCCCCGTTCTGCCTTATGGATTACTTCGAGGGCGTTGTTCACGTCGCTTTCGAGGGCGTCCACCAGGTTGGGGTTCTCCTTGAGTTCCCGGTTCCAGTAGTCCACCAGTTCAAGGCTTTTGTCGGACAGACGGGCGGGCAGTCCCAATTCCAGCATTTTGATTCCCGAAGCCACCTCCACGATTAGCCGTTCCTGTTTGAGGGCATCTTCCGAGGGACCCATACCGTTTTTCATCACCATGCCTTCACGGGCCAGCCGTTGCTGGTGTCCCGTGGCACTTACGATTTGCCGCAGTGCCTCCTGTACATAATCGTTGTAGTGTCCGAAATCCCGTTGGCGCGGCATATAGACCGCATCGCGGTCTGTCTCGTAATGGGGCATTCCGCTTCCGTCCGAACGCACGGGCACGAGATTGTCCCGCATTTTCAGCAGGAAGTCGTTGAAACGGATATGCAATCGCCGTTCGTCGGCCTCGGAATATCCCCGTTCCACGGCACTGCCGTCTTTCAGCAATACCATATCGTATTCCTCCTTATCCACGTAAGGCAGTGTCGTTTGGTCGATATTGAAAAGTGTGCGGATCTCCCGGTTATGTATGCCCTTGTACTGTTTCTGCACCTCCTCGTCCAGTTTCAGATAGGCGTCTCGGCTGATGATGTCCTCCGGATTGTTGCGATGGACGTACTTATTCCAGTTATAGAACAGGAACGGGACTCCCTGCTCGTGCTCACGGACAGATGTGCCGCGAGCCTTGGCATCGCTGTAAAGGGTAAACAGGTTGGTCTTGCACCCGTTCCGGTCCGAATGCAATGCCATAAACAACCCGTTGAACGGGCTGACGGCGACACCGCGCGGGTAGAATTTTGGAAAACCTTTGCCAGCGGCGTTGAGCCAGTGGCCTCCAGCGTTCGATGCTTCGTTCAAAGCCGTGGAGAGCAACTCTATCTGTCGCTCCTCGGCATTCTTTTCTATCTGCGATTTCTCTTTCATATTCCAAAATTTTTGTCGGTTACGAAATGATATTACTGAATGCCCCGTGTCCGCACGATGGTCTCCTGTTGTCCGTTGTCATAGTTCTGCGAAGCCATCTGGCGAAGTCGGTCGCTTTGGACGAGCACGGCATTGGCCAGCGTGTTCAGCGGCAAGGCACCGGCACGGTAGGCGTCCGCCACCGTGGAATTAAGCTGCACCGTGCAGGGCACGTGGTCTATCGTGGCAATAAGGGTATTGCCTTGCAGTACCGGATTCACAATACGTGGATTGAGCGGCTCATCGGGATAGCGTCTGTACTGCACCTTTTTGTCGGTCGTGGCCACATTTCCGTTTCTCTCCGTCCTTTCTTTTCCCAGTGCCTCGTGCCCCGCCTTGTTCAGCAGGTTCGCACCACCCAAGCCGATAAGCAACATCTTTAGCATCGGATTCTTGACGAATATGCCCGCCACGATACTCGCTATCGGCAGCAGGTTTTCTTTCAGTCCCAGTGATTGCGTCTTGCCTGTGAATATACCCAATAGCATGTCTGGCAGCATGGCCAACACACTGCCCGGATTACTCATGACTTCGCTGAAACCTTCCAGTCCGAGGAAACGGGTCAGTCCATCCCAACCGTTCTCGTTGGTCTGTATGGTCTGCGGTTCTTGCCTGGACGGCTCTTCCCGTATCGTTTTCTCGGTGGAGACTGTGGAAACCTGCACTTCTTTCGCCTCTTTTTCCCTCTGTTCGGATTCCTGACCGGCTTGTTCCGTTTCGGTATTCCCTCTTTCCAAGTCTTGCAGATAGGCTTCCTCCTGTCCGGGAGCGACCACCATCGGCACATCTTTATACCGTTCCGCCCGCTTCCGTTCTTCCCCGGCAGTTTCTTCCCGCCACGGCATATTTATACTGTCTGTTTTCCACCAATCCATAAAATCGAATGTTATAATCGGTATCTTTTTCTGTAACTCTCCGTTGGCTTCGGCCAAGAGTGTGTTCTCTTTGGGTGGAATCGCCGCTGCTTCCTTACGGAATCCCTCGAACACATTGCTTTCGCTGCCGAACACACCCTTGCTGATACACTCCTCTGCAGAGAGCGTCTGTGTCTCTTCTGCCCCGAAGTGATCGGCAACGGCCGAGATGGCTGTATCCGCTCCGATGAACCGTGCGAAGCTCGCCCACGAACCTGCACCGCCCAGCATGACGGTATCGGCTGAAGCCCCCAACCCCCAACCTGCTCCTTTTTCCAACTTGCTCGGACGATAGGCGGCCTCTCCGCGTTTCTCTATCTCTTCGGCCAGCGGCGAGCGGCTCAACGCCTGAGGCAACCCCAACAGGCTTGATTCAGCCGCTTTGCGGATGATGTAGTCCGCCGAGGACTTGGGCATACGTTCCTTCACCAGATGGTCTATCATCAGTTGCTCCACGCGGTAGTCCACGAAAGCGTAGGCGAGGTCACAGCCCAATTCCTGCGACAGTTCGTCGTAACGCTCGCGTCCGACTTCCTGCACGACGGTATCGCGCCACTCTCCGGCCATGTAGGCGAGATCGTGCTGTATTTCTTCCGACGAGAGAATCCGTTTATTGCACATCTCGATGTAGTCCTCTGTCGTTTTGGAGTTCCATTCTCCCGTTACCTTGAGTGTTTGGTACGGGTCGGAGAGCGGTTGGCCCGCCGACGCCATCATGCCGAGTATGCCGCTTATGGAAGTCGAATACTCCTTCATTTCCTCGCCCTGCTTCTCGGTCAGGTAGGTTTGCGTCTGCGTCATGACGGGGACGAGATGATGGCGGAAATAACTGCCCATGAGGGTCTCTATTTCCGCAAACCTCCTGCTATGTTTGATTTCGTCCATATAATCAATATCTTTCTATATCATGTTTATCTGTTTCAGCAGTTGTTCCTTCGTTTGTTCGATGGCGTTGTGGTACACTTCCATTTGCTTGGGGAAAAACTCTTCGAGCCATGCATCTTTTTCGATACGGTCTTGAATGAAGCGTACCGCCTGTTCCCGTTCGATTTCCACCGAGGCTTCCCCTTCTTCCCTGTTGTTGAACCATGCTTTCGTCCACTAACAAATAATTGAGAAATAAACGAAAATAAGGGAAATAAATAGAATGTATATCGTTGATTATTAGATATATAATCATTATTAGTTATTTCCCTTCATTTCTGAAAAAATCGCTTTTATTCGTGATTTTTGTTACCCAAAACGTTACTGGTAACGAAAATTTTGTTACCTTTGCAATGTAATTGTTACTCTATTCACAATGGGAAGACCGAAGAAAAAACTCACAGATAATTCAGTAAAGGTACGCTATAAGACGCTTGCCGACGGCCGCAAGTCCGTTTATCTCGACTGTTGTGACGGTTGCAGACGGACTTACGACTTCCTGAAACTGTACATCCTGCCGGAAACGGACCGCGAGGCCGTGCGCAGGAACAAGGCGACCATGAAGAAGGTCGAGGAGATACAGCGGGAACGTACCCTGCAACTGATGGGAATCGGAAACGGCGGCACCGGTGACAAGCCCGTATTCCATACGGACATGCCGCTTTCCGAATGGATGGACGCCTATATCGGCGAACAGAAAAGATACGGTGTCAAGAACACGGCCATAATAACCAAAGTGGCCCGGATACTGGGAACGATAGCGCCGGATGTCAGGATGTCGCAGGTGGACAAGGATTTCTGCCTGATGTTCATAGATTATTTGCGTAACGACTACCGTGCAAGGTCCGGCCAGCCCATCAACCGGACAACGGCATGGGGATACCAGTGCAAACTCCGTGCGGCCCTGAATTCCGCAGTCCGCGCCGGGGTGCTGAAAAAGAATCCCATGACACAGATTGATGCGGCTGACAAGATTTCCATGCCTGAGATCAGGCGTGAATATCTCACCATTGATGAGGTGAAACTGCTTATCGCCACCCCGTGTTACAGGGAAAGGGTCAAACAGGCCTATCTTTTCTGCTGTTTCAGCGGCCTCCGGTACGGGGACATGGAGAAATTGAGATGGCGCGACCTTTCCTGTGTCGACGGCCAGTGGTATGCCAGCATTGTCATATCCAAGACATCGGAACCCCTGCTGCTCCCCCTTTCGGGAAAGGCTATGGAATGGCTGCCCGAGCAGGAGGATGCCGACCCGGAGGAGATCGTGTTCTCCGACCTTCCGGACCATAGCGATGTGTGCAACCACCTGAAAAACTGGGTATGGTCTGCCGGAATCCATAAGGACATCTGCTTCCATACAAGTAGGCATACCTATGCCACGATGCTTCTGACACTCGGAGCCGACCTTTTTACCGTCTGCAAACTGCTGGGACACAGGAGTGTGAGAAGCACACAGATATATGCCAAGATAATCGACCGGAAAAAGGACGACGCGGCAAACCGGCCGGACGCGATATTCATCAACGATACAAACAGTAACACCTGATACAATGGCAAAGAAATCAATCCAACCCAAAATCAAGGAACCCGTAAGGCTGCGCAGCAAGAAGCTCGCCGACGGCTCGGAATCCCTCTATCTCGACATATACCGTGACGGACAGCGCAGCTATGAGTTCCTGAAACTGTATATCCATCCCGAAACCGGCCCGCAGATAAAGACACTCAACAGCGAGACGATGAAGGCTGCGAACACCATCAAGATGGAGCGTATCCTGGAAATCACCCACAACGAGGCCGGGCTGAAACACACATCAAGCCGGGCCAAGATGCTGCTGAAAGACTGGATGCAGACCTATTATGAGGACATGGAAAGAAAAGGGGCACGCTGTCTAAGGCTGCTGAAAAGCACGGTGCGGCTGCTCGGCGAATACAATGACAAGGTGGCCATGCGCGAAGTGGACAGGGCTTTCTGCACCGGGTTCATGAGGTTCCTGCAATATGACTACAAGACCAGATGGGGCAAGCCCCTCACCCCCAAAAGCGCGTCCGACTATGCCGGATATCTGAGCAGCGCGCTCAATGCGGCTGTAAGGGCCGGGGTCATCGGGGAAAATCCCTTCATGCAACTTACGCCCAAGGAGAGGATACAGGTTCCCGAAAGCAAGCGCGAATTCCTTACGGTGGACGAAATCAAGAGCCTCATAGCCACCGACTGCCCCCGTGAGGACGTGAAACGCGCCTACCTTTTCGCTTGCTTCTGCGGGTTGAGATTCGGGGATGTGGCCCGGATGAAATGGGGGGACCTCGTACTTGACGGCGGACAATGGAGGGTGACGGTGGTCATGCAGAAGACCACCACGCCGATATACCAGCCCTTGTCGGAATCCGCCATGAGCTGGCTGCCCGAGCGTGGGGACGCCTCTTCCAGCGATGCCGTGTTCGGGACGCTTCCCGCCCTTGCAAGGATAAACCTCATGCTGAAGGTATGGGCCAAGGACGCCGGCGTGACGAAACACATCTCATTCCATACCAGCCGCCACTCGTTCGCCACGATGATGCTCACCCTTGGGGCTGACCTCTACACGACCAGCAAGCTGCTCGGCCACTCCAACGTGAAAACGACCCAGATATACGCAAAAATCGTTGACAGCAAGAAAGTAGAGGCCGTGAACCTTCTTGACAAAGCGTTCGGGTAAACAAGTAAGTTGATATAAAAAAACATCGGGGCGATTTCAAGTCGCCCCGATGCGTGTACGCTTTGGCTTATGTAATCTAATTGGCGGCAGTCAATGTTTGTACGGCTACTGTTCGTACGTTTTCGCCATCCTCTGAATATCGCACATCATGGTAGAAGCGCATTTCATTACCGGAGAAACGGACAGTCCAATATTCCGAGGATTCGTCGTCCTTACCCGGTTCGTATTCGCATATAATGCCTTGCTGTTCATTATCCCATCTCCAAGTATTGATTTCCACGTCTTCACTTACAAAAAAACGGATAAAGATTCCCGTTGGAGTGAACACGTCCCTGTAGGCTACATCGTCAAAAATTTCCTCTTCTTCAAACATGTCCCCGATAACCTTAAAATGGCTGTCCACGATCTGTCCGTTTTCCAATTTCTTTTGACCGCGGGCGATATACTTGCCATTCCAGTAACACCACACATCATGGCTGATGTAGTCCCATGTCCGGCAGAGGCTTCTTGTGGCGTCTCCTTGCATGGGGGGGATCACGCTGGCATATACGGTTCTCACCGTCCCGTCGGGATATTTCAAACGTACTTTTGCAGCATCCTGCAAGTCAATTTCTATGCCATTGCTCAAACGGTATTTTTTATCGCCGAGTTTCGTAAACTTACCATACTGGCTGTCATTAAACGATATTGTACCGTTTTCATCCGTCGTACTTCTCGTGTGTATGACCTTATGCCCATTGTTGATATTTGAATTGTCTCCAATTCCAGCCGCGGCACAGGCCGAAGAAGTGTAACCGTTATACATGTTGTAAGAGGTAAACAGGTAATACCCGTCCTGCATAAGCTCAATCGAAGAAAACGGGGCGTTGTACCTGTCCTCAGCCTCAATCCGGATTGCATCCTCGGCATACGCCCCGGTAAGGCTGTTGGGTCTGAACTCGGCAGAGGGAAGCGCAACTTCCGGCGGCTCGTTATTGCCACTTGTTTCATCGTCGGATTCACAAGCCGACAGCACCATGCTTAGAGAAGCAAACAAATAGAATAAATGTCTGAATTTCATATTATATTATCATTTTTTTGTTAGAATCTTAGTGCTATATAAAAACGGGGGCCCTTCTGTTTCAGTTTGAAGTCTTTCGTGTTGAAAATGCCGCCGTTTTCTTCCGATCCGTCGTCATCGTCTTCATCGAATGAGGGCTGTTTGTATTTGATAGTGCTCCACAGCCCCTCCACACCGACGGATATCAGCTTGTAGGAAACGGAAACACCTGCCGACATGGCACAGCCGAAGCCGTAAGAAAATTTATCATTCTCTACGATACCGGCTGCCGTCGGTCTTGCATGGAAATAGGCTGAAACGATAAGATGGTTCCAGGGATTTACACTGATATTTGGTCCGATGTGCACGTCGTATTCAATTTTGTGCATACCCAGATTAACTCCCATTAAAGCAAGAGCCGAGCCACTGGGGTCATCAATCACGATGTCATCAAATCCGCCGGGGTTTGAGCCGGGGATTGTCCCCGGCGTGGAAGAGGAAGAGCCAGAGAGGGCCGCATTGTCAAGTTTAAGTTTGGCGTAATTGAGGTTCATGCCGAAGTCAAAACCGAACTTGAGCACTCCGCCAATCGGCTTGCGGTGAAAGTAAGTGGTTTTTCCGCTTTGGATGAACACGGAAAAATCTGTTTTCCATGTCATCGGCTCGCCGTCGATACGCTCGATACTGGGATTGGCAAGTCCGATTTTCCAGTATTTCCTGCGTCTCCAAATTTTTTCATACTGCCGTTCTTTTTCTTCGGAACTAAGCTGTGATTTGATTTGTGCCAACTCGGCAGATAAAATCTGCAATGAATCCGCCTGTTCATTCCGGTTTTCGGTGTTGTTACCGACTGAATCTGTCTTGATTTCCTGTGCTTGGGCGGCAGAAAACATCAGAAGCAACAGGGCGACGCTGGTAGTAATTCGTTTTATTCCCATAGTCTTGTTTTGGCCTGTACAGCTCCTCTTAGGCACTTGTTTACACGTGAAGCGTAGAACTGCAATACCACGTCTTAGTTTGGAGGTTGTAGGAAAACCTTTAGATACAGATGTAGTAATAGCAGCCCACGCTATAGCGTGAGAACCACTATGCTATCCTTGTATCTAATTTGAAAGTTTCCTACATTTCCAAACTACAAGATAAGCATAACGCTTCTTCCTTTTTTCGTATGTCTTGGATAGAGTCGCCCCCATCCGGGTGCAAAGGTAGTGAATTTCCTATAATAAATTCCCACGGTGGAGCGAAAATCAGCGTTTTAAGATTGATTTTATAGCCCGTTTGTACCCCTGTCGGTTCTCAAAGCGCAAAAAAACTGAAAATCAACAGGAGCAGGCAATTCCTTGACAACACCCATAAGACGCACGAAATATTACCCTGATGACAGAATATTGTACCTTGACGGTAACTTTTCGTGCACCGTTCATCCCTCACGACGGACCGTTCTATGTGCCGGGGATTTAATTCCTTCAAGCCTGTTTGGGACTTGTTCCGGTCAAATCCGACATATTCATGTCTGTCAGGCATGTAATCTGAATTTATGCCACTTAAAGAATGGGATAAATTCAGATTTGTGTACTTTTATACTTCTTCAAGTCGTATATGCCGCTTTGATTTTTTGTCATCACAGTTAAAATTCTTGTTTTTTGCGCAGAAAACAAGAATTGTTTTAGTAACTTTGCACCAAAATTGAAAACGACAATGGTTATAAGAGACAAGGTTAAGCAGGAGATAGACCGTATGCCGGAAGGCGTGGTGGTTTCGGCTTCCGATTTTGACATACCACGTCAATATCGCGCAACCCTTATCAAGGCACTCAACCAGTTCGAGTATGCCGGTATAATAAAGCGTATCTCCAAAGGACGTTACTACAAACCCCGGACATCACGATTCGGGGAGCTGCTTCCCCCGGAAAAGGAAATCGTAAGGGACTTTCTTGAAAAGGACGGCAACACCATAGGGTACATCACCGGGACAAGGGCTTTCGCAAGTCTGGCCCTGACCACCCAAATATCTTCTGTTATCATGGTGGGTACGAATATCTCCCGTCGTCCGTTATCCAGAGGACAGTATAGAATAACTTTCCTGTTGCAGCCAAATCGCATAATGAAAGACGACATACCGCTTTTAGTCATTTTGGACGCGCTCCGTCTGATAAAGGAGATTCCCGGCTCGACAACCGATGACGCGATAGCGCAGATGACAGTCTGGATAAAGGGATTGTCCGAAACGGACAGGAAACGGCTGCTGGAACTGTGCAGGGCATACAAGCCGTATGTCAGGGCACAGCTTGGAGCCATCCTTGAATATCTGGATTTCCCTGTTGAAGATCTGTTGGAAACACTTAACCCCGTAAGCCGGTACAAGCTGGGAATATCTTCAACCATATTACCGACGACTAAAAACTGGAACATCGTATGAGACTGCACACGGACCGACAACTGTTTAAGGATGCCATCAACTTCGCATCACGTCCGGCAACGGACGGAGGTTTGGGTATCAGCCCGCTCTTTATAGAGAAGGATTACTGGGTCAGCCGTTCCTTGAAATTGATGGCGGAGCATGACAAAGACGGACGGGCAGTGTTCAAAGGAGGGACAAGTCTGTCCAAGGCATACGGCATAGGGGCCAGATTTTCCGAGGATATAGATGTGGCCATATCTGACGCATGGACCCTAAGCGGCAACCAACTGAAAAATCTGATACGCAAAACCGCCCACGACATGACAGAGGGACTGGACGAGATTCCCATACCCGGAAAGACAAGCAAGGGCTCACACTATTATAAGGCCTATTATCACTATCCGCAGATTATGGAATCATTGGCCGCCACATCCATCAATCCGGGACAGATACTTGTAGAGATCAATTCTTTTGCCAACCCGTATCCATCCGAACAGCGTGTGATACAAAGTTTCCTGACCACATTCCTACAGCAGTCGGGTAATGAACAGCTGATAGAGGAATATGACATGCAGCCATTTGTCATACATGTGCTGGACAAGCGCAGAACGCTTACCGAGAAACTTGTGTCGTTAATCAGATGTTCGCTGGCCGACGAGCACCATTCACAGTTGTCTGCGAAAATTCGCCATTTCTACGACCTCTATTATTTGTATCATGACAAGGAAATAAGACAGTATCTGGATTCGTCCGATTTTCTGAATGACTTTCACAATCTGTTCACCCATGACAGACAACAGTTCAGCAAACCGGAAGGATGGCAAAGACGAAACCTGGACGAATCACCCCTGTTTTCCGCTTTGGAAAATGTATGGAGCAAATTGGAACCGGTCTATCTGAAAGAACTTCCGGAATTGGCTTATAATAAAATACCTGACTCCACGCGAATACTTGAAAGTATTCATGCGATACTCATGTATATCATAAACAATAAAATTCAAGAATGATGATACAACAGATAACACGACGGCTGCAAGAGGTAAACACGCTGCTTGCCACTTGCAGGCAAGACCGTATCACTTTTGAACAGGCCCTGCCGCCATCCCTGTTCTACCGTGACTACCACGACACGAACAGCCTTGTCAAGGAAGCCGGACTGTTGTTCCGGGAGGATGCGGGGCGGCTTCTGGAATTTTCCACTTCCCTTCTTTCGGAAGCGGGCAGATACCTCTCGCTTGACCGTACACCGTTGCAGACGGTGGACTTTGAGGCCCTTTTCGAGGAACACCTCAAACCCTTTGAACTCCGCCATGAGGAGGCGAAAGCGGCCGCCACGCAGCTTTGGCGCGACTATTCGGCGATGAGCAACCGGCTCGACCTGCTTCCGCACGATTCGGGGGAATACAGGTCCCTCGACGCGGAATGCGACGCGGCGAAGGCGAGGTATGACGAAGCCCACGCGCGCGTGAACCTGTTATATAAGGAGTGGCGGCAGGAACGCGACCGCACCTTCTGCGTGTACTGCTTCAAGCCCATGTTCCTCGACGTGCTGGTGGAGCGTCTGCAAGGAATCGCCGGAAGCATCATTTCCGACATCCGTCGCATGAAGGAGGGCGAGCCATGAACCGGACCGCCCTGCTGCAAGAGACATCCGCGTGGACGGACACCGTCGACCTCGCCCTGTGCCTGTTCGTCTACGGGGTGTGCAACGACTGCCAGTTCGGTTACCTTTCGGGCAGCGACTTCGTGAACTTCATGAACCTTAAACCCACCTCGCGGCCTGTCACCGTGCGACCGAAAGAGAACCTGCGCGTCTGCTACATGGTGTTCTCCGTCTCGCAGACCATCAGGCCACGGGAACGTGGAAAACTTTGGGCGGAAGAGTTCCTGAAGAATTGCGGCATATCCAAGTCGTATTACGACAAACACCGCAGCGACGTTTGCTGCAAAGGCGCGACAAGTGAGAATCAGGATTACCGCAAAGCCATCGACAAGGCCGTTGAAAACGCGAGGCAACTGAACCGCGCCCCATAGCCGCCCGCCGTTTCCCCATTCAGCACAACATATACAAGCCATACCCATGCGCCATACTGTTGAAACCCAGCAGTATGGCGCATTTCTTTTTTATGCACTTTCCCCATCCGTTCCCCATTGGCCCACCTTGGGGCAAACTTAACTTTGCATCGGAAACAGAAGAAAAGAAAAGGCTGACAAACAGCATTTTCCGGTTTCCCGAAAGAACAAGGAACAATTCTAAAATGAACGTATATGGAAAGTGAACGCAATTTAATGACCACCACGGAAGCGGCCCGTTACCTCGGGTTGAAGCCCAGCTATCTCTACAAGATGATGATGCGCCGTGCGATTCCCTATTACAAGCCGGGCGGCAAGTTGTGCTTCTTCGCCAAGGAAGACCTCGACGCGTGGCTGAAACGGGTACGGGTGAAGTCGCAGGCCGAGATCGACAGCGAGGCATCCCGCTATCTGGTGTCACGTGAGAAAAACAAATGATTCATCAACCTTTTTTAGAACAATGCAGTTATGGACAATTCAAAGAACATGGAGCCGGGTGTCAAGGATGCCGCGGTTCAGGATTCCACGAACAAGGAACAGAGAAAGAAAGAGAGCAGACCCGTCATCAGTGCGAAGGCGCAGACAGTTTTAGATTTTCTTCGTGCCTGTTCCCCCTACGAGGCCGATTCCATCCGGGTAATGGTCGGTTACGGAACGGGGAAAGGTGACATCGGCGCTATTGAAGCGACCGACATGCTGGCCGTCAACCGCTTCCTTAACCACGGGCTTGCCAAGGAAAACGGGACAAGTGGCGAGGCCGTGATGAAACACCGTCAGGAGCGTGCGCAAAAGCTCATGGAGGCCGTCAAGGACTTTGTCGACATCGGCCAGCTCTGCCGTGTCAGTGTCGCGCTGATGAAAATCACATCCGACTTCAAGGCGGTGGAGGAGGCACGGCAGCACCTGCAATCCCAACCCGTCACGAACGGAGGGAAGAATTGAAGTCGGACAGGAACGGGGCGGCGGATGAAGCCTTGGCGGACAAGGAAACTTCCGTTCACGGCATTCCGGCGAAGCCGTTGCAGGTCACTCCGCTATCCGTTCCTTTATCTCTACCTGAATGATGCGAGAAGATACGGGAAACAAGGAAGCATATCCTTTCAGAAAGCCGCAGGGATTCCGGACAATCCGCTTCCACCTTGCCGCAGAGGCAGTCGAATGGCTGAACGGCACAACGAAAGACAACGGCGGCAACACCGTCGGCAACCACGCGCTCTTTTATGACCTGCTCTCACGGATGCGGACGGTTCCCGGCAGGGACGGTTCGTTCCGCAGGCCGCAGGAATTGCAGGCCGGACAGTTCCAGTTTTCGGAAACCGGCCTCGCGGAGGAATGGAACACAGGGAGGAAAAAAGTCCGCAACCTGCTCGCCGCAATGGAGAGGCTGGGCTTGATAGCGGTAACCGCTTCCAGAACCGCGTCCGTAGCTTCCGTGACCTGCATAGAGGGCTGGACGGACACGCAGGGCAACTATGTCAGTAACCCTTGCCGTACCGCCCCGTAACGGCTCCCGAATGGCATCCGAACAGCTCCTGAACGGCATCCCGTCCGGCAGCGGAGGCATCCCGAAAGTAAGGCCGGAACGTCTTTCTGTTACGAGATATGCCAAGGTGACACCTCCCTCCGGTCGGTATTACCTTGGCGCACTCGCGGCTCACTGGCGGTTCGCCGGTGGCGGCGCTCGCAGGCTCGCACCTTTTGAAAACCCTTTTAAGACAACGTTATATGACAAAAGACAAGCAGAATACACCCTTTCCGCCCGAGGACAGGCGCACCGAGTATGTCAGCGCCAAGGTCACCCCGGGACAGAAGCAGCATATCCGGCGGCTGGCCGAGAAGTGCGGCATGACCGTCAGCAACTACATACTGGCAAGGGCTTCCGGCTACAGGCCGAAAGCGAGGATGACGGCAAGGCAGGAGGCCGTCATGGAGACCCTCATAGGCTGCCGCAGCGACCTGATAAATTACACGTCCGCGCTCCGCGGCATGGCCCCCGAGAAGCGCAGACAGATGTTCGGCAGTTACCCGTTCATGCTCGGGTGGCTCAAGGAACTGGGCAGGCTGGCGGAGCGCATCACCGCCGTGCTCGACAAGGTACAGCTCTCCAACCGCCTGCCCGACGGGACAAGGAACGATGAAGACGGAAAGAAGGAACCATGATAGCAAAAGCGAAATCCATCTCCCACGGGATAAACGACATCAGGTATATCACGGGGGAATCGAGGAACAAGAAACATCCCGAGCGCATATTCCATGTCAAGGACAACCTGCTGCCGCCCGGTCTGGACGCCACGGGGATATGGGACTCCATGCGGCTGACGCTGGCGAAGTTCAAACGGGTCAAAAATTCCGTCATCCGCATCGAGGTCAGCCCCGCGCCGGAGCACACGAAGGACTTCACTATCGACGACTGGCGGAAGCTGTGGGACGACTTCATCGACGAGTTCGACAACATCGAGCTGTACGACAAGAACGGCAGGACCTATTCCCCGAAGACCAATCTCAGAGGCAGCAAGGGTTCGATATGGCTGCACGAGGAATCCGAAAGCGGCGTTCCCCACCTTCACGGCGCGTTCTGCCGCATCGACGGGCAGGGGCGTGTCAACAACGACCACGACATCCATCTGCGGGCGCAGCGTGCGGCCGAGCGTGTGGCCCTGAAACGGGGCTGGACGACCGCCGCCGAGGTGCGGGATACGAACATCGGGCAGGTGAACCGGGACTGCATGGAGGCCCTGCAATCCCTGGAAAGCTGGTCATGGGACGGATACACCGCCATACTCCGGAGCAAGGGATACGATCTTTGGGAACTGAAAGACAACAGGAAGGTATTACGCGGCTATGTGCTGAAAAAGGGCAACGCCAGATACAAGGCTTCCGAACTCGGCAGGGGGCGTAACCTCATGGCGAGCAGGCTCGAAGGCACATGGAGGAAGCTGCACGCGGCTCCCGGGACAAAGACCGTCCCGACGCCGCCCGCCGCAAGGAAGCCTGTACCGGCGGTACCGTTCCGGGCACAAGGAACGGCACCGGTTCCGCGATACACGGACTACCGTCCCGGCACCATCCCGTACCGTATCGACATCGACGGGGGAAGCCTGCGCCGCTTCATTCCCGAAAGGGTCATGGAGGTGTTCGACGACGAGTTCGACCACCGCGAGGTGGCGAACCACAAGGAGCTGACAAACCTCGCCGTGTCCTTGTTCATCGGGATGATGTCCGCACAGGCCGCACCCTCGGGCGGCGGTGGCGGAAGTACCAGCGACATGCCCTGGGGAAGACGCGAGGACGAGGACGAACGGGAATGGGCGCGCCGATGCGCCCGTGAGGCGGCAAGGATGCTCGGCAGGAAACCGAGGACCGGACAAAAACGATAGAAGCTATGGGTAAGGACAGATTCGATTTCTCGGAGATAGACGCGGCACTCCCGGCAGCCGAAAGGATGCAGGAGGAAGACCGCGTGGCCGACGCGCTGGAGAACAATTACAAGGCCGTCCGCATTCTTGGTGCCAACGTGGAAAGGCTCGAAAACAGGCTCTCGGAAGCCCTGCCCCGACTGGACGGGGCGGTCTCCTCCCTTCGTGAGGCAGGCAGGATTACCGTCAGCGGGGAAGCCAGACGGACGCTTGAGCGGGAAGGTGACGCGATTTGCCGGAAGATAGCCGGAAGGATTGACAGGGAAAGTGCCAAAATGCTCGACCGCCTCTCGATGAGGGACCGTGTGACAATTTCCGACACCGCCTTCTGGTGCCTGATAGAGGCGGTCATATTCCTTCTGGCGGCTTTCATCTGCACCTGCATGGCCAACGCCCGGTTCATGCACAGTGTCATGCTGTGGAAGATGCTCGGAGGCACGGCAGGGTTTCTTGCGCTCTGCATCGCACTGACTGTTTTCGTCTGCCATAAGCTGAAACAATAACCAATATATACATAATTATGGCAACAGTGAGAACCAAATTCCGTGCATCCTCCTCCGAAGCGAGAGAGGGCACATTATTCTACCAAGTGATTCACAACCGGGTGGCAAGACAGATCCATACCGGTTACAGACTGCACCCGCAGGAATGGGACGGGCCGCACGCCGGCATATCCCTGCCGCCGGATGCCGGGCAAAGCCGGCACGCCTATCTGGTGGCGTTAAGGACACGGATTGCGGAGGACACGGCACGGCTGGGATACATCATTTCCCGGCTGGACCGTTCCGGACGTGCCTATACCGCGGAAGACGTGGTGCGGCTCTACCTCACCCCTTCGGATACGGGAGGCTTCATGTCTTTCGCATGGGGGCTTGTCAGGCAGTTAAGGCAAATCGGCAAGAACCGCACGGCCGAGCGCTACACGACCGTCCTGAACAGTTTCGGCCGTTTCCTCGGGGAAAGCGACGTGCTTCCGGAAGATATGGATTCCGACCTGATGGTAAGGTACGAGACCTTCCTGAAAGCGAGGGGGATATGCCCGAACTCGTCCTCCTATTATATGCGGGGGCTGCGCGCTGTCTACAATCGGGCGGTCGAGAAGGAGCTGACCGTGCAGCGCAACCCGTTCAAGCATGTCTATACGGGTATCGACAAGACCGTCAAACGCGCCGTACCGCTGAAAATCATCCGTCAGATACGGGACGCCGACCTGACGCTCATGCCGGCGACGGACTACGCCCGCGACCTGTTCATGTTCTCCTTCTACACGCGCGGCATGTCATTCGTGGATATGGCCTACCTGAAAAAGAAGGACTTGCAGAACGGGGTGCTGGCCTACCGCCGGCAGAAGACCGGGCAGCAGCTTTTCATCAAGTGGGAGAAGCCGATGCAGGAGATTGTTGCCAAGTACGACACCACCGGCACGCCCTACCTGCTGCCGATTATCCGCAACATGGAGAAGGATGCCCGCAAGCAGTACAAGAACGCCGCCCATTTGGTCAATGCCAAGCTGAAGAAACTCGGTGAACAGCTGGGGCTGGGCATACCGCTGACGACCTATGTCGCGCGCCACGCATGGGCAAGCATCGCCAAGAGCAAGAACATACCCGTCTCCACCATCAGCGAGGCTATGGGACACGACTCCGAAACCACCACCCGCATCTACCTCGCCTCGCTCGACACGTCGGTGGTGGACAAGGCCAACAGCCTTATCCTAAAGTCCCTGTAACACAAAAAAACTGGCTGACACTTTCCCGTAAACCGACCTTGGCCCTTCCTGCAATGGTCCGGTTTACGGCGATTCATTTCCGTACACCGCTGGTCCCATTTGTATATTATCCCTGCCCGGCAATGATTTGAACGGTTTCTTCACAAGAGAAGTATTTCGGATGCAAAGATAGGAAAATACGGTCAAAAACTGAAAGAAAACGCCACTTTCTTTTCATTGAAAGAGAAGGATTTCTCAGGCCGGAAGCATGAAAATCCCCTCCTCATGGCAAGGACAACTCTTTCCCTGTGCAAAAAAGTGAAATTGCAAAATAAGGACAAATGTTGAGCAAACAAGGCTTCCTGTGTATTATAATGTCTTGATATATAGTAAAATGGGGAAACTACTACTTCTCTTGTGAAGAGAAATATCGGAAGCGACAGATTTGTTGAGTAAAAAACCAATTCTCTCAGGGAGAGAGGTATTACGGTTGCAAAATTACGTAATTTATTGTAAATATGGCTATAAAAACGACTTTTTATTTTCAATTGCTTTCATTTTCTGCGAGACTTGCACATCAAATGTTGAGCAAATCCGATTTATAAAAAATCAGTTTATAACTGTTAAACAATCAGTTACGCCATAAATCAATTCCCGATACCTCTCTCCCTGAGAGAAGTGCAAGATACAGGCGATTATATGCCTAAGAATCAGCCGATGGAAAGGCGAACATACGTTGATTTGCTATGAGACCAAAGCAAGGAAACGAAAACGGGGAGAAATCCCCAACTTTTAATAGATTTAGCTATAACTGCTTGATTTATAATAAGTTTACAAATCTTGCAGGATTGATAAAATTGCCTTGAACTGAAATATGGCATCCCATGACGACAAGGAAGAGCTACGGTGGTATGTGATGCGCGACCTGAAAAGGGTGAACGCCAGGCAGCCCGCCTACAAGCAGCTTGAAGAAATGAAGATGGAAATCTTCGTCCCGATGAAATGGAGCCTGAAGATACGCAAAGGCATTCATGTCCGCGAGGAGGTTCCATTCATACAGGATCTGCTCTTTGTCCACGAGACGCAGAGCAAACTTGACGCCGTCGTGGAAAAGACGCCGACCCTCCAGTACCGCTGGCTGCGCAATACCTGGCGCGAACCGATGACCGTTGCCGATACGGACATGGAGCGGTTCATCAACGCCGTGAACGCTTCGGAATTCCCCCAATATTACCTGCCGGAAGAAGTCACTCCTGCCATGTACGGACGCAAAATCCGCATCATCGGCGGCACGCTCGACGGATACGAGGGCCGCCTGATGACCACCCGCGGCTCCAAGGTCAAGCGTCTGTTTGTCGAACTGAAAGGTTTCCTTGCCGTGGGTGTGGATGTCAATCCCGAATATATCCGGATAGTCCGATAAAACCCCATATACATTTCCCGCCGGTCTGATAACCATTTCGGACAGGCCGGCCGGAACAACCGGAGAATATGATAATCGCGGTAGACTTCGACGGAACGATAGTGGAACACAAGTATCCGCAGATAGGCAGGGAGATTCCCTTTGCCATCGCCACGCTGAAACAGTTACAGGCGGAGCGGCACCTGCTGATATTGTGGAGTGTGCGGGAGGGTGAACTTCTGGACGAAGCGGTGGATTTCTGCCGCAAGCGCGGGCTGGAATTTTATGCCGTGAACAGCAACATGCCCGAAGAAGAGGCCGACATGTCCGCACTCCGCAGCCGGAAGGTCTCTGCCGATATGTACATCGACGACCGCAACTTGGGCGGACTTCCCGACTGGGGCGTGATATACGAGATGGTGCACAACCGATGGAGCTATAACCGCTATTTGAATGAAATACATGATTTTGAACGTTCCCAGAAAGTATCATGGTGGAAAAGACTGATAAATAAGAAGAATACACGTTCAAAATATGATAGAAAATGAAACTGGGAAAACTAATCATGGAAAAGGGAAAAAAGCTTCAAAACGGTTGATTTCATGAAATAACACTTATTGTATTAACATCCATTTGTACAATGCTTGCAACACAAGTGGTTTACAAGCATAATATTGCATTACAAATAAAGATGGAAGTTGAAAAAGATTTGGTCTTGAAACAATATCATATATACAATAAAGTGAAATCTTTAAAAGAACATTATCAGATAATCACTTATAAAGGTAAGTTCAATGTACGGGAGAATAAGACTACCGTATATATGGACCCGTTTAAAAATGAAATAGATAAAAAGAATACTCTGAGTTCTTTTGTAAAACAGGATACAATGACGATTGTCGCTCCGACATTTATATTTCAAGATGCCGTTTACGATATATTTATTGAAAATCTGAACTACATCAGGAACAACTTAGATGAACTTGAACCTGAAACGTACGAACTTGCTGTACAATTGTTTAAGCTATTGGAAAAACATCCAATTCCTGCAAAAGACGAACGAATAAGATATGTTCTGATTTCAGGCTGGAACGAAAGTGATGTACAGCAGAAATTTGAATATTTCATTCATGAAATGTATAATCACTTTAAAAAGCGTTTAGACCGGTATCTCCCATAACTATGGGGAAAATGGACACAGAATAATGGTAAGTGCTGATTTGTGCTTACTTGTATCGTGAAATAAAATATAAAATGTCATCAATAGCAACCAAAGAAAAGACGGATTGCAGCGGATGCAATGTGTGTGCGGAAGCATGTCCGAAGCATTGCATAGAGATGATTCCCGATAGAAAAGGATTTCTTTATCCGAAGGTTAATACTGTAACTTGTGTCGATTGTGGAGTTTGTGTGAAAGTATGTCCGTTTGAGGAAGGAAATATAAAACTGAATAGCCCTCTCACCGCTTATGCGGCATGGAACAAAGACAGGGAACAGTATCTTGCCAGTTCGTCCGGTGGGGCAGCTCATGTGTTTTCGTCTTATATTATAAGACAAGGCGGTGTCGTTTACGGATGCACCTCTGAAAGCATACACGTTCGCCATATCCGTGTGGATGCTTTGCCTGAATTGTCCAAACTACAAGGTTCCAAATATGTGCAAAGCGATGTGCGGGGATTGTTCAGTCAAGTAAAAGCCGATTTGCAGGCAGGAAAGCCGGTGCTGTTCATCGGCACTCCTTGCCAGGTGGCAGGATTGAAAAACTACATTAAGCGAATCCCGGAACATCTGTATCTGGTAGATTTGATTTGTCACGGTGTCCCGTCATTACAGATGCTGCACGAACATATCAACCATATCATGAAAGGCCGTCCCGCGGAACAGTTGTCCTTCAGAAAAGGACAGCTGTACCGCATCGAGATAACATCTCGATGCGGTACAGTGTATTCCTCCGAACCTTACGGAGATACGTATTTCAGGGCATTTCTGGACGGAATATCATATAGGGAAAGCTGCTATCACTGCCCGTTTGCACGCAAGGAAAGAGTAAGCGACATCACGATAGGAGATTTTTGGGGATTGCAGGATGCCGATAAACTCCCTTTGAAAAGCGAAGAAGGTGGTATCAGCGTATTGCTGCCCTCCTCCGTAAAAGGTGAGAAGCTGATAAATGCAATCAAGACGGATATGTATATCTATGAGCGTATCGTCGAAGAAGCGGTGACAGGAAATGACCAATTGCAGTCGCCGGTAAAGGACTGCATGCGAAACAGGGTATTCCGCACTTCATATACGATACTTCCATTTGAGCAGTCTGTCTTTATAGCCACTGCCAATCATAAATTCAAGACTCTTTTGAAGATAGTCGGAAGAAAAATACGCAGATGAGCACCGCCGACAACAAACGTATGGCCCGAAACACGATATTCCTCTATCTGAGGTCTTTCGTTTCAATGGTTATATCGTTATATACATCAAGGAAGATTCTTGAAATACTTGGAGTCGATGACTTCGGCATCCTCAACGTAGTGGGCGGTGTGATAGCCATGTTCACATTCTTGAGCGGTTCTATGTCGGTCGCAACTCAACGATTTCTCACATATGAGCTTGGCCGTGGAGAAGGAGGCGATTATAAGCATGTGTTTTCCATGACATGTATTATTCATGGTTTGCTTGCTTTGATATTCGTTCTTCTTGGAGAAAACATCGGATTGTGGTTTGTGAATACTCAGCTGAATATACCGGCAGACCGGATGGTGGCAGCCAATGCAATTTATCAGATGTCGATTGCTTCGGTTGCGGTCGGTATACTTCAAACACCATATAATGCTTCCATTGTAAGTTATGAACGTATGCACGTCTATGCTTATGTCGGTATGGGGGAGGCTTTTGCAAAGCTGCTGATTGTATATCTGTTATTGATTTCCCCTATCGACAAGCTGATAACGTATTCGCTTCTGTTTTTCTGTGTTCAGTTGACGGTATGTGTCATATATCGTGTGTATTGTATCAGGAATTTCCCCGGTTGCCATATCTCATTGGAATGGGATCATGGGTTATTCAAATCCATAGCCGGATTTACCGGCTGGAATATGTTCGGCACGGTGGCATGGCTGTTTAAGGATAGCGGAACCAATGTATTGCTGAATATTTTCGGCGGGCCGGCTGTGAATGCCGCCCGGGGGATTGCCTCGCAGGTTATCAACGCTACTACCGTGCTTGTGAATGGATTTCAGAATGCCGTAAATCCGCAGTTGGTAAAAAGTTATGCTTCAGATGACAAACAGCAGACTTGCAGCTTATTGTGCCGTAGCTCAAAATTCTCGTATTATCTGATATATATCATTGCATTGCCGGTATTGTTCGAATGCGACTTCTTATTGGATTTGTGGCTGGTTGATGTCCCCGCTTATGCCGTCCTTTTTACGCGCATTGTGTTATTGGATTGTCTGATAGGTACATTGAGCGGACCAATGATAACCGCACTTATGGCTACCGGCAATATCAAGTGGTATCAGATTGTTGTCGGTTCGTTCATCCTTGTCAATCTTCCTGTGTCGTGGCTGTTCCTCAGAGCCGGATACCACATATCCATACCTCTGATTGTGTCTCTGATTGTTGTTTCAATTAGTAATGTTTTGAGACTCTTGTTTTGTAAAAAGCAGCTTGGATTGTCAATACGGCATTATTGTAGAATGGTTGTTCTTCCCGTCGCGTCAGTAACAATAATCAGCGGTCTCATTATGTTTGTTGCTCATAGCCGGCTTGGCTACGGTTGGCTGTGTTTGGTATTGACCACAGCGGTAAGCACGGTTTCTATCATAGCATGTATTTATGCCATTGGGCTTGACCGTGGAGAGCGTGTTTTTTTGTTGAATACGGTCAGGAGACTAAAAATCCATAAGTTAAACCGTTACAAGATATGAAAGTAGGCATCATCACATTTCATGCATCGCACAACTACGGTTCCATGTTGCAAGCCTACGCCTTGCAGCAGACGGTATTGAGATTGGGCCATGAATGTGAGATTATCAATCTTCGGACAAGTATTCAGAAGAGATACTATCTGCCTTTTTTATTGCAACCGAGCAAACGCAAGAAAGCAAAAGCCATAATTCATCCGATTTTGGCAATTGACGATGTCTGGAAATACTGGAAATTTGAGAAGTTCCTGAAAGATAAATATATTCTCAGTCCCCGGACATACTCTACGGCAGAAGCTCTTAAAGAAGACCGTCTTGATTATGATTTCTTCATTTCCGGCAGTGATCAAATCTGGAATACCACTTGCCTTGATTTTATGACATCCTATTTCTTGGATTTTGTGAAAACCGGGAAACGAATTGCCTACGCTCCAAGCATGGGAGGAATTCCACACATCAGTATCGATGAGAAGTTTTTCCCGTTCATCAGGGAATATATAAAGAAATATGATGCGATTTCCGTCAGAGAAGAGGCCACGCTCGCTCGAATTAAAGAAATAATGGGGAATTCGGATGACCTCGATATATCTATTGTCGCTGACCCCACATTATTACTTGACAGAAAAGATTGGCTGGATTTCACCGGAGAGAAGGCTATTATCAACGATGACTATATATTGCTTTACACTCCGTGGTATGACAATCGGATGAAATCTGTCTATGAATGCGCCATTGAACTGGCCAAACAACATAATCTGAAAGTAGTGTGTACATTACCGGATGCCACTAATTTATATGGCAGAATCAAAGGATTCAAATACTATACGGCAGTCGGCCCTTTGGAGTTCCTGAATCTGATGAGACATGCACGCTATGTAGTATCCGCTTCGTTTCATGCGGTTGCCTTTTCCATTTTATTTGGCAAGCCGTTTTATGCGTATGATGGAATGAAGGATGGCAGAATTTCTAATTTATTGAAAATTGCAGGCCTTGAGAAATATGCGGAAGAGACAGAGTGCCTGCTGCCGGAATTTGACGGTGAGGAGGCAAGGAAGCGGCTGGCCCCATACATCAACCGGTCTGTTCTGTTTCTTAAAAATGCACTTAAATGATGAAAATGCCTGAAATATCAGTTATAGTTCCGGTGTACAATACGGAGAAATGGCTGCGTAGGTGTGTGGACTCGATACTCGCACAGACGTTCACCGGCTTCGAATTGCTGCTCATAGATGACGGCTCGACCGACGGCTCTCCATCCATCTGCGACGAATACGCCGGAAAGGACAGCCGCATCCGCGTCTTCCACAAATCCAACGAAGGCGTCTCTTCTACGAGAAATTTAGGAATCGTTAACTCGTGGGGGCATTTTTAACATTTATTGATGCCGATGATTGGGTAGAGCCTGATTATCTTGAAAACTTATTGGCCGGGAAAGGATGCGACCTTAGCGTATGTAATTACAAGATAGACGGTTCTGATATAGTTTGGAATAGCAATATCAACAATGGCATACAAAATAAGGATGGCATAAGATATTTGTTCATAAGCGGTCAATATTCCGGGTATTCGTTCATCGGGACGAATTGCAAGTTGTTTAAATCCGCAATTATTACAAGAGAAAATCTCCGATTCAATGAAAATATTTCGAGTGACGAAGATTCTCTGTTTGTATTGGAATATTTTTGTCACATCAACGATTATTACGGAACGGACAAAAAACTATATCACTATTGGCAGCCGGGTTGTGGATTGTCATCGCGGAAAAACCTTGTAGCGAATTTCATACGCTTGGCTCAGGATGCTCAACGTGTTACCGAGATTTTACAAGCTAAATTACAAATTGAGAAGAACCGCTTTTTTGTCGTTTTCTTGTGTGACGCATTCAGTGCGTATATGAAGCATGAGATATTGCAGCATAAATTGACAGAATCTCAAATTGATTCGCTGTTCTCTGTGTGGGGAAATGATCCCTATCGCCAATATGTGTCGGTCTTCGGAATACCGATAAGGTTCAGCCGATTACTTTATAAGAAAAGGTTATTCCATTTGTTTGTCCTTTATCTCAGGGGTCTCAAAGAATTGAACCATCCTTTCTTTAAGACATTGGGGTGACGTGTAATATAATAAATCTCTAATAGTTGGCTCATGAAAATTTCAGTGATAGTCCCGGTCTATAATATGGAAAAGACGCTTCGCCGGGCACTTGACAGCCTCGTGAATCAGACATACCGCGATTACGAAGTAATCCTGGTAGACGACGGTTCAAGAGATTCAAGCGGGGCAATCTGTGATGAATACGCCGAGAAGTATGAACAATTCCGCGTCTGCCATAAACAGCGCAATGAAGGACTGTCTTCCGCCCGAAATAGGGGGATGGAACTTGCCTGTGGCGAATGGGTGACGTTTTGTGATTCGGATGACTATGCATTTCCTGACTGGCTTGCGAATTATCAGTTGAACGATGCCGAGGATTACGATTTGATTCAGCAAGGGATGCGGTGCGATAAGAATATATTCGGACAGGAAACAAAGCAAGATTATTGCGGATTCGACTATGTCGGTGAACCTGTAAAATATATTGAGCGTCTCGCAGGTTCTGTCATGACAGGATATACTTTTATCAAGGCATACAGGCTGGATATGATAAGGCGTCACGCACTGGCTTTTAATCCAGACATAAGGCTGCAAGAGGACGAGGTCTTCTTCTATCAGTATATGAGATACTGCCGAAGAGTAAAATCCGTTGGCAAACAAGGTTATTATTATTATGCCCCGGACTGGGAAAGGAAATATGTCAGGAAGCCTAAAGAGATAATAGAGTTGTACGAGGCACTCCTGCCGAATCTGGAAGCAGTGGTCGGCAAGAATTGTAAAACCAAATTTGTAAGAGATTACAAGGACTTGTTTACGGACAGCTTGGTGTCGGAGTTTTCTCATCACCCCCGGATGTGTTATCTTGACAAAATCCGTGAATTGCATCTTGGAGATTATGATTGCAGCCGTCTTTCGGGCTTATTGAAGAGAATTGTCATTAAAGACAGGACACATATATTCTCATGGGTGTACTTGCTGATTCACTCGACACTGAGAGAGAAAATAAAGAAACATTGACTTTATTCTGTGCTATATGGATTTGATTATCGGAGCGGGCATTACCGGACTCAGTTATGCACTCCTCAAAGGTGACAGTGACTATCTTATTCTTGAGACGGAGAATGAAATCGGCGGGTATTGCCGCACGACTCGTCGCAATGGTTTCGTGTGGGACTATTCCGGGCATTTCTTCCATTTCCGGGATTCACACATCAAGGATATGGTGATGAAGGGCCTTGATGAGTCTGATATCGTAAAAGTGGATAAATGCACTCATATAAAATATGGCGACTGTCTCATCGACTTCCCTTTTCAAAAAAACATTCACCAGCTTCCGCAGCAAGAATTTATCGACTGTCTTGTCGACTTGTTCGAGTCCGGCGGCAACGACTATCGGTCGTTCAAGGAGATGCTCTACGCCAAGTTCGGCAAATCGATAGCCGAGAAGTTCCTTATACCATACAATACAAAATTATATGCCACCGACCTCGACGCTCTGGACAGTAACGCTATGGGGCGTTTTTTCCCGTATGCGGAAAAGGAGGAGATAGTGCGTAATTTCAGGCGTCCATCGAATACATCGTACAACGGCAGTTTCGTATATCCACGCCGTGGAGCAATCGTGTATGTCGACCAGATAGCAGGCCAAGTTCCTGTCGGAAAAATAAAAACGGGAAGCGAAGTTGTCGCTGTCGATTCGCAAGCAAAGACTGTAACATTGACCGACGGTACTTGCATGCACTACGACAGGCTGGTTTCCACTATACCTTTTGTGAGGCTGTTGGACCTCGCGAAAGTCGATTATGACAGGAGTATATACAGTTGGAACAAAGTTCTTGTTTTCAACATAGGTTTTGACCGCAAGGGCGAGGACACATCCAATCACTGGATATATTTCCCCGGTGAAGAATATTGCTTCTATCGGGTCGGCTTTTATGACAATATACTGGGAACGGATCGTATGTCGCTCTATGTAGAGTTGGGCTTTGATAAAAATGCGGCAATAAACCCGGAGGAATGGTTTCCGAGAGTCCTGAATGACTTAAGGCGGGCCGGTATTCTCAACGACAGCCAGACACCGGTCGACCATGAGAGCATCATCATGAATCCGGCCTATGTCCATGTCAACGAAGCGTCACAACGCGACGTAGCCGAAAAGAAAAAGCAGTTCGCGCAAACGGGTATCTATTCCATCGGGCGTTACGGAAGTTGGACGTATTGTTCTATCGAAGATAATATAAAAGAAGCGCAGGCTTTGGCAGATGCTTTCGTTCGAGAATCAGATAAATCATGATTGCGTTTACCATCATTATAGCGATATTGTTTCTCGTCGGCCTGAAATCTCAGGATTATCGGCCATTCGATAAAGACAAAGTCGTAGTGCTAAAACCGTTTTTAGCACTGGGAATAGTATTGAGCCACTTGTCATCGTATAGTATCTACTTGCATGATTTTCAACGATGGGGTTCGCTGATTGTAGGTATTTTCTTTTTCATTAGCGGCTACGGACTTTCATACTCGTTGCATTACAAGGTCGGTTATATCCGCAATTTCTTCCTGCACCGCATTGCGAAGGCATTGCTGCTTCCGTATATGGGGGCGTTGTTATTCTATTTTGTGCTGAACGGCAACTGGTCAGACTATAGTTTCTTTGACCACATTAGCAGAGTATCGGGGCCATCGTTGATTCCAAATGATTGGTTTGTTTTTGCCCTGGTCTATTGCTATATGTTTTTTTGGATTGGAGCGAAATGTAAAGCACCGTCACTTCGGCGTACTGTTTTGTTTGCAGGACCTCTTTTGCTCGTTGTATTTACAGCCGGGATGGGATATGGACGCAATTGGTGGGCTTGCACTATGGCATTTGCCGTTGGAGCCTTCTATCAGAATTGGGAATCGGCCATTCTACGGATAATATCAAGCAGGAAGGGTTATATTGCCAGTAATTTCGCCTGTTTCCTGCTATTTGCAGTGCTTATCGCCTGTTCGGCATTATTCGGGAACATAATCTCAACTGTTCTTGCCTATTCGTTGTTGCCTCTATGGGTGGTTGCCGTACTTGTACCGCTCGACTGTAGCAAAGCAGCAAAAAACAGGATTGTTCTTTTTGGGGGGGCGGTTTCGTATGAGGTCTATTTGGTGCATGGAATTGTAATGGACTATTTGAACCGACACACCTCGCTGGACGGTATGGCTTTCGCCGCCGTGACACTGATTACGTCTTTCATTGCCGCTGTGCTTCTCAAGTACATGGTTTCCTTTGTAAGTCGAAGCGCGGAACGTGCGTTATCTTTACTGACAGGCAATTCTGCGAAAAACATATGATATTTTTGTTATGGATAAGATACTGAGTATAATCATTCCCTCCTATAATATGGAGGCATATCTTGCCAAAGGGCTTGATTCCGTGCTCTCAATAGATAATCCCTCGCCGCTTGACGTGATTGTCGTCAATGACGGAAGCAAGGATGGGACTCTTGAAATAGCCCGCAGTTATGCAACTCGTTTCCCCGGGATTGTCAATGTCATAGACAAGGAGAACGGACACTACGGCTCGTGCATAAATGCAGGATTAAAAATCGCCCAAGGCAAGTATGTGAGGATACTCGATGCGGATGACAGTTTCTATACCGATGAGTTTGAAGAGTTTGTCAGATTTCTCGAAACGACAGATGCGGATTTAATAGTCAATGACTATAAAAAGGAATACATAAACGGGAACGCTGTTGAGTATACATACGACCTTCCCCGAAACAAAATAGTCAGTTTCTGCGATTATGTGGCATCTGACACAATATCCGAAATACTGCTGCCGGCGGTGACTTATCGTCTCGGATTGATAAGAGACATTGGCTATCGGCAACTCGAAGGAATGCCTTACACGGATACCCAATGGGTATTCATGCCTATCCTGAATGTCCGCACATTGGCTTATTTTGATAAGCCGGTATATAGATATCTGATAGGAAGAGAAGGACAGTCGGTATCATCCGAGGTTTTTAAGAAATCGTTGGCGGTCCGCTACTCCGTTTATTCGGCCTTGGTTGACAACTATGTTGAATCCGGGGCAACTGGTCTGTACAAAGAATTTGCAGTCCGGCAATTGGCGAAACATGCGATGGGGCACTATAAAACACAATTGGTTGACAATCCGAGGTTAGACCGGACTTTGTTGTATAAATTGGACGATGAGCTGAAAATAAAAGTTCCGGAAGCATATACATTATGTGGCATAAGCGAATATCGGCTGCATTTGCCCTATAAGTATGTAGCCGACTGGCGAAAGACGCGGCGCGAAAATATACCGCTGTACGTGCGGATAGCCGGAGGCATACTCGATTCCATTGGCAAAATGAGACTGAAAATAAAGAAGATTCTCTAAATCACGACTTTATGAAAAGGGTAGCCGGAATAATGCGTGTCAGGAACGAAGGAAACTTCATCCATGATTGCGTCGAATCATGCATAGATGCTTTGGACGAACTGATTGTAGTCTATAACGACTGCACAGACAATAGCGCGGAGGAAATAAAGAAAGTGGCGGCCAAATATCCCGACAAGATACGCTACTACGCATACCCCTATGAAGTCAAGGCTTTTAATTTATCCCGGGAGGAATTTCAGAAGATTAAGGAATTGCCGGAAGACAATCCGCATTTATTCAGTAGTTACAGTAATTTCGCCTTGTCGAAAGTAACGGCTGATTATGCATTGAAAATCGATGCCGACCAGGTCTATTTTAGCAATAAGCTCAAAGAATGGTGTGATTTTATGCGGAACTGTGAGCCTATGAGGATTACACCCAAAGTGCTTTTCGGCAAAGTGTTCCAGTATTATCTTTCGGCATATCGTTATATTTCTCTCAAAATCGGGGCGGTAATCCCCATGATGCCATCGTGGCTCCTGAAAATGGCATATCCTGCCTATATAGAGTGGGCTAAGTATGCATTCTCGCATGACGAGGCTGCAATGGCTCTATCCGGTGTGAACGTATTGGAAACCGACAAGACACTCGTTTCAATGGGACATCCTTCGGATATTCTTCTGATGCTTCCCCCATTTAATGGTGTTGGAGACACAATCATGTTCAGAATGAGCGACAAGGTGCATTTCAGGAAAGTGATAATGGATGAATATAATGCAGACGACGCAGACAGATTTATTGTTGCGGAGGAATTTGTACATCCCTATAGGTCAATAACATTTGTCGGCTATTTCTGGAAGCATCTCCGTACCATGAGGCCCGGTGTCAGAGAAGCCGCATTAAGAGCATATTCACATGACAAGGCCGCTTTCCTGGATATTGATAGCTTTCGGAAACTTAGTTATCGTGATATTCTTAAGCATTCACCTAAGACAATATTCTTCCCTTTCTACAGAATTCTTTTCGGATTCATTTACAGGGCAAATAAAAAAGATCTTTTCAATTCACTTGCGAAAGAATCTTTTGGCGCATTGAAAAACAGAGGGTAAAAAAGGTATATTGTTGTTCCGGCTTGGATATTTATTTAATTTATGGCTATCCCTGACATTTCAGTTATAGTTCCGGTTTATGGCGTAGAGAAATACATCACAGGTTGCGCCGAGAGTCTGTTTAACCAGACGATGACAGATAGCGTGGAGTTTATATTTGTCAACGACGCCACGAAGGATAACAGTATTGGGGTTCTTCGGGATGTTATTTCGCAATATCCCCGGTTGGAATCCCGGATAAGGATTATCAGCCATAATGAAAACAAAGGTTTGCCATCTGCACGCAATACGGGCTTGGCAGCCGCCCGGGGTGAATATATCGTTCACATTGATGGCGACGATTTTGCGGAGCCGACGATGTTGGAGGATTTATATGTTGCGGTAAAGAAAGCCAATGCTGATTTCGCGTGGTCGGACTATTATATTTCATTCGGAAATAAGAAACGGCTGCTCAAACAGCCTTTTTTCGATACTCCGACGGATGCTGTCCGCGGCATGCTTCGTGGCTCGATGAAGTATAATGTCTGGAATAAGATATGTCGTCGCTCGCTATATACAGACAATGCCATTACCTTTCCTGACGGCAATGCAATGGGAGAAGACCTGACGATGATCATGGTGATTCTTCATGCCCGTAAATGCGCATACGTCGGTAAACCACTGTATAATTATGTACAGAGCGAAAGGCAAATGACAGCGGTATATGATGAAAAGAAGCTGTCCGAACTCCGTTATAACTGCGACCGGCTGAAAAGGTATATGGACGAAAACTTCCCTGATGCCGGTTGGGCATCGGAGAATGCCGCTCTTTGCCAACTGATGAAATGGCCGTTCCTCCTTGACGGCAAGTATTCTTCTTACAGACGTTGGCATCAATGGTTCCCCGATTCAAACAGGCTGATCTGGCAGACAAAGGGTGTGAATACGCGTATTAAATTCATTGAATGGTGCGCGGCCAAGCATCTGTTTCCTTTTGTATGGCTTCATTATATCATGGTGATAAAAATATTTTACGGAATAGTTTACGGCAAATGAATGTGATAGGTACGATAGCGGTAGTTGTCATAACGAGTTTGTATTACTTCCCTTTTAACTGCTCGTTGTTTCCGTCTGTCAATACAAAACTGATTCTTGCTTCAATCGGGTTGCTGCTGTTTGCATTCAATAGTTCGATGAGACGCAATGCCGAGGTTGGAGATACTTTTGCAAAAGTATCCGCATGGGCTGTTTTGGTGTCTTTTGTCGGGCTGGTTTCCGTCTTGGTTAATGATTCGGGAGATTATACATACGCCGGCTATATCATATCCGCCTGGGTTTGGATGGGAGGTGCATATACTGTGATTAGATGCATTGAGGCGGTTTATGGCAAAGTGACATTAAGATTGTTGACCAATATATTGGTGCTTGTTTGTGTGTGCCAGTGCATTCTTTCCCAGATTATCAATGTCAATGCATCGGTTGCCGGTTGGGTCGACAGTTTTATGGTGTCGACAGGTTTTATGGGGAAACCTGAAGGTCGTTTGTATGGTATAGGATGTGCGCTTGATGTGGCCGGACTGAAATTCTGCGTTGTCCTGGTGCTTCTCGCTTATTTTGCGATGCACCCATCGCGAAAAATAAATGTTTATTGGGAAACGTCGCTCTATCTCAGTGCATTTGTCATTATAAGCATCTTTGGCTCAATGATAGCGCGAACAACATCGATAGGTGTAATAATCGTGCTGGTTTATTGGATTATTACATCAGTATATAAACGAGAAACGGAATCGCAAGACCAATACAAATGCTTTTGGCAGGTCGTGTCTGTGTCATTGGTATTGCTCATACCTGTAATAGTCTATTTCTACCGGACAAATCCCACTTTCTATGAAAATCTGAGGTTTGGTTTTGAGGGGTTCTTCTCGCTTGTTGAAAATGGTGAGTGGGAAGTACGTTCAAACAGTCAGCTTATGAGTATGTGGATATGGCCGGATAATCTCATGACATGGCTGATAGGTGATGGATACTTCAACAATCCGATAAATTCCAATCCCTATTATATAGGTCCTGCTTCTACCGATTATTATATGGGGACTGATGTCGGTTATTGTCGCTTTATCTTTTATTTCGGTCTTATCGGCTTGTCTGCATTCTGTCTGTATTTTGTCAATTGTGCAAAATGTTGCTCTGCCAATATGCCTCAGTACAAAATAATATTCTGGTTGATTCTTTTGATGAACCTTATAGGCTGGTATAAGGTATCATCGGATATATTCCCTATCTACGCATTGCTATTGCTGCTTGATAAGGAACCGGTAGAATTGCAGACGGAAAATTTGTCTGGGAACCTTGAAAACTCATAAGTTCAATGAAACTTGTTTACTGTCATTGTTCTCTCTATAATCCCGGCGGCATGGAGCGCGTATTATTGAATAAAGTACGCTGGATATGTGCGCATACCGATTGGGAGGTGCTAATTGTCACTACCGACCAAAAACGAAGGCCGCCGTTCTATCCCTTCCCCGAAGCCGTCAGAATGGTGGATTTAGGTATCAACTATTCCGACGACAACGACAAGCGTCCCCTCGGGAAGATTGCCGGATACCTGCGTAAGAGGCGCAGGCACAGGAAGGCGCTCACGGCGCTGCTGCAACGGGAGAAGGCCGATGTCGTGGTGTCGCTTTACCCGTCGGAGTCCTCTTTCATCCCTGATATCAAGGATGGCAGCCGCAAGGTGCTGGAGCTGCATTACTGCAAGTTCTTCCGCCTCCAGTATGGTCGCAAAGGCCTGCTGGGGCTTATCGACAGGCTACGCACGAGGCAGGACGAGCGTATTGTGCGCCGCTTCGACAGGTTTGTCGTACTGACGCATGAAGATTGCGGCTATTGGGGAGCATTGAATAATATAGAGGTAATACCCAACGCAGCATTGCATATTGCAGAAAAACGTTCTGACGTGTCCGCCCAAAGGGTGATCGCCGTGGGACGGCTCGACTACCAGAAAGGCTTCGACCGTCTGATCCAGGCATGGGAGCTGGTGCGGCAAACGAACAAATATGGCGGCTGGCGGCTCGACATCTTCGGGCAGGGCGAATGGCAGGATATGCTGCAACGGATGATAGACAGGGCCGGACTGCAAGAGACGGCACACATCAACCGTCCCACGACAAGCATAGGCGATGAATACGCCCGTAGCTCCATGCTGGTGATGAGCAGCCATTACGAGGGCTTCCCGATGGTGATGATAGAGGCTATGGCCTGCGGGCTTCCGGTGGTTTCCTTCGACTACAAGTGCGGCCCGAAAGATATTATTAACCACGGTGTTAACGGGCTTCTGGTAACTGACGGCGATATTGAAGGCCTTGCCGCCGCGATGACGCGCCTGATGTCGGACGTGGCGTACCGCAGGAAGCTGTCCGCCAACGCCCGCAAGGTGACAGACACCTATTCCGAGGAGGCGGTCATGGCCCGATGGCTCAACCTCTTCACCTCACTGACCGAAAAATGAGAAAGCTGCTTCAAATCAACCCCGTGCTGCGGACCAACACCTCCACCGGGCGCATCATGCAGGAGATAGGCGAGCTTGCCATGCAGAACGGCTGGGAGAGCCACATCGCCTACAGCTACGGGCGTGACGGAATCCTCCCCTGCAAGTCGCACACCATACCCGTGGGCGACAGGTGGAGCGTGGCATGGCACGGCATCGCGACCCGTCTGGCCGACCGCCACGGACTGGCATCGGCCGGCGCCACCCGAAGGTTCATCCGGCGGATAGAGGCGATAAGGCCCGACATCATCCACATCCATAACATCCACGGCTATTTCCTGAACTACCGCATACTGTTCGACTACCTGTCGGGGATTGACACCCCCGTGGTGTGGACGGTGCATGACTGCTGGCTCTACACCGGGCACTGCTTCTATTACTCATACGCCGGATGCGGCAAATGGCAGACCGGATGCGGCGACTGCCCGCAACGGCACGAGTTCCCGGCCAGCTGGCTCGTCGACCGCTCACAGCGTAACCACGCCGACAAGCGCGAGGCCTTCACCTCCGTACCGGCAGGCAGGATGGTCATCGTCCCCGTGTCGGAATGGATAAAAAGTGAAATGGAGCGGTCGTTCCTCAGCGGCTATGACATGCGCGTCATCCACAACGGTATAAACACGGAAACATTCAATTTGTTCGATGCGGAGCCGGTAAAAGACAAATATCACCTGAAGGGCAGACATATCCTGCTCGGCGTGGCCAGCGTGTGGAGCAGGGAGAAAGGGCTTGACGACTTCATCCGTCTGTCCGGGATGCTTAACGACAACGAAGTGATCGTGCTGGTCGGCGTGGACAGGAACACCCGGAGCCGGCTTCCGAAAAACATCGTGGGAATCGGCCGCACGGAAAACATACACCAGCTGGCGGAGCTGTATTCCGCCGCGACGGTCTTCGTCAACCCCACCTGGCAGGACAATTACCCCACCGTCAACCTGGAGGCCATCGCCTGCGGAACCCCCGTCGTCACCTACCGCACGGGGGGAAGCGTGGAAGCCGTGACGGAGGCGACGGGGCGCATCGTCGGGCAGGGCGACCTGTGCGGCATCATCCGCGCGGTACGCGCCATTGAAAGCAAGGGAAAGGAAGCCTTCCGTGAGCCATGCCGTAACTACGCCCTGGCGCACTTCCGGAAAGAGGACCGGTATGCCGACTACCTGCGACTTTACGACAGGCTTGTCCCCGGAACCGGCAGGTGATGCCCGGCCTTCACTGACCCGAACACAAGAAACCCGAAACAAATGAAGATACTCCAACTCGGCAAGTTCCACCCCGTGCGCGGCGGCGTGGAGAAAGTGATGTACGACCTGATGACCGGCCTCTCGGAGCGCGGCGTCGACTGCGACATGCTGTGCGCCCTGTCGCGGGGCGGCCCGCGTACCATACCCGTAAACGCCCACGCCCGTCTCATCGGCTGCCGCACCTGGATGAAGGTGGCCGCCACGATGATCTCGCCGGGCATGATCTTCTCCCTGCGGAGAAGATGCGGGGAGTACGACATCATCCATGTGCACCATCCCGACCCGATGGCGTGCCTGGCGCTGTTCCTTTCCGGCTACAGGGGCAAGGTGGTGCTGCACTGGCACAGCGACATAGAGAAGCAGAAGATACTGCTCAGACTTTACCGCCCCCTGCAGGAGTGGCTGCTGGGACGCGCCGACCTTATCGTGGGGACGACCCCCGTCTATACGGCGGAATCCCCCTGCCTCGCCCGCGTGCGGCACAAGACCGCCTGCCTGCCCATCGGCGTCGACCCGGTCGTTCCCGACCCGGAGAAGGCGGAAGCGCTGCGGAGGAAGTATCCCGGCAGGAAAATCATCTTCTCCTTAGGGCGTCTGGTGGCCTACAAGGGCTACCGCTACCTGATAGAGGCCGCCCGCTACCTGACCGACGACTATGTGGTGCTGATAGGCGGCTCCGGCCCGCTGATGTGCGAGCTTCAGGCTGAAATCGAGACCCGGGGCGTGGAGGACAGGGTGAGGCTGCTCGGCAGAATCCCCGACGGGGAGCTGCCCGCCTATTACGGGGCCTGCGACGTCTTCTGCCTGAGCAGCGTGCAGAAGACGGAGGCTTTCGGCATCGTGCAGATAGAGGCCCTGTCGTGCGGCAAGCCCGTGGTGTCCGCCGACATCCCCCATTCGGGCGTCTCGTGGGTGAACAGGCACGGCGTCTCGGGGCTGAACGTGCCGCCGAAGGACGCGTGGGCGCTGGCGGAGGCAGTCATGGCGGTGGCCGGCGACGGGCGGGCATACGCCGGGTTCGCCGCCGGAGCGGAGAGGCGCTACCGCGAGACCTTCACACGGGGAAGGATGATAGACAACGTATTAGAGATTTATACCAGACTATGGAAAGAACCAAAATTATCCCAAGTGAAATGATGAAGGACCTGGAGGGCGGTTTGTGTTGCCGGAGCGTCATGTCCCCGGCCGCCTGCCGCACCAAGAGGGTGCTGGACGTCATGGCGAGCGTCATCGGCATGGCCGTCTTCTCGCCGCTGTTCCTCATCATCTACGCCGCCATCAAGTGGGAGGACGGCGGCAAGGCCATTTTCAGACAGGAGCGTGTGGGCTATCATGGGGAGACCTTCACGCTGTACAAGTTCCGTTCCATGATCGCCTCGTCGGAATCCGACGGCCGTCCGGCGCTGTGCAGCGGTGCGGACGACAGGCGGCTGACCCGCGTGGGGCGTTTCCTGCGCGAGCACCATCTGGACGAGCTCCCGCAGCTGTGGAACGTGCTCAAGGGCGAGATGAGCTTCGTCGGCCCGCGCCCCGAGCGCAGGTTCTTCGTGGACAAGATCATGTACATCAACCCCGCCTACGCGCTGCTCTACCAGCTGCGTCCCGGCCTGTTCTCGGCCGCCACGCTCTACAACGGCTACACGGACACGATGGAGAAGATGCTCGAAAGGCTGCGCATGGACCTGGACTACCTGTACAACCGCACGCTGTGGCTCGACACGAAAATCATCTTCCTGACCGTGTTCTCCATACTCTCGGGGAAGAAATTCTGAAACAGGATGGAAAGCGACAAAATCAAGCTCATACCGAAGCCGCACCTGAAGCTCCGCAGGATAGGCAGCCGCCACATGATCGTGGAGGCCTCCGACAGCTGCGTGAACCTGACCAACGTGTACAGCCTGAACGGTATCGCCGCCCGGCTCTGGGAGGCGGTCTGCAAGGACGGCTGCCGTACCCCCGGGGAACTGGCGGAGGAGCTGTGCTCGATCTACGATGTCGGGTACGGCCGCGCCCTGCGCGACGTGGAGCGCCAGATAGAGGAATGGGAGAAGATGGGGCTGCTTGTCAGGCGGCACACCGGTGACTGAACACCCGCACCGGAAGGACAAAGACATTCGCAGGCTCCGTCCGGAGCACTTGCATAAAGATATGACGGATTCATGAATCTTTCCACGGAACACAAGGCACTGTTCAGCCTGCTGCGCGCGGGGCTGTGGGAAAGGGAGCCGGACGACCTGTCCCCCTTCCCGCTCACCGACGCGCAGTGGTGGGAGGTGTACCGCATGTCGGTCCGCCAGACGGTGGCCGGCATCGTCTTCCGCGGGCTGCACCACCTGCCCGAGGAGTACCTGCCCGCCGACGCCCTGATGATACACTGGGTGGCGAAGGCCGACCGCATCGAGCGGAAGAACAGGCGGATGGACGCCGCGCTGCGGCTGCTGCTGCAACGGATGGGGCGCGAAGGCCTGCATCCCGTGCTGCTGAAGGGCCAGGGCGTCGCCGCCCTCTACGAGCACCCCCTGCTGCGCGAATGCGGCGACATCGACCTCTGTTTCCCCTCGGAGAAGGAGGAGCGCGAGGCCGCGGAGCTGGCGCGCCGTGCCGGATGCCGGACGGAGAGGCGCCCTGACGGGAGCGTCTGCTACAGCTGGCAGGGAGTGGAGGTGGAGCACCATACCAGGCTGTTCGACCTTCATAACCCGCTGCTGCGGGGCTACCTCTCCGCGCTGGTCGGGAGACACGGGTTCACGGACATCCGCACGGAAGACGGGGCGTCACTCCCCGTGCCGGCGCCCCTGCCTAACCTGCTGTTGCTCAACGCCCACCTGCTGAAACACATGATGGGGCACGGCGTCGGCCTGCGCCAGTTCTGCGACATGGCGCGCGCCTACCACGCCCTGCGCGGGAGCTACTCCTCCGTGGAGCTGGAGGCCGCCTACAGGCGTACCGGCCTGCTCAGGTGGAGCGCGCAGCTCCACACGTTCCTGACGGAACACCTCGGGCTGCCCCGCGACGTGCTTCCCTACGCCGGCACGGACGCGCGCACATCCCCCCGTCTGCTGCACATCGTGCTGGAGGGGGGCAACTTCGGGCAGTACGGCAAGACCCGGGCCAAGGCCTCCCGTGCCGGCTGGGAGCGGAAGCTGCACACCTTCCTCTCCTTCTGGAGGCACCGCGACTTCTCCGGTGCCTACGCGCGCGGGGAGGCGTTCTGGACCTCGATAAGACTCATAACAGGAAACCTCAGATGAGAAACGAATATTTTTTCAGGGTGGCGGGACTTCTGTTCTCCGTCTCCCTTCCCTCCGGCTGGGACGCGGAGGCGCTGCTGCCCTCCTTCCGCCCGTTCCGGTGCGGCGCGTGCCCGGAGGGGAAACGTATCTTCCGGCTGCTTGCCGCCACGCTGCCCTTTGCCGGCGGCGGGGGGTGCGCGGAGCTGCTGGGCGAGTCGTCCAACGACATGGGGCATGTGCGCCTGCTGCGCACCCCCGACGGCTACCGCACGGAAATCAGCTACGGCCCCTCGGCCGGTGCTGCGGTGCATGTGATGGTCTCGGACCCCGTCTTCGACAACGCCGCGGCCTTCCTGCGGCCGGAGGACCCTTACTTGGGCGAGGCGCTCTCGTCCATGCTGCGCATCCTCTACGCGCAGGCCGCGCTTGTTCACGACGCCGTGTCCGTCCACGCCTCCTGCGTCTCGCTGGAGGGGCGGGGCTACCTGTTCCTCGGCCGGAGCGGTACGGGCAAGAGCACGCACGCCCGCCAGTGGCTGGAGGCCTTCCCGGACTGCCGCCTGCTGAACGACGACAACCCCGTGCTGCGGGTGGAGGACGGCACGGTGGCGGCCTACGGCACCCCCTGGAGCGGGAAGACGCCCTGCTACAGGAACGAATGCGCGCCCGTGGCCGGTATCGTCCGCCTGCAACAGTCCCCGCAGAACCGGTTCACCCCGCTCTGCGGGCCCGAGGCCTTCGCCGCCCTGCTGCCCTCCTGTTCCGCCGTCCGCCGGGACGCGCGGTTGCAGGACGCGCTCCACGACACCCTGGTGCGGGTGGCCGGGCTGGTGCCCGTCGGACGGCTCGAATGCCTGCCCGACCGGGAGGCCGCGCGGCTTTGTCTTGAAGAATTAAACCAAATTATACAGCAATGAAAAGAAAGATCCATTTTTTGATTTTACCGGCGGTCGTATTTCTGCTGTGCTCCTGCGCCTCCTCGAAGAAATTCGTCTATTTGCAGGACATGGAGCCGGGACACGGCTACCCCTGCGATATCAGGTACGAGGCGGTCGTGCATACCGACGACCGTCTGGACATCACCGTGAGCAGCAAGAACCCCGAACTGGCCATACCGTTCAACGTGCACGGCGGCTCCTTCCGCGTGGACGCCGGCGGCTCGGTCACGGAGAACGCCTCGTCCGCCCCCAGGGGCTACCGCGTGGATGTGGACGGCAACATCGACTTCCCCATACTGGGCAAGCTCCATGTAGAGGGGCTGAAGGTGAGCGAGGTGACCTCCCTGATACGCGACCGCATCGTCGCGGGCGGGTACATCAGGGAACCGCTGGTGTCGCTTGAGTTCCTCAACTTCAAGTATTCGGTGCTGGGCGCCGTGGGGCACACCGGCACCTTCTCCGCCGAGGGCGACCGCATCACCCTGCTGGAGGCCGTGGCCCGTGCCGGCGACGTCAGTCCCCGGGGCCGAGTGAACCGCGTGGCGGTCATCCGCGAGGAGGACGGACAGCGGGTGATGTACATGCATGACCTGCGCAGCAAGGACCTCTTCCGGTCGCCCTGCTTCTACCTCCAGCAGAACGACATCGTGTATGTCGAGCCGAAGTACAACAAGGAGGGCAACGGCGACAAGGCATGGCGGTTCTCCACCGGCATCCTCTCGCTCATCTCGGCGGTCTGCACCGTCATCTGGGCAACCAAGTAAACACACAATATTCCGAATCATGCAAAGCAACAGTCAATCCAACAAGAACGAACAGGGCGTCAACCTTGTGGACCTGTCCGTCTACCTGTTGTCGAAATGGAAGTGGTTCGTGCTCTCCGTACTGGTCTTCGGCGGGCTGGCATGGTACCATTACGCCACCTCTCCGCTGGTGTTCTTCCGTTCGGTCACGGTCATCATCAAGGACCCGTCGAACAAGACCTCCACGGCCGGCCTCGACCGTTACGACAACTACATCAACAAGGTGAACGTGGCCAACGAGATATTGCAGTTCCGCTCCAAGCGGCTGATGCGCGAGGTGGTGCAGCGCCTGCACGCCGACGTGGACTACCGCATGGAGAAGGGCCTGCGCACCGACGAGCTTTACAACCTCTCGCCGGTGAGCGTCTCCTTCATCAACGTGATGCCCGAGCGCCGCATCTCCTTCGCCGTGACGCCGCGCGGCGGCAATACCGTGACGCTGTCAGCCTTCGAGGGGCTTCCCGGCGTGAAAGAATCCTACGACGTGCGGCTCAACGACACGCTGAAAGTCGGTGACGAGCGCATCCTGGTGACCGGCACCGACCACTGGGGCAAGTCGTGGACGGGCCGCGAGATACGCGTCACCAAGAACCCGCTGAACGCCGTGGCCGGGCGGTTCCAGGGCAGCATGGGCATCCGGCAGGAGGAGAACGAGTCCTCCATCCTCGTGCTCTCGCTGAAGGACGCCTCGCCCAGGCGCGCCGAGGACGTGCTCAACACGCTGGTCAACGTATATAACGAGGAGGCCATCAACGACAAGAACCAGGTGGCGGTGAACACCTCCGAGTTCATCAACGAGCGGCTCATCATCATCGAGCGCGAGCTGGGCGGCGTGGAGACCGAGCTGGAGTCGTTCAAGCAGCACAACCAGGTGATGGACATCGGCTCGCTGGCCGGACGCTACACGGGCGAGGAGCAGGCCTACAGCGCCGACGCGCAGCAGCAGGAGACCCAGCTCAGGCTGGCGCGGTTCATCAAGGACTACCTCACCGACCCCACCCGGGAGCGCGACCTCATCCCCTCGGGGACGGGCATCAGCGACGCCGGCATCGAGGGGCAGATCAGCCAGTACAACGCCCTGAAGCTCAAGCGCGACAAGCTCATCGACGACAGCAGCGACAGCAACCCCGTGGTGGAGGAGCTGAACAACACCATACACGCCCTGAGGCAGAGCATCATCCGCGCCGTCGACAACATGATCGTCGGCATCAACATGAAGCGCAACGACGCCCGCAGCCGCCAGGCGCAGGCACAGGCGCGCTTCACCACCGTGCCCACCAAGGAGCGCGAGATGCTCTCCATCGAGCGCCAGCAGAAAATCAAGGAGTCGCTCTACATGTTCCTGCTCAACCGGCGCGAGGAGAACGCCCTCTCGCAGGCTATGGCCGACAACAACGCGCGCACCATCGACAGCGTGGACGGACCCGCTGGACCCGTCTCGCCCGTGCGCAACCGCATCCTGCTGCTCGGGGTGCTCGTCGGGCTGGCAGTGCCCGGCGTGGTGTTCCTCATGATACTCTTCATGGACACCCGGGTGCACAGCCGCAGGGACCTCAAGGGAGCGGTCAGCATACCCTTCCTCGGGGAAATCCCACAGGACAGGGAGGCCGCCCGCACGGGCGTCGCCAAGGACGGTGAGGACGGGATGCTCTCCGAGAGCTTCCGCATCCTGCGCACCAACATGGCATTCATGGCCAAGAAGGACAGACCGATGCAGGTCATCACCTTCACCTCGTTCAACGAGGGCGCCGGAAAGACGTTCATCTCCCGCAACCTCGCCATGAGCCTCGTGCTCACGAAGAAGAAGGTGGTGCTGGTGGACCTCGACATCCGCAAGGGCACCCTGAGCCGCCACTTCCACAAGCACCCGGCGGGCGTGACCAACTTCCTTGCCGACAACAGCATCAGTGTGGACGACATCATACATACCGACCCCGGGCACGACAACCTCGACATCATCTCCTCCGGCACCGTGGCGCCCAACCCCGCCGAGCTGCTCATGGACAGCCGCCTGGACGAGCTGGTGGCGGAGCTGCGCCGGCGCTATGACTACATCATCGCCGACAACGTGCCGGTGGGTGTCGTGGCCGACGCCACCATCAGCAACCGCATCAGCGACCTCACCATCTTCGTGGTGCGCGCCGGAAGGCTCGACCGCCGCCAGCTGCCCGACATGGAGGAGCTGTACCGCGAGAACAAGCTCAGCAACATGGCCCTCATCCTCAACGGGGTGGACCCCCGCCACCATGGATACGGCTATGGGTATGGTTACGGCTATGGCTATGGGTACGGATACGGATACGGAAAACACAGGAAAAAGAAATGACATACATTAACTTTTAAACTATAAGAATATGAACGAGACTAAGAAAACGGATTTGAAATCCTACGAGGCACCCGAGACCAAGAGGACTCAGGTGGAACTGGAAGACGGCATCTGCACAGGAGTAGTGTCCTCGGGTCCAGAGGCAACTGTGAAAAAAGATAACGCTACCATCGAGGTAGAGGACTATACCTCGATTGAAAATGATGTGACATTCAACTAAAAAATCAGTGATTATGAAAAGGATAAGAAGAATAGGTTTCGTCCTGCTCACAGCGCTGGCTTTCGCCGCCTGTTCGGACGATGAATTCCAAGAGAAAGTGCAGGAGGGACTGCCCGTCACCTCCCTGCGGATGCAAATCTCCGTGCCGGAGACGGGCAATGCGACCATGACGAGGGCTTCCAATGAGACGGAAACCAACGTGGAGAAACTGGCGCTACTCTTCTACAAGAAGAGCCAGCCCGATGCAACGCCGGTGGTCAAGGAGATAACGGTCCTGGGCACCCCGAATAAGAAGGCGGAGACCAACTACCTGTACACCGTCGATATAGACGTTGAAGGGCTGTACAGCGGCGAATGGTACCTCTATGCCGTAGCCAACTACGACAAGCAGTTCGTGTCCGTCACGCTCGACAAACTGAAGGCAATGACTAAGGCGCAGATCGACGACTTCTGCACCGGCGGCTCGCCTGACCTCGACATCGTGGAGACCGCCATACTGATGTCGGGCAAGTACGAGTATGAAAGCCAAAACAACGGCAAGGAGCCGGGCACGCTCACTCTTAATGAAGGCGCAAACACGCTGCAAGGCGACCCGTGCCTTGTGCTGCGCCGCCTGATTTCCAAGACCATTTTCAACTTCATCAACGGCGAAGGCGTGACATTCGTTCCCGAGAGCTACGACCTGTACAACTATTCCACATCGTCCACGCTGATGGAGCGCACGGGCTGGGAAGGCTCTGAAGGTACAAAGCCCGGAAGCCTCGTACACAAATCCAACAGCAACACTTTATTGAACAGGACAAAAATTCCTATCGCCGACAAGAACGATGCAGGTAATTACACCTTCACATTCTACACGCAGGAAAACGTGCAGCCTGATGGAACCGGATGTAGTTCGCAGGCTGATCGCGAGAAGTATCGTGACAATAACCGCAGCGCCCATCCCCGTACCAACTTCAGATACGCTCCCTCGGAAGCCACCTATGTGGTTGTCAAGGGCCGTTATGACGGACCCGGCGAGAACGGGGAGGGCAAGGTGACCGGCAACGTGGAATACACCATCCACCTTGGCGACTTCTCAAAAAGCGGCTCGAACGACAACTTCACCGTGCGCCGCAACGTGAAATACACCTATAATGTGACGGTGAAAGGAGTAAACAACATCATCGTGGAAGCAACAGCCAACAACGAGGCCCAGCCCGGAGCCGAGGGCGACATCATCAATAAGAACGATGCGCTCAATGTCCGCGTGGATGCGCACTACGAGCAGATACTGTTCGCTCTGAACATCAACGCCGATTTAAATAGTTTTGCGTTGTCGCTGAAGACTCCTTATACCAACAAAACGGTGACGAGCATTAACGATTTGACGGACAGTGACGACTATAAGTGGGTGGAGTTCGGCAAGCCCGCAACCGCAAGCACATTCCAGTCCTATTCCATGCTGAAAAAAAATGGTAAGCTGTGCAACATCAGGGAGCTGCTGACGAAACTGCAGGATATTGACAACAATGCGAATCAGGAATACTTCATCGTCCAGAACGGTACGGTATATGTGGCCGCCTACGTCAACGAATATTTCTATGATGGTAAGGATATATCCGGCTTCGTCAATACCGCCGACCGCGAGATGCTCCTTTCCTCGGGAACGAGTGTCAGCCAAGACGAGCACAGCTCCTATACCATCACGCCTATCTTCTGCATACAGCAGCGAAGCATCAAGTCGCCTATGAAGCTGTCGCTGGCCAACCCGTTCGGTGTGGAAACGTTAGAGGAAACCCAAAGGACCAACTCTAACCTGACGAACGATGGTAGCGGTGCCCCCACAAACTCTGAGTCTCATGGTTGGCAAAATAGCAAGGATATAATAGGCGATAAGCAAGCAAACTGGAGTACATACATTAATGAAGCCTACAATGGATACATAAACGGTGTAATCGATCAGACTAAAGTAATGAAACCCGGATATGATACCGCCCTTTACCAATGGCTTTCACGGAATCGTGATAATGATGGGGACGGAAAAATCGGCGATGACGAGATTCGTTGGTACTTGCCGGCTCATGACCAGTGTCTGGTTATTTGGTATGGAAATAATTCGATTCCGACAGAAACGCGGATTAATATCGAAGGTAGAACCGATATGACATATCTCACGAGTACCAATGGTAATCAGCGCACATGGTGGGTCGATGAAGGTGTGGCCTTCGGACCATGGAAGAACAATTCTTGGACAACAGGTAACAGCACATATAATCAGTCTAATAACGCCTTACGTGCCATCCGTAGTCTGAAGAACATTAATGGCGCAACGACCGCTATATCTTCTTATGCCCTCCAGACTCGTACCGTTACCATTACAGGTTTGGCGGACGAGTGCTTGCGATTGAGCGGACATACAGGCAATTATCCTTCCCATGTCACCGGTGATGAAGCGGACAAGCTGCCGAGAGCATTCAAGATAGCAAAAGAGGATATTTATGTATCCAAAAATAATTATTGGCCATTTGATAAGAACTATTATACCGCCAGCCAAGCTACGACGGATAATACTATAGGTTCCGGCTATTCTGAGGATAACGACGCGGGCAAGTGGCGTGTTCCCAACGAAAAGGAACTGGGATTGATGCTGAAATATTGTGGTTCTAATTTAGATCAATTAACGATTGCAAGGACCAAGTACGGAACCTCCAGATATTATTATATTCAAAATACCAACGGCAAATACATTTCCACGGATAATGATGCAGTTCCAGCAAATGGAACAACGCCCTGTCCAATCTTCCTTGTGCGCGACGTGGAACCGTCCGCTTCACCGCAGGCCACCCATGACTCATCCTACCGTCCCGGCGGTTCGATCATCAAATAATAAACAATCAGATACTATTTTATGAAAAACAAGATAACGATTTTGCTGTCGGGCTTGCTTGCCGCGGCCGCATTCTCGGGTTGTACGGCGGAGGGTGACATGCCCTCCGCACAACCCCTGACGGCAATCCGGGCGGTCAACGCCGGACTCTCCGGCATCTCCTCCCGCTCGCAGGTGGGCGGTATCGCCGACGACGGCAGCCTGGTGATGCAATGGAGTCCGGGGGACAGGATAGGCGTATTCGGCGCATCGCAGTCCAACGTATGCTTCACATCCGCCAATGAGACTGCCGCCGACGAGACAACTTTCTCCGACACCGGCACCTTCTCTGGCACTCCGTCGACAGCCTATTACCCCTATACGGAGGGTGCGGCCGACGCTGCGGCCGTTCCTGTGAATATCCCCGCCGTGCAGACCTACTCCGATGTCACTTCGGTGGCCGCCTACGACTTCAAGGCGTCCTCGTCGGCCGAACGGCAGTCCGACGGTTCCTACCGCATGCGTTTCCGTTCGATGGTCACGCTGCTGCGCCTGCAAATCGACCTTTCCGCAGTCAGCGGGCTGGCCGCCGACGAGACGCTGCTGTCGATACGGATGACAGCCGGTACGGGCAGCCTGTCGGGAGCCTTCACCTGCGACCTGAACAACCCTGACGCAGGCCTGACGCCGGTCGATGCCGCCGCCACGCTGACGGTCGACATGGCAGGGCGGCCCGCCCTGTCCCGTCAGGTGACGGCATACGCCGTGGCAGCTCCCGGATGCACCGTGGGCACCAAGCTCGACTTCGTCATCACCACCGACAGGCATGTCGCGACCTTCACCGCCACGCTGCTTGGCACGATGGAGGGAGGCGCGTTCTACGATGTCCCGCTCAACGCCACGGTGCTCGCCAACAACGGTGCCGTCATCAAGGATGTTGACGAACCCGATGAACCGGCCGAGGAGACCGCCAACTGCTACATGATAACCACCGCCGGCGAGCACTCGTTCTACGCCCGTCAGATAGGCAACGGCGACAAGGGCATCATCCCCGGCGCCGGCTTCCATGTCACCTCGTCGAAGATAAATCCGAAGTCCGCCAAAGTGCTGTGGTAGGATACGCAGGGCTTCATCGACGAGGGCAGCGTCCGCCTTGCCGACGACGGACGGGTGTACTACACCGCCACCGGGAACACGGGCAACGCCCTGATTGCCGTCTACAGCGGCGACGACTGCACGGGCGACATCCTGTGGAGCTGGCACATCTGGGGCACCGGCGACACGCTGCCGCAGGATAATGTCATCACCACGAAGTCAGGCAGCTCGTTCACTATCATGGACCGCAACCTCGGTGCATTTCTCAGTACCGAAGATGAACGCTTGCAGACCGTCCGCACCGACGAAGCGGAACGCAAGGTATGCAGCTATATGCTCTACCAGTGGGGACGCAAAGACCCGATTCCCAACAGCGATGTCTATTATGTGGATGGCGTGGCGACGAATATCGCTTCTTCCTATCCCGTGTGGCAGCCCGCCACCCTGACCGAAGCCACCATTGCCGCATCGGTGCTTCGCCCCGGCTATATCATCAACAAGCCGGCCGCAGGCGACTGTTCGAGCTGGCTGGGCGAGGACAACCGGCTCCTGTGGGGCGACTCCTCACAAAAGACCGTCACCGATGGAGGATGGACGGATGTCAAGACCATCTACGACCCCTCTCCTGTAGGCTATCGTGTGGCGAACAGCGCCACTTTCACCCGTTTCATCACGCCGGATAGAACCGATATCCAAATGAAAGGAGTCACCGGATTTCGCACGATAGACGGTGTGACGGTACCGAATCTTACTTATGACTACATCCAATGTATTGTAAGCACGGAGATGTCCGGCACTACGGAACGCTGGCTACCCAAGGGTATCCACCGGAACCGCATCGGATTCGCCTGCAATACCTCCGACAACAAGAGTAAGATCTTCGGTTACGGCATCTACTTCCGGCAGACCGGGGACGATACCGAAGGCGGATATTATCCTATGGGCGGATGCAGGTTCCCCAATCCGTCCGGTAAGCGCAGCGACTATGCCCTGAACTCCTACCTTTGGCTCAGTACAAGCGACATCAATGACTACAGTGCCATGTCGATGCATCTTTATCATTTCTATTGGCTTACCGGTTCGGGTAATTATACCGAGCCTGACAAAGGACTGTCGGGAACGGGGTATAATGCCGGAGTCGTCGGTACGGTCAAGACGAAGTATTCGTCGTACAATCTTAATGCCTACGGCGTGCGTTGCGTGCGCGACGGTTCCACCTCCGGCTCCACCGGGGGCAATTCCTACGACAGCAGCTACACCGACAAGGGCGTGGGCTTCGGCGTGGAATAGGAACGCATCGACATTACTTACAAATCTTTAAAAAGACATGAGAATACAGAAATACTCCTCCGGCTGCCTGTTGTCGGCGCTCATCACCGTTCTTGCGGCGGGGTGTGCCGACACCGATGTGCTGTCCGGGGGAAAAGAACGGATTGAGATAACGGCGGAAACAGCCCCATGCTCACAGGCCGGTTCGCGCTCGCAAATCGACGAGGCCGGCTCCACCGCCGGTGTCACCGGCATCCTCTGGTCGGTCGACGACCAAATCGGCGTGTTCGGCAAGTCGACCGTCAACGCCCCGTTCGAGGGAACCCATACCGAACCCGCCGCCACCGCCACCTTCACCGGTGAGGTGACATCGGGCGACACGCCGCTCCATGCCTATTATCCCTACCGGGAAGATGCCACGGATGCGGCGGCCATACCCGTGACAGTCGCCGTCGAACAATACTGGACCGGTGCGGCCTCCATTTCCGACAACGACATCAAGGCAAGCTCCACGGTGACACGGCGCGGCGACTCGTGGCACTTCGCTTTCCGCCCTATGGTGGCCATGCTCCGCTTCGAGGTGGATGCCTCGGGCGTGGATGGCGTCAGCACCGACGAGCGTCTGGTGAGCATTCATGTGGAAGAGCCGGAGGAGAGCGACGGAAAGGCCGAGCCTTGGGCCGGTGAGTTCACCATGAACCTGACCGACCTCGACGCGGGGCTTGCTCCCGTGGATGGCGAGGCCGTTACCGGTCTGGCAGTGAACCTGACCGACGAGCCCGCGCTTACCGGCAAGGTGGAAGCCTATGCCTGCATCGCCCCCGTGATAAGGAGCGGACAGGTATTGCAGATACATCTTGCCACGGACAAGCACCGGATAAGTTTCAGGGTGACGGCCCGGCAGGACCTCGCGGCGGGAGGCTGCTATGACATCCCGCTTCACCTCGCCGCCGCCACGGTGGAGGAGAACGGCCTGACGATAGAGGACATCACCGCCGGTGAAGAGCCGGAAATCCTCTCGTTCGGCTTTGAGGCCGCCCGCAACAAGGGCAAGATCCTGGCAAGGGAGGCCTACTATGACGGCAGCAAAACCACGGTGAGAAGCGTGACGGGGCAGGAACTGACCGTCACCACCGAAGAGGGTAATCCCCAAGGCGAGATAAGCGGGTGCATACCCTATCTCTATGACTTCACCTTAGTGCCGACCTTCACCGTGACCGAAGGAGCCACTGTGACGGTGGACGGTGCGGAGCAGACCAGCGGCGTGAGCGCGCAGGATTTCAGGTCGCCCGTGACCTATACGGTGACAGCGGGAGGCATGAGCCGCGACTATGTGGTGACGGTGACCAACACGGGCCTTCCCGTGGTGGTGATGACCGGCAACTCCGGCGGCTCGGTGCAGTTCCTCGACATGACGGTGCCCGCCAAGAGTGCCGACTTCACCGAGACCGACCGCATCGCCATCTACGAGAACGGCGTCGCTTCGCTGGCGGAAATGAACTGCGGCTTCCGCCTGCGCGGAAACTCGACGAGCAACTTCCCCAAGAAGCCCCTTGCCATCAAGCTGGCATCGAAGACGGAAGTCCTCGGAATGAAGAAGCACAAGCGCTGGTGCCTGCTGGCCAACTGGATAGACCGCTCGCTGATGCGCAACGGCGTGGCCTTCGACATCGCCGACAAGGTGCGCACGGCTTTCAGCGGCACGGACGCTCCCGGCCTGCCCTGGCAACCGCACGGCAAGAGCGTGGAGCTGGTGCTCAACGGCGTGCATGTGGGCAACTACTTCCTGTGCGAGCAGATAAAGATAGACAAGAACCGTCTGGCCATACAGGACGGTTTCGAGGATGTTGTGAAAGATGGGGGAACCGCCACCACCGCCAATTGCGGCTACCTGCTGGAGTTCGACGACAACTACGACGAGTACAATAAGTTCCGTACCTCGTACTGCAACCTGCCCTGCCAGAGCAAGGACGTGATAACCGACAATACGATATGGAACTATGTGAAGAACTGGGTACAAGACATCGAAACCAAGCTGCATGATGGGAACTATACGGGTGCCTACGAGAAACTCGACATCAACTCGGTGGCCGACTACTGGATAGTGCAGGAGCTGACGATGAACAACGAGTACCGCCACCCCAAGAGCGTGTACATGTACAAGGACGGAACCGGCAAGCTCTGCGCCGGACCCGTGTGGGACTTCGACTACCAGACCTTCCCCAACATCGAGAACATCAATGCGATCAACCGCGGCTACGGTCACAGCAATTTGAGTTTCGGTACAAACACGCTGCTCTACACGCAGTACAGCTACACCGGGGGCAACGATGGCGACGCGCCCTACATGTGGTATCCGCAGCTGTTTGGCGACGCCACGTTCAGGGCCACAGTCAAGAGCCGCTGGCAGACGCTTTATCCCGTATTGCAGGGCGTGACCGCCACCATCGACAGGCTGGGTGAGGCCAACAGGCTCTCCGACACTTACAACCAGCGGATATGGCCGATAGAGTCGCGGGAGCGTACCGGATACGGCTGGTACATCGACTTCAGCGGCGACGAGCGTCTGGACTATGACAAGGTCATAGAGAACATGAAGGCCTGCTATACCGAGCGTCTGAACAACATGAATACCGCCATCAACGGTTTGAAATAACAATTATATTGGAATTCAACTATTTAACAATTAACAGATATGAATAAGAGAAACATTTTAACTGCCGTATGTGCCCTGGCTCTCTGTCCGGCCTTCGCACAGACCTCCGAAGCAGTGGAGGAAAAGGTGGAGTACAGTACGGACAAGTACAAAGTGGAGACCAACCGTTTCTGGGACAACTGGTTCATCAGCGCGGGTGCCGGTGCCCAGATCTATTTCGGCGACCACGACAAGCAGCAGTCATTCGGCAAGCGTCTGGCGCCGGCACTGGATGTGGCCGTGGGCAAATGGTTCACTCCCGGAATCGGTGTACGCCTCATGTACAGCGGCCTGAAGAGCAGGGGCGCCACCAAGCACCCGGGCGGTAACGAGGACTCGGCACATGGCAAGGGCACCCCCGTGAAAGGCGGCGGCGCCCCCCACTGGCTGGAGGAGTCGGAATACAACATGGGCAACCTCCATGCCGACGTGCTGTTCAATCTCTCCAACCTGCTCTGCGGCTACAACCCCAATCGTGTGTGGAATTGCAGCCCGTATGCCGGTCTCGGCTGGGCACGCGTGTACGATTCGCCTTCCGCCAAGGAGGTGAGCGCCAATGTCGGTGTCTTCAACAGCTTCCGCCTCTCCGACGCGCTTGACCTGAACCTCGACGTGCGCGGCATGTTCGTCAACGACCGTTTCGACGGCGAGGGCGGCGGACGTTTCGGCGAGGGCAACCTCTCCGCCACCATCGGCCTGACCTACAAGTTCAAGAACCGCGGCTGGGGCCGCAGCAAGACCGTCACCCGATATGTCTACAACTACGGTGACTTGGAGAGCATGCGCTCGAAGCTGAACGACATGAGCGCCGAGAACGAGCGTCTGAAGAAGGCCCTTGCCGACGGTGACAGGCAGAAGGCACAGACCATCGTGAAGAAGATTGCCGCCGCCAACCTCGTCATCTTCCAGATCAACAAGACGAAACTGAGCAACGAGGCGCGCGCCAACCTGGGACTGCTGGCCGAAATCATCAAGTCGGGCGACCCGGATGCCGTATATACCATCACCGGCTATGCCGACGCGGGCACGGGTAACCGCAAGGGCAACGAGCGCCTGAGCAAGGAACGTGCCGAGAACGTATATGACTGTCTGGTGAACGAGTTCGGTGTCAGCGAGAAACAGCTCCGCATCGACTACAAGGGCGGCGTGGAGAACATGTTCTACAACGACCCGCGTCTGAGCCGTGCGGTTATCACACGCGGCGAATAATGACATCCCGCCTTTCCCTGTAAAATCCTGCCGGTTTCCGGCCGCCCGTCACGGCGCCGGATTTCGGGCAGGCCGGCTATTTCCGCTTTCCGGCCGGAAAACAGACATAGCCGGGAAACAGTAAAGGAATGTTGGTACCCTGTGCCCTTTGCGAAAAGCGCACGGGTCATCCGTGTCCCTCCTGCGGATGAATCCGGCGGGACGGACATGAAGATGAGAGAGCCTCCCCGCCCTTTGTGAAAAGCGCGGGGGATGTAAGGAAGGCGGAGGAGTCCGTCTTCCTTACATTTTCACTGCCGGACGATACAGGGATAACCGTATACGGATACGATGCTGCCGGACACCGGCCCGAAAAGATGTGGAAAGACAAGTTAAGATGCCCCCTGGCGGATTTCTACCACAGCCGTGGAATGTGAGATTTCCGGCTGTACGCACTGAATCCGCCTGTTTGTTTTGTCTGGATTTTCTTCCCGATTAAGCGTAACCGGGAAGGAAATCTTCTTGTCTACGGCCCGTACCCGGGCCGCATAATCCCATGACACAGGAAGAGAAAGTGACATTGCCCAACGACATGCTGCTTGCCGATGTCGTTTCCCTGCTTTCCTCCGGGCATACGGTGACACTGCGTGCCAAGGGGGACAGCATGTTCCCCTTCATCGTGGGCGGCCGTGACTGCGTGGTCCTGCAAAAAAGCCGGAGCGTGCGTGTGGACGACATCGTGCTGGCCCGCCTGCCCGGGAGGGGCTATGTGCTGCACCGTGTCTACGGTACGGCGGCTGACGCCTTCGTCCTCATGGGGGACGGAAACGTATGCGGCACGGAGCTGTGCCGGGCGGAGGACGTGTGCGCCACGGTAGTGAAAATCATACGCGACGGGCGGCATGTGGTCTGCCGCTCTCCGCAGGAGATGCGGAGGGTACGCCTCTGGAAGGGGCTGCTGCCCGTCCGCAGGTACATTCTGGCCCTGTGCCGCCGTTGGAGGCGTTGGAGGCGCGGGAAAGGGAACACAGGGAAATGAAAAGAAATATGAGTACGAACGACTGCATAAGGTGGCTGTGGCGTGTGTCGGGCGGATACCGCCTGCCTGTCATGGCCCGGAGCCTGACGGGGATTGCCCATGCCGGGGTATCCCTGTTCTCGGTGTGGGTGTCGAAATGCCTTATCGACGCGGCCACGGGACGAGGCGGCGGCGACATGGACCTGCTTGTCGCGCTGCTGGTGGCGTGCCTGGCGGTAAGGCCGCTGCTGTCGGCGGCCGGCACGCGGCTGGGCAGCCGCACGGAAATCCGTTTCCGCAACGGGCTGAACAGCGCCCTCTTTGAACGGCAGATGGAAAGCCGCCTGACCGGGCGCGAGGCATTGCATACGGGCGACATCCTCAACCGGATGGTCGAGGACACGGCCTCCGTCACCGACACGCTGTGCCGAGGCATTCCCGCTGTCACGGTACTGTCGGTACAGCTGGCCGGTGCGCTCTGGCTTCTCGCATCCATGTCCGTGGGTCTGGCCTGCACCGTCGTGTTCATCATGCCGGCGGCCCTGCTGCTCAGCAAGGCCTATATGCGCAGGATGAGGGCGTTCTCCGGCCGTATCCGCACGGCCGAGGGCCGCATACAGAGCCACATGCAGGAATACCTGCAACACCGCATACTGGTCCGCACGCTGGAATTCACGCCTCGGGCAGTCGGCAGGCTGCTCCTCTTGCAGTCCGGCCTGCGGGAGGAGGTCATGCGGCGTGCGGACTATTCGGCGTTCTCCCGCGCGGTGGTGCTGGCCGGTTTCGCGGCGGGCTACGCCACGGCCTTCCTTTGGGGGGTGTACGGCCTGCGCGACGGTACGGTGACCTTCGGCGTGATGACCGCCTTCCTGCAACTGGTCTCGCAGATACAGGGTCCTATGGTCGACCTCAGCCGGCAGATACCCGCGTTCATCCGTACCGTCACCTCGGCGGAACGGTTGGCCGAGCTTGCCGCCGTTCCCGTGGAACAGCGGGGAGCACCGGTCCGTCTGGACGGTGTGCCGGGTGTCCGCATGACGCACCTGAGCTTCGCCTATCCCGGGGGCAACCGCAAGGTGCTGGACGATTTCAGCCATGACTTTGCCCCGGGCAGCCTGACCGCTGTCGTCGGAGAGACGGGGGCTGGCAAGAGCACCCTCATAAGGCTGGTGCTGGCCCTGCTGTCGCCGGACGCCGGACAGGTGACGCTCTACGACAAGGAAAGGGATACCGCCGTATCACCGCTCACGCGGTGCAACCTCTCCTATGTGCCCCAGGGCAACACGCTTGTCAGCGGCAGCATACGCGACAACCTCCTGATGGGTAATCCCGACGCGACCGACGGGGAGCTGCGTGCGGCCCTTCATGCGGCCGCCGCCGACTTTGTGTACACCCTGCCCGACAGCATGGACACCCTTTGCGGTGAACAGGGCGCCGGTCTCAGCGAGGGGCAGGCGCAACGCATATCCATAGCCCGTGCCCTGCTCCGTCCCGGCAGGGTACTGCTGCTGGACGAGCCGACCTCCTCGCTGGACGGGGAGACGGAACGCCTCCTGCTGGAACGCCTCTCCGGGCAGGTGCGCGACAGGACGGTCATCCTTGTGACACACCGCGAGACAGCCGCCGCGCTGTGCGGTTCATCCGTACATGTCCGAAAGATACCCGGCCCGTCATCACGGCCCGTAACATCAACGGAACAGGAACACGATGGGAAAGAAGACTGAAAGCCGGAAGCACGGCACGAGAACCCCAAGCCCTGAGACGGAGGAGAAGTACCGCGAGGCTATCGAGCTGTACCGCACGACCGGCCTGCCGGTGAGGGAAATCTGCGCCCGCACGGGCGTACCGTTCACAGCGTTCCGCTCTTTCCTCCATTCCTGCCACCGCGAGCTGATGTTCGCCCGCTACGGCATGGAGGTTGCGCCCGAAGAGGCGGCGGCGACCCGACTGCGCAAGCGTTCCGGCCAGACCGCCGCCTCCTGCGCCAAGTACGGGGAGGCCATCCGCGCCTGCGACGACATCGCCTACATCGAGTACAACGTCTCGCAGATAGCCTACATGTTCCACCTGGACCCCTCCGGTCTGGGCAGCCAGTTGCGGAACCACTATCCCGAAATCATCGAGCGGCGCGAGCGGGAACGCCACAGGCTGGGCATGAACGACAACCAGCACCGGGGTGTCAAGCCCTGGTGCAAGGAGCAGTACGCCGAAGCGGTGGAACACCTACGCACCACCGACGACACCATACGCCGCACCGCCGACCTCTACTGCCTATCGTATTCCGGACTTCGGGAGCACCTGCTGTTCTACCACAAGGACCTCGTGCGCAAGCGTGCCGACAAGCGCGAGCGGGCGAAGTCGGGGGCCAAGGTGCGGGGCGCGCTGACGGGCAACGGCTCCCGCCACGAGCCGAAGGCCGGACAGACGGAGAAGTACCGCGAGGCCCTGCGGCTCTACCGCGACACCGCCCTGACGCACCGTCAGATAGCGGAGGCTACGGGCATCACCGTGACCGGCCTGCGCAACCACCTGCGGATATGGAACCGCAGGCTGATCGTGGAGCACCGCGGGTACGAGTGCCGCGAGGGGGAGGCCGTCGACCTCTCCCGCACGAAGCAGTACCTGAAATCCACCGCCGCGAAGTATGCCGGCGCCATAGCCTGCCTGAAAGAGACCGGACGCCCCACTGCGGAGGTGGCCCGGGAGTTCGGGCTGCATCCCGAGACGTTCCGCGAGTATGTGCGGGAGCATGAGCCGGAGCTTGCCGCCCGTCTGGGCATGACGCGGCTGGCGGACGGCCGTCAGATCCTCGCCCGCAGCATGGAGAAATACGGCGAGGCGGTACGCCTGTACGAGACGACCACCGAGCCGCTCCGCTCCATCGCCGACCGGCTGGGGTTGCAGTACAACAGCGTAGGAGGCTTCGTGCGCCGCAGCCGTCCCGACGCCATAGAGGCGCACAACCGGCTGGTGGAACGGGAGGAGGCCCTGCGGAAAGAGAAGGAGCAGGCGGAATCCGCCGCCCTCGCCCTGCAAAGGGAGGCCGAGGAAAAGGAGCGCATCCTGAGCGCCTTGCGGCAGACCGGCGGCAACAAGCGCAAGGCCGCCAAGCTGCTGGGATTCTGCAAGTCCACCCTCTACAACAAGCTGAACGCCCTCGGGCTGAACGACACCGGCGACACATAGGCGAAAACCTGCGACAGAACGGCTCCACCCGCATCCGCGGGAGCACGGGGCTATTCGGAGAATGTCCGGATACGGCTGTAAAAAGCTGCATCCGGACATTCCATATATATATGTCCGATGAGGGTGTCACAATGCCCGGACAGGAAGTTTACCCCTGCTACACAACTATCTGTGGCAGGGGTAATTTCTTTGAAAAGGGAGTCCCGGCACATCCCCATTTGTATGTAAGCGGTCATTTTAGACTGTGTCGGTCTGGCATATTCAGACACTTCCGGGGTCCGTCCGTTCCCAAAATTGGATTTTTCCCCTCATTTCATTAACGTCGCACGAAATCCCACTTTTTTATCGTATCTTTGCATGTGTTCAACCATTTGCGGCAATATATCTATAAAAATTTGTTGCTGTTACTTCTCTGTTACTCGTTGTCGCAAATTTAATTATAATTTATTGATATACAGAGTGATAATATTTTGTATTTGTTAGTCGTCCACCAGCGGACTCCGGCGCGGTCGGGATAGACGGAGACAATCCTCGATATGTCGAAACTCTGGATGTCGATGTCCAACTCCGCCAGCGGGTCGATGAGTCCGCAGCCCGCTACAGCTTCGTCATGAAGTTTTTTTTTACCTCGCCGCCCATTGTGGAGAGGTACACCTCATGCCGCAGGGCAAGGTAGTTCAGGAAATCCGCTATCAGCAGGTTCTGAACTTTGCAGGCAAGCGGCATGGCTTTGCGCCCCAGTCCGAGGGGATTGGCTATGCTCGGCATCTGCTCGTAGAAATACTCTTTCATCGCTCCCATCGTGAAGATGTGGCGGAGCGACTGTTCCGTATGTGCGGGCACCGTGTACGCTCCCCGCTGCAAATCCTCCATGTAAAGCGGCAGAAAGCGGAGCATCAGCTCTTCTATTTCCCTTTGGTCCTTCTCGTAGTCGTTTTTTACTCCCGTTTCCGCATCGTAAAAACCTGCAGGGCCGTTGCCGTCGGTTTCCTGCAAAGCCTTGATGTTGCCGTACAACATGGTCAGGAACTCTATCGGGTTCAGCTCCTCGCCCTTGAATTTGACTTCTATATGCAGCCGTTCACCGCTCAAAGCCACCGTTTGTCCGGCTTTCACCCGTTGTCCGAATTGTGCGAACACATTCGACAGAAGACCGTATGTCACCTCGTACCCGCCGTAACGGACTGTCTGGCAAATGCCGTGTACCGGGTCGTTTCCCACGCCCGACACGATGCCACTGGCCACAGCCGACAGTATGTAGTACCGCGCTTTGAAGTCTATCCCGTGATGAAAGAACTTTTCTCCCGTTGTCGGGTGTACCTGCTCGCCGTAACCGAGCGACAGTTCCACGTCTTTTCCCCGCGGCTCTTCGAACGGCATACAGTAACCGCTGTCCGAGTGCAGGATCATTTCTTCCGTATATTTCATTGTGATATATATTTTTTATGTGTTCCTACCTTCTCATTCCTCCGCTTTGCGCTTGTTCCTCCGGAGAGAGTGTCGGCGTCTGTGTCCTCGATACCGTTTCCGAGGGAACCGTGCGGACAACGCCCGCATTGTTGCCGATAAGCATCATGCCCAGGAACAGACCGGCGATTTTACCCAGCCAGCCGGAACGTCCGAACACGAGGTACGCCGCCGCAATCAGTCCTGCAATGTTCAACCCCGACACATTGCCTCCTCCGAGGTTTCGCAAAAAGCCGCTGAGCATGTTGAACAACCCACCGCCGGAGGCTTCCCGCAGGAAGTTCGACACCCCGTTCAGTTTCGAGTCCGCGCCTCCCACAGCCTCGCCTATGGCAGAGACCGTCTCTCCGGCTTTGTCTTTCAGTTCCTTCATGTCTTCGGTCGTACCTGCAAGGGCATCCGTGGCGGATTTGCCGACTACGGCCTCACTGACGATCCGTGCGACACTTTTGTCGGTGGTCAGTTTTTCCCAGCCCACATAGCCGACGGCAGCTCCGGTAGTGGCCATTTTGACCGCCTGCCCGGCTCCCCGAAGGGTCTGCGAGGGATGCAGTACCGCATGACCGGCACTTTTTCCCGTCGCATTGGCGGCCTTGCCCATGCCTTTCATGGCCTTTCCGCCGTATTTCAATATCGTATCCCAAGCTCCCATATTTTTATTCTTTTTTAGGGTCTAACATTTCTTCCATTTTGCCGCCATCGTCTTTGGGCGGCTTTCACGATGTCGTACTTGTCCGCAACAGGGCGTGCACCCTCGTCGATTTCCCGCCAGATGTCGCCCATCGTGGTATATTTCACGGCTTTAGTCAGCCGTTGCAGCGTCCGGTTCATCGACCGGAGTTTCGGACGTATGCCGAACACGATCTCCATACGTTCCCTTTCCGTCATCTTGTTGTCCGACAGGCAGGCCGTGCGGATGTCGTTCACAATCTCCACGCTGTTCAATATCATCTCCCGGTAAATCTGGTTGCGCCGCGTGGAGAGGGCGACAGCCAATGCACCCGTCGAATGTCTGCTCAATTGTTTGGTGAAGTCGCCCATGTTGTCCGTAAGCTGCGATATTTCATGGTAGAAACCGTAAATCTGCGCCGCATAGCAGACAATCGAACGGAACGAGTTCAGGTAATTGTTGAACTCCCGTTGCAAGTCCGTCGTACCTTCCACTTCTTCTTTTGTCCACACATGCCCTGTGGTTTGCATCAGCATGACCTTCTCTTGGTTTTTCAGTTCCTTCTCGGCCTTGTTGGTATAAACCAGAATCATTCCCGCAAGGGTCGCATCGTTCTGCGCCTGTACCTTCGAGATACCGGCGCACAGCAACAGAATCCATATCGAGATTATCCGCTTCATCGTTCTTCGTTTTTTATTGTCCTTTTTTCAACGGGCGGTGGCTGCCGCCCTGCGCCAGCGGGACATGGCCAGACGGGCCACTTCGCCGTTGCTGCGGTCTATCATACCCGCCGTTATGTTGTTCCACACGTCGTTCAGGGTATAATAGCGCAGGCTCAAATAGAGCAGATGCAGTTTCCGGCTGAATGCCGCGAGCTGGTCGTTCAAAGCCCACAGGGTTTTGCTCCGTTCCGCCCCCGTGAGCATGTTTTCCGTGCCGCCTTTGGCCACGGCATCGTTCAGCAGCGTGAACACGGAGACCAGTTCCGTCGCTGTCTCGATATAGAGGTTGTTCATGTTCATGCTGGCGACGATACCCTGCGGGTTGTTCCGTATCGCTTTGCCCAATTTTTCCAGTGTGAGGAAAATCCGTACACCGTCATTATAGAGGTGCGTGCAGGCTTTCAGCGACGAGGCATAGCCGCTCGCCGTCTTGAGGTAGCTGTTGTACTGTTTCTCCCACTCGTGTATGCGATTGAACTCTGCTGCGATACTGTTTTGCATCAAGGCGGTCTGCGTCTGTCCTTTGATTTGTTTGTCTATCTGGCCGTTAATCAATTCATTGCCCTCGGCCAACGCCGCCCATTCCAGCGGGTTTGAGGCGGCAATCTGCGCCTTGGCCAGTTGCGGAAGCAGACCGGCAAGTATCAAGACCGCCCATATACTAATGATTCGTAATCTCATAGATTCCCTTTTTTCGTTTATTGATTTCCACACGTTCACGGATAATCGCCACGATGTCGTTTCCGCATCGGACGCCGATAAGGTCGAGCCTTGGCGTGTTCCGGTCCATCGAGAGAATGCGAACCGTCTTTAACCCGCAAATCTGTTGCAGGAGGCTCTGGTGTTCTTGAAAGTCCACGATACGGTACAGTTCCATGTAGTCCACCCTGCGTATGAAAATGCCGTGTTCGCTGACAAGCTGTTCTTCGCCGACCCTGTAACGTATCCGACGCAGGTAGATGAAGCGATACAGCAACACGAGGAGCAGAAATAAGGAAACGATTCTCGCCATACTGCTCAACGGCAGACCTTCCATGCCGCCGTACACCAGCCCCGCCATGCACACGAACATCAGCGGCAGTTCGTCGATGACGAATTGCCCGGTATGCGGCCGCAGAAGGATATTCCGCTCGTCTTGTATGGAATGCTGCATAGTCATCGGCGAAAATGTGTTTGTCGTTCTTGTTCAGGTTCTTCCTCTCTGACCGACTCTTCACGGACCGATTCTTGCTGTTGCTCTGCCAGCAATTGTTCATTCCAGCCTGTATAGCGACAGTCCGGCATTTCACGGGAAATGGCGACATCATGCTCCTTGTCGATACCGAGAAAATCCTGTAATTTCTCACGGAACTCACGGTAACACTTCCTCATGGTATCTATTTGGTCCTGCACATCTTCCGGGGCACACAACCTGCTCGAACTCATTGATATGGCTTCTTCCCGTTCGGCATCGAATCGTATGCAGCTCTCTTGCAAGCCGCCTTTGGGCAACAGATAAAATTCTCCTTCGTCCAGATCATTGCCGTCCGGTATGGAATCGAGATATGGTTTCCGCTCCGGTGTCTCCTCGATGGTGGAGCGTATCGTGCGGCAGATTTCCTTTTGCAGGGTTTGGGCAAACTTCCACCCCTCCCGACCGGTGTCGAAACAGATATGCTGCCGGGCCGGGATCGTAAGCTCAAGCACGCCTCGCATCTGTTTCTCGGTAGGTTCGCCGCCCGTTGAGACGAAGACCGCCTTTCGTAGCTCTTGGTTTTTCGCCTGATGAAGCTGGTAGTAGGCCATTGCCTCGCTGGCACTCTCGAACCAGTAGATATGCTTGGCTTCCGAAAGAGCTGTCCGGGCAGGACTGGCAATCCATACACCTTCCCCCGAATGGTTGCCCTCGGTCATGTCGTCGTAGCTGGAGTTACCGTCCGTGTAGGCGTGTCCTCGCTTCTCGAATCCTACGATCTTATCCGCATCTTCGGGTAACGTCATCGGAAAGGCGAGGCAAGTGCGCCTCTGACCGTCCTCGCTGTGTCGGGTCGCCAGACAGAAGTCCCGGTGAAAGGTTTGCTGCGTACAGAGGTCGATACCCCTTTTCTCGAAATAGGGTGCAAACTTCTCCTGCGTACCCCTGTCCTGCGGATCGAACTTCTGAATGTTGTAGTCCGCAATGTCGAACGGTCGGGTGTCCCGCTGGGGTTGTCCTGTGCGGGTTTCCTGTTCGGGAATAGGGTAATGCAGAAGGCGGTAGCATACGAGTTCCACCAGCCGATCCGGATTTATGCCCTCATGGTATTCTGCAAAAAGATGCGGGTGTTCCTTGATGAACGAAACGACGTTGTATTCCTTCTGCCGGGGTGGCTGGCAACAGCACTTCCCATGCTGTGTGATGACGAACTTGTCGCCCCGGATACGCTTTCCCTCACTGTCCGTGCGGATAAACGAAGAGAGACGCAAACCGAAGCGTCGGTTCTGGCGATAACCGGCATCGAGCAGTACATCCCGGATGTCGAGCCTTTGCAAAAAATCGTCATGTGTCAGTTCTTTGTCATTCATTGTCTTCTCTTTTGTTGTTTCATGTGGGGTGTGCCGCATTGTCATCGGTGGAAACGTGCTTGCCGTTCCTGTTCGGGTTCTTCTCTTCTGGCCGGCTCTTCGTGAACTGATTCTTGCAGCTTGGCTTTTGCCAAGAGCTGTTCGTTCCAGTCCTTATAGCCTTTGTCAGCGGGCTCGTACACGATAAGGTCGGTGCTGTCCTCGCCGGGAGCGGGAAGATTACGGATCGCATCCTCTATGGCCATGATATTTTGTCTCATGCCCTCCAGCGTTTCCTCACTGGCCGAACCCTCGGCAAGAGCCATCTCGTACTCATCTTGGCACACCATGCTCATCTCCTGCAAATATCCGTCGCCGATTGTCCGATAGTCAAGCGTACCATCTTCCCGATAGATTTCTTTGGGACGTAAAAGCGTGCCGACTATCCTGTGAAAGTCGAAGGGTTCGAGTTTTACTTCGTAGTTTTGGTTCTCCTCGCCACTGATACGGACCAGCAGTTTGTCGTCTTTCGTCACGTTACTGGTGAATGTCTTGCCCGCATGGGTGAGCGCGAAGTTGATGGCGAAGATCTGCCCGGCACGGTCCCCGTCGAAGCAGAGATGGTGGTAAGCGTGTGGAGTGGCCTCTATCATGGCTTTGAACTGTTGCTGGCTCGGTGCTCCGCCAGTAGAGACGAACACTCCCTTTCTAAGTTCCTTGTCCCATTTCTGGTTAAGCTGGTAATAAGCCATTGCGTCGTAGGCACTCTCGAACCAATAGATACGCTTGGCTTCCGCAAGTGGGGTCTTGGCAGGGCTGGCAATCCACAGCCCCTCGCTCGAATTGCTGCCCTCGGCCTTGCCTTTGTAGCTGCCGCTTCCGTCCATTCTTGCACGTCCCCGTTCTTCGAAGCCCACGACCGTACCGTCGCCTTTGGGCAAGGTCAGCGGAAAAGCGAGATTGGTGTATGCCGCACCGTCCTCACGATGTTTCGTCGCCAGACAGAAGTGGCGGTGGAAGGCATATTGCGTGTAGAGGTCGATACCCCGGCTCTTGAAATAAGGATAGAACTTCTTCTGTGTCTCCCGGTCCTGCGGGTTGAACTTGTGCAGGTCGTAGTTTGCGATGTCGAACGGGCGGATGTCCCGCTTGGGCTGTATAATCCGCGTTGTCCGGTCCTCGATAGGATGGTTCAGCAGCCGGTTGCACACGAGGTTCACCAGTCGGTCGGGGGACATGCCCACACGGTATTCCGTGAAGAACTGCGGGTGCTCCTTGATGAACGAGATGATGTTATAGACTTTCTGCTGCTGGGCTTGGAAGCAGCATTTTCCCTGTTGCGTCACGATGAACTTGTCGCCGCGGATACGCCGTCCCTCGCTGTCTATACGAACATACGAGGGATAGCGCAGGCCGTCGCGCCGGTTCAGGTGGTAGCCCGCGTCAATCAGCACGTCCTGAATGTTCAGCCTTTGCAGGAAGTCGTCGTAGGTAAGGTCTCCTTCTCTCATAGTTGTCTTTATCTCCCTCTTCTCATATCGTTAATATCCTGATTCATCTGTGCCTCGAAATTGCGTATGGCCACGTCTCTCGGCGTATCGACACCGGGTTTGAAATACGGGTGTGGCGGGCCACCGAAACGCTCGCCGTAGAACTCCGGACCGTGATGATGATGCCGCAAGCCGTGGACGACGCCCGCCGTGATGACCGTTCCCGCTGTGAGGGCGGCGAAAATTTTCACGCCGAGACTGCGCTGCGCTTCCGGCCGCATCTTCATGTCCACCTCGCTGAATATCTTCGAAAAGATTTTCATGCGATGGTAGTCATCGACCGCAAGGAATTTATCGTAATCCTTCTGGCTGATCTCGTGAGTGATGACTTGCCCGTCGATGACGGCCGTCATCTTGTACTTGCCCTCTATGGGGGATGGATGTACGGCTATTTCGCCGACCTCGACCTCCCTGCCGTGCCGTTCTTCCCGATACCAGCCCTTGCGCTCGTCGAGCACGGAAATATCCCGTCCATCGACGGAAGCGGTTGCGCCATACGGCATCTCCTGCCGGAGCTGGTTTTCCAGAGGGGAGAGGATTTCCTGCTCCTGTTGCTGGCGTTGCGTCAGTTCCTCCTGCACTTCGGGGTGCAAGCCGAGGGCGATACGCCGCTCGCTGTCGAGATCCGCCATTGTTACCTTGTCGGCGAAATCCGCCCTGATTACCCCGTTCAGGACTTCCAGTCGTTTCTCGACAGGTTGTTCCTCGATGGAGTTGGAGGTCAGGACGGCCGTTTCTTCTTTCGTCAGGTCATAGACCATATCGGCGGCCACCTTTTCGGACTGTACGGTCAGGGTCCGTGCCTCCTTATCGACGATAAGACCGTGGGAGGCAAGACACTCCTGCCATTTCTCGTTGGAAAAATAGACCGGAGAAGCAATCAACTCCTTGTAGGTACGGGCCGGTTCTGTACTGCGCGGACGGCTGACTATCGGCGTGATGACCGTTTGCAAGTCCTGCAGGACATCGGTCTGTCGTGCGGACTGTATAGGCTGCCCGTCCTTGTACTTGTAATAAAATCCGTAGCCGCCCGATTGCAATTCGCCCGGCTTCATGCGCCCGTCCCACCGTTCAGGGACAATGGGTGGTCCCGGATAGAACAGCTGTCCGCCGACCCGCCGCAGATGGAAACCCCACTGGTGGCGTGGCGTCCAACCGAGGAACGGAGGCGGCATACCCAGCCGTCCCACACGTCCGTATTCGCCCATACCGATACGGTAGCCGTGCAATCCCATAGCGACACGGCCGTTGGCGTTACGGGTATGGACGAAGTTCTTGGGCATATAAAAGTCTTTCCCTACAATGCTCGTGAACACGTTGTAGGCTTTCTTGTTGGCCGAGTTTGTCCCCCAGTCCGTCAGGGCCAACATCTGACGCTCGGTAAGGTCGTAGGTCAGCAGCGGCGAGTCGTGGCCCTGTACCACGAGCCGGTAGCCCGTGCCGTCACTGACCACGTGGGCCTGCATACCGTTACGCCTCAATATGTCCTGCATTTCGGGTTGCAGGTCCATCATTCGGGGGTTGGTATTCTTTCGTATCGCCATAATCCGTTGTTAAAAAGGTTTCCGTTATGCGTCTCCGCTCTCCATCGCCGCTTCCAGTTGTTCGTCCTTGTAGTGGACGAACTCGGCGGCCGATTCATTGCCCACCATGAGACCGTGCTCCTTGCAATAGCGGGTATATTCCTCCTGCCATTCGGGTGAGAAATGATTCACATAGTCAAGCCAGCCGTACTGGCCGCGCTCCATCTTCTCGATAAGTACCTCTTCGGGATAATATTGGTGTTCTGCCATATTTGATGAATGTTAAGATGTTATTTGTGAAGTCCCGCCGCACGGTTACGCTCGGCGCTTTTCTTCTGTTCGTTCCACAGTTCCTCGGTATATTCCTCTTCGGGAACGTAGTCGAGATTGCCGTCGTCGTCCATCACCCAGCAGCCGTACACGCCGAAAGTGTATTTGTCCCACTCGCGTTTGGGTTGTTCTTTCCATTTTTGGCTGTCGCCCGAACAGAAGCGGATGCCGGTCTTGTCGTGCAGGTCGATACCCACTGTGACGGGTTCGTCGTCTACGACCAGCGTCAGCGGTTCGCCGTTCTGCATTCCGTTTACCTCTACCGGACCGAGATGCATTATTTCGGCCAGCACTTGCAGGTTGCGCCCGATAATCGGCGTGGGAACATACATCACTTGCTTCGTTCCCTCGTCTATCTGCACGAATGCCTTGCTGTGCCGCCCGTCCGCCGTCTCCACGTCCGCAATGATGGCTTTGCCGTCAAGAAGCTGTTTCTGTTGCGCCTCGTCATAGCGTTCCAGCGGCGAGGATTCCAGAACGGGATAGAACACCACGTCCGGTCGGCCGTCGTCCCTGCGGACAAGGGCGAAGCGGCTGCGGCTCTCTATCAGTTCTCCTTTCTCGTCACGGACACGCACCGGAAGCACGGGAGAGTGTCGACCGTCGCAAATCTCATCAAGGACACGCATCGGCAAGTCCTCGATCATCTCCTGTGTAAGCCCGAATCGGGCCAGTGTCGGATAGGGCAATTCAATTAGTTCAAATCGTACTGTATTCATAATTGATTTTGTATTTTGAATTATACTTTGCAAAGATAGATTCTTTTCATTTCGCTGTATATAATAGAATAATATTAGTGTATTAAGAGTGTTTATTTTTATGTTCAAAGTATGATTTTACACATAAATTCATACTCTGAATGCTTTTTTTGTTGTACTTTGGTCGAAAAAGGTCGTGGAAACGGGACATCTTGGGCAGAGCTGGTTATATTTGCCGCATGAGAAAGAAACTACTGTTTTTGATGGCGGGTGCTGCAAGTGTCGCAGGCCCTGTTCAAGCACAATTCAATACGGTTTCGACCGTGCCGTTCCGATACAGGGTTGAAGTCGTTTCTGCCGGTAGGGATAATGCGGTAACCTTGCCCGGATACACGCTTTCCGTCCAAGACACCTTACCACCGTCAGGAGACGCTGCCCCGGCATTGTCTGCCGACACCTGCAAGCACGTATGGATAGAACGCTATCTTAGCGTAAGCTATCCGCTGCGCCGGATGAAAATCAACTCGCTTTATGGGTATCGGAAAGACCCTTTTACCGGAAAAAGAAAGTTTCACAACGGAATCGACCTCCATGCGCGGGGCGACGAGGTAATGGCCATGATGGCGGGAGTGGTAGTGAAAGTCGGGCAGGACAAATCCTCCGGCAAGTATGTAACCCTCCGGCATGGAAACTACACGGTCAGCTATTGCCACCTGTCGCGTATCCTTACCCGGAAAGGGGCTGCTATCGGGCCGAGGGATGTCGTCGGCATTACCGGTTCTACAGGACGCAGCACCGGTGAACACCTGCATATTTCCTGCAAGCTCGACGGCAAAAGTGTCGATCCGTTAATGGTACTGGATTACATCAAGTCCATACGCGAAGAGTGCGTGGCGGCACTGGCCGAATCCAGAGAAACTTCCTCATTAAGTCTTGCAGATGAAAAATACAGATAATTCTCGTTTATTTTTGTTAATTATTTTATGGAAATGGTAAGAAAGGGGGGCTATGCTTACCCTATGGAAAGTAAAATTAAAGCATAAAAGGGTCCGTTGTTGTTCTATCGTTGGTACTGACGGCTTTGGTATGCAGTTCCGGTGCGCAGCATGTTCCGGCGGCCGGTGTGGCGGCTGCGCAGGAATGTTGTGTCCGAAATACGGACAACGCCTCTTTTCTGCAATTTCATGACAGAAACTCTATCCGGCAAAAAAAGGACAGCGACATAACAGGCATAGTCGGAGAAATCCCCGATGTGGCTTGCCGTGCCGGCGCATAGGTAAATGGGGTGCATCTTCGGTACATATCCGTGGAAACGGCCCATCTTCTCCGAACTTTACAGCGGTATCTCATTTGCCGCATGAACAACCTGACCTATTGTTGTACCCTCGTGCATGACTCTTCCCGTAGCCCGAACTGGGACAATGCCTGCGAGCATTATATTTTCGGGATGAGACGGATTCTGATTTAGCAGTTTGTTTTTCATGGTTTATACTGATGTCTACACTTGGCTGAAAAGCGAGGTGTAGCTGTTCGTGGTGAATATATTGAATAATCAAAAAAATAAAATTTTCGCACGGTATGAATCAAAATATTTTCGCTTCCGAAACGCTGTTCTCGGCGGCATATCTCAATATTGAACAAACTACTGATATTTCACGTCATTATCTCCGTTTCTCTCTGCACGGTCGGACTGTTCATCTTGTTTTGTTGTTGGGACTGCTACGGGCAAGCCTGACGGTGTTTCCCGTGAGGCGAGCAACCCAGTATGACCCGTCGGTATGAAGCTGGACATCATTTAATCTGAGCGGAAACAGGAGCAATATTTCGCTTTATGCCTATGCGGCGATAGATAAAAAAGAGTGGGGTTGGTGTGGATTGGATGCCAGCCCCCTTGTTATACAGAATAAACATACAAAAAGCAATGGCTTGTCCCGCCGGAACAACAGGCTTCGTGTCCGGCTACAAGTCTTCTACGAAATGATTGGTTGCCTCGTCCCAATATTTCCTGTACACGAACTCGTTGTCGCCATTCAGGTTTAACTGGTACATTCTGAATATCACGGGGAAGTTCTTGGGTTGCCACAGTTCTTCGTATGAGTAACGGTACGTCATGCCGAGCTTCCGCATCACGTTTCCGCTTCTCGGGTTGTTCCTGTCGTGCGTGGCGGTGATGTAGGGCAGACCGTCTTTCCTCACTTGGGCGATGACGGCTCCGCCCGCTTCAGTGGCAATCCCCCGATGCCAGAACTCCTTGCGGAGCCCGTAGCCGAAATCGTGGTGTTCCTCCATATCGACTTTCACGTAGCCTATCGGGAAATTGTCCGTTTTCAGGCAGATGGCATAGGCGTAGGCTTGCGGCTGTCCGTATTTCGCCGCATACCTTTCCTGATAAAACCGCCGGGTTTCTTCGAGGTCTTTCACCGGATACCAAGGCAGGAATTTATTGGCTTCTTCGTCTTTGAGTATCAGGAAGAGGGCTTCCATGTCTCTTTCCGTGAACTTCCGCAGTATCAGGCGGGAGGTTTCCAATATAGGTGTATTCATAAGCTTATCTGTCTAACCATCCTTTCAGCTCCGCCGCCCTTTCCCGGCTTACGATGATTTCCACATCGGGATACTTCTTCAAACGAATCTTCAGTCGGGAGTTGAACCAGTTATTGATACTCAAGATACTGTCTATATGGATGAGGTACTGGCGGTTGGCGCGGAAAAAGACATCGGGGTTGAGCTGGGATTCCAGCTCGTCGAGAGAATAAGGCACGGTCTCGGACGTGCCGTTGTTCAGGCAAAGGAGCGTATTGCGTTCGTCCAAAGCGATGTGGCTGATATCTTTCACCTGCACGGAAATATAGCCGTCGCGGTAAGGCAGAAGAAAACGCTCGCGATAACGGTAATTGCTTTGCCGCATATATTCCAATAGCTGGCGCACCTCTTCGCCGTTTGTCTGCGGGGAACTTGCGCGGCGCACTTTTTCCATGGCGGCGGCAAGCTCGTCGGCCTTGACGGGTTTCAGCAGATAATCGAAACTGTTGTATTTGAAGGCCTGGATGGCATACTCGTCGTAAGCGGTGGTGAAGATGACAGGCGAGGGCACTGCCGTCCGGCGCAGCACGTCGAAACTCAGGCCGTCGGACAGGCGGATGTCAGCGAATATAAGCTCCGGGGCAGGATGTGCCTGTAGCCATTCCACCGCCTCCACAATGCTTGCCAACGGCCCGTCGATGCGGAATGTGCCGTCGATTTCTTCCAACAGCCTTTTCAGCCGGTTGAAGTTCCGTTTTTCATCTTCTATGATCAGGATGTGCATAATCGTCGGGTATAATAGGTAATTTGACTATATATGAATGTTCGCTTTTCTTGATGACAGGCTTTTCCTCGCACAACAGGAAGTAACGCTCGATGATGTTCCGTTGTCCGATACCGGTAGATGACAGGTCGGACGACACGGGGCAAAGGTCGTTTTTCACCACAATGTGGTTTCCTTCCCGAAAGACGTGAATATGCAGCGGTTGGTGTACCGACAAGCGGTTGTGTTTGATGGCGTTTTCTACCAGCAGCTGGAGGCAGACGGGGGGAATCCGGCCGTCTGTCCGCTCCAGTTGTTCATCCACATCGACGCTTATGGCATTCTCGTAGCGCATCCCTATCAAGTAGAGGTAGGAACGCAGGAAATCCAACTCTTCGCTTACCGGCACGGTGTCGCGCTTCAAGTTTTGGATGACGTAACGGTAAACGCTCGACAGATTCTCAAGGAAGCGTTCCGCCAATGTACGGTTTTCCACTATCAGTTCGGACAGAATGCTGAAGTTATTGAACATGAAATGCGGGTCTATCCACCAAACTGGCAAAAGAAATGAATATCACGATGAATGACCGTCTGGAGTTTGCCCATGACGAGAACAATCCCAAAGAATGGTTTCTGCACAAGACCGCCGACAAACAAGGTTTCCCGCTGCAGTTCAACAGGGGAGGAACACGCTTGAGGAATAAGTACATCTGTAAGACCATTTTGGATATAGCGAAAGTCAAGGAGAGCGCGACATTCTTGGTATCGAAAGACCCGGTAAAGACCGAGCTGGGGTCATTTTACAGAATAATACTCTCTTGTCCCATTCTCCCGAAGAACAAGCCCAAACTATAAGCCTGTAACCTCTGTGGTCTGTCCGAAGGGCGAATGCCTTTCGGACAGATTGCAGGGCAACCGATACCTTTTATAGCACGATTATCTCCTTTTTTACCTTCAGGCTGTTTTCCCTGTTATACGTCGGCTTTCCCAACCCCGTAAACAGTTGGAAGTCTGTGCCGTAACAAGTCGTCAAGGAAAGGGACGGGAGGCCGTTCCAAACCGGCGGCAGCCCGGATCGTGCCGTTCCATGCCGGAGCTTCGACCTGTCGAAACAACACGGTATTCCACAGCCCGACCGGTCTTTATGCCGCTGGTTTCGGACTTTCCGCCTCCTGTTCCGTATCTTTCCCTTGTGACCTGCCACGTCAAGGGCAAACAGCGATACTTCTTATCCGCCCCGCGCTTTCATTCCGCCCGGTCGAAATTCAGGCGTGGAGCGGATAAGGAGAATCCCGTTCGTGTTTGCCCCGGCAGACCCTTGCTTGACCCGCCCAAGCCGCATTCTTTTCTATTTCATTTTCTCCTGCATTTATATCCGGCAAGGCCGTACCCCCCTTTTTACCATCATATTTACCGGCCTGTTCCGGTTTCCTCTCCGCCATCGCCGTCCGGTTTTCCAGCTGCAAAGGTCGGCTGCCGCGCTTGATCCGGCGGCTTGAAGTGCATTCCCTGCAAATTCTTCCTTTCTGCGAAAGAGTAATTGGCCGGGAAAACCGCCGTATGAAGCCCTGCCGGCAGTCGTGTACCGCATCTGTAAAATCCCGGAACGGTTCAGGCAGAGAAAAGAACCGAAAAAAGGGTAAAAAACAGATGTTTCACATAAAAGACAAGAGATGGACAAGAAAAACTGTAAAACAGGCAAACGCACAAAACGGCAGGTTGAAAAAATCCTGATGGTTATCGACGTCAAACGGGAAATCATAGATATTCTTCAGATAACCAATCGGCGTTTTATGTACAATCCGCAAACGGGAACTTTAATTTTAGGAGATGAAATGTACGGCAAAAGCATTTGCAGCTCCCATGCTCAAGAGTTCCATGCGTCACAAGCGGAAGGACGCTTCGATGATTATTTGCGTGGGTGGATAGGTGTCTCGAAAAGCTATCCCCACGGTATTGTTCATTTTGCCCCCGCTGTCAGCATGGAACAGTTCGACTGTGGACTTGACGCGTTGCAAATGTTCGCCAGACTTGAAGGTGTAAACGAAGATACTATCGTTCGTGGATTTTGCACTATGCCGGAACAGAGGATGGGGGATTTGCTGCCTTCCTCTCTTTAAGATACCGGCCCGGTCAAAACTGGCTATAAACGGGAATCGTGCCTATGGCAACACCATTGGCGGAGGGCACGATATCCGTTTATAAATACCGCAACTCCGTTGTCGGCTTCCTTTTATACCTCTCTCTTTCCCTCTGCTCTTATACTTTGGCGAAGCCCTCTTCCTTTTATATCAGTTATAGGTATAATCTCTACGGTCTCCTCTCTGCCGTCGCCGTCCGGTTTTTCAGATGCAAAGGTCGGCTGCCGCGCTTGATCCGGCGGCTTGAAGTGCATTTCTTGCAAATTCTTCCTTCTACGAAGAGTAATTGGCAAGAAAAGCCGTCGCATGAAGCTCTACCGGCAGCCATGTACCGCATCTATAAAATCCCGGAACGGTTCAGGCAGAGAAAGGAACCGAAAGAAGGGAAAAAATAAACAGTTTAGGTAACGCAGGACCAACCACCTTGCCACAAACAATTTTCTATTATGTTACATGTTCACACTATCGGACGCATCGGCAAAGACTGCCAGGTTATTTCAGGAGTACACGGCTCATTCATGGCTATGGACATAGCCGTTGACGATTATTCAAGAGGACAAAACACTACCACTTGGATAAGGGTACGCAGCAACAAGGACAACCATATCCATTTGTCCGAATATCTGACGAAAGGAAGACTCATACTCGTTGACGGTACACTGTCATCTTCCCTGTGGAAAGACAAGAACGGCGAGAGCCAGATACAGCTCTCCATCACGGCAGAAAGCATTGCCTTTATCAATACCGGAAAACGCGAGGATGCGGCAGCCGGAGCGGACAACGATGTAAACGGTGCAGACAGCGTACCCGTTCCTCCCGCCGATTTTCCGCAGGACGAAAAGGAGGATTTGCCCTTCTGATAAGATAATAACTATCTGAAAATAAGCAGATACTAAATATAGTATTTACTAATCATAGTAAAATAGGAAATTAGTAAACCTATTCTTGTTAAAATTAGTAGATACTATATTTTTGTTTTTTAGTTTCGTCCTTTCTTAAGAGTTCATACATCTCAAACATTTTTTCTATCCTTACAGAGTTTTTCAGAAAATGTTAGCCCATTATTTAATAGATTTGTCTTTCTTGCAGTTTATTTAATATTGGTTTTAGAACAATAGACTTAAAATCCACTCATAACTTTAAGAAAATCACGGTATATAAGGTCCTGTTTCATGAAATTTCACTACCTTTGTGCCGGATTGAGGAAACTCTTTCCAAGACATATTAGAAAAGAAAGAAGCGTTATGCTTATCTCGAAGTCGGGAACGTAGGAAATTCAAGACTATTCAGAGGGAAAAGCGTAATTGGTTTCTCACGCTATAGCGTGGGCTGCTATTACCATACTCTGAATAAAGGTTATTCCTACGACCTCCGACTTAGAACGTGGCATTTGCAGTTCCACGCTTCGTGGTTTAATCAAGCAGACTCTACGGGACTGCAAGAGTCTTAATTTATGATGAACAGATATAGCCAGCAAAGTATTTGTATCCTGAAGAATATGTTCGTTAGCAGAAACATTATTAAATGGGTTTTGTTTCTAATCCTTAATTTTTCCCTATGTACGCAATCTTTTGCAGATCATTATCGAGTGACCGCTCCCAACGGTCTTAATGTACGAGCTTCAGCCAATAAAAACGGAAAACTATTAGGACAATTGTCTAAGGATAACGTGATTGATGTTGTATCTATAGAAAACGGATGGGCTAATATCAATTATAATGGCTGGCAGGGTTATGTCAGCGCATCGTATCTGGAAGCCGTAACAGAAACAGACGAAGCGGGTACTTCCACCAAAGAAGAGTCATGGGACTTAACCTCTTGGTTGTTTGATTCCGAAGGAGAATCGGCTTGGTTCACAGCGATAAAGTGGATACTGTTTTTAGGCATAGCCATCTACATTATTAAGATTGTGTTACAATTCTTCGCATTGATGCTGGTTGTAGGTTTGATTGTTGGAGCGATTGGATTGGCAGTAGGTTTTATTCTTGATTGGCTGGGTTGGATAGACTCTGGTACCATGTGGGATATGGCCCAATGGGGATTCAGTATAGGCAACGGGATAGGTCTTATTATGGGTATTCTCGGTTTTAAAGACTTGCATAAGGGAGCGACGGAGTCTTGGAGCGGTTCATCATCAAGCAGTTCAAGTGGTTTGAAAACAGCAAGTTTTACTGATTCTGGAACATTATATCATCTTACACAAGATTCTCCCTATAGCGAGTGTGATTACACCGACCAATTTGGCGGCAAATGGGGACGCGACAGTTCCGGATTTTATCGCAAATAAATGAATAATGTAACGTATTGATAATTAAACAATAAAACTGTATGAAAAAACAAATTATTTTGAGCAGTTTACTATCCGCACTGCTGATTGGCAACTGTTTGGATACACAGGCTGCAAATGAGGCAAGAACTATCAATGATTTGCCTTCGATGGCAAAAGTTTCCCAGAACAAGAGAGAGGTGTCTCCGGAATTTCCCGGTGGTATCACCGCATTGGTACAATTTTTATCAAAGAATCTAAAGTTTCCGACAGTTTGCAAGGAACAGAAAATACAAGGCAAAGTGTTGGTGAAATTTACAGTCAAGAGCGATGGCTCTATCTCAAATATTCGTGTTACCAAGTCTGTAGATCCTTATTTGGATAAGGAAGCTGTCCGCGTAGTGAAGTCCATGCCTCGTTGGATTCCCGGTACACAGGATGGCAAACCGGTAAATGTGGAATACACTCTGCCTATCACGTTTAAACTCTGATGAATCTAAAAACTATAAAACGATATACGTATGAAGCGATTATCTATTTTACTATGCCTCATTGTCTTAGGGGCATTCTTCATGAGTCATGCGACTTTTGCGCAAACAAGTTTTTCCATTCCTCCCAAGAGTTATCCGGTAAATGTGCCGTTCAAATGCGATGCCGGAGTGGATCGTTATTGGCATGTTACCAGCGTTACTTGTACGGGACGCGCTAATGGCGGCTATAAATTTCAGATAAAGGGAGTGGCACAGAAGACAAGCCGCAGTTTGCCCATAGACTTGTTCTACCTGATGCCGGGCAATCGGATAAAAACAGCGGGTACTTATTATTTTCCACGTATCGAGGAGGGAAAAACATTCAGTTTCGAAGTGGTATCGGCATTCTCCGGGTACGCTCCTTCTAAGTTCAACGGTTTTCTTATCTCCAGTGAAGTGTTGCAAAGAACATTACAACAGGAATTGGAAGAGCAAAAAGAAACAGACAAAGATACTCCCGAAAGAAGATTTGGTATGCCAACCACTCCGAAGGAAGATAGACGAGAACCGGCACAATCCAAGGTAAGCCCCAATAAGGTGTACAAAGGCAGCGAGGTGGATAAGGAGCCGGAATACCCCGGTGGAAACCAAGCATTGCTGGCGGATATTGCCCGAAGCATACGTTATCCCATGATCTGCAAACAGCAGAAGATTCAGGGCGATGTGCTTGTTTCCTTTATAGTGGAGAAAGACGGTTCGGTATCTGATGTTACGGCTGTGAAAAAGGTTCATGCCAATCTCAATACCGAAGCCGTAAGAGTGGTCAAGTCCTTAAAGGAATGGACACCCGGAATCAAAGACGGACAGCCTGTACGGGTACAGTCTGCCGTATATGTCACTTTTAGTCTTTAATTTTAACCATATAAAGCAACAGCATAATGAAAAAATTGATATGCCTAAGTTTGATAAGCCTTGTTTGTGGCTTCTTGAGTGTACACGCGTCTATACAAGCAGATGACACAAAACCCTTTGTGGGCAAATGGGAATATTGGGAAGGCAACAGCCAAATTCAGTTGGAAATAGACCTTTACAACACACCGACAGATGGCAGTTACGGTGCTTACAATGTGTTTGAAGGAGGCTATGGGCTTACCTATAGTATTGTAGACGTCTATCACATTGATAATACAGAGGCTTCGGTTGCCGTAGAAAGCAGTATGGGAAAACAAAAAGCGGAGTTCAAGTACAATCCCACCACGAAGGAACTGTCCTTCTTGCCACCCGGTTCAGAGCCGGTAGTGTTTAAGCAGAAAGATAAATGTAACTACGTATTCATCAGTGGAGGAGATAAAATCAATGTCCGTTCCACCCCTGTATCGGGTAGTTCTTTAATGAAAGCCAACCGTGGACAAAGCTTCAGATTCTTGGGGAAAGAAAAGGGATGGTTCAAGGTAGAGCTTTCTGCCCAAGACAAACGTATCGGATATATTTCTCCGAAGTATGCTTTTTACTTGAAAGATAACACCATCCCAGAACATGCTTTTTCAAAAAGTTATGCCAATGCTCTGACATCGTTCACACTGGAAAAGAAAGGAGAACAAGTTTTTATGGTCAAAACGACCATGTATCCTCCACAAGGTGAAAGCATTCCTATGTCAAGCGTGGAGTCGTATGCCGGAAAAATAGAGGGTAACGCACTGGTCTTTACCTATTTTAGTGGAATGCCCACGCAGGACATCAATGAAATGTCGAAAGTAGAGCCTTATGTGGTGTATTACTGGAAAGAGTCGGGAATGTTTATCATGGAGGGCGAGAATTATGCAGCAGATATGTAAAAAGAGCAGCAGCATGAAAAGAATGGTTTACCTTGTCGCTTGCCTGCCTTTTTGGCTGACATCGTGTGAAGAGAAAGTCACCGCCTTGCATTTCAACGAGGCGGAACAGGTATTTGAAATCGGAAAAGAGAGTGAACTGCGTTTCCTGAACGAAACGTTCGAAATCAAGGATAAAAACATGGAAGCACAAACGCTGCTCACCGATGCAGGCAAGGAGATTCCAGCAGATGAAGTGCGGATTAAACTGGTGAAGGACATCGAAATCAGCGGTGAATGGACACCGATTAAATTCCCGGTTAGGGAGTTCGACGGCAACGGACATACCATTACCTTCGACGGAATACGGGTGGTCATTGAAGAGAGCTCCAAAGGAGTATTTGATGTCGGTCTGTTTGAAGAAATGGGTGGTGAAAAAGAAGCTGTGGTCAAGGATCTGACATTGGCAGGTGACATGACCATCGACGCTCAAAAGAGAGAAGACGGTTATAGCCTGCTTGCCGGTTCTCTGGCGGGAGAGTTCAAGAATGGATGTATCGAGAATTGTACCAGCAAGGTGGATATCTCATTCGCTGACAATAAGGGTATCTGTACACTCTGTCTGGGTGGACTTGTCGGAGACCTGGATAGCTACGGCTCCGAAGTGGAAGTGGCTTTGCGTGGCAAGATAATGAATGAGGGCAACCTCACCGTTAATCCGTGCAGTGATGCCTACATAGGTGGAGTCATCGGGAGGGCCACCAATTATGGTAAAATCTTTATCAAAGAGAATGTCTGCGTCGAGAATAAAGGCGATTTGACCGTGCAGTGGAAGGCCGATGCCCAACCTGATCATAGCTACATCGGTGGTGTTGTCGGACTTTTCAAAACCAATGAAACTGATATAGAGCATCTCCATAATTGGGGAAACATCCGCTTGGACACACAGAATACATCTGCTACATTTAATATCGGAGGGGTATGTGGCGAACTGACACCTCACAACTACGAACGAATCTATCCGTTGGATCTGTACAATGCAGGCAACATCGAAATCAAGCATGACCTGCTGGCTGAATTTTCCGCCATCGGAGGAGTAATCGGCAGTTTCGGAGGTTCCTCTTTCCATCAGGTGGTGAATGAAGGCAAAATCATTGTGTCGGGAAAAGGATGCAAATACATCTCCGGATTGCTGGGTTCGGAAAGCTCGATACACGGGAACTGTTATCTGCATTCGTGCTGTGTAGATAAGGTCGGAGCTTATCCCGTCTGGAATATCTCTTATCATCCTGTCACCAAGCAGGTCCCCTGCAAGGAAAATCATCCAACAAATCAAAAATAACGGAACATGAAAGCATTACAGACCATACAAGCTGTCGCTCTTTCTTGCTTGCTGTCGATAGGAGCAGCAAGCTGTGGCAGTGAAGAAAGCAACCAGCCTTATACACCGCTTCAGGTGTATTTTGATCCGGTAAGAGTGGATATGAATGCGGAACATCTGATGCCTTATTTCGTAAACTATCCTACGGATTGGGCAAAGATGGGATTGCGCAACTATCCGAAGCTGGTCACCTACGAATACCACAATGCACAATGGGGTGTGACAAGCACCTCGCAATACGAGTTCTTGCCTAACGGCCGTTTATCCGAACAGCGGCGCACTTCTTTCAATGTGGGTGCAACCGGATTTGATGTCATTTCGTATGAATATAACGGCAATTCCAATCTGACCCAAATCAAATCGGTAGATGACGGACGTTACAAACGCCGGAAAAAAGATGACGGCTTCACATACGACAGTGCAGGTCGGTTGATACGTCGCGACAAGAACGGGCGGGGACATTATGACACAACCACTTTTCTGTATGCCTATCACGGTAATGGGGTATTGCAATCCATCCTGCCCGAAAAAAAGAATGGCACGGTCAATGAATCGGGCGTGACGCTTCATGAGATGCAGTTTGACTCGCTCGCTCACTTGAAGTCTTTTGAAACACCGAAGACCACGAACATGTTCTTGAAAGACATCGACAGTTACAAGACAGGACAATCGGTGACAACCTATGTCTATACAGGCCATCTGTGTACACAAGCCGTAGAGAAGATTCCCGTTGAATTTGACGGGGGGAACGAAACACTGACTTGTACCAGCAGCTTTGCGTATAACTCACACGGAGACTTGGCTACTTGGACGTATAGCGGAGGTGTATATAAAAGTAAAGGCAACAACTGGCGGGTGGATGACATGACGTTTACCGTCTCCTACGATTATGTATATGATGAAAAAGGAAACTGGACACAAGCTACCGTTACATTCCCGGCTAACATCGATGAGATACCTGCATTGCGTACCTACTATAAGGCTTTCAGAGACGGATTTACATCGAATCGGGATCGTTCTTCTGCTGTCAAAGCGGGTGAGACTCCCAGCCTGACAGTTGTCCGCAGCATTGATTACTGGGACGATGAAACGATTGCTTCCATGAAAGCTGCAAAAGAAAACGGTCAACCTGTCCTAATGGGTAGTTTACGCTACAAAGGAACGGATATTTATGGGTTGTCCGGTAAAGTCAAGTCGGTAAACGGCAATGAGGAATCACTCAAATTTGACCAGGCGGGCAATCTGATTGCCATGCAGAACAAGTTCGGAGACGAAGCGGCCTATCAATATGTCACAGCTACTTCCTACAAAGTGGAAGGATGGGGAGATTATGTGGTGAACATCGAATCAAAAGATGGTATGCGGACGGATATTTGTCCGGATGCTGATACCAACACGGAACTTGACCAGACCTATATGTTTGATAAGCGCAATCGTATCATCAGTCATCAGTTTACTTCGCACATGGCATACGTCACTTGGAAATACAGCTATGAAGGTGACAGCAAATACCCGGCCACGATGATACAGGAGCACCCGGAAGAAGGTAACACCACTTATCGCTATACCTATACCAAGTTCGACAAGCACAAGAATTGGATAGAGCGGAAGGTAAGCTACACCACCGAATACGATAAGTATGATGACAATGGGAACTATGTCGGCGATGAATATACTGCTCCAGAAGAATATACAGAGAAACGAACCATCGAGTATTGGTAAATTTGTAAAATCTCTATTGATTTACTTTCTGACCCTTTCTCATTTGAAATTTGCTGATAAATAAACCAAGCCTTATTAGACAAGAGAATCTATTGCTACAATAATTGCTATGGATTCTCTTGTTTTTTTGTACTCATCTGTAAAGTGTACTCGAAGGATTTTTTCTGAAGAATACACTTAATTCTTGCATTTAAAAAGTACTGTAGTACAGAGCAAATCTGCCTTACTGTATAGTATATACTATATTTAGTATAATAGTAAATACTATAATACTAATATACTAAAATTATATATTGTAGTAAATTAGTATATACTAAAATTAGTAATTACTAAAAATAGTATTATCTTTGTATTGAATTTAAAGGCAATATGTTATGACAAAAATAATTGCGGTTCTAAACCATAAAGGCGGGGTCGGAAAGACGACCACCACCATCAATCTGGCTGCGGCCTTGCAGCAGAAGAAAAAGCGCGTGCTGGCTATCGACATGGATGGTCAGGCAAATCTCACGGAATCCTTCGGCCTCTCCATTGAGGAGGAACAGACCGTGTACGGGGCGATGAAAGGCAAATACCCCTTGCCGTTAGTTGAAACGGCAGGAGGTGTTACCGTCGTACCGTCCTGTCTCGATCTCTCGGCTGCCGAGGCCGAACTCATCAACGAGCCGGGACGGGAACTGATATTGAGCGGGCTAATAGCCAAATCGCTCGATCACCGGAAATTCGATTATATCCTTATCGACTGTCCACCCTCGCTGGGATTGCTTACACTGAACGCCCTTACTGCGGCAGACTACCTGATTATCCCGGTACAGGCACAGTTCCTCGCCATGCGCGGCATGGCCAAAATCATGAACGTGATTGCCACCGTCCAGGAACGCTTGAACCCGAAACTCGCCATTGGCGGTATCGTCATTACGCAGTTTGACAAACGCAAGACGCTGAACAAGAGCGTGGCCGAACTCGTCAAGGATTCATTCTGCGACAAGGTGTTCAAGACCGTTATACGGGACAATGTATCTTTGGCCGAAGCGCCCATAAAGGGCAAGAACATCTTCGAGTACAGCAAGAACAGCAACGGGGCTAAGGACTACATGGCTCTGGCGCAAGAGGTACTGAAATTAAAATAACCCCGATATGAGCAAGAGCGATTTACTGAAAGACAGTATGAAGGGCGGACTGGACGGGTTGCTGTCGTCCACGAAAAAATCTACCGGCGGAAAACAGCCGGTAGCAGCCCCCACGGAGAAAGAAACGGCGGTTCATTGCAACTTCGTCATCAACAAAAGCATTCATACCCGTATGAAATTCCTCGCCATCAAGAAGAACATGTCGCTGAAAGACATCGTGAACGAGGCAATGAAAGAATATCTGGAAAAGAACGAACAGTAAACAGGCATGGCTGCCGCATCTGCCCACCCCGGAGACGGTAGCCATGCGTCCTTTTTTATCCGCCCGCTGTTTTCCATAGGGCGCATTCCACCTTTATAGTCTTACCATCTTTTTCTTTTTACCTGCCCGCAAGTACAGGCACATTGCCCGTTTTATCCCTATTCTAACCCTGACGGGCATATCCCTTTTTTACCGATTCCTTTACCGCTGTCCCGGCTTCATTCTCTGCCGTCACCGTTGTGTTTTATCAGATGCAAAGGTCCGCTGTCGCGCTTGATACGGCGGCTTGAAGTGCATTTCCTGCAAATTCTTCCTTTCTACGAAAGAGTAATTGGCAGGAAAAGCCGTCGTATGAAGCTGTACCGACAGCCGTGCACCGCATCCGTAAAACCTCAAAGCGGTTCAGGCAGAGAAAGGAACCGAAAGGAGGGAAAGAAAAAACAACGTAAAATTGACAGCGATATGGATAAAATCAAATTGGTAGTTTATAACGAGTACGCACTGGGTTATATCATGCCCGAACAACCCGACAAAGTTTGTACGTTGGTGGATAGGATAACGCTCGGCGCACCGTTTCGGACAATGAATGAACCCTATTTCATCGGGAAAAGAGATACCGTCAGACTGGCGGGCAGAAAGGACTTTGACACTTTTCGGGTAGTGTTCGACGGGTACGACAATCCGCAGGAGTACGAGTTTGACACCGCACAATAAAGACAATAGTAATCAAACAATCTAATGTAATAACAAATTAAAATTTATGAATTATGGAAACAGCAAACATTCAATCAGTAGTAGAGAACAACATCGTATCGGTTGCATTGATGAATATTCAGCCGAGCAGTTATAACCCACGCAAGCACTTTGACGAGGTGAGCCTTGCCGAACTGGCCGAGAGTATTCGTCAGCAGGGAGTGTTGCAACCTATCGGCGTGCGCCCCATTGCGGACACCGACCGCTTCGAGATTGTTTTCGGAGAGCGCAGGTATCGTGCCGCCCTTATGGCAGAACTGACCGAGATTTCAGCCGTCATCTTGCATGTTTCGGACGAGACCGCCGCCGAAATGGCCGTGACGGAGAATCTGCAGCGCAAGGACGTTACCCCCATAGAGGAAGCCAACGCCTACCAAAAACTTATGGAGAGCGGTCGCTATGATGTGCAGTCATTGGCCGAGCAGTTCGGCAAGAACGAGAACTATATCCGTACCCGTCTGAAATTCGTCTCACTGATACCCGAAATAGCCGAACTTTTGGAAAAGGACGAAATTACAATCAGCGTGGCGAGTGAGATTTGCCGATACGGTACGGATATTCAAAAAGAGGTGTACTACAAACATTTGAAAGACAGCGACAGCATGTTGTACGACTGTTGGCGAGGACTGAAAGCCGCCGAGGTGGCAAAGTTTATCGAACGGGATTTCACGACAGACCTTAGCCGTTACGCATTCGACAAGACCTTGTGCGCCTCATGCCCCCACAATACCAACAACATGATGTTGTTCTGCGAGGGTGGTTGCGGAAATTGCGCCAACCGGAGTTGTCTGGCCGAAATGAACGCTTCCTATCTCGTGGAGAAAGCCGTGCAGTTCGTGGAACAATACCCCTCCGTATCGCTATGCTACCAAGATTTCAACAACAACATGATTGCGGTGGAACGCCTTACCGCTATGGGGTACGAGGTCGAGCACCTAAATACCTATGCCACGCCATACCCCGAAACGCCGGTAGCTCCCGAAAAGGAAGAATACGACACTATCGAGGAATACGAGGAGGCATACAAGGAGTACGAGCAGGATTTCAGCAACTATATGGAAAAATGCAAGTCAATCCATGAACGAATTGACACGGGCGAACTCACGTTTTATATTAGTATCGGACAGAAAGAAATTACGCTGTGTTATATGGCAAGTGCTGCCGCCAATGCGGACATGGCTACCGAAAAACAACTCTTCCCGGTGGAAAAACTGGAGAAGCAGGACAAACGTAACAAGGAAATAGCCGTCGAGAAAACCGTTGCAGACGCTAAGAAACAGATTTTGGACGTCGATATGTCCGAAAGCAAATTCACGCAGGACGAGGAAAAGATGATATATTTCTTCCTGCTGTCGTCTCTCCGCAGGGAACACTTCGGGGTATTCGGTATCGGGGAGAAAAAAGCCTACCAACACCTTGAGGACGAAGAAAAGATGAACATCATCGCCAACCTAACGGCCAAGCAGAAAGCCGTTATCCGCAGGGATTTCTTGATAGACAACTTCAAAGGCGCATACGGCAATAACGCTACTGCCACCCTCTTGCTCGATTTTGCCCGTAAGCACATGCCCGACACGCTCGCCGAAATTGAAAGTGGATATAATGAGGTGTATGAGAAACGCCATAAACGTATCGAGGAACGCAAAGCCGCCTTGTTGGCAAAGGAACGGCAGACAAAGCCCGAAGAAACCGCCGAGGCGGAAAATACACAACCCACGGCAGAGGTACAACCCGAAGAACATACGCAAACCGAAGAGGTTGCTGCTTGACCATAATTCAATAGCAGGACGGAGAAATCCGCCCTGCTGGTTTCTAAAAAGAGGTAATGATGAAATGTAAGGACTGCAAACATTACAACGGTGCAACAATGCCCGGAGCAGGATTGTGCAATGCGACACAGGCACGTACCTTTGCCACGACGGTTTGTTTCAACGGATTGTTTTCTCCGAAGAAACGGAAAGACAAGCCGGATAGCAAGGCCGGAAAAAAATAGCGCAACGCTACAGGGAGATAGCCGCAGGAGTGGCTGTCTTTTTTAGCACTGCCGCCGGCAGATCTCCCTTTTTACCCCTTCGTTTTCCTTTTGTATGGAAATCCCTTCGCCGACGGCTCTGCCCGTCGGGACATGCTTTTTCCGGTGCAAAGGTATTGCCTTGGAGGAACATTCAAGTACCGCTACGCTATTTGAACACAATTTTTCAGCAGCTTTCCCGATTTTCAATCGTCCATATTTCGCGGACGCTCAATACCGCAACTATAAAATTCTGCCCAAATTCCTTGCCTGTTTCTCCCTGAAAGGCAATCTTTGATGCACGTAAAAATCAAATCCCGACGGGAGAAGCCTGAAGGCTTCCGAAAGGAGGGAAAAAATAAACAGATTGTTCAACTGATTAATGTTAAAATTTTATGGAAATTCAATTTGCTATCGTGCGTTCCGAAAACAGAGAGTATTTGTGCTACAAAGCAGGTGAAGCGTATGTAGATGCCAGTAACCCTATGATTGCTTTTGCCGCAGGTGAAGATGAATTTGAAATCGTAGAGCCGGACAGCTCTTTCAGGCAGAAAGAATACGAGTTCAGAGGCGAACAGTATTACCTCGTACCAGAGTTTTACCGCAATGGTTGGTTGGCTCTCACCTTGGTAATGGTGGAAGATGAAGACGAATATATCGTGCTTTCCGTTAATTTGGAGGAAATGGACGCACTCGGTCTGCCGGACCGTACATTTATCGACGTCAATCATTACCCCGAAGCAATGGA
>PPYE01627009.1_pt1 | contig 86009 bp, 87 predicted proteins | sample 1559881 | NCBI WGS metagenome assembly PPYE01 (sample SAMN08240022, study PRJNA423297) | Human gut metagenome, whole genome shotgun sequencing project.
CTAATTCGTAACCTATTACTATTATGAGCGATTACCCAATGCTCATTTCCAATAAATTACACTCTTTTCGTAACTTCAATCAACAAATCTTTAGTAGATGAATAAGGCGAAAGAGTCATTTCGTCCACATGATAAGTCTTATTCCAATCGGAGTGAGCCATTAAAGACTCGATTGCATACCGTTTCTTTTTCTCAATCTTTTTAGTGGAAACAACAACTTCGTCTAAATATTGCTCCATGGAAAAAGGGGCGGTAGAAGATCGTTGAAACACATTCGCACTGGTCGGAGAAGGATCATTACCGGATTGTTCGGAAACAACCGGTTCATCCATCTCTGCACGAAACCAATCCGCATAAACGGGAAGAGAAGAATGTACAGAAGGAACGGAATCCCGATCGACCAACAGCGCCACATCTGTACCTCCCTTTTTCTTACGCGCCTGAAGAATGAAATGCGTACCCCGGGGGAAGGAAAGACTGTCGAAACGGAAACAGCCCGAAGCATCACTCGTCGTCTGACGCATAATCTTTTTATCGAAAGAGAATAAAGTGACAACCGCATCAGCGATACATTTCTTTTCCGAATATTCGGAAACCACCTTGCCACTGACACACTGACTACGCTCCACCGGAAAAGAACCCCGATCCGGAACAAGGCTGTATTTCACCCAGCCCTGAGTCAGCATCAACAAGTCCAACAGATACGAGGTACGGGAGTCATCACTGGAAAAATAGAAAGAGGGAGCCTCAACATAGCCCTGAAGGTCAGAACTCAGAAGAAAAGAAGAAAGGATATTTACCGTGGTATCCTGAAGAGCATAGCGGTCGTCGGTGACCGAAACAGAAAGGGTACCGCCCAACGGCTCACCCGAGGAATCACGAAGCCCCAAGCTGACATCCCAAAACGAACGTCCCTTCTCTTCTTTCAAACGAGCCGAGAAATCAACGTCGGCACGCACGGAAGGACTCTGATTGAAAGCGGTACGACCACTTATAGGAACGCCCGAACCATCCAACAAAACAAAACGGAGTACACCCGGAGGCAGCGGAGAGCGGAGAAGCCGCAAAGGCCTGGAACCGGAGAAAGCCGCATGCAAAAGAATACTATCCCGATATTCCACACGAAGAGAATGCCCCGGAGACAGGGAAACGCCTGAATTCAAACGCACCAGAAAGTCATCCTTACGGACATCGACACGGAGGCTGACGGCAGAAGGATCCGCCGGAGGTAATGGAAAGCGAAGCTCCATCCCCTCACGATTACGGCACACCGCCGTATAGCTGTCACCCGAAACAGGTTCAAGATTGAAGAAGCCCATCCCCCGATGGACGGAACGCAACGTGGTGACGGTATCTCCACGCTGATTGACCACAAAGCCCTGCACATCTGTTCCCAAACCATCGGGACTCAAAGCCTTGAAAGCGATACGGCTGACACAACCCGAAGGGAGACGTCCCCCTTCCGGAAAGAAAGAGACATGGTAGGAAGCCGCCATACGAGTCACGCTCTCCTTGCGGTAATCCTGAAAGGGACGCCCGCCGACAATGATCTGACGATAGAAGTAACGGGGAGCGGGCAAAGAAGAAAGATAACGGGTATAGAAACGAAGCGTATAATTGCCGGAACGAAGTGTATCGCCCAAAGAGAGGTAACCGGAAAAGACACCGTGATCATCCTTGACCATCTCACGGGAGATGACCTGACTGTCAGCCAGCAGTTCGGCATAAACGTAGCGGCTGTAAGCCGTTGCCTCGCGGCGGGTATCCATCAAGTAAGCACGGAAACGGACCGTATCACCACGCTCATAATTGGCACGGTCCGTATGGACATAAAGTTTCTCGTGAGGACAGATATGATCAGACTGGGCTTCCGACCGAATAAAAGAAAAAAGGAGTATTATCAGGCAAAGGAGTTTCTTCATATATAATCAGAGTTAAGCCTAAAGGAATATTTCAAATATAAACACATATTCTGAAATAAGCAACGAAAAGAATATAAATATCCGACACATACCGGACATTCACCCTTTTCTCATCTGCCCCGGAGCCCTGCACACTTTATTTCCTCATAAAGAATTGACAGTCATTTGCAGACATAGACATCAAAAAGACACTGAATCGCAGAATTCGCTTACAAGCCTTTTTCATATTCGGGTGAAAGCAGAAGAAACAGAGCACAGTAAAAAGCTTTTTCTACAGGAAATCCGGGCTTTTGAGCCGGTTGCACCTTTGTTTTTTCGGAAAGAAGGAAGCATTTACCCCAAAAGAAGTAAGTCTTCGGGTGAAAAGAAGTAAGCATTTCCCGAAAATGTTTACTTCTTTTCTGAATATCTCTATATGTTTTGGCAGATTACATCTATTGTAATGCAAATCGGGCGACAAGAGTGACTGATTTTCTCCTGGTTGCCTCCCCCCGCCCGACCGCTGCAAAGTGTCAGAAAAGCAGGAAAAGCTCCTCAAAGAAAAGATTAGGAAACAAAAAAATCATACTTCCTTTCCTTTTATTTCCATTAGGGATGAAACAAGATCAAAACTATGAATGGATATTTGCCTGTAGGCCGTTTTTATAGACTTTACCGGATTGTGGCCCGAAAAAACGAGAAACAGAGGGTTACGATTATCAATTTGACACATTGACAAACCGACCATCTCCTCCCTCGCGACTCCTGGAGGGTGATTTAAAGTTCACCGGCAGGGAGCGTACCAAAGAGGTGTGATCCGGCCTGATATTAAAAAAGGGACATCTTCGCAAAGACGTCCCTTTCAAAATCTACATTATAGAAATAAGCAAATTAGCTTTAGAACAGTTTATCAGGATATTCGCCTGAATCTACCAATGCCTGAATCTTATCTACTACACCCTGACGGTCGGCAGCATAAGTCACGCCGAACCATTTGCTTGTAGTATCCAGAACCTTTACGCGGGCAGTGCCTTCGTTCACCAGTTTGTTTACCATCAGCGGAATGAAGTATTCTGATTTCAGGTTTCCTTCGTTTTCTTTCAGGAACTCTTTGAAATACTCTTCCGAATAAGCGAAATAGTCGGGAGTGAATCCCCACATATTCATTGAAACCGGAGTGTTATCACCGATTGTCTGCATTTCGCCGTTCTCGTCCTTAAACGATACTTTACCATCGATACGCTCGATTGCAGTGCGTTCTACCACTGTAGTCAGATAGCCTTCCGCATTTGTCTCACAAACGCCACGAGCCACAGATCCGCTTTCTGAAAGCGTATTGCCTACACGGTAACCTACCATACAATAGTCGTTCTTTTTACCGTCCATCTGAGACAGTTCGGCACCCAATACAGCAAAGCTGTCGCGTCCGTAGAAGTCGTCAGCATTGATAACGGCAAACGGTTCTTTGATGACGTCTTTACCCATCAGGACAGCATGGTTGGTTCCCCAGGGTTTTACGCGGTCGGCAGGGCAAGTGAAGCCTTCGGGCAGGTTGTCCAATGCCTGGAATACGAGTTCCACCGGAATATGATTTTCGTATTTACTCAGAATCTTTTCACGGAAATCCTGCTCAAAATCTTTACGGATAACGAATACTACTTTACCAAATCCACCACGAATGGCGTCGTAAATAGAATAGTCCATGATAGTTTCGCCGTTGGGACCCAGTCCGTCCAATTGTTTCAAGCCTCCGTAACGGCTGCCCATGCCGGCAGCAAGCACAAATAATGTTGGTTTCATAACTGTGAATATTAAAAGGTTAGTGATGTGTCTCATCAGATATCGTTGCAAAAGTACAAAATAGAATGAAGAATGAAGAACGAAGTATGAAGAATTTTCTTACGCCGCCCATCGTCATCGACTATTTTAGAACGGATAGCCTACGGCAAAGTGTAGTCCCAGCCCCTTCCAGAAAGAACCGGTCACATTGTAATATCCCTTCTTGCCGGTATCGTACGGATCATGCAAAGGCACACCACAATCCAGACGCAGAATCAGGAAGTCGAGGTCGTAACGTATACCGGCACCTGTTCCCAACGCAATCTGTTTGCCGAAAGTCTTCCAACGCAGTTGCTTTTCCGGTGCCTCTTCATCTTTACGCAACATCCAGACGTTACCGGCATCCAGAAAGACAGCACCGTGCAAGTCACCGTAAATGCGGAAACGATATTCCACGTTGGCTTCCATCCGGATATCTCCCGTCTGGTCCAGATAGAGCCCTTTCGAAGTCTTTGTCGGCCGGAATCCACCCGGTCCGATACTGCGTGCAGTAAACGCACGCACACTATTGGCACCTCCGATATAGAACTGCTCGCTGTAAGGTGCCGTATTTGTATTGCCATACGCCCAGATAATTCCTCCAGCCACACGGCTGGCTATGGACTGGTTCTTATCGATCTTCCAGGTATAACGGAAGTCACTGTTCACCTTCAGAAACTGTGCGAAAGGAACACCGAACAGTTTCTTGTCTCTTTGGCTGAACTCCTTTCCGAAAATACGATAAATACCGGAAGTTATGTTACCGGCGGAAGTAAACGTAGTCTGCCACCAGATAGGATTACGCACTCCGCGCAAAGCCGCGTTATCAAAAGTATAGGTATATTCCATTGCCGGAATAAACTGATTCTGCAGACTACGGTACAAGGCTTTGTTCTGATCAGCAATTTCCTCAAAGGCCTTCGTTGTGTGTTGCAGCACATTGAAAGTCACCCGGAGAGGTGTCAGGCTGTGACGACTGATACGGGTCGGCTGAAAGTCATAAGTGGCATTTCCTCCGAACGCCAATAGTTTATAGTATTTGGCACGGTTAAGCTGATCGATATACAAACGGAAAGTAGTGGTTGCCGGGAAGTCATACTCACGTCCTCCGAAAGAAGGGAACACGACCCGGGGAAAAGTCAAGGCAGTAGATACTCCCATCTCCCAACTATTCATCAATGAACTTCCTTTATTCTGTCCGGTCTGCCATTCGTAAGAGCCCTTTAACTTGACATTCCACGTCTCTCCTCCCCCAAATACATTGTAACGGGTCAGGCCGAAAGATGCACCGGGGCCTGTCTGGTTATTGCTCTTGGTGGTCAGGTTGAATTCCAGTTCCGCGTCATACGGTTTATCAAACGTAGCCTGCAAACGCACGTTCAGCGTGTCACAAGTTGCCGTAGAGTCCTGAGGGATATATTGCAGATCGAGATAGCGGAAAATACTCAGTTGCGAAAGGCGTTCCTGGATACGCGTTTGCCGATACTGGCTGTATAAACGGCTATGAGCAGAGTTGCGCAAAGAATCATTGCGGACATAAGCCTGATAATTCAACCAACGGTAAAGCATATTCGGACGCACCTGCATCTTCTTATAATAATGAATATCGAGTCCCCGGTATTCGAGTGTACTGTTCGGCACTTCTCCACCCTTTCCGTACAAAAAGACCGATGTCTTACCGACATAATACGGGCGCTGGGCCGCATCCGGAAGTCCCGGTACAGGTATCAACCGGAGACTGACATGCCCGGGATTCAACAGAGTATCCGCCTGATACTTCATATAGTCCGGACGAAAGTAGAAATACCCGCGATTACGCAATAAAGTACTGATACGGCTGCGCTCTCCATCCAGATCACTCACGTTGAACTGTTCACCGGGGGTCAACAACGATCCTCTGCGTCCTCTCTCCATGATTCTCAACGTACGCGGATTGAAACGAGTGTAATAAACCGTATCGATGTAATAAGGGTCTTTCATATCAACCGTATAGCGTATACTTGCCTTCAGGCTGTCTTTCTTGTCGGGCACGGTCTGAAATCGGACCGTCCCATTAAAGTAGCCATAGTCGTGTAACAGGTTGGTGCCTACTTTGGCACGTATTTCCGGATTGACCGTAGAAATGAACACGGGAGGATTGGCGGCAAACCGGTTGAAGAGCCAGTGTCCGAAACCTTTCTTATAGCGAACCAGACTGTTATAAGCCCACATCTTGAAAGGGATGGGGACAAAGCCTAAAATTTTTGTACTCGGAGCTTTATCGAGCGCGGCATCAAGTTCGGTCAGCGCATCCTCTGTCAAAGGTGCTTGTGGCTCGTTTTCAACAATAGTCTTCGATCCGGTGTAGAGTATTTCCCCTTCGGGCAGGTGCTTGGTTGTGGAACATGCTCCCAACAGCAACATTACAAGACCGGCTTGTATGGTAACCCATATTATATGAACTGTTTCTTTACGTATCATCCTGTTTAAATCTCTGTTGTTAATCAATTACTGATGTGCTTCGCCGTCAGACGGAGCTTTTTGCGTATCAGGAAGTGTCTTCTTCTTTTTACGGAAAATAAATAACTCACCCAATCTGTCGATACGTTTACGCAGTACCAGACCGATACCGGTTTCCGTTATCTCCCCTTCAAGCACACTTTCGTAATTCTTATTGTGGAAAAGGCGAATGTAACGGGTGCCGGATGTATCGAGACGATATTCGAGAGAGATATTGTCGATAAACGACTCGACATCATTCGTAGCCTGCGCTCCGGTAGACACCTTACCACCCAGTACGATCTGGAAACGGTCATTGAAGAAACGCTGCGAATAACGGAAACTGTAGTCGGTACGTTTTCCTCCCGCATCAGCCGCATCGTGATCTTCTACTCCCATCGAGAAGCTGGCATTCTTCAGGTTTCCGGCCAATGCATTGATCTGGCTGGAAAGTATACTGTTCAATGCCGATCCCATATTCAGTCCCCCACCCCCGGAACTTCCCGAATTAGCCAGATAGAGCCCGGTAGCCAACATTGCAATGGCCTGTTTACCTCGTTCATCAGCACTCATAGAAGCCAGCTGATTCTGCACTTCCGCATCATCGGGCGCATCGATCTCAAAGGCCAGTGAAAGGTTATCCAAACGGTTCTTAACTACAATCGACACATCAAAGTTGACCATACGCGATTGCCCGTTCTCACTGCCTACGGAAGCGCGAAGGCGCTCGGTAGCTTTGAGATTGAGCATCGGGTCCATCGGATTACCGGTCCATTCCACGTAACTGCCATTGTTTATATTGAATTCTTTCAGGGGTATCACGGGAAGTGCATACTTCATCATACCACCCGTAAGGGTATACCGGCCTGATAAGGACAAATCACCTTGCGGTGTATATTGCATACTCAGATTGCCTCCTCCCTGCAACTCTACCCGGCTGCTACGGTCAGCACTCAGATCGGCCTTCAACCGGACTCCGGGATCGATTTGTACAGTCATAATCATGTCGAGTCCGCCAAGTGACACAACAGGGGCTTCTTCTTTCTGTACGGTCGTCGTATCACTGAAAGAAGTAAAAGTAACCAGGTCTCCCAACCGGTCCTGCACGGTAAGCGGCGAGTCCATCAATACATAAGTGACATCCGTATTGCCCAGCAAATTCATATTGCCGCGCATCACCAACGCATTTACCGGTCCGCGCACGGTTGCATTGAAGTCGACAAACACTTTGCCATATACCAGGCTCTCCTTTGTACGGGGAGCATTGAGCAGCATATAGTTTTCTGCCAGCATGGACAGATTAACCCTGGGATCGGTCAAATTCCGAAAATCGACTGTACCATCAATCGTGAAAGGATTCTTTCCGGTAGTGAATATAGCGAACTTATCAAAAGTCAAACGGCTGTTTTTGATTTGTACAGGACGATTGTCGAACGTAAACCGCGCCCCTGCCTGACGGGCAAAGACCGACACACTGTCCAAGACCAGATCCCCGTTGACCAACGGCCGGTCTGTATCACCGGTGATGTGAAGCCCACCGTCCATATCGCCGGAAAGGGTGACTACCTGATCCGGTACAAAGGCATTGGCTATCTTTAACGGAAAATGTTCCATGATGGCATTCACCTCAATACTGTCTTTACCGGTCACCGAAGGATGAAGCGAACCGTCAGCCATCAATATCTCCTCGCCCTCATGGGTCAGATAAGTACTGATATAATGTTTTCCTCTTTCACCCGGAAGCCAGGTCACACCGAGTGCAACGTCGCCGATGCGTTGACGTTCATAAGTCAATTCATCAATATTAGCCTCAGCCGATACTTGCAAGGAAGTAGCTGTCTGCACGTAATTAGCCTCAGCCGAGAAGAGCCCGGACAAGTCAGGCAGATAAGGAAGCACTTCACTGATCTCAGACAGGCGGATGCGTTGCAACTCTACATCAATGTTCTGCAACGATACAGTATCGCTCCGGTTTGATTTTATCCTGAATCCCATGTCTTCGTCATCCGCCATATCGACATTGGCGTACAAGCGCATGTTTTTATGGAGGTATATCCAGTTGTGATGATCGACGAAGTGGAACTTTCGGAAGGCAATAATGGGATTTTCCGGTATCAGCGTAAAAGCAAGCCCATCGCCTTTTCCGTTTCCTTCGACCAATGGACGGACGTTCACACCGAAAAGTACCCCGGTTTCGCCTTTCGCATTTTCATAGCGTAGCGTGAGTTCGGCATCATCGTTGCGTATTTCTCCGGCAAAGCTCGATTTAAAAACGATCTGCGGATTCTTGGGGCCGTTGATGACCCCTCCGTGCAAACTCATGCGAGTCGTGTCCTGCTTGACAGTAAAGTAGATCGTGTCCAGTTGCAAGGTATCCATCTTCAATGCATGAATGGAGGCTTTTCCGTTGATCCCCCAGTCGGGAGCAGTGCCAAACTTCACACCCACATCGTGAAAAGCGATATCTTTCGTTGCCAGATAATAGGCCAACGGATTTTCTTTACCGGCCGACATCGAGAATATAGCGGTCGGCAACGCCTCTCGCAATTCCCCGTGATCAAGTTCTTTCTTATCTATTTGCTTGACCAGCACATCAGCAAAATGTGCTGACTGTTTAATCAGCTTATCCAGGCTGGAACGTGCCGAAAGGTTAAGCTTCATATCACCGGCCGTAAGATGAGTGAAAATACGGTCGCGCCGGGCTTCTGCCGTAAAATTAAAAGCTAAAGGATATTTCAGGGGTTTAGGGGCAATCCCCAGTTCATACAAATCAAGTTGTGTAACATCCATATCAAGCTTTCCGTCCATATAAGGTTTGGCAAGGTGATATTCGGCATTGGCATTCATCTTTAACAAGCGGTTGTCACTCACTAAACGGGCTGTGGCAAGTGCGTTCTTTACATCACCGGTCACTTCAATTCCCGAAATCTGATAACGCCCATAATGCAACGATTGCAGTGAGGCCTTCAAAGAGGCAGTCGTACGATAAGAAGTGAAATCGATCCCTCTTCCCACAGCAGCGACCGATGTAGTCAGTTCGTAGATCGAGTCTTTGGGCAGGAAATGATGAAGTTGCAAAGCGTCCACCTTCAGGTCAGCCCGATAAGCCTCAGTGCTTCCATTGTATGCAGCATCTAAATTCAGCATTCCCTCTCCTTCTTTCAACAGGAGTTGCGCCATATATTGAGGCCCTTTCATTCGGGCTTTCGCAACCAACGACATCTGATTGGGAATAACAAGTAAACTATCCGGCCTCGTTCCGCCCAAAGCGGTCAGGAAGTTAAGATTCTGTGTCTGCATCCTCAGGTCAATAATGGCGGACCTCTCCAGGCTATCGGTCAGATTCAATAACTCTCCACCGCCCGAAAGTGAAAAAGCTCCGGGCAACTCGGCACTGAACCGGGTTATCTGCATCTCTTTCAGGTTTCCTTCCGTACCGGCACGTATCACCAACGGACGGAAGGGATAGGCCTCTTTGAAGCTATCCGGCAATCCACCGGCCAGCAACAACACGTCTTGTTTCCCGATCATCGCATTAAAGCGGGCAGTCAGACGTCCGGTAGTAGGAATATTCACCAACTCCCAATAAGTCTGTGCAGTAAGATCCATTTCGGAATGTGGAGTCAGCAGTTTCAAACTCGGCACTTGGATAATGGTATCATTGGCAAACACACGTCCGGTAAGCGAAGTGACACTTAATCCGGAACGGTCGTTCATCGAAAACTCACGGATAACAGCATTCATATTGCGTCCGCGATAATACATCGAATCGAGTCCGATACGAATATCGCGCAAAGCGATGTGTGAAGGATCGAAACCTTCCGCCGGCTCCGCGGTGCCCACATCATAATTGACCGAGGTACCCGATACCAGAAAACTACGAAGCCCGTAATGCAAATTCTTCAAATCAGCTTCCGCATCATTCACTTGTGCTTCTCCCACATGAGCCGCCAAGCGCATACTGTCTGCCGGTAACTGCATGCTGAAAGAGACATTCTTCAATTTCAAATGACGCAGGTCTACTTTCCAGCGGACCTCACTTTGAGCAGTATCTTTAGGCGTAGCAGTGGTATCATTCAAAAGCAACTGTACATGAGTATCAGAGAGTTCGGCCCGGTTTATAATGGCTATTTCATTGGGTAGATCCACCCCATGGCTCTCCAGCCTAAAACTACCCAGAACACCTTTCAGCCGCATACCGTCTATCAGGTTGGCAGAATTAACAGCTACCTGCTGAAGGCTGATGTCATCTACCTCAACCTTGCCACGGAAAAGCGGAAGTGCCTGCACATGTACATTGAGGCTTTCAAGTGAAAGTAATGTATCGGGAGCCTGGATGACTTCAACTCCCCGTACCAACAGATTTAAAGGAAACCGTAAATCGATGCGACGTACATTGATCTGCATGCCGGTTGCTTCGGAAGCATAAGCAGCAGCCTCCTTTCTCAGAAAATTCTGTACGGGAGGGATATAGAGTAATACCATCAGTATCACAAAGAGTATGAGGGGGGTAAGCAAAATCCAGCTTACCCATTTGATCCATTTTCGTTTCATGAAGCTTGTCTCTCAATGTAAAAAGTGATACAAAGGAAACAAAATTTTCCGGAAAAAGATTAAAGTGACGACGATTTTGTATACGAATAGACACTTACGGCAATCACCGATTGTCAATCTCCCGCTGCATATCGTCTTGCCTCAGCCATTACGATATCTACCTGCCGAAGAGCTTCATTCGCCTTTTGTATCATTTCGTCCGATACGGCTTCGCCACGACGCTGCTCCAGCCATAACAGCAGAGGAAGTGCCTCGGAAGCCCCAAGCAACGTAAACAGAGGCAATAATTTGTGAGCCATGCCGGCTATCCCATCCACATCAGTGGCTCGGATAGCGCTTTCCATCCGGTTCCGGTTCTTCTCCGTTTCTTCAATAAAGGTTTGAATAATGGTAGAGGCAGCTTCCGGATCATCTTCGGAAAAAGCAGTCAGCGCCCGAAAGTTAAGGGAGTCCGGTGTCAATTCAGCTGACGAACCGGTCATTTCTTCACCACTGATAATCGTCAAGAGTTCCTTTACCGTAAAAGGTTTATGCAAACATCCTGCAAAGCCGTGTTCCTGAAAGTCCTGTTCATTCATCTCACTCCGGGCGGTAACAGCAATTACCGGAATAGTACGCGCCTGAGGTATATTGGATGCACGCAATAGTTTCAGTAAATCGAAACCGTTGATGGCAGGCATTTGAACGTCAGTCAGCAACACGTCGAATGTAGCCGTACGAAGTTGCTCAATCAACTCATCCGGCTGTTGGCAGCAAACAGCCTGAATGCCTTGTTGTTCAAGCATAGCGGCAGTCAGAGCCAATTGAATCCGGTCGTCATCAATCAATAAAACACGGTTTAATTTTGGAGATGCCATTACCCCGTCCTCACCGGCTTGATCTGTCGTTGAAACCGAAGACACATTTCCTTCCCGCTTCTCTCCTGTCACAGGCCCCACAGGATAGAGCGGCAGAATGACAATAAAACGACTCCCTTCACCCAAGGTACTTTGAACACTAATCGATCCTTCGAGCAAGATCACAAGTTTGTGTACAATGGAAAGCCCCAGTCCAAAGCCTTCCTCACCTTGCGCTCCCGGCAACCGGGTAAATTCCTGAAATATCTTTTCACGGTCACCGGGTGCCATACCTTTACCTGTGTCCACCACCTCGATGCGGACACTGGACGAATGATAGGTAATATTCAATGCAATGCTACCCTTAGCTGTGAATTTCACAGCATTGGAAAGCAGATTATTTACAATTTGCCGGATACGGAGCGGATCACTGATGAAGCGTCCGTCCAGTTCGGCGTCTATACTGCAACTTAAAGTCAGATGTTTGGCATCGGTCAGTGGTTTAAAGCTAATACGTATCTCTTCAAACAGTTGTGCCGGATTAAAAGTAACCCGGTTGACTTCTGCCTTATTCAGATCCAACCGGTGGAAGTCGAGCAAGTCACTTACCAGTTTAAGCAGATGTTGCGAGGAACTTTTCATATTGTCCAGATAGAAACGCTGTCTTTCATCCGTAGTCAACCCGGTCAATAAATCCGTATATCCGATGATAGACCCCAAAGGAGCTTTAAAATCATGAGTGATGGCAAGCATTAACTTTTCACGAGCCTCCAACAGCGCCTCCGCACGCTTATTGGCCTCCTCCAATTCCTTCCGGTAACGATTGCTCCGGGTGATATCCCGCCAAATCATAATCAGGAAGCAGGCGGACAGCAACACTGCGGCAATGGCAATCCCGCCAATCGTACGAGTTGAACGGTTCCGAAGTTCTTGCTGTTCGGATGCGTTGTCCATAGCACGTTGGGTGACTACTTGCTCATAGGTCGTAATCATGCTGTCAATACGAGTGGTTAATTCCTTATTCATCCGGCGAAGACGGGCATTGTAGTTGGGCCGTACCACAGGCCTGGACTTCCGTTTGGTCACCGTTCGTATGCGCTGATGTAGTGAATCAATCGGATTGTAAGGTTCAAGAATGGTGTCGGTCGCAAATTCCACAGCTGTATTTACCAGCACAGCCGTATCTTCTTTCGAAGGAGCGAACACCTCGCCCAACCTCCTGAAAAAACCCTTTTTCTTTCGTTTCGTAATCACAGAGTCACGCTTGGTGATGATACGATGTTGCACACGCTGTTGAGTGATCACTGTATCTTGTTCAGCAATGATGGAATCCAATTCAACCGGAGTAATCATACTCTCGTTCGCTTCATTAATGATCTGAAGCATCCGGATGGTATTTTCATCTTTCTCTTTCAGTAAAAGCAGCAAACTATCCGTCTGCAAACTCTGTACATCGTCCGTATCAGACAGTTTCTCCATCTCCCTGTGTACAAACAACAGGGAGAGCAGCAGCACAACCAGCAACAAAGTATACCCCGCCGCGATCTTTACTTTTGTGAAACGGGAAGGAATAGCCATAACTTATCTTGTTTTATATCTGAAACGTAACCATAACATAATGGCCGCACTACTCAGTCCGAAAGGAAAAGCCATCCAGACCCCGAGTAATCCCCAGCCCATAACAAATCCAAAGAAATATCCGGCCGGGAGAGAAATGATAAAATAGGCGATAAAAGCAATCAGCATCATAGGCTTTACATCCGAAATACCACGCAGGGCATTAGCGAAATTGATTTGCATCCCATCGCCGAACTGATAAGCCAGAAAAGGCACCATCAGAACAACTACCATCGCAGAGACTTCGGTATTGTCGGTAAACCATCCTCCTACCTGATAGCGGAACAAGAAGACAATAGACAGCAGAACAACTCCCATAGCCAATATGATATGTGCCCCGGCATACGCAGTACGACGTACATTAACAATATCGTTTTGACCCTTGAAATTGCTGACACGCACAGCTACTGCCGCCCCCATCCCATAAAACATCATAAACGTGAACTGTGAGATAGTAAGCATTACCTGATGTGAGGCAAGGGCGATAGTCCCCAACCATCCTACCATCACTGTGCTCAAGCTAAATGAAGCGGTTTCCATCCCCATTTGAAAAGCTACAGGCCATCCTAAGGCATTCAGCTGACGGAACAATGTACGCGACCATCCCAAGCGAATAAATCCCAGTTTATAACGTAAGAAACGGCGGCTGCTAAAAAACACGAATGCAAATACCAGCACCATGACAATACGTGAGAACAACGTGCTGATTCCGGCACCCAATAATCCAAGTTCGGGAAATCCAAGTTTACCGTTAATCAAGATATAGTTCCCCACGATATTCAGTACATTTCCACCCAAAAGTATCCACATAGCTGTCTTAGTATCGGTTATTCCATCGGTAAACTGTTTGAATCCGTTAAATAGCAACACAAAGACCAGCGAGGCAAGTAGTATCAGATAATAGGGCTTGATCAAGGGTAATAACTCTTCCGGTTGCCCCAATCTTTCAACATTCAGATAGAGAATGCCCATAATTACAGTTAATAAAATACCGACCAAAAGATTGGCAAGCAAACTGCAACGTAATGCCTGCCCGGCAGACGCAAATCTACGAGTCCCATAAAAGCCCCCTACAATAGGAGTCAATCCATATGAAAATCCGGTACTGAAAATAATGGCAAGCGTAAACATGTTATTGACAAAGGAGGCTGCTCCCAGTTCGTTGGTGCTGTGATGACCAATCATTAAGGTATCGGCAAAGCCAAGCACAATAACCCCCACTTGCCCGATAACAATGGGAAGGCCGAGAAGAAACAATGCTTTATAATGATTCTTATATATAAGTCTCATCCTTCTCTCCTCTACTACTCTTATAATAAAGTACTACTCCATTTTCTTCTCGGAATGCAGTTTGTGCCACCGCGTTCAAACGGTCGGCAGTCACGGCACGATAGCGTTCAACCTCCTTTTCCATATCTTCAGCCCGCCCGTTCAATTCGAACCAGGCAAGATTGGTGGCAACATTCAGATAATTGATATTTCCGAATATCTGGGTAGATTCAAACTTATTCTTTACCTTCTCGAGTTCCTGTTCTTGGATCAAAGCAGATTGCAGTTCATTCAACTCTTCACGCACCGCAGCCTCAGCTTCTTCCAACGACACACCGGCTGCCGGTTTCCCACTGATATGGAACAAGCCGGCATCAAGTGTTCCCGATATATAAGCATCGATACTCGAGAACAATTGCTTTTCTTGCACAAGATGCTGGTTCAAACGGCTGGAACGTCCGTTACTTAAGATATCCGACAAGATATCAAAAGCATAATAATCGCTATCCGCGCGGTCACACATATGGTACGCCATAAAAAGCGAATCAAGCGGTACATTTCTCTCCACTACCAAACGGCGTTCTTCCGTTTGTACCGGCTCCGGAGGCAATTGCCTCAAAGGCACTTCCCTGCGAGGGATAGGGCCGAACCACTTTTCTGTGAGATGTAAAGCCTCTTCAAACGAAATATTCCCGGTAACAGCCAGAACAGCATTATTAGGTGCATAAAAACGAAAAAAGAAATCTTTGACCTCTTCCAATGTAGCATTGGCTATGTGAGACAGCTCCTTACCGATGGTAGGCCATTGATAAGGATGAACCCGATAAGCCAGCGGACGCAACAAATGCCCAACATCACCATAGGGCTGATTAAGGCAACGCTGCTTAAACTCTTCCATTACCACTCCCCGCTGAACCTCCAGACTGCGTTCACTGAAATCGAGGCTCAACATTCTATCAGATTCAAGCCAAAATCCGGTTTCCACATTCTGTCTGGGTACAGTGAGGTAATAATTGGTAATGTCATTATTGGTCCAGGCATTATTTTCCCCTCCTGCCAATTGTAACGGAGCATCATAATCGGGTATATTCACAGAACCGCCAAACATCAGGTGCTCAAAAAGATGGGCAAACCCGGTATGCTCCGGGTTTTCATCTCTGGCTCCCACATTATAGAGAATATTGAGCGCAACCATCTGCGTACTGGTGTCCTGCGCATGAACCAATCTCAAACCATTATCCAGAATATGCCTGTTGATTTGCAGCATATTTATTCAATAACAGAAACATTAATAATCTTCACATCCTCTTCCGGGCGATCGCTGCGGTCTGTTTTTACCTGCTGGATTTTGTCAACAATGTCCATGCCCTCGACAACTTCGCCAAAAACAGTATATTCACCATCCAGATGCGGAGTACCTCCGACAGTTGTATAAGCTTTTATTTGCTCAGGAGTAAAGTGGAAATCGGGTTGTTTGGCAGCTTCCGCTTCAGCCTGTATAAACAGAGTATCTTGTAAAGCATAAAGTCCGTCCTGATCATTGGCCTTACGCATTTTATAGATTTCTTTCATGTGTTTTTGCGCCAAAGCATTAAAAGCCTCAGTTACCTTATTCTGATTCTTCTGCTGTTCCATATTCAGAAGTGTCGAATCATTGAACACTTTTCCGGTAACAATATAGAATTGACAACCGGATGACTCTTTCTTGGGATTCACTTCATCTCCCTGTCGGGCAGCAGACAAAGCGCCTTTCTTATGAAAATACTTCGGATATACAAATTCAGCCGGAACTGTATAACCTACATCACCGGAACCCAACATCTTACCTTTCGGAGCATTTTTCGATTCCGGATCACCCGCTTGCACCATAAAGTCTTTTATGACACGATGAAACAACGTTCCATTATATGTTCCGTCTTTAGCCAGTTTAATGAAATTATCTCTATGTTTCGGAGTCTCATTATACAACTTTACTTTGATATCCCCCATAGAGGTCTCAATCTTCAATACAGTTTCTTTTTCCATGTTTCCATCTTTCTTTTGTCCCGACTTACAAGCTACTGCGCTGCAAGCCAGTATAATTAATAATATCCAAAAATTCTGTTTCATAACGCTTTTATTTAATTTAAGTCTGCAAATATACGACTTTACCTCAAAACCTCTTACCTTTGTAGCTCACAAAAAGAGGCAAAAGCTAACATCATGAGATCCATACTGATAGTTGAAGATGATATTACGTTCGGGATGATGCTAAAAACCTGGTTAGGCAAGAAAGGGTTTAATGTATCATCAGTGAGTAACATTGCACGTGCGCAAAAGCACATCGATGCACAACCGGTAGACCTGATTCTTTCCGACTTGCGACTTCCCGACCACGATGGTATTCACCTGTTGAAATGGATGGGTGAGAAAGAGCTCCATATCCCATTGATTATCATGACAGGATATGCAGATATCCAATCAGCCGTACAAGCAATGAAACTGGGTGCACAAGACTATATTGCCAAACCCGTTAATCCCGAAGAGCTGCTTAAGAAAATGAGCGAAGCACTTCAAAAGAAAGAAGCTCCTCTTCCCAAAACTCCCCTCACGGAGAAAAGCCCTAAAACCAAACAAGAATCTCATTCCTATCTGGAAGGAGAAAGTGATGCTGCCAAACAACTCTATAACTATGTCAGCCTGGTAGCTCCCACCAACATGTCAGTCCTGATCAACGGTGCCAGTGGAACGGGAAAAGAGTATGTAGCCCATCGTATTCACCAATTAAGCAAACGTAGCGACAAACCGTTTATTGCCATCGACTGTGGCTCCATCCCCAAAGAGTTGGCCGCTTCTGAGTTCTTCGGTCACATCAAAGGCTCCTTCACCGGTGCTCTCTCTGATAAAACCGGTGCTTTTGTAGCAGCGAACGGGGGTACCATCTTTCTTGATGAAATCGGTAACCTGAGTTACGAAATACAAATTCAACTTCTTCGTGCACTACAGGAACGTAAAATACGCCCTGTTGGTTCAAACTCAGAAATTACTGTCGATATCCGTCTGGTGTCTGCAACCAACGAGAACCTGGAACAAGCCATCGAAAAAGGTACATTCCGCGAAGACCTCTACCACCGAATCAATGAATTTACTTTGCGCATGCCTACTCTGAAAGAACGTGGCGGAGACATCCTTCTTTTTGCCAACTTCTTCCTCGACCAGGCTAATAAAGAGCTTGACAAGCAACTGATCGGCTTCGATGCCAATGCTTCAAAGGCATTACTCGAATATCACTGGCCCGGCAACCTAAGGCAGATGAAGAATATCATCAAACGCGCCACATTGCTTGCTCAAGGCAGTTTCATAGGCCTTGCAGAACTGGGTAGTGAAATTCTGGAAACACAACTATCAACTCCCAAAATGACATTACGGGATGAAGATGCCGAAAAGGAACATATACTGGAAGCACTCCGACAAACAGGAAACAACAAAAGCCGTGCTGCACAATTACTCGATATTGACCGCAAAACATTATACAATAAACTGAAACTATACGGAATCGACCTCTAAAGAACACCAAGGTGTGGAATATTTCCACACCCTTTTCCACATTTTCCACAACATTCCACACTGCATCCCATTTCCATTCATTTTTTACTCACCTACAAATCAACAGATTAGTTCACACGTATTCTTTTTGGCACAAGATTTGGGAAATACTCAATACAAGTGTTTAACCAAATGAAAGATAAAACTAAAGAGTTAGTTTTATAGTAGTAGCAATGTTTATGTTTGTTTGTGATGGTTTTAACCTAGACCTTAACATGAAATTAAAAACAGACAATCAGAACTTTAACAAGAAAATAATTATGAAAAAGTTAGTTTTAGTAGTAGCTATGTTTATGTTTGCTTGTGGATCGTTCTTTACAATGGCACAGGATCCGGTGAAAAAAGACCCAAAGAAAGAGGTCAAAGACACTGCAAAAACTGAGCCTAAGAAAGAAGTAGCCGACACAACCGCTATAACGGTCGCAGCATCAGGAGCATTTGCACAGTTTGCCGAATAATAGTAAGCACACTACAACAAAAAAGCCATTCCTACTTCGTCTATTCAGGGAATGGCTTTTTTGCGTTTATATAGGAAAGTAGATAACCAAAGTTGTGCTCCGGTTGAAATTATTTGAGGATCCATCTAAATGAAACCATCACTCTTTTTCATTGAAATCCATGCCATAAGTTACTATCCGGTACAGGAGCATCGAGTTCAATCAATTCTTTAGACACCGGATGAACAAAACGCACATGCCGGGCATGCAAACAAATACTTCCATCCGGATTGGAACGTGCAAAACCATATTTCAAATCACCTTTGATGGGACATCCCATCTTTGCCAACTGGCAACGAATCTGATGATGACGTCCGGTCTTCAGATCAACTTCGAGTAGAAAGTAATGATCCGAATGTCCGATAAGTTTATAGTTCAGAATCGCCTTTTTACTGTTGGGAACCTCCTTATCATAAGCGTAGCTTTTATTCTGCTTCTCGTTACGCACCAGATAGTGAACCAATTCTCCTTCGGGTTGCTTCGGACAATTCTTCACGATGGCCCAATAGGTCTTTTTCACTTCACTGTTCTTAAACATCTCATTCAAGCGGGAAAGAGCCTTACTGGTCTTCGCAAAAATAACAAGACCGCTCACGGGGCGGTCCAGCCGATGGGTTACACCGATAAAGACATTTCCGGGTTTCTGATATTTATCTTTCAGATATTGCTTGACAGTTTCTGAAAGAGGAGTATCACCCGTTTTGTCTCCCTGAACGATTTCGGAAGCGGTCTTGTTAACTACTATAATATGATTGTCTTCGTATATGACGGTCATACCGAATATTACATATTCATACCACCATCTACCTGAATCACCTGACCTGATACATAAGAAGACATATCAGAAGCAAGGAAAGTAGCGATGTTAGCCACATCTTCAGGAGTACCGCCACGACGCAATGGAATCTTCTTAGCCCATTCTGTTTTCACTTCTTCCGAAAGGCCGGCTGTCATGTCAGTAATGATGAATCCCGGAGCAATGGCATTGGCACGGATACCACGAGAGCCAAGCTCCTGAGCGATAGATTTAGCCAAACCAATCATACCTGCTTTTGAAGCTGAATAGTTAGCTTGTCCGGCATTACCGTGAACACCCACTACAGAAGCCATATTAATAATGCTTCCGGCTTTCTGGCGCATCATGATCGGAGTACACGCATGCACAAAGTTAAAAGCAGATTTCAGGTTCACATTAATAACCATATCCCACTGCTGTTCGCTCATACGCATCATCAATCCGTCACGAGTGATACCTGCATTGTTTACCAGAATATCGATACGGCCGAAATCTTTATGAATCTCTTCCACTACTTTTGCAGTATCTTCAAAATTGGCAGCATTCGACGCATATCCTTTGGCTTTCACACCCATTGCTTCGATTTCTTTTGCTGTATTCTGTGCATTCTCATCGATAACAAGATCTGTAAATGCAATATTTGCTCCTTCAGAAGCAAATTTCAAAGCAATAGCTTTACCAATACCACGAGCCGCACCGGTCACAATGGCTGTTTTTCCATCTAATAATCCCATACTAAATTTAAATTATTGATTAATTTCTGTTCTATGTAGTGCGCCAAACACGATGTTGGCAACATATCTTTTTCGGGTTTCCATATCCAGATTAGCTCCTATATGTCCCCGGATATAAGGCACTTCGATACCTTTTACGCAATAGTGTACCAATGCAGCAGTCATTTCCACATCATCTACATGAAACACTCCTTTGTCCTGTCCTTCCTTCAACACGCTTTTAAACAGTTGCATTTCTTTTGCATCAAAGCGCTTCCGAACTTTTTCCACACGCCAAATATCTCTAAAAAAATTAGCACGAAGGGTTCCATTGCGATATACTACTTCCTTTACCGCATCCAGCCGGGTGTAAATCATCTCTATAATCTTTTTATCAGGAGAGATATCTTTATCTGCCACACGCTTCATCATATCCGACAGAATATCCAGTTCAGACTCTACAACAGCCAAATAGATTTCATCCTTACTTTTAAAATAAGTATAGAGCGTACGTCTACCCTTTTTAGAAGCAAGAGCGATATCATTCATTGTAGTATTCTCCACTCCCATCTTTGCGAAAAGCTGACGGGCAACGTCTACTAACTTGGCTTTTGTCTTTGATACGGTCATAGGTTAATTGCACATTGCTGAATTATTTGTGCAAAAGTAATTCTTTTCTTTCGTCCACACAAGAAAACAAATAAATTATTAACAATTGTATGTGAAAACAGATAAAAAAAATCAATCTAGTTCAGCACTGATCCTCAAGTATATAGTATAAAAGTAGCTCTTTTATAAAAAAATAAATGCCGAAATATTTGGTAGTTCAAATAAAAGCCGTACCTTTGCACTCACAAAACAGAAACATCGCGGAGTGGAGCAGTTGGTAGCTCGTTGGGCTCATAACCCAAAGGTCGTCTGTTCGAGTCAGGCCTCCGCAAACACGTTACCCAAGTTACACACAGGAAAAAATTGGTATGTCGATTTTCTATGCTACGACCCGGTAGAAGGTAAAATGCGACGCAAAAAGTACATGCTTGATTCTATAAAATCACAATCAGCACGCAAAAAACAAGCTGCCGAAATTATAACCAACTGTACCAATCGTCTCCGATCAGGATGGAATCCATGGGCTGAAGCATCAAACTCACGCCAATATGCCGAGTTCTATAAAGTATGCGAACTCTACCGTAAATACCTTAATAAATTGACCAGCACTTCAGCACTGAAAGCAAAAACAAACATTGATTATCAATCGCGACTAAACATGTTGATGGATTACAATTCCAGCTTAGCCATACCTATTATATATATCTACCAATTCAATCAAGCATACATTAGTGACTTCCTCGATTACATATTATTGGATCGAGATGCATCCCCCCGGACCCGTAACAACTACCGAGTATGGGCTTCAGCATTTTGCAGTTGGTTAATTGAGAAACAATATTTAGAAAATAATCCGGTGGAAAAGATTAAGAGTTTAGCAGAAGAAATAAAATTCCGATCAGCCTTAAGCAAAGAGGACCTGCTTCGAATGAAGGATTACCTTGAAGAAACAAACAAATTCTATTTACTCGCATGTAGAATGGAGTATTACACTTTTATACGTCCCGATGAACTAACAAACATTCGCCTACAGGATATCAATATCAAAGAGCAGCGGGTATTCATTGCATCATCGATATCAAAGAACCGTAGAGATGGAATGGTAGGACTTAACGACGAACTAATAAAACTGATGATTGAGCTTGGTACATTTGATAATCCTTCCCACTATTTTTTGTTTGGTCGAGATTTTAAACCAGCGGAGAAGAAAGCAGATGCCAGAATTTTCCGAGAATACTTTGCCAAGATACGAGCCCTTTTAAGCTTTCCGAAGAATTATCAATTCTATTCATTAAAGGATTCTGGAATCCGCGACCTGGCCAACGCTGAAGGAATTGTTATTGCAAGAGATCAAGCACGACATTCAGACATATCGACTACCAACCAATATCTGAAAGGTAATAACTTAGCTGTGCATGAGGAAACCAAGCATTTCAATGGTGCCATCTAAAATCTACATAGAAATATTGTACATGCTATTATTTATAAACTACTGTCCTACCGTCCTACATAACAAGCAAGATCGTTTTTCAACTTTTTTTTGATCTAATTGTTATATTAGTATAAATCTTAAATACGCATTACCAACTATACGGTATGAGTATAAATCAATTATCCATTCCTCTTTCATACCGTACATTCCGCCCAGCCTGAGAAGGTTGGGCGAAATTACATTTACCCTACCAATTCTTCATACAGTACCTCCATAAAATCGGCACTTTTCATTGATCCGGGAATGATCATATTCTTACCGTTATAGGGCATACACAGATCAAGATTATAGCTTTCAGCGGTATTGACATTCAGAATTTCATCGAACTCTTTCTGAGTGAATTTCTTTTCTTCCATCTCCACCTCTTCATCCAACTTCTCAGATTTGAAGTTAGTGACCTCTTCCATATACTTGTTGAAAATTGGCATGAAAGCTTCATGCTTGTCGTATTCCTCTTGGGTGAGAGCAGATTTTAGCATTTCAGGAGTAAGGTTACGAATGTCCTTATCTCCACGAGCCTTGTTTTCCAGTTCGTCGATTTCCTGAAGTTGTTTATCATAACCTTCCGGCTTCAGCCCTTCACGGGCTTCTTTTACATCCTCTTCAAACTGTTTACGAAATTTGCCGTAATAAATACGGGTCATCATCACTTTAGATTTGAGCTCTGCCGGCAGTTCCTTATCTTTATAAGCAAGAAGAACGGCTTTCAGGATAGATGCCTTCTTAATTGCATCACTGAGTTTCACTTTCACGATTTTCTTTTCTGTTTTTGTTTCTTGATTTTCCATTGATTCTGTTTTAATGTTATTCTACGATAGTGTTAAATATCATACCGGATACGGCCTGTTCGACAGCTTTCTCAAATTCGATGCCGGCTGTCAGAGCCCGGTCCCGTTCCGGTTCATTCTCCTCAGATGGATTGACCATATCGTTCAGTCCACGGGTAACCGTAAAGGAATACTTGAAAGGTGCCATGGCGTTCGAATCTGTTTTTTGTACGGAAGCGTCAATGCGCTTGATTCGTTTACTGTCGTTATAGACTTCGACCGTTCCGGATACTTTAAATCCGTTGATCTCTTTCTCCACTTTCATTGAAGTGGTTACATTACTGATTTTTGTTTCTTGATTTTCCATTATTCTAATTTATTTGGCTCTAAAGAAGATAGAACCGGATTGATAATTGTCTCCTAAGTATCTCGCTGTATAGTTTACATAGTTATTTTGAGAAGTCTGTACACGAGTAAATGATTGAGAGTTGAATGTATACGACTCTCCCTGTGACAGCATTTCTCCAATCGGGGCAGGAGATAAAGACTCACCCATACCACCGAGGAAAGCACCAATCGGATCAGACTCAAGGAATACTGAGAATCGGGCTTTCTCCCATGCTCCTTTAATAGACGTGAATGTACATTCCAAATGATATTCATTCGCAAAGTCATTAACGACCTTATAATCAAATTTAAAGCTGTTCGGTACAGGCTTGGCAAGGGTCTTGACCATGTAAGCTGTCTCTAAAGGACCCTGATTCATTGAAAACAGAGTCACATTTATACTACTGTAAGACTGCTCTGAAGCTTCAGCGTAGGAAGCAACCATATAAACATCCACTTTACCGTCCGGCCAATTCGGAACATCCAGTACCACTGCATATTCTTGTTGCTGCATCTCCATAACGGACCTGTTCAGTGTACGGAATCGAAGTTCTCCGTTTGCCTGGTGCCTTACCACCACACCCATATAAGCCCTGCTGATATCAGCTATACTATTAATTGATATCTCAGCATTCTGCCTTAGCAGGATGGAGCATCTGAATTGCGAATTGGGATACAGGCCGGGGTCCGGATGCATCGAAAACAGGTGTGGGGCTTTAGGATTATAGCCTGCATAATCTGAAATTCTCAACGGACTGCCGCTACCGCCGGGAAAATCCCATGACCAAGGAGACATGGGGGAACCCACAGCCGGAAGAGAGCCGGTCGGAGGAAGGATGATACCGAAATTCCCATTATCAGCTTTCCACCAGGCATCGGCATCCGTTACAAACTGTTTGTTGAATTTAACGGGCTTCTTCAAAGAGAAGATGTTCACATTCGCCCGAACCCCAAAATAATCGCTTGAGTTATCCCCGACGCTACCACCGTTTGCGTTCAGGGTATCACGAACATCAAGATTCGTGAAACGGTCAGGAATAACATTATAAACAGCCATCCTCACCTCCTTTCCGAAGGAAAGTAACACTGCCAGACAAAGCGATATCGCCAGTTTCACCGTTATAGACATAATCACCTTCAATTAGTTTTTCATACTCAAAATCCTCTTTCTTTTGTTGTAAGGAGATTTTACCCCCCCCATTTTGTAACCATATTTTACAATAAGGTTACCTTCAATAAATAGTTTTACTCTTTCCATATCATTCAAATCTAAAATAGCATGTAAAATGATAATAATCATTAGCAGGAAGAGCCGGAACATCCGGCATAGAGACCGGTGTTCTGAAGTTGACGGACTCACCTGCCATCCAGTCGTTTCCTAAGCGTGTCGGTGTAGTGGAAGATGTTATGCTTTGTGCTTTCTCGGCAACAGTAACACCGTCACTTGCACGGGTCGCAACGACTTTTACCGACTTTAAATAGTAATTATTGTCCAGTCTGCTTATTAAGCGGCCCTCTTGAAAGAGACTTCCGGAGTTGATAATCGCCGTACCGATTAAAGATATCTTTCTCGCTTCGATAATGCTGAGTCCAAGGATGCCGAACGAGTAAACATCGGCATGCGGGGTGACGATATCAACGGTCGATTCATCAAAGCCGTCCTCTGCGTTCAAGCTGTAATAGGATTGTGTCGTTTCACCCTGCCAGGATGGAACCTGCGATGTACAGATGAATACCTTTATCCTGACTCCCGTCTTATCTGATTTCAAGAGCTCGCAATCGGATATGTTCAGAGTTACCCCTCCATTGAAGATTGTAACCGAAAGCGTTTTAATAAGTGTCCGGGCTCCGTATGTGACAGCACATCCCAAATATGAATTAGATGGGAATATATCGGCCGGGACAACATTGTATGTTGAATCAAGTGATTTCAGCATCAACTTCACAACAGTGGCACTGCCGGAGGCAAGGATAAGTCCGGAGGGAAGCATGGTAGTGAATGGTACGGTAGCTTCCGGATTGTATCCGGCAAAATCACCGACACGCAGGTTGTACGATCCCTGAACAGGTATATCATAGGTGTAAGTTCCGGTCAGTAGCGCAATATCCGCTGCACGGGGGACATTGATACCGTAGTTTCCGGAATCGGCACGGAACCAGTTCGGGTCCTCCGTATTAAACATGATATTTCTTTTCACCGGTTTATGTTTGCTCCACATGTTAATGCGTGCAGCAGCAGAGAAATAGTTAAGCGAGTTATCGCCCACACTTCCACCATAAGCGTTCAGGGTATCGCGGATATCCAGGTTAGTAAACCGCTCAGGGATTCGATTATATACCGCCATTAAGCAGCCCTCCTTTCTAATTGTTCAATTCTGTTTCTCAATTTGATATTTTCCTTTTCCAAAGCATCCATTCTCAACTCCGTGTCTGACTTCCATTCATAGTCTGAAAGGAGATGATCCCGGAGGAACCGGGCTGCATGTACTGCGTATACATAAGCGCATACAGCATAGTCCATCGTTTTAAAGTTACTTGTCTCATGGGTCAGTTCCGGAAGGATCTGCTCGGTGTACTGAGCATAACCACCCACATGGAGAAGCCCGTCACGATCTCTCTTCTTGCTGTTCCAGCGGTAGTAGATAGTGGGTGAGTCTGCGATCTGATCCAATTGCAGGGTTACTTCACCCAGATAGGTTTTATAACGTGAGTCGGAACCCCAGGTTGAATAACCGGAGACATAGTGGTTACCGGTGAAACTCCAGTTACCGCCGCCATAGTCCATGATATAGGATTTTCCGGAACTGGAATTGGTTGAGGTTGATGTTCCCCACCACCAGTACATGTGATCATTGGAGTGTACACCGATACCAAAGGTATTGTCAGAAGCCCTCACTTCTATCCCTCCATGGTCTGACCTGCCCTGGAATACAGCATACACATTAAAACCTGATGCGCCTGAGCCGCCATAGATACCACTTACAGCAAGACCGCCATTAGTACTCAGGTGACCACCGGCATAAATCCTGCCACTTGCGTTAATACCTCCGGCGGTATGGATGGCATCGGAAGAGGTGCTGCCTACATAGAACTGTTTACCATTATAGACACGTACCCAGGTCGAATCTGTCATGTGGATGCCACCGCCATAGGATTCGCAATAGAATCCGTTACTTCCGCCGGCCCTGACCCAACCGGCAGAATATATATCAGAGGTAGTGCTAATCCTTCCGTTTGCATTTAAGGTACTGCAAGTCCAGGCGGCAGAAGAATGGTTAGAATTAAACCCAGTCCAAACATGGTACATAGTTCCATAACTGGTTGCAGTACTATTCTGGGCACTAATATACATATAAGGAGAACCACTCCTTGAAAAATGTAGAGCGCACATTGGTAAAACGTCATTTCCATAATAACCATTTATCCACAATGTATCACCCCAATATGAATCAGGATTAACTCCTGTCATCGCAACTTTAACTCCTATATTTTGTCCAAAATATGTTTGAGGATTACTTTGTTGTCCGCCAACATAATTAGTAATAAGATGAATTGCAGTATCTGATTGCCCATATATTCTACTAATATATGCACCAGCCCAATATTTATCAGAAGTTCCTAACGTTAAAGCATTATGATTATATGGAACTACAGCTCCAGATACATCAATTCTATTATCAAAATAGTAAATTCTATTAGCATTATTAGTAAAATGTACATAACTTGTATTCTGTGAGCCAATTCTAACTTCGCAACCATTAACATTACTGTATAACCAGCCTCCATTGGCGTAGAAAGAACCTGCGCTGACAGTACCGCCGGTACTCCCTCCTTGAACTGCAAATGTCCAACCTCCTGCACCATCAAGCCTAAGACTTCCGGCATATACTCCCGGCTGATGGAAACCAATACCGGGCTTAACTGTATTAGCTGTTCCATTTCCATTAACCATAAGACCTAAGCCATTATAGTCGTTGTTGCTTGCTTCTCTGAATGTTACATTATGGAAACGAGCATCAGTATAGCCCCAGTTACCAACATCCTTATTATTAGAATAACATCTAATTCTTCCATCTTCTATCTGATGTAAACCGGAATCATTATCCCCAATAGCAAGTGAAATACTTGGTGCATCTCCACTTTTTCTATTAACAAATAGTTTACCATCACTATCCATAGTCATTTTAATACCAGCATCTGAATACCACCAATCAAATGACCATTGATTCCTAATACCAGCGCCTACTGTCCAAACAGGTTTATCCCCTGTAGGGTTGACGTTATTATAATATCCAATAGAACATTCTGAACCACTTCTATTAACTACAGCAAATTTGCCATAAGAACTTCCACTATATCTAACAAATACTCCTTCATTATTATTTGCTCCAGGTCTAATTTCATAATTACCTGCTTGTCCTGCTAAACCAGCAGTAGTACCAGATAAACCAGTATCGACTATTCTACCATTAGTATTATATCTTGTAAATGCCCAAGCGTTGTCTTTAGCTTTAATCTCTAAACCTTTATTAGCAGATGTAAATAATCCACAAGGTGTACTGGTATTATATAATATAATATCACTTCCAAGTTCAACAATAGAATTTTTTATTTCAGCGTTAAATACTTCTCCACTCTGAGAATTGAAATACTTGACATAAAACGGTAATCCTGTAGAACTTATATCATATATAAGAGTTTTGATATTATCTAAACTTGCTGCTCCTGTCCATTTAAGACCACAATATTTAACTCCACCATAAGTAAAAGTACATAGTTTAGGAGCATCTTCATCTGTAGATACTCCAAATCCATTATATATAACTCCTGCATAAACATTAGTAGTACTATATTTCTTCATAACACTAAAGTTTACAGAGCCATTGCCATATATACCATTTCCTCTTCTGTAAAACATGGTACCGCTTGCATAATTATATTCAGAATCAGCAGGACTAAGTTTACATAAAGCAACTACCCACCACCCATAGTCTGAATATATATTTTGTCCCTCAAAGTAAGGAGTTGCAACTTTATTACAATCTTCAAGAAAAGCTATACCTTTCCAATCAGTAGCCCAAGAAGAACCTTTGCCATCCCTATAATATAATCTATTATTAGTGTTATCTGTTGAAGAAGGCCCAACAAGTTCCCAGGTAGCATAACCTTCTCCCCAACCTTTCACATGAATACCTGACCACCAGTTAGAGGATGGCATGCCGGACATATGAAATAAGCCACTAATATTATAATTATCATAAGAGGTTGGAAGTATTGTGTCATTTCTTCTATCAATAACTCTTAAGTAATTAGATTTACTTGAATACTGAATACTGTTTTGGTCACCACCATATGCTAATGCATAAAGGTTGGAATCCAAACTCCCATTAGCTTTGAGAAACTTGGAAGAAGGTTCATTAGGGACAGCAAATTTTGATGCGAATACCCTTTCATATTGTCCTCCCGCTTTAGTGAAATAGAAGCCATCACTACCATAACCGATTCTTGAACTATAATCTACATTTGTATTGGCTAAGTGAAAATCTAAATAGCTTCCGATCTCTGTCGAACCATTAGTATGTGTATATACCAAACCACTCAGTTGATTTTGTGGTCGTCCGGCAATAGGTAATGTGATCACTCCACCAACAGCTTCATACAAGTTACCCGCAAGAGATATCTTACCTGCTACTCCACTTCCACCGCCACCGATAACGGAAAGTTTTCCACCTTCTTTCGACAGAGTGGCCGGGTCGTAAGGTAACAGGTCGAGAAGAGTCGGAGCAGTATAATCGCCCACCGCATTCCAGGTTGTGCTACCTGTGATCAACAGGTTACCATCCAGTTTCCATACTTTATGTGTCGGATCGTAATCGAGCAGGCCACCGTTTACTTTCAGACCTCCGGTGAAATTCTTTTCACCGGTAATCTCCTGGGCATCGGCAAGGGTGACGAAGGTATTCAAACGATCCTGTAAACCATTGATTTTGCTAATCTCTAAAGTGGGGATATCAGAGGCTATCAACCCTGATGCGGACGTTGCACGACCATAAGCGTCAACGGTGAGCTTGGTGTATGTACCGGCCTTTATTCCGGAAGGAGAAAGGGACAAGGTACGATCCGCAGACAAATCACCACCCCCGGAAAGACCGATTCCGGCAATGATGCTACGGGTTTTATCCGCTTTGACAGATAGAGCAGTAGCAAGGGTATCCGTTTCGGAGAATCCGGCCAGGAACGCTTCAAGTTCCTTCCATTTGTTGATTGTCGAGTCGGTATCTGATCCGGTGAGAAAGGTAAGCAGGGTATTGGCTATCTCTGTAACATTGCGATATCCTTCCGTAGTTGGGAGACCGGCTCCTTTCAGGGCATTAAGGTTCGTATTTACAAAGTTCTCTGTTGCATATCCGGCAAGAGCTGTACCCAGATGTGACTTGTCGATCTGTTGAGAACCACTTTTCAAGAGCGCGGTCCACATGGCGGATTCGTCGAAGCTTGAACCGGCACTGCCGATTACTGACAGCCGGCCGCCCTCTTTTGACAGGGTAGCCGGATCATAAGGCAGCAGATCAAGAAGGGTCGGAGCTGTGTATGTTCCATTGTCCCAGCCGAAAGTGATGTTACCTGAGATCAGCATATTACCGTTCAGTTTCCAAACTCTTTCGGTCGGATCGTAATCGAGCAGGCCACCGTTTACTTTCAGTCCGCCGGTGAAATCTTTTTCACCGGTAATCTCCTGGGCACCGGCAAGGGTTACAAAATTCTCTCTGACGAAGGTCTCCGTAGCGTAGCCGGTAAGAGCGGAGGAAGTGATATAGCCTTTATCTGTGACAAATTTCTCTGTCGCATATCCGGCAAGAGCACCGGACAAATGTGACTTGTCGATCTGCTGAACACCTTCTTTACCGAGGACACCCCACATGGCCAATTCATCAAAGTCAGAACCTCCACCTCCTAACACAGTAATTACCCCATCCTTCCAGCCCAAAGTCTGCTGATCCAAAGGAATCTCTTCAAACATGGAAGGAAGATAAGGAGTATCACCATGCCCAAAAACAGCATACCTTTCAAGTACAAGTGGATAATTCGTATGCAAGTACTCTTGTCCATCAGGAGATCTTTTCTTCGTGAAGTAGGAGTCAGGAACTTCTTCCTTAGTAAGAAACTTATTATCAGCTTCCAAGGCAGAGTAAGCATTTTCTTCAGTTGGAGGAGTCTTATCATTCCTTCTTATTAAGTATATCTGCTTACTCCAAGCAGCATTGTATTTTGCGTAAATTCTATTTGAAATATATTCTTCCAAAGCACCTGCTGTGGTAGTATTCCATTCTTCTGAATAAGGTTGCTGGACAGGAAATAATGCCCCCTCAGTTAGTGATAAGCGAGAAAATTCAACAAGTCGAGGGGGCACCGTAAAAGAACCGACTGCGGGTACTGTAATATTAAGTACTTCAGTAGGAATATCAGTTCTGGGAAGATTTAATAATGGACGAGCGTCTGCATAACGATAAGTAAACGTGTAATGACTCGGAAGTTCTCGGTCAGTATAAGTAACATTACTTTCTACGACAACTATACGTCGCAAAGCAGAACCTGAATAAATATACTTCACCTCAGAAGGAAAGAAATCAAGTAACCACTGCCGTTCTTTCCGATTAAGATGCCCTGTGTTTTTTTGAAATTTCCGTTCTGTGTCTACTCGATACTCAAAAGCTATATCTTCAACTTCCGCAATATTATGTGTGTGTTCACCTGTAAAATCAGTTGTACCATAAGCACGAAAAGTATCAATTCCTCCAAGTGAGTTTTCGAATAGAATCCATTGCTCTTGCTCCGAGCGCATATCGGATGCATAATACCGTTGTATATATGTTAAACGCTCTGAAGAGTTGTTTTCTATCCAAACATCATAATAGGCAGGTAGTTTATGCCCCAACCGACCTGCAACTATCGCATATTGCAATGGAATAGTATAGGCATTACCGGAAGCAAAGGTGTATAGTTCAAGATCTTGCTGTGAGATCATATTTCCAGAGCTATCAGTAAAATAAGCACGGAGTTTTGCTTTGCAAGGGAGGATTGCATAGTAAGTAAGAAATTCCGGGGAATAATATGTAACTGGCTTAACCGAAGGTTGCCAAGAAAGGAAGTTTTGTGTGAGAAAATTAGAAGTGGTATCCGTAAGCCTATCGACTCCAGCACGAACAACACGAAAATTGACCTCTGTACCATCAATAACAGCTGTAAAGGTAGCCGCTAAAGAAGGTTGGACATAAACCGTTGAAGACTCTTGAAGCAAGAAAGAAAGACGGGCATGAACAATATCACGAATATCAATAGTAATATACCCATCCTGTCCAGGAGCATAACGATGTGATAATATCTCCTCAGAGCCTTGTCTTAACGTAAATAAGACCGGGCTTGCTGAATTTATACGAAACGGAGCAATATTACCACTCAAAGAAAGCACATCAGGTTGTTGAAGAATCGTCATAGCAAATATTTTATGTAACAAAAATAAGAGTGAGAAACAAAAATGAAAAGGACAAAAAATTCTCAAGTCGGACGAGAATGATCCGAGTCAGGAGTTGAATATAATACAGGAGTAAGATACCAGTCAACTTTATAATATACTTTAGAATTCGAACCTCGCTCTACGTAATAGTGTGCATATTCCCGATGATAATAATTACCTCCTTGATTATATTGCACCTCAGTTGGCGGCATTGGATAAATAGCAGGAAGAGGGGATGCTCCCCGAGGATCGAACTGTCCAATTTGAACAGGAGAATCATTATACTCCTGCTCTGTAATAATCGTAGTTGAACGAAGAATCTTCCATTTATACGTCTTATTCTCAACAAGAATATCTGACTCAGAAACAGCACTTTGGACAGGCTCATATAAGTGTGTAGTAAGAAACTCGGACTCTACCGGAGCATTATCCCCTCCCAAATGATAGCAGAGCTTATTGACAAGAAGTTCCTGCCCCTGAAGGAGAACTTTATGATGAGCATTTATACGATTTTTCAGAGAATCAGATAAAAGAAGTTCCGCCTTAACAGGCATCAACGAATTACGTAGTAAATCATCCAATGTCCTATAAAAGCGTTCAAATATTCCATCAGGTCCAGGATACAATAAGGAATATTTCCATTTACCATTATTGGTATGATTTGTCCCCTTACAAGATTCTCCATCCTTACAAACAAATACGAGAATAGGTGCTTGTCCGTCATCTGATGTCGTAATAGGAGTTTGAGGTTCCCCTTCATCGTTGGCACCAGGAAGTCTTAGTGTAGAATTCAGACAGCGCCCGTCTCCAATATAGGGTGCCAAAGTACCACGCTCCACTCCCCTACGATAGTCCTGAGCAGTAATATCATCATATGCACCGTAAACAATAGAATAGGCACAATCCGGACAAGTAATTTCTTTAGTCTTTAAACTACCTCCGATGTAATAAGGGATCGTAGCGGATGCAACCTTCTGCAGAATTCTATCAGTACTGTCATATCCCCATCTGTAAAAAGCGCCATCATCCGGATCATAAAATGCTTCCGGATACTTAGCCTTCAAATCAATTATAGAATCAAATGAGTCTCCATCCTGAATGACCTTCTCAGAAGAGAGTTTTATCTGTTTATACTCAGGTACATCAACTATTGGATACGCCGTAAGCATAGAACTAAGATCGTACTCTGCTTTGGAGGACATGATTTCATTAAAGAGTTCAATACTTACTGTCATATTCGATTCATCCGATACAAATTCACAGCAAAACTTCTTTCGATACACATTCAGAATTGTACTACACAGACAATCAGGAACTAAGTGAGCAAGCAAGATTGAACCATTCACCAAAGAATCAATCGTATTATTTACAAAGACCATATCTTTGAACGGCTCAGTTCGAGTGAAAAAATTCTCTTGGAGAGTATACCCAAAATACGACATGATGCGCTGAAGAAGATAAGAGGAACGAATAAAAGGAGTCATATAATAACCCGGTTCCAACTTAACAGGACTGTCATTAACTGTCTCAGAACGTGGAAATTCATTATAAAAGCCCAAAACTCCGGATGTAGAAGTCACTACTTTTCCATTTACATCCATGTAGTTCATCCGGTTACAAAATCGACGCTGCCCATCGAGTTCAACCAAGATAGGAAAAATAGCAAAATGCGGATTAGAGTTATCAAGTAGTGACTTACAAAATGAAATCCCTTGAGTGACAGTCGATACCCCTGGTATTGTCTCAGTGCCAAACACTTCTGCCAAAGAAGTCTTCGATATCCTGGACAGAAAGGATCCCTCGTTCATGTAAAAGGAGGTGGATATACTCTTTTTTCGTTGAGCACCTAAAATAGCCTGTCTACAAGGCATAAAATACTCTCCATCCTGAATAGTCGCCTGAATGTTAGCAAAAGGTTTCTTGCGATTGGCAAGCATGTCAGAGTAACCGGTAAGTTTACGGTTAAGATCTGTATCCGGTAAATCTAAAGGAAATGTCTGCTCACCATACTCATTAAAGAACAGATTAGGACGTTCAACTTTAAGTTGTGTACCAGAAGTTAGCTGATAGGCCAAACCAGAGGCCGTATTAATAATTTTCATATTCTAAAAGTTAATCGTTTTTTGAACCAATGGAACGAGAGCGTTCAAGAAGCGCCCGCTTCTTATCAATCTCGGAAAGAACAATTGGAGCAGACACTCCATTTTCTTCAATTGAGATAACAGCCATGGCCAATCTCCGCATTAATTCAGGTGGAAGGGTAACACCAATATCCGGATTAGAGTTATCAGGAGAAACCGAAAGCGACTTATCGACAGATCCACCCGAGGAGAAACCGGCCATCCGTGCCCGAATCACCTGATTAAGATCGAGTGTACGGATAGTACCGGCTTGCTGGGCCTGATCGAGTAGATTGAGTATAGGAGCAACCGTGGGATTCTCGACTGCAGCATTACTTGCCACCCACTCCCGAGACTGACCGACCGGTCCCTCTCCTACTATTACCGTGGGACGATCTATGAAGCCCCGGGCATCAGGATCGTAATCAGCACCCGGAAAGAGTTTACCATCTTGGGCACGACGGACATCAATTTTACCACCTTCCTGGCGACCAGTTGCAACGCGAGCTCCACCCTTACTGGAGGAAGAGGATCCGGACAAGGTCATGTTCTTAACCTTCTGACGTTCGGCATTGGCAGATGCTATCTGAGCTGCACCGGTAACCCCCATCAGGGCAGCAGCTATCGCACCGGCAATGGGACCAAGATCGGCAAAGGCTTTCATTATAGAGACCGAGGTATCCGCAATGATCTGAGAGACTTTAATAGCAAAGTTGATATCGGCATACTTCTTCTGAATGTCGAGCTTCTTCTGAGCTTTCTCTTTCTCGAGACGCTCCACTTCCTTTGAATTGCCCTGAGCTGCTTCGATTTCAGCATCATACTGAGCATCGACATTATCCATTTCTGCTTGCTGAAGTGCCTGGACCGCCCCGGAGAAGAGATTGGAGTAGTAGTCGAATTGTTTCTTAAATGAATCACGCTTCAGATTCTGAATAGCCTTCTGATATTCTTCTTCTTCCAGATAACCCTGTTCGTGGGCACTCTTCAATTGGGCAAGTTCGGCATCGAAACGCTCCTGCTGAGTGGAAATGCCATACTGATCTTTAATAGCTTGAATACGTTGTTGATGATCCAGTTCAAGTTGTTCTTGCGCACGATGATAGGCTTCAGTCAACTTAGTAGAATCAAGATTTTCCTCTTTAGCCATTTGTAGTCTGGCTTGATAAGATGCTTCAAGAACCTTTTTCTGGGCATCATAATCTTCATCAACAGTAGTTACTTTAAACTGAGATTTGAAATCCTTAATAAGGTCATCAAGTTTCTGTTGCTGAGCAGCTCGAGCATTGGCAGCATCTTGATCAGCGGTCATCACCGCTGCATTAGCCTTCTTGACAGCGTCGACTTTAAGTTGGCCATTCTTCAGTTCCAGGTCATTGACATCGTTGAGATAACGCTGCTCGATGGCCAACCGGGTTTCGGTACTGGCAACATCAAGAGAATACATAAGCATGTCAAATTGCTCCTTTGTTATCTTTTTATCAGACAAAGATTTGGTATAGATCAGCCTATAATTATCTGTAGTAGCTTTTTCTTTGGCCAAATCCTCTTCACGCATTTTTTCAATGCCAGCAATGGCCTGCTTCTCCATATTGACCTCGATATCCAACAGTTTAGATTTGGCAGTAACGATCTGATTCTGGTATTCAGCCTGTTTAGAAGACTTCTTCTCGTTCTTTTTAAATTTTTCGAGAGCTGCAATACGCTTCTCGTAGTATGCCTGATCTGATTTTAATATGGCCAAATTAACTTCACTCTCTTCCTGCTGTTTCTCCTGACCTGCTAACCGGATCTGGTTGATTTCGGCATTGTGGGCAGACTCAAGGTTCTTAAGGGCAACTGCGTTCGGATCCGACTTGTCTTCTGTAGTATTGGTTTTCGGAAAACGGGTGTCATAAACTTCCTGGGCTATTTCCTTGTATTGGTCGGCAGCATTCTTTTCGTCTTTGAGCCAGGCTGACAGCATGGATTTATTCATTTTCGTAAAGCGCTGCTTAGCGTCTGCCATATCTTTTTGTTGTTGAATAGCACCTTCCAAAGTTTGCCCATTTATTTTTTTTAGTTTTTCTTCAACTCCTAAAATAAGATCACCGTACTTTTCCAAATCAGCGTCTATCTGCGCTACTGTTTCAACACTTTTATCAATGTAAGATGTATAGCCACCAAACATACCATTGCTTTGCAAAACAGTCTTCCCACCTTGAGCATGCTGCTTCTGCAAATCTTCATATATTCTCTTGTAATCTTCTTTTTGCTTCTCTAATTCAGAAATAGCTTTCTTATTTTCGAACAGTAACAAAGCCTTCTGCTTCTTAAGGAACTCGTCTACCTTATCTCCGGAAAGAGCAATTGCATGACCATAGTCGTCAAAAGCAGATGCCGCCCCTGGAATTAAAGATGTTATTTGAGATATAATATTAGCCAACTCCTTTTGTTCTGCATTATTTAGATCTGTCTTTGAACGCAAGTCCTCATAACGGAGCATCAATTGTGGTACAGTGGATTCCAACTTGACTAACTGATCCAGATGATTTTCATATACCTCTGTATGCGAAGTAAATAGTTTATCAATCGTAGAGAAGAAATCAATTCCCCTACGTAAAAGCCCCTTATAGAAAGGTTCCAGCTTTTTACCGATCCGGTTAAGAATAGAATCCACCGTATCACCAAAATTAGACTGCAAGCCCTCCAGCTCTTGCATTTGTACGGCCATGGAACCGGCCACACCTTCTAATTGTCCCAATGAAAGCAAGTAGTCCTTAATAGCCTGCTCTGAATTTTTCACCTCTGTAGTCACCCCACGAAAAGTGAACTTAGTAGTTTCACCACTTTTGGCTGCTTTTATGCCAAACTCTTTCAACCGTTCGTTTTCACCGGTCATAGCGTCAAGAATAGCTTCAATTAACTGATCCACGCTTTTACCTTGAGATGCAGCAAGATCCCCCATGTTAGTGAGTTCGTCACCGGTAGGTTTGATACCACAATTAACAAGTTTGATATAAGCCTCAGTCCATTCTTTTAAAGAAGCAGGAGTATCGGCAGCTAATTGCTGTAACATCTTCATCGACCGGGCAGCCTTCTCTTGAGACTGAAAAGTATTACGTAGGACCGCTTCATATTTTGCAAACTCTTTACGAGTACTGTAAACTGCAGAATTCAGTTGAACAAGATATCCCACGAGTTTTACAGCAATAAAGCCCTTTATTGCCATTTTCCACTTGGAAAGCATAGATCCGGCCGAACCGAACTCCGAGCTAATATTTTTACCTTTATTTTTGAGATCATCCATGCGCCGTCGAACTGAACCAAGCTGATTACTTAGTTCCGCATAAGCTTCCGGATTAGCGGCCTCAGACATATCTTCAAGTTCAGCGGTGAGTTCCTTAGCTATTTTCTTTAGTTGACGCATTGACATAGCATTGACATCAATTTGCCGAGTGAGCCGACTAATTTTATCATTATTCTTAGAAATCTGTTCGGTGTAAGACTTAACTTCCTTCTTTAAACGACGATATTCATCAGTGTTCTTTTTCCCTTGAGCTTCAAGTTCAACCATCGTTTTCCGACGCTCCCGTTCTTCCTTTTTGAGTTCCTTTGTTTCTTGGGTTAACGCATGAATTTCTTTTTGAGCTGTCGACGAATCAGCCGATACAATATATTTTATTTCGTCTTCTGATAAATGTTTCTTAGCCATGGGAATTAACTGTTAGATGTTTCATATTGAAGTGCCTGCTCCAGTTCCTGGCGGATAGAGCTCCGGATCTCGTCATTGAAACCGTATCGGAGTTGCGGAAAAGTTTCGTGATAAAGAACTCCCCAAACAGCACGATTATAAAGAGCGAGGTTACTACGGATATGACGGGAAATCCGATCGGAACCACGACGATAATTAATATCAAGGAAACGGAGGTATGGAAAGATACGGATGAAGAATTCTTCTTTCGTATCGGATTCAGTAGAGCTAAAAGGCCGCCGGCTGAGATGTGCTTTGAGCTGTCCGGATTGAGTCTTTAGGTTGGCCTGAACAACATTCTCCTGAATGGCATAAATTTGGTTTATACCTTGGGAAATGGTGTCATGAATAAAACGTTTTCTGATTAAATCGTTAGTAATCATAATGCGCTGAAGTTATTTTTCAGCGAATGTAGGAAGGGAATGTAAGGAGGGAAAGGACACAAAAAAAGCCGGGAACTACCGGCTTATCTCTTGTGTAACTGAATTAAACGATGGTAGTTCCCAGGCTTCTTCTATTTATTACTACGTTCCTGAAGCATCCAGCGAAAATCGCATCCGGATGCCCCCGGACGGTTTTGGAACTTGAAGCCGGCAGCAGTCATTGCCTGGAAGAGTTGCTCCTTCGTAATATTGGCCGAAGGATCCAGACGTTTGATAGCGGTATAAACTTCATCGGTAGAGAACCAATGGGTGGTATGACGAGCGTCCAGAGCAGGACGATAGGTTGCTTGCAATCCAGCTATATAGATGCTGATATCGGTGATTTTCTGTTCTTGATTATCCATGATTAATAGGTTTTTTAAAAGATGATATATGTTGTGCAAGATAACGAAGATTACGCACAATACGCAGACAATCCTTATCTGACTCTAAAACGGCTGGAATATCTTCGGCGATGACGATATCTATAACCTCGTTGATTTGCTTCACTGTTTCATCAACATAGTTTTCTTGCTGAAGAAACTTAATGGTTTGAATGGCTTCGGGAGTAATGATTGCTCCATCAACATTAGTATTCATGGTCAACCTCCTTTTCTTTTTTAAGCGCACCCTGTAATAGAAATACCACTTCTTCAGATTCTTCACGATTGAACGCTACAATTTCGTTTCCATCAATCTTGATTAAAAATAATTCAGATTTGCCATTGATCCGATAGGTTTCAATCTTATCGACAGCTAATTCCTTGCCTGAAGTCATGATTGACCTCCTTTCTGACTATCAAGTAAAATGGTCTCCTTAGAATTATCTTCTGAAAATGCGTATGTGCTTTTTACGATGCAATAATTGAGATTAAATACAGTATCAGGACATCCACACGACATTACCCTCGCAGAGATGCAACCGGAAAATTTACTGTTATCACCACTGAAAATGATTGGTTTAAGTTTAGGATGTTCAGCATTAATTTCATTTACCTTAGCTTCAATTTCCATTTTCAAGGCATCGAGAGAACATTCATCCAAGATAAGAACGTGTTCGAACTGCCGGATCCAGTCAACGAGTTTCTTCCAAGCCCGGTTTTTAGGTGAGATGATAGAAAGACTGCTTGTGAAATACATCATGACTGACCTCCTTTCTGCATGGAAATGGTTAAATACTGACCTCGAGCGAGGCGGATGGAGGTGGTACCGTCATCGGAACGGTTAACGAAAAACTCGCTACCTTCTTGAGATAGCATGCCTGAAAGCTCACTTAAGAATGTTTGGAGCTTAGATACCGGAACTTTGCCGGATTGAGTTCTTTTTTTCATAACTGTTTGACTTTTAGCTTTTTGTTGAGAACCGCCCAACAACCGGAAATACAGAAACGGCTGCACATTCCCGCTTCGCTAAAAGTCAAACAGTTGTCACTCCGTAGAGCAAAAAAAGTTTTGGGAAAGGCAGCCGCCATTTCATTATGTATTTCGAATCATTTTCTTGATGCCAAGAAGATGATATATGGGCATAAAAAAAGCCCAAATTCGTATTGAGCACTTAACGCTGCTTCTACGTACATGACAAACATGCTTGACTTTTAGCTTCTGCAAAGATGGGGATAAAATTTGAAAAGTCAAAAAGAAAATAACAATATTTCTCCCCCAAAAAGGAGTAAAAGTTTCGTATAGTGGTTTTTTTATTTATATATTTGTACATATAATCTTAAAATCTTTCAATTATGAGCAGAAACATGCGTGCATTAATTAACGGACAAATCATAGGTATTGATAACCATAAACAGGGTGATGGTTCTCCAATCGAATTTAAACCAGGCATACACATACATAAGAGAATGAACAAGGATACATATAACGGAGCAAATGTATTTATTCCCTTGGCATCAGATACTAAAATGAAAATAAAAATAAAAGGGAATGCTAAACAGGAAGCAAGATTAAAACGAGAAATCCTGAATGCTTTTGGAGATAGAGACAAACGAATTGCTTTTGTGCAAGATATGTTAGACGAGCTAAATAGGAAATGTACCTTTAAAGACGAATCAGAAAAACTATGTTCATATTTGGATAGCGCAAATAGAATAGCTAAGCACTTTGATTTAAAAGAAGCCGACAACTCTATAAAAGACACAAAAGAGATATTCGAAACATTACATACTGATGAAAATGGTAATCCTTATTATTTATTACGTGATATAAAAGGGAACAGTATCTATATTGGAGACTCAAAAGATATCGTTGAGAATTGGGACAGCATTGATTGGAATAGTTTTTGACCTCCAAAAACGGTTGCCATTTTCCATGTCGTCAAACAATGATTCGTAATCCCAAAGGCTTAAGAATTGGAAAAGAGGGCAACCGCCATTTCATATTTAACATTTTTGTGACATCACAAGAATGACATAGTCATCGGATTTAGTAAAAGGATTTAATTCTATTTATTCTGTCGTATCAGTCCAGGAAGAACGCTCTTTTGCCAAATTATCCAAAGACTGAAACAATTCTTCGTCAATACTTTCTTTCACGAGTGTCCGGAAAGTCTTTAGATATTTTATATACTCCTTAGCCTTATACTTAGTTGGAATATCTTTTTTAATTATTGTTCCCCTAATCTGGCGTATTTGCTGATTTATGATATCAACGAAAGCAAGATTGTAACTCCGAGCATCAGAGGTTCTGATGTATCTTGACTTCAATTCTTCTGAGTGGTTTTTATCTAAATCTGCGTGCAAAACACGCAACCGATCCTTCATTTCCCTTGCAGCCTGAAGTAGGGTTCTTCTCCAATCCAATAATATTGTTATATCGGTTTCTTTGAATACATCATCCGATGTTATATTTAAAATTTTGTTTTCAACCATATCATAAACAAGCAATTAGTAGTAAAGATCGTCACCTCCTATTTCATCTCTCACCTTTTCTTTATGCTTTTTTTCTTTTTTAGATTGATCATCGACCTGATCATCTTTAAAATTTCTACGAGTATAGATACCAGAATCCATCTCAGTATCTCCACGGAGTTCCTTACTTAACAAGTAATGATAAACATTTTGTTTAGACATACTGGAATTCTCTGTTACCACGTATGCTTGCTCAAATCTCCACCCGAACTGGGACATATAATTGAGAGCATCAACCATCGAGTTGAACTTGATTTCTTTCCCTGATTTGTCAACCAGAAACTTATCAGTACTACCAGTCCAGAAATGTTTGGCCTGACCAAAATCAATTTCAATTTTCACTTTGGTACCAGTGAGGTTACCAGTACCCACAATTTCACAATAAGCACGCGCAGGATTCCAAGGATCCTGGGCAAACGAACTGATGCTAAATAATAGCACTGCGATAAATAGTAGTTTTTTCATAATAAGCATTACTCTTCCAATTCCTTGGAAATCATATATTCATAATTCAATCAAAAAGGTGATTAATTGTTTCTATATCTTGTTTAGGTTCAGTGAATCTATTGGCTATTTGATTATCTTCCATATAATTCAACATAAATTTTTCAATGGTATTTTTACTTATCCTGACACCTACTATGCGGTATAGACCATCATTCACCTTCTCCACGTCTACCACTTTTACGGCAATTAACATAACAAAATAACCCAAAAAATAGCTTTTTAAATTCGAAACCTTTGCAACTTTATCAGAATAAGAATATAAATCAAAGAATGCTTTCTTTTCACAAGCTATACATGCGGCATATATTAAACTATTTCCCCAATATGAACCATGCTCCAATATCGACTCACATATATCATTAATTTCCTCCTTTTTTTCTAAAGTTGAATCTACGATATTATTTGCAAAACCTTCCTTTACATCATTATGCAAAGAAGACACTTTTAAGTCCAACTCTTCTGTCCTATTTTGAATAACTCCCATTGTAGACAGAAGTTTTTCTACTGATTCATCAAGATGAATAGCAGCTTTCTTCATGACCTCCGAAGACTCTACTATCTTAGGTGGTAGCCCCTGTAGTTCTTTATGGATGCCGTCTAAATTTTCAGTAAGAGACTCCATTTTCCCTACTGAAGTATCTATCTTAGTGGGAACAGAACAAATTTCACCATACAAATCCCTAAACTTATGCAATAAGCTATTAATTGATTCACCGGAAACAACAGTCATTATTATTGCAATTACCGAAAGGATTATTGATGTAATAGTCGAAGCAAAAGAAAATTGCTTCGACAATTCATCATTGTCATAAAGAAGTAGAACAAATTGAAAAATGACAATAATTGCAATGATAATTATCGCACAACATAAATAAATTCTTTTTTCTTTTTCAGCAGATGCTTTTTGATCTTCCATAGTCACATTTTAATAAAGAAACAATAATTGCCTACAAAGTTAGGCATTAATCTACTTTATAGTGCAAAAAATGTACTGAAAAAAATACAGATATAAAAAAAGCCCTCACTTAGTATGAAGGCTTCTTCTTTTTAAAGATACGTTTTTAAAAGCGATGCTTCCTCAAGAGGAGAGCACTTTTCTTTATTCGTTCACTCAAGTCAAGCAAACTATCTGATAATAAATCAATTTCTTCGTCAGTAAAGGATGCAGCCTTGTTGTTGACATGATATCCATTCATACGTTGACTAAACCAAGAACGTGACTTCTGGAAGTATTCTTCCGCTATATAAGACCAAGTAACAGCCGGGACTATGTCGTTCAACGCTTGCTTGAAATCATATTCATCAATTAACGCTTGTGACTGATCAATTGTTTCCTGAGCTTTGTGCTGAAGAGATTCAGCATATTCTCGCATTTCCTCCTCTGTTTTACCTGACAGCGTTTGGGCTATCTTACCCCGGAACTGCTCCCGTTGCTCGTCAGTATCCAACTGGAGAAACTCACTCAACAAATTATCTATTTCTCTACTTGCTTCCATAACAATAAGTATAATTTAGTTTTTAAAGCACCCCCTCAATACATGAGGGGGTTAATGTTAACCTTTCAGTTTTTTGAGGAGAACTATCAACTTATCCAGTTGAATATCGATCAGCCTCTCTAACTCTCTTCGTGGGTATCCTTGCTTTAGCAATTCCTCCGCATTCAGAGCATAAAACAGCAAGCAGCGCTTTACATGTTCTATGTGAGCCTTTAGCTCTTCCTGATTGTCAAACATCGCTTTAAAAACGTAATGCAAATATAATAAACATTTGTTTATTGACAAAACATTTGCAGATAAATCTGCTTTCAAATTGATTATTTAACACTTACATAACCCAATGCTAATAAATCATCCAGGAAGTGCTCCGTTGAATCGGCACGAACGGTATTCCCGGACTGGTCGTGGTATCGATCGGCAAAGTGGTACATGTATTCCTGGTCAGTACATTCGGAATCGAAACGGCTGCTCTGACGGAGTTTGGAAACAAAATCGGTGGCGCAGGTGGCGGTAATTGTACCGCCGTCCTGCAATGTGTAGGTCTTATTCATTATCTGCTAAGTTTTTTTGTTCTAAGTTTGAAATACGTTTTTTGGTCATCGGTTAGGAAAGGCAGGTTTGCCAAAGCCGTTCCGGTGGCGATATTGGTCTGCTGAGCAAAGGTAATCATATTGTTGATAAAATGTATCCAATTTTCCATTTTCGTATAGTTGGTTGTTCCACCATGCTGGCGGAACTCAACCGTGCGGTGGCGGGAGTAGGACTCAAGGTTCAGTTTGTGGTAGCGGTCACCTCCGAAAGCGTTCTGTAAATCTCTAAGGCTGCCGGCATCCTGAATCCGCTGTTCTGTTATGGATTGTAGCCCTCTGCAATAGTGGTTATTGCGTCGAGATGGAGGCATAAAAGCGTCAATTATACGTTCAGCTCTCCGGTAGGTAAGTATAAGGTTCTTCCAGGTGCTAAGGGTAAAGTTGGCAGCGTCCATGTGGATGTGAAGCCCGCAGGAGTCGTTTACCTTTACCTCGCAATAGTCAAGCACCCAGCAAACTTTCTGTAGCTCCCGAAGGCCAGCCTCTCCCTCAAGTATCGGGCTTACAAGTTCAAAAGTATTCGATCCCGAAAGGCTGCCGTCTGTTACCAGTTTCCAATGATTGCGGGTATCGTGGTTGTATCCTTCGACTGCTACGCTTATGCCGGCTTCCCTAAGTTCTCGAGCGAGGCGTTCGCGAGTGCAGTTATAGGCTTCAATCTCAACCCCGAAGCGACGGTTGAAAGTATAATCAATCTCCGGAAGGTTATTTGGTGCTACTTGGTTGCTGGTTTGGAAAGTTCCGGCTTCAATCATCCGCTTGTAGACGTTTTGAACAAAACCGTAGTTTCCGTTGGTTACCAGGTCGGCAACCTGGCGGCGAGTTAAGCCTAAAAGAAGCAATTGCTGTATCTTGCTTGTCTTCGTTATTCTTTGGTTAAGAATGTTGGTAATCTGCTCGTTCATAATGCTTTATCCTTTATTATTATACAGCTAAGATAACACTATAAGTGCGGACGTCGTAGTGATTGCTCCTTTATTATCAAGAAGTTAGCTTTGTTTAGCTGAAGATAAAAAAGGATAGAAAAAGGTCCGGAATGTAGGGTTCCGGACCTTCAAAAAACAATTACCAGTTGAGTTGCTCCACAATATCTTGTGGTAAATAGTCATTTCCATATAAACAAGTGGCTATATAAACTCTATTACCATCTTCACTTTGTGCCAATTCTTCACCGGCTTTCTTTTCTAATGGAAACTTGGGCTGATACGCAATATAAACTTCTGCTTCGGGATTCATTCCTTGTAATTCAATGATTAATTCTTCTACTGTCATGACGTTGTTTATTTTATTATTATACAGCTAAGATAACACTATAAGTACGGACATCGTAGCAATTAACCACTTATTATCAACAAGTTAGCTTTGTTTAGCTGAAGATAAAAAAGGATACAGAAAGCCCCGAATCTCACGACTCAGGGCATTCCTTTTTCTCCATAACTAAATATGAAGAAACTCTTATTTGACAAATGTATCATTTATTTCCGATTTTCACGATCTCACTATACTTAATCTTCGATCGTGGATTGAAGTTTATTACTTCCTGACGGAAACCAACCACCTTCCAACGCCACCACAAAAATTTATGTTTATAAATAGCATGAACGATTTGTGTAATACTATCCCGGCTTTCAATCAGCATTAAACTGTCATTGATGCAGGCATCCACTCTCAGCCACTTATCCAAATAATGAAAACACCCAACTGTATCAATCTTGTATATAAGACTATCCTTGGTTTCTATCGTCGTATTAGCAATATACTCTACATCCTTTGGTCGCAGCTTTAGTTCTTTGATAAGTTTGGCATCTTCTGTCCGGTACTTTTTCAGTTCATCGACAGTCAATCGAAGACTGCCTACTGAAGCAACATTCAAACTATCACGCACTTTGTACTGCTTGACAGTGTCCATAAGCGTTTCCACATTCGCAAACTGTCGGTCACGTTCTGCTCGCAACTTCCGGTTCTGCTGAACCAAAGCACCAACTCCTCCAAACAGTACAATAAATACTATTGCAATAATCAGGTACTTTTTCATGATGTACCACTTTTCAAATACTCCATAATCCCGTCAATATGAATTTGTGCTACCGTCTTCTTACCGACTGAAGACAAAAGATACTCTACATCCTCTTTGTTGTCTTGGAAGAAGTTCTCTGTCAGCACTGCCGGACAATTAGTGTCTCGGCACATGGCAAGGTTCTGTGCCCAGTACATAAGATTTGGTGTCTGTCTACGAATGGCAACTCCTTGAGATGATGCTGCATTGCCTAAGCATGTAGCCAGACGCTTACTGTTTTCCGAAGCATTATTACTCACAAAAACACTCCAACCCTTTGCTCCCATCCAAGCAGCACCACTGCCGGCAGCATTGCAATGAATAGAAACAAGAATCGCCTTCTTGCCTGTCTCTTTATAGATTTCATTAGCTCGCCGACATCGTTCAGACAAAGAAACATCTATATTCTCCCTAACAATGCGGTCTACATCAACTCCCAACCTGCGCAATCCCATTGCTACCATATCGGCAATCTCTCTTGTGTATGCCCATTCCATCAGTTGTTTATCCGGTGAGCACTTGCCCGGCGTATTCTCTCCGTGGCCATTATCAATCAATACTTTCATTTCTGTTCCTCCTTATTTAATAATTTATTCTGCAAGTGATTAAACTTTCCATTTATATATATGCCGACACCAAAGATAGACCCAGCATAAATCAGACATTGCGCAAATATCCATAGAACACTGTCGTGTATTTCCCCTACCGGATCGGCCAGAAAACCAGCAATTGCTAATCCTGTACCGACCATCAGCATACCCACTGCACTAAATAGTTGTAGATTTTCTTTTGATTCCTTTTTCATCATTCATTGAATTATATACCAAATTTATATCTAAAATGACATTACCGAAAGGACGTAACTCTTCCTTTGACATTGAACAGATCGGAACCATCTGCTTCAAACATCATAGTCCATCCGATAGACTTTAGCTCTTTGGCCACGAACGGGATGATATCCAGGCTCTTTATGTTCGATCGATTTAGCCAGGATATCTTCCCACTTTCTGCATCAAACAGAAGATGGGCACGCAGAGTGTTCAGGTATTCAAGGCAAGTGTCTGAAGCAATGGCTTCCTCGACAAGATCCGAGGAGTCTGATAGTTTCATTGCGATTGTGGCCGCCAGCTTCTGGGTATCTTCTATTGAGTTCCTGTTGTCACTCCTTGAAGAAAGCTCACCATAATCAATAAAAAGATAAGTTCCAACCAGATTATCAATGCGGGCTTTGACCGACTCAAAAGACTGTCCAAAAACATACGACTGAATTGTAGGGATCAGCGGATCCGGCATAGCTAAAATGGTTTCTTGCAATTCGGCATATTGCGCATGTGAACTACTACCATTGTTAAAGATGGAAAGCACGCCCTCTCTTGAGGGATACTTTGCGAAGTAAGAGAATAAATCAAGTATCATAATATTTGGTTAATGATATGGAGTGGTAAGCCTGTTTCCTTCTCAATGTCCATCTTTTCCATTTTCATTGCACTCATGCTCCGAACGGTTTCAATGATCTTCTTCCGGAGGATAGTCAGGTACTTGATGACATTCATCTGCTCGATGGCTGTAATATCACCAAGTCCATCATTACTCAAGTTATACAGTGACTCCAGTGCACCTGTGCTAATAGCGCTGCATTTACCTTCTTTCGCTGCAGTCAGTAACCGAAAGTCCGTTTGAGTAAACAGGTAATTGTTGAAAGCCTGAAAATTGAAGGCAATGGCCTGTAATTCGTCCTCTGGAAGTTTTGCGAATACTGTAGCCAACCGGTGAGCTCCTTCTGAAGTGTATGTACCTGGATAATACAGGATCGCTGCTAATAGTGGAAGCATGTCTACAGACTTACCTATCAGGGCACGGGCCTCGATGTATTGCAATGCCGTTAACGAGCAGGTCAGGACATTGAAATTGGTATCGATGGAATATGCTGAATAAATATCGTCATCAATAACCACTGCCGGAACCAGCTGCTTGCAAAAGCAACAATCAAAGGCAAATTTATAGTCCAAGCGTGAGAGATAGCGTGCGATGGGGAGACAAGTTAGTCTTTCCGGAGGAGTCTTTTTGCAAAGTTTTCTGGTTTCAGGATCCATTTCGCTTAAAGCCATATCGTTGTCCGGATACATAATGACGAATGGAAAGGTAACCTGTTCTGCCAGGAAAGCCAGGTTCTGGAATGATTCTTCTCCCCGGATCTTCTTTGGCTTCCACCCCATAACATTACACACGTAGTTTACTCTCACCATGGCCGGTGAAAGTTCTCCCTTCACCATGCGATTAAAGTCACGGATCAGACTAATGAATAAATAACTGTTTAGTTGGTCCCAGGAATTGGGAATATAATACGTATTCCCATGAACCATAAACTCTATTTTGTCTTTCATGGCATCATTATGATTTTGTCGTCCGGAGTATTAAATGATGTTTCTGTATCTACTATACCGGAATCGTTGTTAGACAACATAAGATCGATGTTCTTGAGTAGTGATTGAGCTTCGCCAGTTAGCTGTTCAGCAAGTGCCAACATACGTTCCTGTTCATCCTTTCCGGATCGAGTGGTTTTAGAGTCATCGAAGAGATTACGAATGGTAGATGGAAACTCAAGAATATCCAATCGACGCAAGGCAAGAGCAATCGTACTTTTTGCAAGAGCATGCAGTAGTAAATCCTTCATCTCCTGATTATCAACGACACGTTCAAAGTAACTGGTCATTCCTTCATCCAACACTTCTTTCTGAAGTGGAATAATCCGGAAGAAAAAGAGATAAGAAAGATCAATCGAATATAGGAAATCAAAGTCCTCTGCAGTCTGAATCCGAAGAGAGGAAAGCAGTTTGCAGTAACGGGAATTCTTCCATTCTTCCAGACTGTCCTCCTTATTGAGTAACTGGATCAGCGTATCCATACCACTGAAGTAGTTCTCAATATAGGACCGACGCATGGCTTCCATCTCATACTTGTAGATGTCAACATCGGATTTTCGTTGTTTGACAACATCAAACACTAACTGTTTGGCAAGTGTTAAGTTGGCCATTGCAGTCAGCAAGGCATCATGTATTTCTCCATCCCTCTTGAGAACTATGTCATAGACTTCTTTAGAAAGTATAATGCATATCTGTTTGCGGGCAGAAGATGCCGAACTATTGAGATCCTTAAACTCAATGTTCGTTTCCGAATAGGGTGCATAATGACGAAACTCAGTCAGGTTTTTAAATAGCTCTTCTAAAATGATCATGATTCTTGCTGATTTAATCGTTCGTTTGGTTTAACATCTTCTTGACGACTTGGAATTTCCCGGTAAAATCCAAGTCTATAACCTTGCTTATACAGTGCCGGGAAGTTGATTTGAATAGCCCAGTTAAAAGGCTCACAGCAGATTTCTTCGTCTGGAGTAAGGGACATCAGGTAGATCAGATAGTTGTAATAAGCGTCGGATCCGGACTTGGATATCACGCTATCTTTTCCAACACTGGAGATAGAGGAGTCGAGTCCGACACTTGATAACAACACTTCATCAGCACGCTTATCATAAGAAATCAACGATTCAATGTATTCTTTGTATTTCAGGTCTACTGTTTCAATTTTCCAGCGTTCTTCTTCGGTACCACCGCTTTTAAAGCTGATTGTTGCATAAGCCTTCCCCTGGTTATCAGCACCGGAGAGATATTGTGAAATCTTGCGGAGCTCGGACTGGATATATTTGATCAGCGTGGACTCTTTGAACTCGGTACCTATATCAATGCCATTAAACACATATAGCTTCACTCCGTCTTTATCCCGTTTCTTGTTCTCATCGCAGAGCTTCTGTATCTGAGTGCGCTTAGCGTTTATCCAGGCATTAGGGATGATGATGTGTATTTTGGCTGCCAGGCTATTACGTAAAAAGGAGTTAATATACCGGGCTGTCGCATTAGAACCTCTGATATATTCCTTAGTACCTTCATGCGTTTCATTGACACCATAGAACTCATCGACTGACTTCTCCCGGTGATGTGAGATAGCAGCATACTTATAGTTAGCCACATCAGCCAGATTAAATTTCGGGTAAATCTTGAAATTAGATATCCCATAGTTCCAGCGTCCAACAGCGATAAAGCGGAAATCACGGTAATACACCAGGTCGGTAGCGACATCCTTTTTTGTTGTGGCCAGCCTACAATGTCTATTCTCCATTGTCTCAATACCGGCAACAGGCAGTGCCCCCAAATTCCGACCTACGGAGAATCGCCATTTTACAAAGTAGTCACGAAAATAATAAAAGTCTTTAATTAGAGCTTTAGCTACCTCTTTATAATCGCTTTCAAGTCCACGGTCTTTCCAACTATCCAACCAATTCATGATCTCCGGGCACTCAATCCATTCACGCTTAAACTTGCCATCGGCAAACACAGTCTGGTATACTGCCGGTCCCTTTCCGTACAGCATATTCGCCTGTTTAGTGATAAGCCGAGGTAGCAGACGATTCTTTTTGAGATCAGCTGCCACCTCCTCACACTTCATATTGTTATAGCCACGGCTACACACTTGATAGCCATTAATAGATTGCCACTGCATATCCGGTAATGGATTGTAGTCTCCTACAGAGAAACCCGGATCATCCATACCGGTTCGGGGATTGTCCCCAACCTGAAATGATATCACATTACTTTCATCGATGTAGCAACCATAGTCACCTAACATCTTTACATCACTCATAACCAGTCGATTTTATGTAGTTTAAAATTGTCCTGTGGAAAGCCCATATATCGGATCAGGATCCTGTAACACATCTTTGGCTCTCCATCACCATCAGTGAAGAGGAATAGGTTCTCTCCATCGATACTAAACCTTTCATGTGGTAACTGAGTCCGAAACTTACATCCCTCCCGGATCACCAGTTTGGCAGATGCTTCACCTTTCTGCCTCGAGTAAGAGAAGAAAGCAATCGTGAAGCATCCATCAGGCAGCTTCGATATCTCTTTAGCCCATTGCAGTGCATGCGGTCCTGTCATTGTCGTTTCCATGCTCGAAAATACCTGTTTCTGAACCTCCCAGAAAGGACCGGCAGGATGTCACCCTCATATTTCCAGCCAAAGGTCGAAGGCTGCACCTCACATCGGATTATCAGCGGGGCGTGGAGATAGGGAGCTGACGAAAAAAAAGAAATAAACTTTTGAAACGTGATAAGATTCATTTTCAATAAGTTAGTATCTTTTTCAATGTCAAACTGGACAATTATTATAGATAATACAAAGTTTTTCATGTGTACCGAACTTATTATATAGAGAAATTATCAGGTAAATCAGTCGGAATTGAGGATAATTCAGCCTGAACACGGTCGCCGTAACGTCCAAAAAGCAAGTAAATAAGTGCACTTGGTATCTGTGTTGTGAGGCCCGCTTGAAGTTTAAGCGGTACTTTTACCTCAGAAGTTTTATCCAACTCAATACGGCCATCTGTTTTTTTGAGCGGCGACAGCATGATGGCACTACAAAGGTTCTTGCATTCGTTTTCGTCAATAAGGATGCGGGGCAATGCGTTACTGCGATTGCCAAAGATAAGAAGCAAGAGCTTGAACTGTTGCCAGTGGTAGACAGTTGCCTGACCTTCGTTCATCAGCTCGACAGTAAAGCCGTAAGACTCCAGCTCTCGCTTGAGAATGCGGGAGTCGGTGGTTATCTTTTCCAGGTCTTCTTTCTTCTTGTTGCCGGCACGGTCCGGATAAAGAATGATGTGTTTATTGATAGCATCCTGACCAAAGAACTCGTAGAACTGGCGGGCAAGTTCCGGCTGTTCGTCCGGATAATAACAGAAGAACTCCTTCAGTATCCTGAGTTCCGAACCGTATTCCTTCTCCTGGCCAACGGTCAGGCTGGAGAAATGCCCGGGGTCATAACCGACGAGCAGCTCGTCACGCTTATTATAGTGCTTCAGGTAACGTGCCGTTAAGATGAAGTGATCCCGGAGATCAAGCTTCAGGATGGACTCGTAAATGTAACTATCGGCAAACTGATGTAAGTCCTTTTTAAAGTTAGCAAAAAACTTGTTTACAACTTCTTTGTGCCGGATAGCACAGATAGAAGTCAGAAACTCGTCAATATCAAGGGTTTCAATCTGAGTTTTGAAGAATTTAGGGCCTAATATATCTTTGTTACAAAATGAACTGGCACGCACGTACAACGTAGCATTACGACGCATATCGGCAAGACGAGGTTTCCAGAGTGCAAGTGTACGTTCTACTTTCTGAAGCTCGAGGCGGATGGCTTCAAGAATAACCGGATTGGTAGTTTGTTTTTGTTGGGCAAACAACTTGTAACGCTTGTACATAGCTGCATTTACATGAAGGGAAACTGTAGCTATTTCCTCAAGAAGTGCCTGGTCGATATTGTTTTCGTATTCTTCGAACCAGTCATCTTCGCCAAGATCCACACGAGCTGTATCGGAAACACCGGTTACACCCTGATAGTATTGAGACATACGAATCTCAGCAGAGGATCCACGAAGTGACGGGAATAGTCGTGTCTTCAGTTTCTCACCTTTGTTGTGCTTCATCTCTTCAATAAAGGCATGTACACCTGAGCGACCGGCAACAGACTCCGGCTGGTCGGAACTCACCATCTGCAAATGATGACCATCGCGAAACAGGATGCTGTGTTTCGGGTATGCAATGGGATAGCGTGGATGACGGAAGTGAGAAGGTATCTTAGCCTCTCCAACAACATAGTCTATCCCGTACTCCAACATCGGACGAACACGTCCGGCAACAGTTACCGGACGAGAAAAATATGCCTGAATATTAGGCCAGACGTTTGTCATCAGGGCAATATATGTTTTGTGCACCAGGAAAGAAAGTTCTCCAGGCATGTCATTGGCAACTCGGATAATACGCGGTCCCATAACTCCTTCAGTCTTGCCGACTGCACGGGCACCTTCAACAAATATATTGTTAGGATCCAACACATTTACCTGAATCTGCATGGAGTTCATGTAGTAACGTTCGAACTCAGCTGTAGCATCGAAGGTATTATCGCCACAAGAAAGGCTGTCCCGGGATTGAGAATAAAGTTCTATCGACATAGTTATTCTTCATTGACTTCAGTAAACTCAGCCTCCTGGATATCAGCATCACGCAGGAGACGTTTTTTCTCTTCCTTCTCGATCGGAAGTTTATCAATCAGATTCAAATAGAATCCTTCGTTGTGTTTTGATGCAATTTCTTTCAAAGACTTCTTAGAATATCCAAGCTCTTCAGGAGTGATCTCTGGGGAAATAAGGAAGACAACACCAAGATCACGATCGGCTTCAGCAATCTCCGATGCCCGGCGACGACACTCGGCGGCAGCATCGTAACACTGTTTCTGAGTTTTATAGTCACCACGGACAGCGGAGAGTTTAGCCAGGTCCTCATATTTATCCGCATAGTTTGACTCCCATACTTTGATAGATACATTATTATCAATCGAAAAGTAGTTGATGGCAGCATATATACGTGCTTTACAGGTACGCTCATCAAGATTAAGGTGCTGTAAGGCATTAATACGCTGCTTTAGTAATTTAGCAGCACGGGTAATGTTCCGTTCGTATTCGTATATTTCAGCAGCCCACTGCAGCTGCTTGAGGAAGAGTTGCACATCAGCCGGTATGCCATCACTCTTCCCGGAAACCAGGAAAGCAGATATCATGTCCGGATGTATCTTATCAAGTATATCAAGTTGTGTCATACGCCGAATAAATTCTTTCGAAGTTCAAGTTCTATACGTTCATTTTTGCGGGTTTCCAAAGCAGTGATAGCATCAATCTCGCCAGCTTCAGCACGCTTTGCCAACTCTGCATCAATATTATACTCACCCAAAGCACGCCCATTACTGTAGGCATCGTTGTAAACATCACCAGGAAGACCGATACGAATGGTAAGAGCAATTTTCTCTTTACCCCGTAAGCCAAGAAGGTTACAGATACGTTCTGCAGAATATCCAAGTGCGCCAAATGTGCGCACTTGAGATACATATTCATCACCAATTAGAACGACCTTGTCTACGTCAGAAGTCGGTGTCAGTTCATTTTTCATTGAGCCTATATTCGATATCATTTATAAATTTATAAATCTGATAGATCACTTGAGGAACCATCGCATTACCATAAGCCTTTATGGATTCTGTTCTCCATCGATTAAAGGCTGAGCTTCTGCTTGTATAGCTACTTCCTTTAAAAATGGCCTCGAAATCCAACCTGTCGGAAATCCCATCATCTCTTCCACAAATAGGGGATTGAGTTGGGAAGTTCTCCCAGAACCGAAATCCGCATGAACTTCGCTCCTCAAGCTCGAACGTTGGAAAGCTCTTTGTCTTCTGGTAGACCCACCTTTCCAGTCTGTTGCTGTCGGAGTGCACATCAGCCTGAATATCCTGCCGAGCCCTACACTGCCGTTCTGACCGTTCTGATTGATTTTCCGTGGTACTCCATTCTTTGTTAAAATGAATCGATCGTTGCGTCCAATCACTGCACCAACCGAACTGTCCGAGGCTTGTGGAGTTGGAAGCATTTCGAATATTTTCTCCGGAAGTCCTTGCTGTTTGCTGTTGGGTCCTCTTCGTTTGAAATCGGACGCCGTTACGGTGGGCAATAAACCACACCCGGTCTCTTCGATGGGGCGCACCGACGGCACAAGCCGGAATAAGGACCGGTTGGACGGTATATCCTTCCTCTTCAAGATCTTGGCAGATGGTTTCAACGACAAATTCCTGTTCGAACGAGCTCTCCTCGTCACTCTCCGACTGTACAGTTGTCGGTGTTTCCACATCAATCTTCTCGCTGGGCTGTACCATTGAGATGATCCCAGCAACATTTTCACCAACAATCCAACGTGGTTGGATTTCTCGAATGGCACGTTTAAACTCAGGCCAGAGATAGCGGTCATCTTCCGCTCCTTTTCTTCGTCCGGCAACACTAAATGGCTGACAAGGGAATCCTCCGGTAAGCACATCGATTTTTCCTCTCCATTTTCTAAAGTCTGTTTTTGTGATATCTTCATAACTTTCTGATTTATTGAACCAATATTTAAGAACCTGTTGGCAAAAGGGATTTATTTCACAATGGAATGAATTATCCCAACCCAACCAATATGCAGCTAATTCAGGAGCACCAATCCCGCTAAAAAGAGTTGCGTGTTTCATTCCCTGCATATTAATTTTAAAGTGTCCTCAATAGTCAATAAATTATTGTCACGAATTACCCGGACGGGCTGTTCCGGGAACATGGACCGGTACCGATGAACTGTACCTGAAACATAGCGAGGATCTATTTCCATAGCATGGCATATACGGTCAGTCTGTTGGCAAGCCATCAGAGTAGAACCGGATCCGGAGAAGAAGTCGGCAACGATCTGACCGGATGCACTGGAATTACAGATGGGATAAGCCATCAAAGCAATAGGTTTCATTGTCGGATGGATGGCATTGCGTTGGGGTTTATCGAAGTTCCAAACAGTAGTCTGTTTACGATCGGAGTTCCAGTAGTGAGCGGCACCAGGTTTCCATCCATAGAGACACGGTTCATGCTGCCATTGATAGTCCTGTCGTCCCATGACCATGGAGTTCTTTACCCAAACACAGCATTGGGCTATTTTGAACCCAGCTTTCCGAAGAGAGGCCCGGAAGTTCTCACCTTCGCTGTCTGCATGAAAAATATAATAGGATCCGCCAGGCTTCAATATAGAAAACATAACTGCGAACACTTGCTTCAGGAACGTAGCAAACAGATCGTTCTCCATGGAATCGTTTTGGATAGTCAGTTCCTCTTCAGTCCCACCCTGATAGGCAACATTGTAAGGTGGATCGGTGACAAGCAAGTCAGCATGCTGTCCGTCCATCAACGCAGTGACATCGGATTTTGAACGGCAATCACCACACATTAAGCGATTCTTTCCAAGTAACCAAATATCTCCTGGTTGTGTAAAAATGGAGTTGGCATCGTCTTCTGTAGGAACTGTGAAGTCAATGGCATCTTCGTGGATATCGGTTGATTCGTGCTCGGATCCGAATAACGGAGCAGCTGCCTGACCGAAGTCGATGGTCTTCACTTCATAACCCAGATTGAACCGGGAAAGGGTATCGGTATCGATGTTGTACTTTTTGAATAGCAAAGTGTCCGGGTTCTTAGTGGCAAACTCAGAGTTGTAGGCAGCTATTTCCTCGACTGCTTCTTTTTTATCCGCTGCGAAGATTGGTTCATATGGAATCTCCGGGATGGTAAAACCGGATTTACGCAGAGCAAGCAGAGCTTTCCTCCGTTGATGGGCATCAATAATCCAGAGTTTTCCATCAGGATCCTTCCAGGCTTTAAATGCATACTTGAAGCCACGAGTGATGATTAGCATCTGCAGCTTCGATAACTTGTCAGGATCCGACTTCTTGAAGTCCTCCTGAAGCTCTAAGAATGAATCCAGCGGGGCAGTCGGAAGGCCACCCAAATTAAATACTTCTATTAGCTTTTCCATGATTAATTTTTATTTGTTGTTGATTCGAGAATTGCTTTGAAAATGGCTTCCCGCTCTCGATGACGACGAAGGTTTTCTCTGTCCTTGGCACGCCGACTTTCACGGTCGGCACGCTTCAGGTAGGATTCGTATCTACGGATGTTATCAAGTACATTCTTGTGATATCGCAAGAATTCCTGCGGGTTCTTCCGAAGTAGTTCCTCCAGTTGTGCTCTCTCGGACTGTCGGATGATCAACGGATGTTTGTACCTAAACTTCCCAGTGTCGTTGAACGACTGCAGCTCTTCGAACGCCAGAAGATTCCGAATGCGAAGCTCTGCCATATCAGTGACAGCTCTTTCAGTCGGGTTCTTATCCAGCTGCTCATCGAGCTGCTTCATTTGTTTCCAACTTACGATTCGGTCGTTGTAGAGGATCGTGGCCGTTTGGACTTGCGGGTCCGAGAGGTTGTCCCAGTCGATTTTGGGGTACTCTTCGTGCTTTTGGACTTTACCATCTTTGGTGTAGTAACGGCTTTTTTTTTCTCCTCTTCAAGAGCAGCTTCAGCACTTTCTGCTCGTTCTTCAGCTTCCTCAGCACGAAGTTCCGCTTCTTCGGCACGTTCTTCAGCTTCTTCTGTACGAAGTTCCGCTTCCTCAGTACGCTCTTCGGCTTCTTGAACACGCTCTTCGGCTTCTTCTACTTGATTAGTTGCCTCAGACATCTTATCAGGTTGTTCCGAATTAGGGTCTGGAGTTTGCTCAACAGTACGCCGATTATTGCGGATTTCATCACGTTCTGCAACATCCAGCAACGTATATAGGATGTCATCAGTATACCGCTTCGGATTACGTGAAAACATACTCAATGTTGATAGTTCAGGTTGCTTCTTACGCAGGAGTTCAAGATCCTGCTCTGCAGCATCCGGATTGCGAAGCTCCGCATAATGTTTTTGTTTTTCTTTGAAGGAATACATATAGGTTGAGTTTATGGGCGGATCGCTCCGCCCAGGTAAGTATTATGCTGTCTGGATCCGGCTACCGGGAACCTCGACAAGAGTAGTAGTGTCCATGACCCGGAACGTAATCTGAGAGCCGGCACGGGCAGTCCATGTTGCACCATCCTCGAGGACGAATGCAGCACCATCAGCAATAGTGGCCGCTTTATCGGTACCAGTTCCCTCAAGCGTTATATACCGGCCTTTATCGTTGGCAGTCACTCCAGAAATAGCATTGATAGCATAAGTTGCTGCTGATCCGTTCGGTATTTCATAACGGTTGCTCTCCGGTTTGATAGCAAGTGTCGTAGCATCAACTGTATGATTAGTTGCTGGGGCACGAACGATATCACCGACATATTTACAATACTGATCGATAGATGTACGTTTGAAAGTAAAGGTTACATAGCGACCATCCTTGTCATTCTTCGCTTCGAAAGATTGCAGAATCATCGGACGATCATATTCACCGATAATGTACCACTGGTCCTCACCTACTTCCTTAAACAAGATGACAAACTTACTCCCGGCGTGCTGCTCTATAAAATCTAATAGCTGGTCGCGCATACCACCCATAATTATTGCGAAGCTATTTTCCCCAGAGGTAGTGATACCCCCTTTCTCACCAGTTGCGGTGTAAGTGGGAATATCGTGGGCTTCAAAGTATTGCATGTATTGTCCTGCTTTCATCGGAATAGTACTTACCTCCCTATTGGCATTCTTTTTGGGAAAGCGCACATTATCATTTATCTGAGAGAGTTCTATCAAGTAGACTTTATAGGAAATGTTAGAGCCATGTGTTTGACGATCGGATACGTCATTAACGTTACCAATTAACATCATTGAGGCAAATGTCGTACCACCTAAACCAGGCATACAGATATGTGCGGATGCTGCCGGATCCAAGAAAAGCCATGCAACGAATGCAATAGCGAATAGTACCATTAGCGAGAGAAAGAAGCGGGTTTGCAACTTGCGTGCAGCCCGGTATCCTTTCATTGGATTTGAAATTTTTCTTGCTTTCATATTTTTGAATTAAATGTGATTTAAAAAAGAAAGGGCGGGCATTACACCCGCCCCAACCAAAACTAACTAACCTATTGAAACACAGAAATGGAAAAGTATTATCTTACTCCAGGAAGATTGGGCTGAAGGTCTGCATTAACCTTACGTACACCTCCGACACAACGTTCAAGTTCCCGGAAGTTACCATCTTTATTCAGTACCACCATAATGTAATCCCCCACTGCTGTCGGTGTATATGCTTCCGAAATCTCAGCAAACTTGCCGGTTTTCGCAATGGTAGACGCATTGGTTATAGATCCACACTCAATAATGTATCCAACTCCGGCTTTAGCTCCAGTGATATCAGTAATCGCCGTGGCTTTAGAGTTCTCGACTGTTTCTTGCCAGAATCCTTTCGATGCAGTGATTGTAGTGGCATCAGCATCAACATTGACAGATGGCTTGTTCATGAATATCTGTTGCCATTCATAGTTGTTAGCAACCAGTTTTGCACGGGTATCGAATCGACGCCCAACGAATGCGGCAGCAAAGCCTTCTTTCCATGTAGACCAAGCCTTGACAAGCTCCATATCTTCCTTGACCTTGATAGATAGCATTTCACCGGGAATATACTCAAGGCACTGAAGGTTTCCGGGAACATCCATCATCATGAAAGGCATCTGTCCGAGATAAGGCAGCCAGATAATGCGCTGACTCGTATCGGGAACCACATACAGATAGCTATTAGGACCTGTGAAATCGGTATCCTTACCATACTTGGCACGTACATTCTTAATCCACCAGGGTTGGTGTGTCTTATTCAGATAAAGAACGTGTTGATCCAGATCCATATCCTCGGTACATGATGTAACAACATCGGCATGGAATTCCTGAACCGCATCCAACATATTAGCTTGAGTGTAGGAGCGATATGCTGCATGGTCATGCAACAGGATCTTGTTTTCATGATGATAACGGATCAAGGTATAAAGGAGACCTGTAGAAGAGTTCAGATAAGAACCGGCAATACCAGTTTCCGGTTTAACATAGATACCACGCATACGGCGTTTGTTTTGTTCAACCTGAGCTGTCTCCAAAGAATTCAATATACAGAACTCAATCATAGACCATTTGATAGGATCGGAACCTTCTTTATTGAGGTAAGCAATGTATTTACGTTCCAAGTCCTTCATCGGACCGAACTTCATCTTGATCATTGCATCGTCAACATGGCCCATCTCGTTTTCAAGTTTCATGTCACCCTTGAAGACTTCTCCCTGCTGATAAGCCTGAGAAACTTCAGTGAAGAATGCATTGAACACAAGGTCATGATCCTGAATTCCATAGCGAACCGGGAAGTACTGAGTCAGGTCACGTTTGCTTAACACCCGAGCAATCAACTGATCCTGACGCAAAACGACATGCTGGTTACCGACTCCGGCTGTATCAACACCTTCATAATTGGTAGAGAACTCACCCGCTGCGAGCTTCTTTACATCCAGCATGTGGTTTTGATGCAGATAGTTGTATCGTTTCCTCAATGAAACAGAGTAACTGACAACTTCTTTACGGAAAGAGGCACCTTCTTCGTTCTCTTCCGGATCTTCCATAGCTGCAGCTATACGAGGGTTAGCAGCAATCTTATTCCATCGGTTGTTCATCGAGAACATAGGGTGTTCTATGCCAAATAAGAACTTAGCGGTATTTCCCGGTCCATTAAACTGAAGATTGGAAGCTGTAGCAACTGATACCGGGATATCGGCTGCCGCCTGATTTTTCAAACCATCAACAATAGCCTTAACCAATCCTGCAGACTGAGCTACTGTTCCCGGAGATGCCGGAGCCACATTCTGAGGTTTGCCATTAGTGGAAGTGCCATTTTCGCCTTTCGGTTCCTGATCATCATCACGACCGTTAAGAGGAACGATAATAGAATCCAAAATGGCCTGAGCCTGATTCATCGCTTCCTGATCAAGCGGGTTCTGATGTGAAGCCTGGTCAGCAGCCATGTCATCCTGAAGGGTTACTTGAAATTCTTTTTGATAAGCATCGACAATAGCTTTCCAATCTTCATTGGTAAGTTCCTTGGATTTTGCCTTATCAACCAGATTTAATGCTTCAAGTACCTTCCTAAATTTTTCTTTTACATTCATACTGAATAGATATTATTAATTATATTAAATTGAGAGCACGCTGTTTCAAAGCTTCATTAGCGAGATATCCCTGAGCAAGTTCGTAAGCTGCAACCAGAGCTTGTGGAAATGTAGAGGTACCATCAATTAGACCATTCTCAATGGAGTGATTCGTATCAAATGTTTCTCCACGGAAGACCGGATCGTCTTCAGGAAGGTCGGTCAACGTCGAACGGCAAGATCTTACCTCTGAAATAAATTGCTCTGCGAGAGGATTAAGTACATCTTTACGATACTGTTCCGGATGACCATCAATCAGGTCCTCTACCTTTTTATTCTTGAGGTCGGATTGATCCGCTTTAACTCGAACGACTTTAAGACCTAACTTTTCATAGTATCCCTGGAAATCAAGATACTCGAGCATGGTGCCGATACAGCCAATCTGATCGTTCCTGGTTAGAGCATGGATAGTTGTGCCATGACAGGCAATGTAATAGCCGGCAGAAGCACATACATTCTCAATAAAAACGAATACAGGCTTCTGAAGAGAGCGCATGGTTTCGGAAAGCCGGTCAAGATACCAGGCTTCTCCACCCGGAGTATTCACATGCAGGAAATGACAAGCAATGCCCGGATTGGACTCCGCAACAAGAAGATCCTGCTCAAACTGTTTAGTAGAAAAGTACCAACATGAAGTAGCAGTAACAAATCCCCAAACACGATGATATGCAATACTGCCTTCAGGAAGGTCGTCAGCGTGAAAGTCATCGGTTATATTGATAGCATGCAATTCAGAGTGAGCAGAAAGTTTTTGCTTCAATACGTTCAATACTTTTGTGCAAGTCTCCTTATAAGTAGGTGGATCCTTAACGATGAACAGTGATCCTGGAACAGGACCGTCATTAGATAATAGAGGGAAACAATCCATCATCGCAGAGTTATAGCCCTCTGCGGTGATGAATAGCTTACTTGAAAGAAGAATTTGTCGAAGGAAAGTTCTGTTCATTACATATCTTTTCAGCGAAGATATGGCATGAACAGAAGGCTATGAAGGACGGTATTCAGCGAGAAAATGGGGATTGAAGCATTTTGCATTCGATTTTCAACCTGGCTGAATTAAGATATGGGCAGATTGAAACGATTGCCGGCAGATCATTATTACCCAACACAACTTTCCCATTGGAAGTATCAGTGAGCTGTACTGTCACTTTTCGTCCGGAAGCAAACTCCTGAAGGGTGTCTTTATCCGGTCTATCAATTACGATATCCGTACTACAATTAAATAGGTTGCCGGCAGATGAATTTTCGATGGTAGGAGCCAATGAAAATTCATCTGCAATGAACCGATAGTTCTCTTTACGCATTTTTGTGCAAGGAGTAACTAAAATATTGATGGATAGTTCTTTCATATACATTTTATTAAATTGATAATCAATGAGTTCGCCACACAACGGACATTTTATCCCCTGTTTATGGACAAAACAGGTAGTTCGGTCGGTGATTTTTCAGGTGTTTTTTAACTTCTTTTTATACTCTCGCCGTTTTTCCCGTTTTTTAAGGTTCTCCCGCCATCTATAGAAGTTCTTTATAAGAGCATCTTCTGAAATGGAGTCAATGCTATAAGAACACAAAAATTTGTGAACAACGTCAATGTTGTTATACTTATGCCCGTTCTGGTCATTCTCCAGAAGTGTTGAATGTAACTCCCAATTCAACATACGTCCCACTTCCTGTTCAATAATCCTTGCTGATCTGGGAGAAAGGAAGTTATAGACTTTAGGATCCTTCCCAATGCGACGTTCAGGAAGCACGAAGGTCAGGTTTCCATTATCAACAGGGGATTGATTGCACTGTCTTTTTGCCATCAATGTCCAAACGATGTGATATAAGTCCGTATTATCTGGGATTTTTAAAGGTTCATCCGCACCATTGTTGTATTTTCCGCGCAAATACTCGGCTAAGTAAGGTTTGATTTGAATACTCGTTGTAATCATTGCTATGTTCTCTAAATATTATTTTGAAATAGTTTTTATTAGTTTTTACGTCCAACTGTCCAACCGTCCAACATAGGGGTTAAATCACAACTAAAGTTACTGATATTTATTTAGTTACGCAAATTTAACCAACTAAAGTTAGTGTTGGAGGACGTCCAACACGTCCAACAAACACCTATTTTGTTGGACGGAGCTAAATTTTCAACGTTGGACGGTTGAAAACAGTAAATCCAACACGTCCAACAGCGTCCTACAAAACAACAGATATGTAGGATATATATATACTTTAATAAAAACATATACTACTATCCTACAGGCTTTTATATTTCAAAATGTTTTTTCTTGTTGGACGGTTGGACGGTTGGACACACTTTCTGAAAAGTTTTCTTTTCAAAACTCTCGCTCCTTTGTTCTCTCTTTTTTTACTCAGGGGGTCCGGGGGATTGAAGTGGTATATCATAATAGTATGGTTTTAATAGGAATGGAAAATGTCCGTATATTGGAATAAGAAAAAACAAAGATTCCCGCCGAGGTGGTCAGCGGGAATCGAAATACATCAGAAATCAAGTTCTTGTTTGCTTTCATCGTCAGGCTTTCGCTGAAGGTCGATGTCATACAGCTCACGGAAGATATCGTAATTGAGAGCAATACAACTGGAGTTTGTTGATTGCTTCTCCATCTTCCGGACCATGGTGTTATCTACAGAGGTACCGGCTGCCGGATCAAATGGCAAGTCCTCTTCAAAACCTCCCCTGGGCACTTCGACTACATCATACCAGTTGAATCGCCGGGCATGAATCAGACCGATGTAACTCGGATGCGAGCGAAGGTTCTGCTCGATAGTAGATTGTGTTGAATCCTCACTATTATATGAGCTGCGAGCAAACTGAGTGTAAACAGGACTGAGCCGCAAGAATAGAATACGTGTGCCGGCAGCGAAAGCAACCTCTTTCTTTTCGCCTCCCGGCAACTTGATCGTAACCCGATCTGGAGTATCGATAGTAAAGTCGCGTCCTTCACGTACAGCCTTACTGTCGATCATGACATCCATGGCCTTAAAGAAGGTGGCCAACTTATCGGTCTTGCTGATCAGCTCCACTTGGAACTTGATTTTGTTGCAAGCAATTTTGAAAAAGTCGTTGTAAGTGAAAGGTAACTTTAGCTCCGTATAATCTTCAACCAGCCGACAAGTAGCCAAGAAGAGTGACGCTGTTTTCATTAACCGATCAATTTCTCCGGCATTGATAAGTGCTTCCTTTAGTTCATCGTAACACCGTTGCTTGAGTGACCGGAAATTCTCCATTACTATTGGCCGTAGCTTCAGAATCTCAAAAAGTACATTCGACAATCCGATCTTGGCCGGATCCTCAATCTCCTTGAGTTCATTAAATAGTTGCACCTCCTCCGGAAGACGGTTCTTAGGTTTAGGAACCTCGCAGACAATAATACGGGACATTAGGGCATTGTCGTCGCGCTGGGGCGTTTCCTGGCCACAGATGATAACCGGTGCGTATATTTTCTCAACTTCGATTTCTTTGCCGACAGTGCCCTTCCTTTTTTGTCGACCATCACCGTCATAGACAGCTCCCTTCAGGTACTGGAACATGATATCCTGTATATCCTTATTGTTGTACTCGTCAAGTACGGCAGGAACATCCCGGAAGGAAGAGAGCAGAGAAGATAATGCCGGCAGCGTACCGGTATTCAAGTTGAAGATCGGTATCTTCGGAGAGATGAACAAGGATCGGATTGAGATAGCGATCTGGGTCTTTCCGGAGGACATGGGACCCATGAAGAAAGGAGCTGTGAATAGGCGATCAATGTTATGAATGTTACTACGGAAAGCGCACATAATGGCAAAGAGAATAGCCCATTTACCGTTATCATTGATTTTATACACCTGGTCCATCAGGCTGGCCCATCGCTCGAAAGTACATTGTTTTTCTGCAGGAATATCTTTATAGACCAATTGTGAAATAAGCTCGTACTTATCGGTTTGCCTACCGGATCCGGCGTAGATGGCAGAGAATGCGGGAAGATAATAGTTCTTGTTGTTGTGAGTGACAACTCCGAGCTCGTTAACCGGATCGAAACGGGCCTGCTCGTCGACAACATGAAAGATACCATTGGAGAAGGCAAAAAACATATTATCCTCCCGGCGGGATGATCCATCGGTTTGCTGATTTCCATAGGTCAATATCTCTGAGCAGGTAACAAAGTGCCGGGACATGTACTCCTTGATCTTTGTCCAGTGTTTTTCTTCTCCGGACGTGAAGTTGACAGCTTCTAACTGGATCAGTTCTTCCTCGATGGTGGCTTTCTTAAGAAGTGACCTGGAGGGAACCTCAATATAAAGGGGATTCTTATAATACCGGCGGTTAATTTTCAAAACTCGTTTATTGGCATCTTTGTCATCTGAGTATATGTGCAGAAGGGGAGTCATGAAAAAATCGGCAACTTGTAAATGGCCCCCCTTCTCTTGCCGGAACATGTAGCACACCGGTTCACCTTCTTTATTCAACTTCGGATAGAAACCACATTGACGGTACATCTCGGCATACTCAGGATTTTCATCGACATAACTCGGCTGGCATTCCGGATTGTATTCTTCATCTGCATCATCATCTGTACGCTGGGCAGCGATGGCCATGCGTGATTTCCGCTTGGCCAAGTAAGGTTTTAAAATTTCATTAAAAGCACCTTTATTCAAAAAAAGACATTCATAAAAGTACTTCAGATTAACTATTCTAACTGAATCATCTGCGTAACTAATTAGATCGGCACAACGTTCAATAAAGGGAGTGCGCTCACCGGAATAATTAGACAAGAATTTGCCATGTAAATTCACATAATAGTTTATAAATGTGTAATTTTTATCAAAACGCTGTACTTCCCGATTGTATCCTTCATTGTCTACTTCTTCTTCCAGTTCTTGTTCTTCAGCAGGAAAAGTAACTGTAATATTAGTCATACCAGCTTTATACAACATTGACAAAGCAGAAAGGTACTTTGACTCGTCACCATCTTTACTAATAGATAATCCGAAAGTGTCGGTAGTAAAGAAAGTACATTCACGCCGAACGGCTTGAATATCTGTCGCCGATGGAACACCATGTATTAAGAGAATCGGAGAATCGCCATATAAATTCAGGAATTCTACGAAATCGCAGGTCAGAATACATGGTTGTCCTTCCTTGCGCAGTTCCTTGATTAAATCAAGTCCATAAACGCCAGGCTTCAACTCCTCTTGTTTAGGGGCATCCTTTATATTCCGGAGGATATCACGTATTTTACGCTCAAGGACCTCAGTATTCAGTTCAAAGCGAGTGGCCAAGACACGTATATGATTCAGCCGTGAAGTCTCTGAGGAGATACAAGAGATAAGACTACATATTGAATTGAGAATCTCTTCCTGTTCGTTCGGATCCGGAGAAGGGTTCTGTTCCAGAAAAACATCAGCGAAATAAGTAGGAAAATCTGTTCTGCGATTAAGCAACCATCTACCCGTATTTTCCTTCTCTTCTAATGCTATGTTGTCCGGATCCTTGCCTTCAGGAAGACGAACACAGTTTACTGAAAAACCGGCACGTAACAATTGTTCGCAATTCTTTAAAGAAGCTTTGAGACCAGCCGGATCAGCATCGTATAGTAGTGTAACAGATTGGGTGAAGCGACTGATCAGTCTTATCTGTTCCGGAGTTAAAGCAGTACCGGAACCGGCGATGGTATTCTCGACTCCAGCAGCATACATCGACATTACATCGAATTGCCCCTCAACCAGGTAAGCGAAGTTCATCCTGGCAATAGAGCGTTTAGCTTGATAAAGTCCAAAGAGCTGCGTTCCTTTTTTGAAAACAGGAGTATCACCGGTATTCACATACTTTCCGGTATTTTCTTTCGGTGTGATAAAACGCCCGGAGAATCCTGTGATATTTCCATGCAAATCAATAAAGGGAAACATGATTCTATCACGGAATACATCGTAAGTGTACTTCCGTTCATTCTCGGCCAGTACACCAACTTTCTTCAATATGGATTCCGAATAACCGGCTTGGATAAGTTCTTTATGTGCAAGATTCCCTTCAGGAGCATAACCTATCTGAAAATTTTGAACCACCTTGTCAGTGAGTCTGTACCCACGTTGATCGAGATAACTCTGAGCCTCCGGAAGATGCTTTTGGAAAAAGACTCCAGAAGCTCGGAGAGCGATATGCATCGCTTCCCTATCCTTTGCATCCTGTATCTCTTTTTCCGTAAGCTCCTTATTTTCAATTTGAATGCCAGCTTTCCTGGCACACCATTCAAGTGCTTCAGCAAAAGAAAGGTTCTCGTGTTCCTGAATAAAAGCGATAACATCTCCTCCCTTGTCACAGACAAAACATTTAAAAGTTTGTCTGGCCGGACTAACTGTCATCGAGGGATGGCTATCGGGATGGAAGGGACAGATTCCGACATAACTGGACCCCTTCTTCTTGAGAGAGACAAATTCACCGATGATATCAACTATATTTAGAGCCGACTTTACCCGGTCAATGGTCTGTTTATCAATCATAATTCATCATTATTAAATATATTCAACTGACGCGCTTCGAAGGCTTCCTGGAGTGTGATCCCGAAATAATCGCAGAGCGAGAGATATTCTTTATTTGTGATGGGTTTACGCCCGTAGTATAAATCCCAAAAGCGCATCTGGTTGATGCCGACTTCTTTATAAAATGGGCGATTGGGCATGAAATTCTCTGGGTGTTTGAACTTCATGCTCAATATTTCTTGTACCAGGTTCCGTTTGACGACCTGGCGAATGACGATCTTGCGCCGATGCATGAATAGCTGGACCGCCAATTCGGACCGGCCAACGAATGCAGCCATCTCAGACAAGGTGAGTTTTCCGGCATTATCCCGGATATATTTTTCCTCTTCAGGAGTCCATCTACCGTTATTCATCTTTTAGTTCTATTATAAATTCGACAATTATCTTCAGTAAGTTCGTAATCTGGATGGCTATCTATGTAGGAACTACAGATGCCAAGAAACGTTTCACGTCTATAAACCGGTACAGAACCTACAATATCATAGTAATGGTTTGGTTGTAACTTATCCAAGGCAGTGAAGACACGTTGCTTGTATTCATTAAAGCCATCTATACCCATATTGAAAACTGCTACTTCAGCCCAATCCGGACTAAGTGTTATTCCAGGTTCTTGAGTTCTTTCGCTTGTTTTTCCCATTGTAGTATTGTTGGAATTGGTAAGTCATACTTCCGCTGGCGTACATTAGATCTCTGCGAAAAACAATGCCCAGTAGCATCCCACCGTACTTTCTTATGATAAATTGCCGTTTTTCGCTGGCCATCGATTGTCACTTTCTTGGAAATAGGAACTGTACCGGTAACTTTCCGCACCTCTCTCGATTTATCGGTATATTTAATTTCCTTAATTGTGTAGCCACATATTTTAATGGCTTCTTCAAATACTTTAGTTGGGTACATAAATTATCAGTTATTAATCAATCTGCATCATATTCTACATCAATTATTTCTTCGGACTGATAAGCCACTGGCAATGTCATATCTTTCCGTAACATCCGCCACATATAGGTAATAGCGGTTTCCTCATCATCGGCATATACTTCCCGTATTCCGGAGTATGAACCGTAATAATATCTTATAGTGTATTTATTCATTATTGATTTGTTATTCGTTAATTGCTCTTTCAAAATCATCGTATCCCTCAGATTCAAGAAAAGCATTTAAAGCAGTATATTTATAGCACATTGAATCATACGTAGTCTTTTCCACACACACAACATTTTGGGTATCGAGATACATCTCTAAGTGCATTACCTCTAAATTATTTTCCTTTAACAATTTTGCAATAAGCTCGTTACTTTCGACAAAAGGATTAGTCGGTATCACCTCTATATCAGCTTCCAAAGCATAATCAGGTATGACTTTACCATCGACTTCGACACGATATAAATCTCCTTGCTTATGTCTGATTATGCCTGACTTTCCTACTGCATCCGGCATGATAGGACAATCTAAAATTCTCACTCTGTCACCTACTTTTAATTTTGTTTCCATATTCATTACTTTCTTATATACATCGTTAATCGCCAAGAACCTGATGAATGCTGTATTTCTGCTTTCCTTTGAAATCTGAGAAATCAACTAAGGACTGCTTATGATAAAGCGCAAGGGCTACTTTCCGAAATCTTTCATAATTATGCCGATCGATAGGTTGTCTATCCCATTTCTTCATGTCTTCAATTAACTCCTTACGGGTATGGGCAAAGTGTCCATAGCAGCTATTCTTACCAAAATCATGCTTAATAGTATGGGCATGGTATTGATCACTTTTAGATAGAAAAATTCTCAATTTCTCCAGTTGAGTAAAACTCAACCTCTCAATCCCCTGCCTGGATGTTTCTTTTTCTTCCAGCCAAGCAACAATCTCAAGGTCGTAAAAACCTTGAGAATAATTTCTTTTGTAGAAATAATGTATTTTCATGTTTATACTGTTATTATCAATTTACCTCTATCTTATCAGCTGACTCTCCTTCCCTTTGTAAGGCTTCAACCAAAATATGTGCTATGGTACAATGAAAGCCTTTATGCCCTTTCAAATCATCTGGTTTTCCAGTTACTTTAATATCTAAAGTTTCCTTTTGCAAGTCATTATCAATATCAACTATCAAAAGATTTCCATCTTCATTTTCAATGGTCACTTTACAACTTTGCTTTTGCTTTTTCATTTTTACTACATCTTAGTTCAAGGATGGGAAATATCAATCCCCATCCTTGAAAATGATTTAATTTTTAATGTAATCTCTAATCTCTAAAGTTCCAGAACCCATTGGGTAGGATTTATAGAACTGAACTGCCGTTTCCAAGATAGCTCTCGCCCGAGAGTCTGTATGCATTATCTTTATGATAGCCATAATAATTTCCGTAGGTTCTCCACACTGTAATGCAGCGATACCAGATTTCTCCTCTCCTTGCGTAGTAAGAATACAAATGCCATCAATCTTTTTCTCTTTACAATTCGAGGCAAATTTCTCCAGCATTTCTTCAAAATCAATAAACTTCTTTTCCATGATTAATAAGTTTTATGTAAGTAATTATTTACTTTGTTCTTCTTTCAAAAAAGTACGTCGTCTCTTCGATATAATTTTATGCCAGTCACGCCGTACATGCTGCATCCATTCACCTGATAGTTTTTGATGATTCATACGATAATTAACTCTGGCTTCCATGGTAGTAATGGTTAGTTTTGCTTTAGAATAGACCGGGAGTTTCCCGGTCTATAAGTGATATCTAAAATACAAAACCTAACTGGGGCTGTCCCAACGGCTGTCCTTTCAGCCGGCATCTTTAATTATTATATATAAATTAGCACTCCTCACGGAGCATTGTATTCTAAGCTAAGTCCTTTGATACGATACAATGAATCGTATCTTCATCATTACAGATCAATTCGTCTACACAGTGTGAACATACAGTATGATCCGAATCTGCCCACCAACAATTTCCATAGTTAGGATTATAACAAGGATCATTGTCCGTGCAACCGCAATATCGGCAAACACCTGATACAAACCGTGGACGGGATTTAATGATATCCTTCAGAGAAAGATATCTCCTCTGTTTACGCTTTTTATTCCTTCTCTTTTTCATTTCATATTGTTATGATGCCAGTAATTGACCATCTGTGAGACACTTTTTACACCGATCTTAAATTTTATGTTTTCCCGGTGTCGATTAACAGTAGGTATAGATATGGCAAGTTCTTTAGCGATCTCTTCCGTTTGCATATTATCCACAATCAGCCGGAAGACCATCATCTCACGATCAGTCAACTCTGTAGTAAGTTTAGGCTTGCATACTACTCCTTCATATAAGCATTCGCCCCGGAGAGGGCATTTGACTTCCTCAAATTCATAATTACCAGACGCATCGATATCGTAATTAAATTGATCGTACTCTCCAAAATTACACCGGATAAAACGATGCACAATCCGAAATTCATAATAGAGCTTATTCCGATCACTCTTTGAGTAAATTTCAAGAAGTTTATTGTAAGCATCAACGTACCTGTCGCGAATAAGGGAAAGAACATTATTTATAAGCTCACGTTCCGATTCCGTAAAGACACGTGCAGGTTTATTTTCTTCCTTGATCATAACCTCACCATCAGGTGTATTATAGAATTCAACGTTTCGGTATATCATAATATTATGCCTTTGCTAATGATGGAACTTTGTGATCTAATATCAGTTTCTCAAAAAGGTTCCGTTCTAATGGTCTAAAAGAATCAGTACGCAACTTCATATAAAATGTCGTATATGCCATCCCTGTAGCATCCATGTACTCTTTCCGCAATGCAATTTTGTCTTCTTCAGATAAAGCATCATAATGGTCTTTAAGTACCATTTTTTGAGATTCCTCAGTTTTCTTCATGCCAATACAATTTTTAGTTCTATATTTATACTGCAAACATAAACAATAGTTTTGTATAACACAAACTATAATATATAAAACCACCTATTGTTTGCATTATTTAGACTAATTATAAACTAAAGTTATGTTTGTAGGAGAGAGAATAAATAATCTTTTGGAAGAGAGAGGAATTACTAAGGTAAAATTATACACTACTTTAGGTATTAGTGCTCCAGGATTAGATAAAATGATTGCAGGAGCCAATGTAAGAGTAGGTAGCCTTGAGAAAATTGCTGATTTTTTTAAGGTATCAATGGATTACTTCTTTGATAGAGAGGTAGATAATACATCTATCAATATTGGACATCATGTTAAAGGTAATGGAAATAATGTATCTGGAGATATTGCCTTGAGTGAATGTCAGAAAGAACTATCTCACCTAAAACAACTGCTTGAAGAGAAAGAAAGAACTATTCAAATTCTTTTAAAACAATAATAAAAGAAAAATTGAAGTTCTAAGATGTTTTCTGAGGACAAATCTCGGACAAATAACAAGATTACTAACATAGTTATGAAGGAGTAAGTAACTGATTCTCAAAGTACAGTCCATCTATTTTTTAAAACAGGAAAGTCAGGCCTCCGCAACTAAATAGAAGAAGAAAGGCTGATAATTAATCGATTATCAGCCTTTCTTATTTTATATCGAGATAAGGAGCAGAGCCGGAATCAGGATTCCGGGATCTTCCATAATTCCTGAGGGATTCTATAATAAGAATGATGAATTCGGAATATCGGCTTGCTCTCTTACAGAAAATGAATTTCAATCTTCCATCTTCCACCCGCATCTTCCACCCGCTGATTTGGGAGTATATCAATAGCTAAGATACTAATTAATAATGGTAAGATGGGCGTTTCTTAACCAGATATCCTGTTTAGAGCATTCTGTTTTTCATTACTATTTAATAAAAAATGGTATGTTCTCTATCTGATCCCCCATATCCGAGCCCATGAACCCGCGTATCTGTGCTGAGGTAAAGAAACCGAGATTTGTTATAATAGACTTAAAGGCAAGATGTTAAGAGTAATGATGTATCTGTTTGAAATCTTAGTGAGAGACCAGATTCGTATCCTTCAACTACATAACCCTTATCACCATCCCCGGATCAGAACAATCTCCTTCTGAAGCATTCATAAGTCCTACCCGGCTAATTACTTCTCCCGGAATTATCAATCGATTATCCTTGATTACAACATTGGAAGTAATGTCCACCGGATTCTCACCGGCCAGATCCTGCGCAAAAACCGTATGCTTTCCTGTTTTCAATGGAGAAGGAAACACCATTGTCACTTCTTTGAAATAACCAAATAGTCCGATAGGTATGTCCCAACGGTCGACGGATATCGAAACAGCAACCTTTTCGGTTACATACTCACGTCCTACATTACGGCCTATAGTAGAAACGGCTACAGCGCCATTGGGGTATCGGGAAGCCAACACAAACGGACAAACCGACAAAGGAGCTCCGGATACCTCCGGTAACTTCATATTCCGAGCAACCCGCGCCGGTGCATCGGCCGTTACATCTGCACCCACCGTACGCCCCTTATTCCAAGTCTCATTTTCCTGTAGAATCCAATGATCGGTTAACTTCACACTGTCGATGGCGAAAGTCCCGTAACCCACTGCAAACGGCTCAGCTATCCGATGCCATCTGACACCACGCACGACTTCATCCAGACGCCGCTTAATATCACGTCCGACCGGAGGAAACACAAAATCTTGTGCCCCATCCGGCAAAGTCCCTGCGAACGGATGTCGCATCACACCGATAGCACAGCCCAAACCTACCGCAATATAAGGTTCATCTTCACAATTAATAATTCCTTTCGCTCCCTCGACTGTCTTATAAGGCAATAAATCACAAATACGCCGGATAGTTATCGGCTGCGCCGTAATATTTTCGACATCATAAGTCCGAAAAACATCGCTAAACTCAATAAATTCATTTCGCAAAGCATGTTCTATATATAAATGGGGAGCATATCGCTTGCCGATAGCTGTCAACTTTCTTCTCCATTCCCCATTCCTGTCTTCCTTCCCCCAATCAACTTTCCAATAATCAAATCCGGCAGCATTTGCCGCTTTAATTCGTTGTTTCCAATACTCCTCTTCAGGAATAGCTGCATGCGTCTCTGCCTTCTGGGCACAAATCCATCCACCGACACCTTTCCAGCCTTTACTCTTGATCTGTTCCGATAATTGTTTCAAACGCTCCACTGCATCTCCACGAAAAGACGGAAAACGATCAGAACTCAGTTCTACGCAACCTAAATAAAGATTGGGTGAATCATTCACATCTTTAGGAATATCCCACGAATCGTCCATTACAAAGTAAAGATCTTTTCGGATTGCAGGATAACAATCCACCCAATTCTGATAAAGCCCGTCCCCAAATAAATAATCTTCAGTCATAGCAGCCCTGGTCAGTTCAGTACTTTTATAGCTGGCCACATAGCCTTGTAAATTCCACGTGCAAAAGTAATCGGGAGCTTGCGATGGCATATCAGGCACAAGGCTTTTTACTAAGCGCGGCTGTCCGGCAGCAGAAACAGCCATACTACAAAATAACGATATCAGTAAGTTTCTATATCCTATCATGGTAAAGTAAATTTTAGGTTAACAAGAACGAATATTGCAAATATAAGCATTCTTACCACTTGCCGAACAAAATCACTTCATTCATTTCGGTAAGCTGGAAAGAACTTCACCCCTTCACTACCAGGAATCATCCTACCGCCATTTTTTATACCTATATAAAATATAACCCACGATAGAAAAGACTATAAAATAACTGATATTAATGGTTTCAAATGATTTCCAATAATAAACCGTTTGCTGCATAAATGAAGAGTATGCATGTAAAATGGAGGAATACGGAATAAAATTAATGTAACGCCAATTACTCGCAATCATCGAAAACACAGTCATAAAAAAACTAAATCCCAGTGCTAAAGCATAATTCTTAAACAAGAAACTAAACACATATTGAATAACAAGGATAGGCAATAGCCCAATAAAAACACGAAAGAAGACAGAAATCACTAAAATTCTCACATCAAAATTTTGAAAGCCCATTGACGGTAAACAAACGCCCAAAATAAAGCCTGATAACATAAAAGCAACATAGGCGATAAGAACTGACAAGAATGTCATTGATAGAAGGTAAATAAGTTTAGCTACATAAACAGTGCCTCTGGGAACAGGAAATAAAAACAAGAGAAGGTAATTGTCATTTTTAAACTCTTTTCCTATATAGGCCGCACAAAACAAGGCTGCCATTAATGGATACAACATACCGTAAAACATGAATAACGTACGTCCGATATTGTATATCCACAAGTTCGTACCGTCATAGCCTTCCTGACTCAGATTCCATAAATCATACACAATGAAAGCTACTGTCAACAACACCGGGAAGAATAGAAATAACTTTGCAGCTACATCGTGACGTGTTTTATAATATTCTGATGCTATGACATTTTGTAAGTCTCTTAATATCCTCATTTTGTTTGTGAAGTTAATTTTAAATAAACCGATTCCAAAGTATTCTCCAAAGGTTGAATAGCAGATATATGATAACCGCCCTGCCCCAGTAGCTCAATAAGCCTGTCATAGGTAGTATCATCGGAAAGGATAACTTCCAATATTGACTCCGACTTGATCCGGCTGTCAATTTGGACCTCTTTACATACCGAATGTAACAAATCCACCTTGTCCAACCTGATATGGATTCTTTTCTCTATATTGTTCAGTAATTCCGATAAATCTCCTTGATACAATAAACAGCCATGCTGAAGGATACCAACATGGGTACAAGTTTTTTCTACTTCATCAAGTAAATGACTGGATAAAAAAACGGTCTTACCCTCTTGATGCAGCTGTAAAAGTAACTCTCTTATAGAATGTATCCCCTCCGGATCAAGTCCATTGAGCGGTTCGTCCAGAAACAGTATATCCGGATCATGCAATAAAGCCATAGCCATTCCCAATCGATGTATCATACCCGTGGAATAGTGTCGAAGCTTCTTGTTTCTGGCATTCTCAATTCCCGTGATTGCCAATACTTTATTGATAGCGGTCCTTCCACAATGATAAATATGGTCTAAATACGCAAGGTGTTCATACCCCGTAAGATTATCATAATAGAATGGTTCTCCCGGACATAAGCCTATCTTCCTTAATTGTTTTTCTCTCTGATCTCGAAATGGCTGTCCATCATATAATACCTCACCTTTAACAGGACGAGCTAAGCCAAGTAATACTTGAATCGTAGTTGTCTTTCCGGAACCATTATTACCTAAATATCCATAGAGTGCATTTTCCGGAATATCCAGATTCAGATTATTGAGTACCATCTGTTTGCCGTATCGGAAACAGAGATTTCTTATCTCTATTTTGCCCATTTATACATTTTATTTATAAAAGTTTTATCGTAATATACATCATAATTCAGGTCGATATAGAATAGCATATCCATTTGTTCGCTCCAAACTTCCGAAAGACTTGCACCTTGATCCAAACCCGAGATAAACGCTTGTCTCCATCTGCTATCCACGGGTAGTTCATTGAAATTTAAATAAGCAAACCCGACTTTTCTCTGATGTAGCAAATACTCGAGTGACAACGTACTAAGCGGATCCCGTATGCCGCCGTCAGTGTTTCTTCGTGCATACGAAGTAAATGCTATTGTATACATCCGGTCTCCAAAATGTATTTTTAACCTTTGTCCCATAGAGGTGAATCTGGTCGAGTCAACCTGCATCCTCCCCCGGTTGAATACATGCACATTAGCGCACCATACAATCACTTTTTGGTCTTTATAAACCGAGTCTACCAACCAAGTCAAATTATCGGCCATAATAGAATCGCGTAGGTTCATTCGTGTTAAATCACCGACATTCCGATACTTCCATATGCTCTCATACCGTAGTTTCAGTCCTGCAATATAACGCTGATGCAAACCATCTTCCACAGAATATCTTGACTCCTCATGAATTCTATTCTCCAATTTATTAAAATCCTGAACAATGGAGTCTTTTAACATCCTATCAAGCCGGTATCCGAAATAATTCCAGTTTCCATTAAACTCACTCATCTGCAAGAAGAAGCGTTGCACATACGGGAAATCCGAAAGAGAAGAAGAGTAACCATTTAAATACTTCTCAACGGATTCCATGTGTTTCCTTCCTTGTCCATAATTGGTTAACTGGCAGTCGAAGCCATCCAAGGCAATAGAAGGCTGGGAGCGATAATATTCCCATAATGATTTTGTCTCATTACTCCCCCACCAAAATGTCCATACAGCTTTAGATGGATTCATCCGCTGACGACCATCCTGATTCATAAGATACATGTCATATAAGCCAGTTTCATATAGTATAACATTATATCCTAATTTCTCGTGTAAATAACGAACCATCCTGGTTTTCATTTGCAAGGTGGCTCCATCCTGATGCAACTGCTCACCTAACAATAAGATTTGCTTGTTTTTTAACTCTTCATCCAAGAAGCACAAGAAATCAGTAGCGGTATCCGGCATCTGTACAGTACATGGCACGGAATGAACATACCGATCAATTTCTATAGCCGATTCTGAAGAAAGAGCCGGTATTTCCAAAGGATACAAAAGATAGCATACCAATGCCAAAAGCAAAAGGATGACCGATAAATAAGACCTCCGTATTGCCACTCGAAAATTCTTCATAGCTTTCAACTTCAAATAACTGAAAAAGGATGCAGCAAGAAAACTAAAATACTCTCTACTACATCCTTCCTTCAATTATGTATTAATAATTTCTTCTTTTATTCTTCTTGAAGTATCAAACTTCCCTTCTCCCGTATAGTTAATCTCAATTCGGCGTCCTCTTTCTTCGGAGTCCAGATCATCTTTTTACACTCACCCCTCTGCAAGTTATTATGATAAACTCCACTTCCGGTCAGATGTTCAGTACCAATTACAGATTCATGAACGCCCCAATTCCTGACGCCATCCAAATCTAAATAGAGATGGGGAATAATTGATTGATGAGCATTAAATGTCACTCCATCTCCATCGACACAAAAAGCACGTATCTCACAAGAGTCCAAACGTAATTCCCCTCCTCTTATATATGTAGTCAAAGAGTCGGCATGCAACCTATCGATTCTCGTACGTAATCCACGAATAGCATTAGCCACAAAAGCCAGATTAGAGTCGGCTTCTATGGTCAGTTGTAATCCTTTAGCTTGCAGGGCCGGAATAAGATACTCCTTTTTTTGCTTAGGAAGATCATAAGTTGTCAAATCCAGGCAAATGACCAATGTATCTGCATTCTGACTGATTTTCAGATATTCGGATTCCGGACTTAAAAGTCTGGTTTTTCCATCTGTAGAAGAAACAACATTCACACAAGCTTCGTCCAACCACACACGACGCGTGTCGTTTGCATACACTTTGACAGCACGGATACCGGAAAACTCTGTTCTAAGTATCTTCTCCGACAAAGTGAGTGTATACGAATTAGTTTCTGATTTCTGGAAAGAAATATAAACGACACCTGCCATCAGTATCACGAGTACCGAAACAAGTATGCCAATAAATATATATGTAGTACGTTTCATAAAATTTCGTTTTTATTTTTGTTTCATCATAAAGTTACGGTACATAGTCAACAACTCGTCATCCGAAACTCCAAGTGTATAGAGTTGACGGAATACATGCTCAAGTTCATCCTTCAGAAAAGTCTCCCGACGAAGTGAAAAAATCAGCTCCTTTGCGCCGGAAGAAACAAAATAACCAATACCCCGTTTATTGTAAATGATATCTTGTGACTGAAGATAATCGAACGAACGCATGGCCGTGTTGGCATTTACCTCCACCATAGCTGCATACTCCCTTACAGAAGGAATTCGTTCTTCCTCCTGATACTGTCCGAGAAGAATCTCGTCACAGATTCGATCTGCTATTTGCAGATAAATGGCTTTACTTTCTTTAAAATTCATAAACGTAAGAGTTTGTTACATTCGATTAATAATCTCAGATTCCTTGAAACGGAAATACGCAAGTGTCCAGTTAGTCAGAGTGAAAAGAACAGCTATTGCTGAAAGACAAGCAAAAGCAGTCTCCTCGCTCATATCCGGATTGTAACTTATTTGATCCGGCCATATCAACTTGGCAAATCCGACCACAATCAATACATAAGCAATGAATATAATCATTCCGGCAGAAAATGTTTTGATAAACGAATTCTTAGGCCAAACAGAACTGCCCAGTACAAAGCAAGACTGACAGAAGAAATAGCTTGCAATCATTAATACAAATGTATGGGTATGCTTGAATACTGTATAATAATCCGTATTTTCACCAAACAGATGAGATAACGGAGTAATCGCAATTGCGTTATTTTCCGGATAAACCAAAGAGTATACCAATACTTTTGTATAATCCGCCAGTTTATAAGTAATCAGAAAAACAATTAAGAAAACAACCGTAAATACCAACCAACGGGAAAAGTATTTTTCAAACGATGTAGCAGGAGTCATCAGAACAGAGAGCCGCCCGGTTTTCGATTTCATCCTCTCCATTGTGAACGAAGCACTCAAGCAACCGAATACACAAAGCCCCCACATAAAAATCACCAGATTGAACTCCCAGGTACTATCTGTATCTTGACCTACTGCCCGGTAACTTAAATATCCGCTCCATAACATTATCACCGCCATAGCACCATACATCAACGCAACACGAAGCAGATTGGACTTCCAATTCTCCACCATCTCTTTACGGCAAAGATTCACAAAACGCGTTTGACTGAAAAAAGTATCTCGTATCATAATTCTGTTTGTTTAGAGTGGAACAATGCAGAAATCCTTTCGGGAACTGCCAAGGTAGCATTAAATAATAATTCCAGGTTAATCTCTGAATCTTCGCCCGATTCATTAGGCAAAAGCAAAAAATTACCTTGAATAGAGGGAGTGGAAAACAAAGACGACTGTAACAACTCCCGGTTTTCGCTTTCAGTAAAAAACAGTTTATCGCAAATACTCATAGTAGATTCATTCAGCAATACCCGACTATTGTCCATAATCAACACATGATCGAGCACCTTATCAATGTCACGCACCTGATGGGTAGAAATCAAGATCGTTTTATCATCCGTCATACCCGAAGCAATAAACTTCCGGAACTGACTTTTACCAGGAATATCAAGTCCATTGGTCGGTTCGTCCATCAACAACAAAGATGTATTAGTGGCTAGCGCAAAGCTCATGAATACTTTTTTCTTCTGCCCCATAGAGAGTGCCCCCAGATCAATATTGATATCCATTTCAAAATAGTGCAGATATTTCACCATATCCTCTTTGCTGAAACGGGGATAAAACGGACTGTTTAACTCTATATAGCTAATTAGCGAAACCGGAGGAAGATCAAATTCTTCAGGAACCAAAAACATATCCTGCAAAGTGATGGGAAGCCGGCGGCGTACGTCAACATCATGATAGACCACTTTTCCACTTTTAGGAGTGAGCAGCCCACTCATCAGATAGAGTAGTGTAGATTTGCCTGCACCATTTTTGCCAAGTAATCCGTAAACCCGCCCCTTTTCAAGTGACAGGGAGAAGTCATGCAAAACGGCACGCTTCGATTTACGATAAAGAAAGGAAAGATTTTCTACTGTAATCATCTTCATTTATTTATGAGTTTATGTGTATTAGTGCAATAGTACACCACAAATGTAGATAAATATATGAATATTACAACCGAATTGGCAATGTTTTTTTAGATAATTTTCTTATTTCACTTATTATCAGCGATATACATTCGATATTCTATCGATACGAAAGGAAAATCATAAAATCAAAACCAATACTTATAGCAACGCTCTAAAAGTAGAAGATGAAACCAAAGCGGATATAGGATAAGAAAGAAACTAAAAAAGGAGGAGCTAAGAATCACTCTCCACTCCTCCTACACGACAAACAACTAAAATTATTACTATTTGATGCCATCCAATGCACGTTTAGCAGTAGCATTAGCGGGGTCTATAGCCAGAATTTTATTCCAATACTCCTTAGATTCAGGAAGTTTGTTAGCTACCAGATAATAATATCCCAAGTAACTATAACACTCAATCAAAGCTGAGTTGTACCTCGGGTCATTTTTATCAATCAAGAAGGCAGCCACCTCTTCATAATAAGGTTTAGCCAACCCTTGAGTGGTCTCCGGGTCTAACGCGGAATTAGTACGTGCTCTCCAGAAGTTACCCAGATAACTATCCGGAGCCACTTTAGCAATCTCAGTAAAAATGGAATCGGCAGAAACAAGAGCCGCCTTCCGCTCATCCAGCGAAACGGTTAACGTATCCGATTGCGTACCCTTTTCGTAATAAAGCTTTCCTATTTGGAACTGTACGTCAGGGGTACGCTTGTCGGCACTCAACGATTCGCTATATTTTTTATAGGCCTCTATTGCCTTTGTAAATTCATTATTCAATTCATAAGAAGAAGAAACTTCACGCCACAAATCTGTTTTAGCGGGATCAAGCGTGATCGCTTTCATATAAGCTTCAACTGCCTGATCATACTTCTTCACGGCATTGAGCAGATGGCCGAAATACATATAATCAAGATAAGAAAAATCTGCCTTATCGGACTCCTTAAAGAACGCATCCGCCGCTTTCATAGCTTCATCATAGCGTTTCAGGTCGGTATAGTTATACATAGCCAAACGATTGAATGCAGCATCACGCGGATTCTTCTGTAAACCCATCAAAGCTATCTGAAGTGATTTCTCAAAATCATGGTTCAAAAAAAGCGCAAAAGAGTATTTCGTCAAATCATCTTCCGTAGCCTCCGGTGTATTGATAAAATGCGCATAAGCTTCGGCCGCTTTATCAAATTTATTATTCAGATAATAAACCTCTGCCAATTTTTTATCGGCAGCCACGCACGAAGGATCAAGGTTTTTCAGTTGTTCCAGCTTCTCGATAGCAAGTTGCGGACTAGCCCCCTTATATACGTCAGCGAACTTCAGATAGGCTTCTTTATAATTAGGATCAAAATAGATAGCCTGCTCATATAACTGACAAGCTTTTCCGGCATCTTTCTTAGCTACGGCAATGTCACCTTGCAGCACCGAAACCGCAGCAGATTTGCTGTTAGCTTTCTGTCCAAGAGCAGCATAGGCTTCGGCCTCATTAACTTTACCGGCTTCCAAATAGGCTTGTCCAATGGCAATCAGAAGATCCGTATTTTTTTTATTTTTACCTTTCAGCAATTGTGCGGCTTCCTCGGAAGCTTGCGCCGGATTAGTCTGAATAAGTTCTTTCACTTTGGCAACCTCACTGTGCCAATCAGCATCTGCCGATTGCGCAAAAAGCGGACCGGCTGCTACAAATGCTCCTACTAAAAACAGTTGAAATCGTTTCATTGTAATTCAATTTTAGTTATTATTCGTCTTTCACGTCCACAATACGAACCGGCTGAGTAGCCGGAACGAGTCCGGACTTTAATATAATCCGCTGCCCTCTGTCAGATGTGAGAAAAGAAGCGAATCCCCAGGGCAGTGCATTACGGGGATCGTTCAATAATACATAAATAGGCCGCGCCAACGGATAGTTACCATAGTACAGATAAGCCTGATAAGGCTTATAACTGTTCTCTACCGTAGCCACATCGTCTGCACTGACAGACATCACTCTGATCTCATCACGGAAAGACAAGTTAGTGGTATCACTTCGGTTTCCAAGCCAATTGACTCCAATCACTCCGATTGCATCAGGTGTATGTGCAACATAGTCAATCACCTGCTGATTTGTTTTCAGAGCCTTTACGTCTTTATCAGACAGAGGAGCTCCCTTACAAATGGAGTCAACCGCAAAGCGTACCGTGCTTGAATTTTTGTTATCAAAGACGAGTTGGATATCACCCAACCCCGACGCAGGATAGAGCTCTTTCCACTTTTGTACCTGACCCGTCAGTATACGGCGGATATCACGCACTGAAATCAACGAATCGGCGTTTTGTCTATTGACAATCAGAGCCAAACCGTCAGTAGCCAGTTTTATCTCCCGGGGAAAAAATTTCCGGCTATGAAAAGAGTTCATCTCCTCCGGAGTCAGTGTACGCGTGGTGATAGCCAAACGTACACTGTCCTTCAAGAGCTGGTTGATAGCGTCTACCTCAGTAGTATAACGGGGAACAATTCCGGCCAAAGGAAACAATCCCTCGAACACATCAATTTCCTCCTGAACAATGGGTTGGAAACTTTCGTCAGCAGTAATAGCTATTACACCCGATGTATAAGTGTCTGTCAGTCCGTCTTTGGGTTTCGAGCTACAAGCAGATAGTGCAATCAAGGACCACGCACCGATCAGCCAAAATTGTTTTTTAGTCATAATTACTGTAGTTTAAAGACAATAGGTACTGTGAAATTTACAGCTACGGCTTTACCGTTCTGTTTTCCGGGAATCCACTTAGGCATTGATTTGATAACACGAATGGCTTCCTTGTCGCAATATGGATCCAACGAACGCGCGATGGTTACATCCCTCACTTGGCCATCCTTACCAATCACAAAACGACAGATCACTTTTCCCTGTGTACCGTTTTCAGCCGCAATGGGAGGATATTTCAGATGTTCACCGATGTACTTCATCAATTCTGTAGTTCCACCGGGGAATGTGGGCATCTGTTCTACCATATCGAAAACTTGTTCTTCGGCCGGCTCTGCCTGAGTAACCACCTGCTTCAAATCGGCAATATCCTTACCGTTTGCTTCATCGTTACCCTTCACGTCGGCAATGGATATAGCGACTTTGGTTTGTGTAAGTTCTTCCTGACTCTTAATCTCGTCATCCTCATGTACCTCTTCGTCTTTCTTGATCACCGGAGCGGTAAATTTAATAGAGCTCTTCAAAGCAGGCGGTGGTGGTGCCACCGGCTCTACTCTTTTCATCTCTTCCTGCTTCACTTCCGGTTCCTCCAATTGCGACAAAGTGGTAACTTCCGTCATTACCTCTTTTTGCTTCGGAGTAGCCATTTTGATTAAGGTCGGAAGACTAAAACCTACTAAAGCTATTATCAACACAATGACCATTGCCACGTTGTGACGCTTGGGTGAATCGGCACGCATTTTATAGGCACCGTAAGCTTTATTTTTGCCTTTAAAAATCAGCTCACACCATTCAAAAGAAGTTAAATCTATTTTTGCCATTTTACTTTTCTATTTTTTGGTGTTACATTTTAGTCGGCAATATTCTGTGAAAGTTCACCCTTGCTTTCAAAGTTCTTCACCAGAAACTCGTCGGCTTCAGCAATGTTCGTTATCACATATTTACCAATATTACATATTTGCATTTCATCGAGAGCGTCAATCAGATTTTTATACGATGCATTATCCATTGCCTTAATGATGACTGTAGGAGTATTCTTTCCACTCTTTATTTCAGAAAGTTGCTTCGTAAATTCATCCTCTGATATCTTAAGTTCCAGCTTTTTCTGTTTCAGATCATTGACTTGTCTGACAGCAGTCGCATTTTTCTTCAGGAGTATCCCCCGTAATCCATCCGGTTTATACGTCGTCTCTTTCAGCGAAGTATAATCCTTGTAATTAGGTTCTCCTTCATAATAATATAGTTTGTCATCGGGGCCCAGTAACAGAGTGATTGCCTGTGAAGCTTTCACCTTGCTTTGCTGTTCTTCGGTGATGTTTTTATCATTGCTCGGCATGCTTATCTCCATCGTCTGAGGTTTACTCAGCGAGGTACAAAGCATAAAGAAAGTGATCAACAACATATTCATATCCACCATAGGCGTAAAGTCTACGCGAACCGTCATCTTCTTCTGTTTGCTATTCCCCTTCTTTTTACCGCTTTCTTGTACTTCAGCACTCATAGTTGTTCGTTTTTAGTTTTCAGAAGTCGTTTTCAGAGAAGTAATCAGGTTGTACCGATTCTCTCTGAGGTCCTGAAGTGAATTCATAACATTTTTAATCACAGAATAAGGAGTATCCGCATCGGCCTTGATTGCAATACGTAAATCAGAATTCACCGCGCGTGCATTACGCACCCATGATTTGAATTGGTTATCAAGACTATCACAAGGAATACCTTCGTTCTTCAGTACTGCGTCCTGTTTGTCGGTCGGCAGGTCGAGATAGGTTTTCATGTTTTTCATCGGCACTCCGAAAGTAGAGGCCAACATGAATTTCTTTTCCTGTTCCGGAGTAAATGTGACACCATATTCCTGTCCCATGCTCTCCAATACCGCTTTCAGGTCGGACTGCTTGTCCATACTCATAAATATCTTTCCGTTCGGATCGACCAATATCTGAAGAATATTTTTCTCGGGAATCTTAATTTCCGAAACCGAAGCGGGTGTTGTCACTTGTACCGGCTCTTTCTTCACAAACGTAGAGGTCAGCATAAAGAAAGTAAGCAACAGTACCGTAACGTCACTCATCGCTGTCATGTCGATGAACGTACTTTTCTTTTTAATTTTCGCTCTGCCCATTATTGTCAGAATTTAGTAGATTCTAAATTATTTATGAGTAGCTGCAAAAGTCTGCACAATAGAGAAACCGACCTCATCGAGACTGTAAGTCAACTTATCGATTTTGTTTGTATAGTAGTTATAAGAGATAACTGCCAACGCACCGGTAAGAATACCGAAAGCTGTGTTAATCAAAGCCTCAGAAATACCTTGCGACAAGGCCATTGAATCAGCAGAACCACCTGCAGCCAAAGCGGCAAACGAACGGATCATACCGATAACCGTACCAAGCAATCCCATCAAAGTACCCAAAGTAGTAATAGTACCAATGATCGGAAGATTCTGTTCCATCATTGGAAGTTCAAGCGCCGTAGCTTCTTCCAGTTCCTTTTGGATGGCAAGTAGTTTCTGATCTTTTGAGAGAGAAGATTCATTCTCCATTTCCTCATACTTCCGTAGTGTAGAAGTTACAACGTTTGCTACAGAGCCACGCTGTTTGTCACAGATTTCCTGAGCTTTCCGAAGGTCTCCTACCGACAAAGCCTCTTTAATGTTAGATACAAATTTAACCAAAGAACCTCTACCGAAAGCTGAACGAAGAGCAAAATAGCGTTCAATGCTCAATGCCAATACAGTCAGCAATAACGTTTGGATAACAGGCACAATCACACCACCTTTGTAAATGGTTCCCATAAAGTTTCCCGGAAGCGGATGGTTGTTAGGGTCATTGTTCATAAAGTTAGTGGGATTTCCCAAAATAAAATGATAGATACACACTGCTATAATAAAACAGCAGATAATAACCAATCCGGCATTCTTGATACCTACAATCTTAGTTGACTTTTTTTGAGTAGTTTCCATAATAAAGTTTTTTTTGTTAAAGAATTTGTTATTAAGAATTTAAAGTAAATACGATTAGACACACCACAGGCCAAACCCTACTGCCTCATGCTAAAAATGAGGCTGTATTGTCAAACACAGCAGTATAGTAAGTTAGGAATTAAATAAGAATACGTCTCAAAGCAAAAATGTAGTAGTGGCAGCTTATAGACGCATAATGCGGATCTTTATCCGAATAATAAGACTTACTTTGGTCTAATACCAACAAATTCTCTCTTACCAGGCACCACTTACGCATGGTGTCTTTGAAAAGGTCAGAATCTTCAAGAATTCTGCGTAGACGGAGGTTATTAGAAGAGTATGTTTCAGAAACAGGTTTAAAACCCAATTCAACATCAGAGACAGATAGAGTTTGTGATTTATCAAAACCGGTGATATCACTGCCATAGCGATAAGAATAGTTAGTATCCAGAGAAGATGCGGAAACCTGGCAGGAATTAACCGACTTATGAGAGCATTCCGTAATATTCAATGCATTTCCACTTATGCTAAAGGATAGCATCAGCAGAACAAACATTAATATGAATTTTACAGAAGTTCTCATCGTCCTATTTTTATTGATAAACTCTCTTTTCGATTTTCGGGGCAAAAATAGTAACTAATTGCATAGAGTCACCACAATTTACATCTTTTAATTATCAAAAATTGAACTCTATCATTAAAACACTCTCAATCGGTTTTTGTTTTAACTAAAAGATTCTTTCTTTTATATAAAAGATTAATCAAGTTAAAAAAAAGTATATTGGAAAAGGTTCTTTTGACTTCACCTCCTATAAAACAAATTATTCAAAGCAGTGAAACTTCCTATAATTCGCTTGAATCGCCTCTTTTGCAAGGCTCCGTGCCTCCAAAGGATGCGGAGATACCCACCTCTTCCAATAACCGTTA